>Ga0335077_10013594_pt1 | contig 10177 bp, 10 predicted proteins | sample Lox_Sample_31_FD_207151 | JGI IMG/M metagenome (GOLD analysis project Ga0335077, IMG submission 207151) | Soil microbial communities from Loxahatchee National Wildlife Refuge, Florida, United States - Lox_Sample_3.1 | ecosystem: Environmental > Terrestrial > Soil > Wetlands | place: USA...
CTGCCGCTCGTCGCCGGCGGCCGCTCGTCGGGAGCGCGCGTCGCCTGCCGCACGGCCGCGGCGACCGGGGCAGTCGCGGTGCTCTGCCTCGCGTTCCCGCTCCGGCCGCCGCGCCGCTCCGGAGCGACGCCGGCGCAGAGCCGGCTGCCCGAGCTCGACGAGGTGACGGTGCCGATGCTGGTCGTGCAGGGCGTGCGGGACCCCTTCGGGATGCCGCCCGCCGCCCCGTCGCGGACGGTCGTGCAGGTGCCCGGCGACCACAGCCTGCGAGCCGACCTCGACGCCGTGGCGGCCGCGGTGCGCGCCTGGCTTCCCGCTCAGGCGGCGGCGGCCAGCGAGCGGTGAAGCCGCTCCAGCCTGACCCTGGTCCGGTCGTCGGCGGGCGTGTAGGTGACGATGCGCGTCCCGAGGCGCTGTTCGAGCCAGAGATACGTGTAGTCGAGGTTGAGGAGGCCCGCGGTCGGATGCTGGATCCGCTTGACCCGGTTCTCGGGCGGCTGCACGTCGTGGCGCTCCCACAGCACGGCGAACTCGGGCGAGGAGCGGTAGAGCCGCGCGACGAGCTCCTTCCACGCCGGCTCGGCGACGTGCTCGGCCATCGCGGCCCGGAACCCGGCCACGATGTTGGCGGCGGCGTTCTCCCAGTCGAGCACGACGGAGCGCCAGTGCGGGTGGGTGAAGAGGAGCCACAGGCAGTTGCGGTCCTCGAGCGGCATCGCCTCGACGTCCGGGAAGCCGCTCGCCCAGACGCGGTTGAAGGCGAGCAGGTCGCAACGCCCGTTGACGATCAGGGCCGGGAAGGGCTCGAGCTGGTCGAGCAGGAGCTGCGCCGTCGGCACGAGCGCCCGGCACTCGCCGGCGACGTGAGCGTCCGTGGCGCCCGCGAGCGTGAACAGGTGCGCGCGCTCGTGCGCGTCGAAGAGGAGCGTGCGGGCGATCGCGTCCAGCACCTGCGCCGAGGCGTTGATGTCGCGCCCCTGCTCGAGCCAGGTGTACCAGGTGACGCCCACCCCGGCGACCTGGGCGACCTCCTCGCGGCGAAGGCCCGGGGTGCGCCGGCGCCGCGACGGCCGCAGCCCGACCTGCTGGGGCGTGATCCGCTCACGCCGGCTGCGCAGAAACGCGCCGAGCTCGTGCCTGCGGATCTCGTCGGCGCTCGGCTCCTGGAGGGCCACGACGGAAGCCATGCACGCAGTATTGCCAACCGGACCGGGGCTGTGCCGGGTGGCGCTGGTACCAGGATGACCACGCTCTGGTACCGGGTTGCGCCCGGCGGCCACGATGGACGCATGACCGGCCAGGCCACCCTTTCCCGCCTCGGGCTCGCCACCGTCCTGCTCGGCGCGTTCCTCTCGATCGCCGACTTCTTCATCGTCAACGTCGCGCTGCCCACGATCGATACCGACCTGCACGCCTCGGCCGCCACCCTCGAGCTCGTGGTCGCAGGCTACGGCGTGCCCTACGCGCTGCTGCTCGTGCTCGGCGGCCGCCTCGGCGACCTGTTCGGCCGGCGGCGGCTGTTCATGCTCGGGATGGCCTCGTTCACGGTCTGCTCGCTCCTCTGCGGGATCGCGCCGACCGCGGTCGCGCTCGTCGCCTTCCGCGCTGCGCAGGGCGCGTCGGCCGCGCTGATGGTGCCGCAGGTGCTCGCGACGATCCAGGCGGCCTGCGAGGGGCAGCGGCGCGCGAAGGCGATCGGCCTCTACGGCGCGACCGCCGGAGTCGCCGCCGTCGTCGGTCAGCTCGCCGGCGGAGCGCTCGTCGCGGCGAACCTGGGCGGCCAGGGCTGGCGTCCGATCTTCCTCGTCAACGTGCCGATCGGCCTCGCCGGCCTGGTGCTGGCCCGGCGGTTCGTGCCGGTGACGCGCTCGGCCGCGCCGGCCCGCATCGACTGGCTCGGCACCGCGCTCCTCGCGGTCGTGGTGCTCGGGCTCCTCGTTCCGCTCACCGAGGGGCGCGCGCTCGGCTGGCCCGCCTGGAGCTTCGCGCTGCTCGCGCTCGTCGTGCCGGCCGCGCTGGCATTCGTGCTCGTCGAGCGGCGGCTCGAGCTCGCGGGGCGGCATCCGATCGTGCCGCCGTCGCTGATCGCCCTCCCCGGGATGCGCCGCGGGCTCGTGTTCGCCGTGCCGTTCTTCGCCGGCTTCGGGGCCTTCATGTTCGTCTCGGCGCTGACGCTGCAGCGTGGCGCGCACCTCGGCCCGCTGCGGTCGGGCCTGGCGCTCGTGCCGATGGCGGTCGCGTTCCTGCTCACCTCGCTCAGCACGGCGCGCCTCGCGGCCCGGTACGGCCGGCGGGTGCTCGCGGTCGGCGCGTTCCTGCAGGGCGTGGGCCTGGTCGGTCTCGCGCTCACGCTCTTCGCGGACTGGCCGCACGTGAACGCGCTGAACCTCGCCCCGGCGATGATCGTCGCCGGCGCGGGCCAGGGTCTCGTGATGCCTCTCCTCTTCGGCGTCGTGCTCGCGGGCGTGCCGGCCGAGCGCGCCGGGGTCGGGAGCGGGATCCTCACGACGACCCAGCAGACGGCGCTCGCGCTCGGCGTCGCCACGCTCGGCAGCCTCTACCTCTCGCTCTCGGCGTCGAGCTCGCTCGGCGTCAGGGATGCCTTCGTCGTCGTGCTCGCCGTCCAGACGGCGGTCGCCGCCGTCCTCACCGCCGGCAGCCGCCTGCTGCCCGAGCCGGCCCGCAGCCCCGCGCCGCAGCCCCAGCGGGTCGTCGCGCCGGAGCCGGCGCTCGAGCAGGCCGCCTGACGGACGTCTCGGCGGCGGGTCTGCGATGATCGCCGCCTCGATGGGCGCGGACGACAGGACCTCGCCGGCGGAGATCACGGCGACCGCGGTCGCGAGCTTCGACGGCTGTCCGGATCCGCGGCTGCGCGGGCTGATGCGGGCGCTCGTCGAGCACCTCCACGCCTTCGCGACGGAGGTCGCGCTGACGGAGGACGAGTGGCGGGCGATGATCGCCGAGCTCACCGCGACCGGCCGGATCACCGACGAGCGCAGGCAGGAGTTCATCCTCTGGTCGGACGCGCTCGGGCTCTCGATGCTCGTCGACGCGCTCTCGCACCCCGCCACCGGCGCCACGGAGTCGACCGTGCTCGGGCCCTTCTACGTGGCCGGCTCGCCGCTCCGCGGCTACGGCGAGAGCATGGCCGAGGAGCCGGCGGGGACGCCTGCGTGGGTGCACGGCAGCGTGCTCGCGCTCGACGGCGCGCCGATCGGCGGCGCCGAGCTGGACGTGTGGCAGAACGGCGACGACCGCCTCTACGCGGTGCAGCGGCCCGAGGCGCCCGAGGACCACCTCCGCGGCCGGTACCGGACGCGGGACGACGGGACCTATGCGTTCGTCGCGGTGCGCCCGGTCCCGTACCCGATCCCCGACGACGGCCCGGTCGGGAAGATGCTCGCCGCGACCGGCCGTCACCCCTGGCGGCCCGCCCACATCCACATGATCGTGCGCGCACCCGGCTTCAGGCCTGTGGCGACGCACGTCTTCGACGCGGCGAGCGAGTACCTCGACTCCGACGCCGTCTTCGCCGTCAAGCGCTCGCTCGTGCGGCGGTTCGTCGAGCGACCGGCCGACGATCCCGAGCGGCCGCCCGGGATCGAGGGCGACTGGGTCTCGCTCGAGCTCGACCTCGTGCTCGCTCCGGGCGACGATTGCGGCGGGCCGGTCGATCCCGGCCGGACCGCCTGACGCACCGGTCGAGTTTGCCCTCGCCGCCGACGGGTATCACACTCCGGTGACCGTCAACAAGGAGGTTCTCCCGTGAGCGCCGACACCGCGATCGGCTTCGCCGCCGACATCAAGCCTCTCTTTCGCGAGGGAGACCGGGAGTCGATGATGGGGTCCTTCGATCTCTGGAGCTACGACGACGTCGTCGAGCACGCCGACGCGATCGCGGATCGCCTTCGCGACGGCTCGATGCCGTGCGACGGCGCCTGGCCGGAGGACCGGGTCGACCTCTTCGAGCGCTGGATCGAGGACGGGACGGCGCCCTAGGGATAAACCGCGTCCGGCTCCTGGGTCACGCTCTCCGGCCAGTCGAAGATCTCGGTGATCACGCGGAGATCCTCGTCCGTCGAGAGGTAGGTGAAGGTCGCGCCCTGGTACTTGCCGCCCTGGAGCACGCGGCGGCCCCTGGCCGTCATCGCCTCGAGCGTGTCGCCGTGGGGCTTGCCGCCGACGGCCACGTGGTGGACGCCCTCGCCCTTCTCGGCCAGGAAGTCGGCGTAGATGCTCTTGTCGTCGAGCGGCTCGATCAGCTCCCACTGCACGGAGCCGACCATGGTGACCGCGAGCCGCCACGCACAGCCGGGCGGCTGGAGGTCGTCCACGTTGTCGGGGCCGAACGCGTAGATCTCCCAGGGCCCGATCCCGTACTCGTCCGCGTACGTCTTCAAGGCCGCGTCGAGGTCTCGCACCACGATCGCGATCTGGAGGGTCTCGGTGAAGACTGGCTCGCGCAAGGCGCCCATGATTGCACGGTCGCGCGGGAGGTGATTCGATCAACGGATGCGCGCGGCGGTCACCCGGGGACGCGGGTCGATGGAGGTCGGTGACGTCGGCGAGCCCGGCGCGCCGGGGCCGGGCCAGGTCCTGGTCGCGCCCGAGGCGGTCGGCCTGTGCGGCTCGGACTTCCACTACTTCCTCGGCGACATCGGCACGATCGGGGACGCCTCGACGCTGTATCCGCGGATCCAGGGGCACGAGGCGGCCGGGACCGTGCTCGAGGTCGGCGCCGACTGCCCGGGCCTCGAGACCGGGATGCGCGTCGCGCTCTGGCCGGTCTCGGCGTGCGGGCACTGCTATGCCTGTCGCATCGGGCGCGGCAACGCGTGCTCGAACATCTCGCTGATCGGCGTCCACGCCGACGGGGCGCTCCAGCAGCAGCTGCTCGTCCCGGCCGAGCAGGCGTTTCCCGTCGGCGACCAGGATCCGGCGCTCGCGGCGCTGATCGAGCCCGTCTCGATCGCGATGCGTGCGGCCGTCCGGGGACGGGTCGCCGAGGGCGAGCACGTCGTCGTGCTCGGCGCCGGGCCGATCGGGCAGGCGCTCGCGCTCGTCGTGACCGACCTCGGCGCCTCGGTGCTGCTCGTCGATACGGTCGCGAGCAGGCTGGCCAGGGGCGGCGCGATGGGCGCCGACGTGCTGCAGGTCTCGCCGCAGGAGATCCTCGTCGCGGCGGCGCGCGAGTGGGCCGGGCCGGACGGGCCGGAGGTCGTGTTCGAGGCCACCGGCGTTCCCGCACTCGTCCAGACTGCGCTCGAGCTGGTCGCGCAGGCCGGCCGCGTCGTCGTCGTGGGCCTCTCCGCCGAGCACGCGCCCGTCCGGGTCGGCGACCTGCCGTTCCGCGAGATCGACGTGCTCGGCACGAGCTGCTGCGGCTCGGGCGAGTTCGCGCAGGCGGTCGAGCTCGTCGGGCGACGCCGCGACGCCGCCGCCGGGCTCGTCACCCACGAGTTCGCGCTCGAGCGGGCGCCGGAGGCGATCGCCTACGCGATCGCGAACCCGGCCGAGGTGATGAAGGCCGTCGTGCGGGTGGACGCGCCGTGACGGACCGCGCCGCAGAGACGCTGGGCCGGCTCTTCGACGTCCGCGGCACCCGCGTCGTGGTGACCGGCGCGGCGAGCGGGCTCGGCTTCGCGATGGCCGAGGTGCTGGCCGACTGCGGCGCGCACGTCACGCTCGCCGACATCGACGAAGGCCGGCTCGAGGCGTCGACGCGCAAGCTCGTCGAGCGCGGCGGCGAGGCCCGCGCGTTCGTCGCCGACGTCAGGGACGAGGCTCAGGTGCAGGCGCTGTTCGACGACGTCGTCGCCGCCGAGGGGGGCGTGGACGTCGCGTTCGCGAACGCGGGCCTGGCCTCGGTGCCCGGCTTCCGGGTCGAGGGCGGCCAGACGCTCGACACCGTCCGCCGCGAGGACTGGGACCGCGTGCTGGACGTGAACCTGAACGGCGTGATGCACACGATGCGGGCCGCCGCGGCCGTGATGAAGCGCCAGGGCGGGGGTCGCATCGTCGTCACCGCCTCGAACGCCGGCCTCCGCCCCGAGCCGATGGTCTGCTACGGCTACGCCGCCAGCAAGGCGGCCGTGATCCACCTCGTGCGCCACGCGGCGCTCGACCTCGCCGGTGACGGCATCCTCGTCAACGCGATCTGCCCGGGGCCCTTCTACGGCACGCTGATCGGCGGCGGCGTCACGGAGCATCCGACCGAGGAGATGAAGGCGATGTGGGCGACCCTGATCCCGCTCGGCCGGATGGCCGACCCCGAGGAGCTGAAGGGGCTCGTCGTGCTCCTCGCCTCGCCCGCCTCGAGCTTCATCACCGGCGCCGCGCACGTGATCGACGGCGGCTCGCTGGTTCAGGCCTGAGCCGGCTGGGGGCCCTGCGCCAGCGCGACCGGGTTCCCGTCCGGGTCGGTCACGTAGGCGACGCGCTCGCCCCATGGCATGTCGGCCGGCTCTCGGAGCACGGTGACGCCGTCGGCGCGCAGCCCCTCGACGAGCTCGTCGACGTCGGCGACGTAGACGAACAGCTCGATGCGCACCCCGTCGCCGACCGGGGCGCCGTACTGCTCGTCGGGCCAACTGGAGGCGACGACTGCGATTTCGGACTCGCCTCGGCGCAGGCCGACGTAGCCCGGCTCGCCCACGGGCGGGAGCTGGAAGTGCGGCTCGAACCCGAGGCGCTCGTAGAACGCCGCTGTTGCGGCGACGTGCGTTGCGAAGACGACCGGAAAGGCGCGCTCTGCGATCGCAGGAGCATACGCCCGGGCTAGGGGCTCGACGCACCGAGGCCCAGCAGCCGCACCGCGTTCTCCTTCAGGATCAGCGGCCGCACCTCGTCCCGGAACGGCGCCTGCTCGAAGTCGGCGAGCCAGCGGTCGGGCGTGATCAGCGGGAAGTCGGAGCCGAACAGCACCTTCTCGCGCAGCTGTGTGTTCGCGTACTGCACGAGCTGAGGCGGGAAGTACTTGGGCGACCAGCCGGAGAGGTCGATCCAGACGTTTGCCTTGTGCAGGCAGATCGAGATCGCCTCGTCCTGCCACGGGAACGACGGGTGCGCGAGCACGATCTGCAGCTCGGGGATGTCGGCGGCGACGTCGTCGAGGCACATCGGGTTCGAGTACTTGAGCTTGAGGCCGCCGCCGCCGGGGAGCCCGGTGCCGATCCCGCTGTGACCGGTGTGGAAGAGCGCGGGCAGGCCGGCCTCGGCGATCGCCTCGTACAGCGGGTAGACGCTGGCGTCGTTCGGGAAGAACGCCTGCACGTTCGGGTGGAACTTGAACCCCTTCACGCCGTGCTCGGCGATCAGGCGGCGCACGCGCTCGAGCGCGTCCGGCCGGGCCGGGTCGACGCTCGCGAACGGGATCAGCACGTCCGGGTTCGCGCGCGCGGCCTCGGCGATCTCCTCGTTCGGGATCGGCGGCCGGCCGCTGCGCGACTCCCAGTCGACCGTGAAGACGACGGCCGCCATCTTCCGCTCGCGGTAGTAGGCGGCGACGTCGTCGACGCTCGGCAGCGGCTCGTCGCTGTGGAAGTAGCGGGCCGCCGCCGCCCGGAGCTCCGGCGGCAGCGGGTCGTGGCCGGAGCGCGAGCGCTCGGCGTGCACGTGCACGTCGATCGCGACGACGGCGGCGGGATCGATCACGCCGGGCCCGGGACGGAGCTCAGACCAGCTCGGCCTTCGTGCGCCAGCCCTCGGCGTAGGACGTGCGGGCCACCTCGGAGTACGGGCACGGGCTGACGACCGCCCGGATCCCGGTCTGCGCGTGGCGCTCGACGACCGGCTTGGCCGAGCCGCCGCCCTCCTCGCCCCACACCAGCACGACCTCGGTGCCGAGCTTGACGTCCATGTCGACCATCGCCAGCGAGAGCATCGAGCGCTCGTTGTAGCTGTAGCCGGAGAACGTCGACACTCCGACCATCCGTTCGCCGTCCATGATCCGGTCGTACGGCCACGTCGAGTAGTTCGACAGCGGCAGGTCGATGTACTTCGCCGGCTCGCCCTTCTCGAACAGCGTCCCCATCGCGTGGGCGACGTCCTCGCCGTTCCAGGCCAGGGTCACCTTCTTGCGGTTCGGCGAGTCGGCCATCGCCTCGAGCGCGTCCTTGCCGACGAAGTCGTGGTCGAACTTCACGAAGGGCCAGTAGCCGAGCTCGTGCGGGGTGAGGTAGTAGTCGGAGATGTCGTCGGAGTAGAAGCTCCCGCCGAGCGAGCCCGTGGCCTCGTAGCCGTCGCCGGGCAGCCACTCGCGGTAGGCCTTCATCGACTCGCCCGTGAACACCGCGGGGAGGGGGCAGGGAATCCAGCCCGACTCCAGGGTGTTGGTGGCGTAGACGCGCGAGCCGACCTGGCAGAGGCCGAACTCCGCGCCCGCCTCGACGATCGCGGCCTTGACCTCGTCGCCGTCCTCCCACGGTCCGAACAGCTCCATCCCGGGCACACCTGACATGCCGTGGTGCAGCGCGCGGACCTTGCGCCCGGCGATCGTGAGCTCGCCCATGTTGAAGAACTTGATCTCGGGCAGCGGCCCGCCGTTCGCCTTTGCCAGCGCCTGGAGCGCGTTCGGGCCCTGCACCTGGTAGCGGTAGAGCTTCCGGCGCCCGGTCGGGTTGACGGCGGTTCGCTCGTCGCGCTCGCACGTGACGTCGAAGCCGCCGGTCTCCGCGTGGTACTGCACCCAGTTGTGCGCGGAGGGCCGCCCCACGAGGCTGATCCGGTTCTCGTCCAGGAAGAAGAGGATCCCGTCGCCGATCACGTAGCCGTCCTCGTTGCAGGCGACGAACTGCTTGGCCTTGTCCACCGCGAAGTTCTGGAAGGTGTTGACGCCGAGCGAGGAGAGCAGCGGGATCACGTCCGGGCCCTCGACGTAGAGGTCGGTCATGTGGTGCGACTGGTCGAAGAGCGCGCAGGTCTCCATCCAGGAGCGCTGCTCGTCGCGCCAGTTCGTGAACTCGGCGGCGACCTTCGGGTAGACGTACGGGCCGATCTGGGAGTTCCGTGCCATCTCGACCGGGCTCCCGACCGCTCCGAGCTTCGCTTCAAGGCTCTCGTAGGCCATCTCGCAACCTCCTCGGCACCGCTGGTGAACGTGGCCGGACCCTACTTCATCCCGTGATGGTCACGGCCCAGAAACGTGTTGGCCCAGGCGCTCGTCCTGGCGAGCGCATTGTCCTTCGTCACGACGGGCCCCTCGAGCATCGACTCCTCCTCGCCGTAGGCCTTGAGCCGCTCGTAGGCCTGCGACCAGATGCACTCGGTGTCGTAGACCTCGCAGAGGCCGTCGCGGGTGCCGCCGCACGGGCCGTTGCGCTGGTTCTTGGCGCACAGCGACTCGGGGCACACGTACGCGATCTCGGGGAGCGAGCAGTCGCCGCAGTCTCGGCAGTGGAAGAGCGGCACCTTCGCCGCCTGCTCGAGCGCGTGCGCGACCTTGCCGACCGGCCTCGGAGCCTTGTCGATCGTCCGGTAGAGGGCCCGCCCCGCGGGGAAGAGCGGCGCGTCGTCCGCGAAGACCGCCCCGTGGAGGCGGCGGCTGAAGCGGTAGCGCAGCGGCACGCGGAGCTCGGTGTGCCGCGTCCGCTTCGACTCGAGGTACGCCGCGTTCACCTGGTCGGACGAGAGCCCGGTGTCGAGGTCGGGCTCGAAGAAGTAGAACTCGTCGGGGAACGGGAACCGGATCTCGCGTGCAACCTCACGCCAGCCGCCGGCGAACGACGTCGAGAGGTCGAGGATCTCGCCGAACACGGCCGCGGGCATGTGGCCGCCGAGGTAGACGCCGTCGAAGCCGAGGCCGCGTGAGACGGCCACGTGCTTGGCGGCGAGGTCGACGAAGAAGGCCAGCCCCTTGTCCGGGCTCGCCCCGTGGTGCTCGGCGAGCGCGAGCAGCTCGTCGGTGACGATCGCGCCGGGGATCTTGCCCTGGTGGAACGCGCGGGCCGCGGGCCGGGAGAGGAGGTAGACGTTCGCGACCACCGAGAGCGGCAGGCCCTCGCGCCTGATCCAGCGGACCAGCTCGTCGTCCTTGCGCGTGTCCCAGCCGATCTGGTTGATCACGAAGCGCGCGCCCGCCTCGACCTTCTTGCGCAGCTTGAAGTACTGGGGCATCACCTCGCGCTCGAGGCGCTTGTGGTTCGTGACCACGCAGCCGAGGAAGAAGTCGGTGCGGTCC
>Ga0335077_10013598_pt1 | contig 10174 bp, 9 predicted proteins | sample Lox_Sample_31_FD_207151 | JGI IMG/M metagenome (GOLD analysis project Ga0335077, IMG submission 207151) | Soil microbial communities from Loxahatchee National Wildlife Refuge, Florida, United States - Lox_Sample_3.1 | ecosystem: Environmental > Terrestrial > Soil > Wetlands | place: USA: Florida...
ACCTTAATGCGTCGCTGAAACGCGCCTATCCCATAAGCGGCTACAGAGGTCCACGGAGAAACGCTATGCGCGGTGAATACCCGTGAGGTACTGCTGCGGGGTGAGTCGCCCTTCCATCGGGAGGCCCGCCTCTGCCCAATCCTTCAGCCCTCCCTCGTATGCTTTCACATCGAATCCTTTCTTCTCTAGAAACCTGGCTGCCTTCCTCGAAGCTTGACACAAGTTGCTCGAGCAATGGACAACAATCTCCTTGTGCATGTCGAGTTCCTTCCACCTCCCTGCCTCGAGTTCGCTCCTCGGAATCGAAACCGATCCCTTGATTCGAATGTTTTCGTAGGACTCGTAAGCCACGTCGCCCCCAGGAGGCTTGACCGGGGCGAGGACATTCACCACTGTCAGGTTCTGGGAACTCAACCTTTCGGCAAGCTCGTTCCTAGAGATTGTCCTCATGTGAACACAGAGTGTGGCTTCGGGCATAAAAGTTAGCTGCTGAATTGGCACCTCTACAAGTTATGGTCGCGCCTGAACTTCTTTCGAAGTCTCAGGAGGTAGTCCGCTTGGGTGTTCAGGGCGCGTTTGTGCCACAAGAGGGCTTCTCTAATGATCCATGAATCCTCGTCGTCGGCGTCAAGTGAGTCAGCCGCTTCATCGAACTTTGCCATATCCTCTTTCAGGGCGGCCGTGCATTTGGCAAGGATTCTATCTGTCCTGTAAGCATTCATGCTCTTCGACTGGTAGGTGGGTGGTCCTTCCTCCTCGGAAGCTTCTCCGCGGTGGCCATTGTGTCGCCGATGCCGTACCAGTCGCCTTACGTCGCTCCTCCGACTAAATCCCATCTCAGTTATTACCTGGCTCAGCTCCGCCTTGCTTATTTCGTCAAGGGAGGAGAGCTCCGCCACAGCGCTCGGAGTTATGCGCCGGCGCATGATTTCCTCCTTCAAATCGTCAGGAAGGCTGAGCAGAGCAATCCTCCTACTCACGTATGATTGGCTCTTCCCTATCCTCCTAGCCAGCTCAGACACACCGCCGTAGCCATAGTCATTGACGTATCTCTTGAGGGCCTCAGCCTCTTCAAGCGGGTTCAGAGTCTGCCGCTGTATGTTTTCTGTCAGTGAAACTTCGTAGGCACCCCGGTCACAGAGGTCAACCACGTGGCAGGGAACAACTCTGATCTTGAGCCTGCGGCAAGCTTCGAGTCTTCGGTTGCCAGCAACGACCTCAAAGCCCTTCCCGCCAGGGCGAACGATGATGGGCTCGAGCAATCCCCTTCGGAGTATAGAGGCCATGAGATCTTCGAGCTGACCGGCTTCTTTCCTCAGTGGACGGGTGGAGTCTCGTATCGACTTTGTCTCAATTTGCTCCACGTACCCACTGAGGGCGTCAGGGCTGCTGGCCTCACTTCTGAGCGTCAACCCAAGCTCCCTTGACCGCGCCAAGCATGTTAGAGGATTCTCCCTAAGTTGTTAGGCCGCGAGCGTGGGACACTTCGAAATTGGAATCATGCCCCTTTCACTATCCCAGGCTTCTCAGCAGGAGTCCCGATGATATTCTCCTTCCTTAGGAGCTCAATCTCCCTGGCCGACAGCCCAGCTATGCTGGATAGCACCTCCAAGGTGTCTGCTCCCAGAACGGGCAGCTTGTCTGGAGCCGCGTTCTCTGGTACCTTTTCGACGTTGATGGGTGACCCCGCCACCCAGTACTTCTGGCCGTCCAACACGCACTCTCTGAAGATCCCGCGCTGCTTGAAGTGCGGGTCTTCGAATATCTCCTTCATCGTGTAGAACGGGCCCGCCGGTACCCTTGCGGCCAAGAGCTTCTCGAATGCCCCCTTGGTGTCTAGGTGGGATAGTCTGGTGGCCAGCTCCGCTTCCAACTCGGTTTTTCTTCTCGTTCTGTTTTCAGTGGATTTGTATCTCTCATCAGCGAGCATGTCCCCGAACCCGAGGGCGTCGCAGAACCTCTTCCACTGGTTATCATTCGTGACTGTCACGTAGAGGTGGCCGTCCTTGGTCTTGAAGAGCTGGTAAGGGGCATGGGTCTGGAGTCCCGAGCCTACGGGTAGAGGGACCTTCCCATACCTCTTGTAATAGGGCAGCCAATACGATGTAGCGAAAAGGCCAGCGTCGCCCAAGGAGATTTTGACACGGAACCCCCCTTGACCACTTGCAGTCCCGTAGAGGGCGGCGATAATCGCTGTGGACGCGAGCGCACCAGCCACAGTGTCAAGAACCGAAGAACCGATTCTTGCGTAATGATCCGGCGGAAATCCGGTCACTGACATCAGTCCAGTCATCGCCTCCACGACAGGGTCGAACGCGGGAAGTCTCTCGTATGGTCCCTCTCCGAAGCTCTCAATGCTGGCGTATACCACACGAGGATTCGATCGAAGCAGCCGTTCGTAGGTGATGCCGAACTTTTCTGCATCCCCTGGCGCCATGTTCTCAACCAGCACATCCGATTCGGCGACAAGCTTCATCAGGATTTCTTGGCCGGCTGGCTTTGTCAGGTCTATCGCAACGCTCTTCTTGTTTCTGTTCGTCGCCACGAACATTGAAGGTCCGAGGAAGGCGTTCTCTCTCGCTGTGTCGCCAATACCAGGCCTTTCGATTTTGATAACTTCCGCTCCGAGGTCCGCAAGCAACTGGGTCGCCGTAGGCCCAGCAACGACATGCGTGAGGTCGACGACGCGTATTCCCTTCAGAGGCTGCCACTTCGCGACCGTGGCCGGCATCAGACCCTCTCCAGAATCGTAATCCCGCAGTGCCCCCCCGCCCCGCTCACGTGAGCCAACCCAAACACCGGCTTCTTCGGGACCTGCCTCGCTTCCGCCTCTCCTCTAAGCTGTCTTGCGATCTCGTATATCTGTCCGAGGTGTGAGGCACCCACGGGTTCTCCCTTCGAAAGCAGGCCGCCATCTGTGTTGACTGGCTTACTGCCGGTCCTCGCTGTTTCGCCAGAGTCGACCAAACTACGGCCCTCCCCCTTCTTGCAGAATCCCAGTCCTTCGTAAGCTTCGATTTCACAGAAAGCATCTGTGTCCTGAACCTCAGCCACGTCGACCTCTGCAGCGGAGATCCCTGCTTGTTTGTACGCCCGCTGTGCCGCAAGCTCATGACGGGTGGGGTTGCCCGAGTCCCCGATGCAAATGGAAGGCGCAATGGTGTTGGGGTACATGCTCACCACGTGTACCGCTGCTGCTAGCCTGAGGAGGGGCTTGCTGCTGGCACGGGTAGCAACCGATTCCTCGGACACCACGGCAGCTGATGCGCCTTCTACCGGGGCGCAAATCATGAAGAGCCTCATCGGGTCGACCACGAGAGGGGAGTTCATTACGTCCTGCATGGTCACTGCTTTGCGAAACTTGGCGTTGGCGTTGAGAACGCCGGCTGCTCGGTTCTTGATCACGACTTTCACGAAATCTTCAACCGTTGTCCCGTAGTCGTGCATGTGTCTTCTGGCCATCATCGCCCAGTACATCGGGTTCTGGTCGAGCCCCATGAACACCTGCCAATCGTTGTTGTAGAGCACGGTCGGGGGCATGAACCCTTTCGGCATCTTTTCCACGCCGAAGATGAGCGCATTGCTGCGCTTTCCTGATTCGATGAGTTCCTTGATCATCCCGAGGGCACTAGCTGCGCCTGCGCATGCTGCGTCAACGTCCAGGATTGGAATCCCCATTCTGCCTAGGCTTTCGGTCGCCATTACCCCGGCGGTGCTCTTCGAAAGAAAGGAGTTGACACCAATCACCATCTGGATGTCTTTGAAGGACATGTTCGCGTCCTTGAGGGCCATTCCTATCGCGTCTCTAGACAGGTCAGCGAAGGACTTCTCTGGGAAGCTGCCGAATGGGGTGATCCCGACACCCGCGATCACTGCCCGCTTCTCCATAATTTCACTCGAACCTCGGGCGGCTCTTCAGGATCATGACCTCGTCCCCGTTCTCACTGAGCCATCCTTTGTCAATGAACATCTCAACTTCCATCCCGATCTTGGCATCTTCCGGCTTGCAGTTCTCCACAATGCTCAGGACTCTGGGCCCCTGTGGGAGTTCGACCCATCCCAGCACCCTCGGAACCCAGTCCTCCCGCTTGGCTGACCCTAGCTTGAATGGCTCGGCTGGAGGATACCTCTGCACCGTGAAGCTCCAAAGGGTCCCATTTTTTCCGAGGATGACCGTCTTGACGTCGGTGCCAGCGCAGTTCTCGCATGTCTGCCTCTTGCCGAAGATCGTAATCCCACAGGAAGCGCACTTCGTACCGAGGATTGAGGGAGGTTCCCCCAGTTCCAGATAGTTGCTGTCAAAGGAGACTTTCAATTCTCCGGATACCTCCACTTCTTGCCCTTGCTGTATTCGTAAACCTGCGTGGTCTTCGTTTCATAGTAGTACTCCAGCCCTTCGACTCCCAGTTCCCTGCCGATTCCACTTTGCTTGAACCCCCCGAAGGGGACCTCTGGCCTGGAAATTGGGGGTGAGTTAATCCAAGTCGTACCCGCCTCAATCATCTCACTGGCGAACTGCGCCCTATCCAGGTCCTTCGTCCACACCGATGAACCAAGCCCGTACATGCTGTCGTTTGCCCTTTCTATCGCCTCCTCAAGATCCTTGACCACGAAAATAGGCAGAGCTGGTCCGAAGCATTCCTCTCTCGATATCCTTGAATTGTAGTCGACGTCGGTGAGAAGGGTTGGCTCGTAGAAATGCCCCTTGTCGAACTCTGCGCCCGAAGGGCTCTTCCCACCAGTGAGGACCTTCGCTCCCCTGTCCGTTGCCTCTTCGACCATTTGCTCTATCTCATGCCTCTGCTGCTCGCTATGGACAGGTCCCATGATTGTGTGGGGGTCTAGGCCGTTCCCAACTCTAATGAGCTTGACCTTTTCAACGAATTTCTTGATGAAATCTCCGGAGATGCTTTGAAAGAGGAACAGCCTCTTCACTGAAGTGCAGATTTGCCCAGCGTTTCTGAACCTGCCGAAGGCCGCTCCTTCGACCGCCATGTCTATGTCGGCGTCGTCGCACACAATCATCGGGTCAGAGCCGCCCAGTTCGAGGGTGACTCTCTTCATTGTCAGTGCTGCTTGCCCCATGATTCGTCTGCCGGTCCCAGTCTCCCCTGTGAAGGCAATCTTGGAGATCTTCGGGTTCTCGAGAAGCTCTTCTCCTACCACAGATCCCGGGCCCGTCACCACGTTCAGGACTCCCGCAGGGAGGCCCGCCTTCGTCATCACTTCCGCCAGTCTAAGGTCAGTGAGAGGAGTAGTGCTTGCGGGCTTGACGACGAAGGTGTTCCCGGCTGCGAGTCCAGGAGACAGCTTCCAGCCGAGGAGCGAGACAGGAAAGTTCCACGGGACAATGGCGCCGACCACCCCCACAGGCTTCTTCGTCACCGTCGAATACCCCTCTCCAGAGGTGAACGGGACCTGGGCGCTCCTGAATCTGCCTGTGAGTCCGGCGTAGTACTCCAGGCACCCAACGAATCCCATCACTTCACTTCGGGCCTCATAGAGTGGCTTTCCCTGCTCCTTCGTCAAGGATTGAGCAAGTTCCTCGACGTTCGACCTGATGGCCTCGGAAACACGATATAGCAGCCTCGACCTTTCAATCGGGGGCAAGGCGGACCATTTCTGAAGCCGGTCCTTCGCCACATCTATCGCAGCCTTCGCGTCTTCCCTGTTCCCCACTGGAACCGAGTCCACAACGTCTCCGGTGGCGGGGTTGAAAATCGAGGTGGTGTCGCCCGTGACCGAATCGACCCATTTTCCGTCAACGAACATCCTCATCTCAGCGTCTCACCACGCCTTCTCCAACAACCCAAGCACCTGGGCAGCGCTCGTCACAGGGGTCGGATTCGTCTTGACTATCGGATCCTTCAGCGTATCCTCTGCGAGGGCTGCGAAATCCTCCCGCCTCACCCCGACATCGCGAAGTCTATGGGGCAAGCCCAGGCCCTTGATGAGGTCAAGGGTAGCTCCACACGCGATTGCCGCTGCCTGCTCGTTCGACATCCCGGCAATGTCCACTCCCGCGGCTTTCGCCACCTGAGCCTGCCTCTCCGCCGTTATTGCCCTGTTGAACTCCATGACCGTCGGCAACATGACGCACGACGTCATGCCGTGGGGAACGTTGCATCTTGCCCCTAGCTGGTGTGCTATCCCATGACTGAGCCCGAGGTTGACATTACCGATCCCGAACATGGACAGCCAGGACGCGACGAGCAGCTGGCCACGGACTGCTGTGTCCTGTGGTTTCTCCTGAGACGCTGGGAGGCCAGTGAAGAGCATGCTGAGCGCCTGGTAGGTCAGTCCGTCAGTGAAGGGGTGGTGGTTCGTTGAGTACATCGACTCCACGCAATGATCTATGGCCTTGATTCCGGTGCTCAACCAGACGTGCATCGGTACCGTAAGTGTCAGGCGCGGGTCAAGGATGACAACCTTCGGGACCAGTTTGACGTCGATGTATAGCTCCTTGGTCTTCCTCTCCGTGTCAGTGATGCCGGCTACTGCGTCGTATTCGGCCGCCGAAAGCGTTGTCGGAATTGCAATCTGAGCAGGGACGTCTCCAGTAATCGAAGGGAGGGGTGCGCCACCGAGCAGGTCCGCTCTGTATCTGTCGAAGTCTGCCGGCTCCCTGATATTCTCAGCCAGAGCGAGGGCGGTGGCGCGGCCGGTATCCGTGCAACTCCCACCTCCGAGTGTAACAAGCAGATCGGCACCCGCCTTCCTGGCAGCTTCTGCTGCCGCAATGACCATTGTCCTCGGCACGTGGGGAATGACCCCGGTGAAGGTCCCAACACAGAGCCCCGCTAGGGCCTCCCTCGTCCGCTTGAGGACCTCAGTGGCGGCTATTTCAGGCGTAGTAATTAGCAGGGCCTTCCGTCCTCCTAACCGCCTGACCTCGCCCTGAAGTTCGCCAACTGAATCGTAACCGTAGATGACTCGATCCTGAGGGAGGAAGTCGAATCGACCCTTCAATTCACCACTATGACTCGTGCGGATTCAACCTCCTGAGGCATTGCGACAATTCGTGGTACCCCAAAAAAGAAAGGGATCGGTGATTCTTGTTAGGCCTTCGGCATGGGGGCTGTTGCTGTGACTCTCGCTCTCTTGGGCTCGTAAAGTGAGAGTGCGAATATTGAAGCAATGACAGCTGCGGCCAGGTAGACAACGAGCACATATGGCCAGCCGTTCAGCAGCCCGTAGGCGGCGAGCACCGCGGGTATGAAGAACGTGGAGGCCGAACCGTCAATCAGAGCGCCAAGGTTGTAACCTTGTCCAGCTCCCGATTGTCTGTACTCTGTTGGGAATTGTTCTGCGTACAGCGAGGAGACACATCCGTATCCGAGGTTCATGAACCCTGTGAAGATGACCATGCCCAGGATGGCCAGGAAGTCGTTTCCTGTTTGTATCATGAGGAACATGGGATAGGCCACAATTGCGCTTGAGATTGCTGAGAAGGACATTACGATCTTCCTTCTTACCCACTTGTCGGCAATGTATGCCCCTAGGAAAGCTGTGCAAGCCATCGCAGCGCAGGAAGCAAGTTCACCCCAGTAGATTGCGCCAGAACTGATTCCAACTGCTCCCAGGTAAGGCAATACATAGGGGACCCACATGAAACTGAAGCCCATGATGACCCAGCACCAAGCAATGCCCATCCTTACCATCTTCCACGCGTAGCCTGGATGAGCCCATACCTGAGCTGCCGGGACTGATTTGACCCCGCCTGTGCCCTTGAGGTTGGTGAAGAGCGGGCTCTCCATTGTGTAGTATCTGATGATCGCTCCGATCAAGATGATCAATGCGCCTATCCAGAATGCGATTCTCCAGCCCCAGGAGAGGAAGTCCCCGCCCGAGTAGCCGCCAGTGAAGTCAGATATTGTTTGCAGGATCCAGACTGCGACCCCGAAGCCGATGACGACCGATGCCTGCATGCCAGAGTTCCACAATGTCTTCCACTTTGATGCCCCGGCGTGTTCTGAGATGAATGAAGCTGCACCTCCCCATTCCCCGCCCATACCGACTCCTTGAAAGAGCCTGAAGACGATGACTAGGACAGGAGCCAAGTAACCTATGGTATTGAAATTGGGGCATAGTGAAATTCCGACCGTGCCTACACCCATAGTGAGTAGGGTCAATAGTAGCGTGGATCTTCTTCCACGTCTATCTCCCCATTGTCCGAACAAGAATGCACCGACTGGCCGTGCGAGAAATCCCAATCCCCAGGTAGCGATGCCGGCAGCGAGAGCGGAGCCGGGTCCTGTGAAGTTGAAGAAGATGACTGGGTATACGACTGCTGCAGTTATGCCTGAGAGGAGGAAGTCATACCAGTCAACGAATGTTCCAATGCTTGACGCGACAGCGACTTTTGTTAGTTCTCTGCCACCTGGAGGGACTACCACTTGTCCAGTAGCCATTCACCATTCAGAAGCGGCCGACCATTCATAAGCTGACTCATTAAGCCGAGCGACCTAACATCTTAGGGTCATTCTAGTGCCTCATGGCGCCATTCCGGATACCAAGTATGGATTTCTACGGCGCAAGAACCGCTCTCCCTAATACTTCGCGGTGCCTCAGCTTCTCTAGGACCAGGTTGGCTTCTTCTAGCCTGAACCTCCCCGCGATCACTGGCTGAACAATGCCGCGCCTCGTCAGGTCGATCATTTCAGCCATGTCTCTGAGGGTACCGGTGTAGATTCCCATGACCTCCAGCCCACGCACTGGGAAGTGTGGCAGAGGGAATTCTGCTCCTCCACCGACCAATCCCACCAGTCCCAGTCGGCCGTCCTTGCCCAAGAGGTCGAACCCCAGCGAAGCGGTTGCACTATTGCCGACATAATCAATTACCGCGTCGGCCCCTCGTCCTGAGTTCTTCTTTCTGATTTCTGAGATTATTTCCGCCTTCGAGAGTCCCGAAGTGTTGAACGTGATATCCGCCCCGAGTTCCTTTGCCAGGCCAAGCTTCGAGTCCTCAACGTCGATGGCTGCGACTCGGGCACCGGAGATCTTCTTGGCGAGTTGGATGCAGAGGGTTCCGAGTCCACCTACGCCAATTACAACCAGAAGGTCGTCAGCCATGAGTCTGCAGCGTTTCAGTGCGCTGTAGACGGTGAGTCCCAAGCACGAGAGGGTGGCTCCCTGCTCCGGATTGACCCCTTCGGCCTTCACCGCATACCTTCCATTGGGGACGAGCACGTACTCGGCGTATCCGCCGTCGCGGAAGAACCCTAAGCCTGCAGCCTTGCCTTCGCACAGATTCTCCGTCCCAGACAGGCACTTCCTGCACTCCCCGCAACCTATCCAGGGATACACAATTACGAAGTCGCCCTGTTTGAGGGTCCCGCCATAGGAGTCACCAAGCGCTGCCACCGAGCCAGATATCTCATGGCCTGGGGTCAGAGGTAGTTTGACCCCCCTATCTCTGAAGTTGAATGATCTTCCCTCTCCAACATCATAGCCTCCTGAAATTAGATGTAGGTCAGTGTGGCACACCCCGGCCGCCTTCACCCGGATGAGGACAGAGCTCCCGGTTGGCGTTGGGGGGTCAACGTCGGAAAGCTCGAGCGGTTTCCCGAATTCTTTGATTCGCATTGCTTTCATCTAGCCCACCCCACCCTACCCGCGGCTCACCGGTCGCTCCAATTCGGCTTACGCCTTTCCGTGAACGCCCTTACTCCCTCCTCCTTGTCCTGAGAGGCCATCACGAGTGTGAAGAGAGATTGCTCGTACCGCAATCCCTGATCCAATGGCAGGCGTGCCGAGGCTTTCAGCGCCATTTTCGTCAGTTTCAAGGCGAAGGCACTCTTGGAGGCTATTGTTGAAGCAAGCTCCGTGACTCGCGAATCCAGTGCTTCTGGAGGAAGCACTTCGTCTACAAGGCCCATGCGCAGCGCTTCTTTGGCATCGATGCGCTCCCCTGTCATTGCAAGTTTGAACGCCGCCCCCAGGCCGACGAGCCTGGGCAGACGCTGGCTTCCTCCTCCGCCTGTAATGACGCCGATGTTGATCTCGGCCTGGGCGAACGTGGAGCGCTCCGATGCCAGGCGGATGTCGCACGCCATGGCAAGCTCGAGGCCCCCGCCGAGGCAATATCCGTCGATTCGAGCAACAATTGGCTTGGAGACGCGGTCGACTGCGTCATAAACTGTGCCTTGCTGGTAGATCTTCTGTTGATCTACAA
>Ga0335077_10013599_pt1 | contig 10174 bp, 8 predicted proteins | sample Lox_Sample_31_FD_207151 | JGI IMG/M metagenome (GOLD analysis project Ga0335077, IMG submission 207151) | Soil microbial communities from Loxahatchee National Wildlife Refuge, Florida, United States - Lox_Sample_3.1 | ecosystem: Environmental > Terrestrial > Soil > Wetlands | place: USA: Florida...
GCCGCCGGCAGCCGCCGCGCCGCCGCAGCCGGGATATTCGATGGCCAAGATCGAAGCGCTACGCCCGGTGGAGCGCCTGCGCATCGTGCGTGCCTGCGAGGCCGACCGTCAGGCCGCTTGCCCGGGGGTCGAGGCGGGAGGCTCGCGCATCATCGTCTGCCTTGCCCAGCACGCCGACGCACTGTCGCCGGTCTGCCGCAAAGCGATGGAGCCGCTGCTCGCAGCGCCCGCGGCGATCGAGCAACCGGCGCCCGCTGCCGAGCGGCGGCCGCTGGCGCGCGGCGCCTTGCTGATCACCAAGGCGTGCGCGCGCTATATCGTGTTGCATTGCCGTGGGGTCGAACCCGGCAGCGGCCGCGAGGTCGCTTGTCTGGTCGATTACGCTCATTCCGGAAAATTCGTCGGACCGCGCTGTCGCGCGGCGCTCACGGTCAGCGGCCACCTGCACTGAGCCGCGCGCGGCAATGATCCGCGCTCGGGCGTGCTACACCGAGGCAGGCATTTCGCCGGCCATATAGGCCGGCAGCCAGGCTTCGAATGTCTCGCGCAGCTTGGCGACGGGAAGCGCGCGTTCGCCCGGCAGCACAAAACTATCGCCGCCGGTCGTCCCGATCGGCGATACCAGCACGCTTGCCGCGCGGGCGCGCTCAAGCACCGCTTTTGCCTTGCTCGCCGGTACGGTGACGAGGTAGCGCGCCTGATCCTCGCCGAACCAATAAGCGTGCGTCGGAATATCGTCGGGCGCGGCGCTCAAGCTCGCGCCGATGCCGGACGCCATCGCCATTTCGGCGAGCGCCACCGCCAATCCGCCGTCGGAGAGATCGTGCGCGGCGGTCGCGGTGCCGTCGAGGATGAGCGCGCGCACGAAATCGCCGTTCTCGCGCTCCTCGACGAGATCGACCGGCGGCGGCGCGCCCTCTTCCCGCCCGGCGAGTTCGCGCAGATACATCGACTGGCCGAGCCAGCCCGTGGTCTCGCCGATCAAGAGGATGGTCTCGCCGGAGCGCTTGAAGGCGAGCGAGGCCGATTTGGTGAAATCGTCGATGAGGCCCACCCCGCCGATCGATGGCGTCGGCAGAATTGCGCGGCCGTTGGTCTCATTGTAGAGCGACACGTTGCCGGACACGACCGGGAAACTAAGCGCCTTGCAGGCCTCGGCGATGCCGCGGATGGCGCCGACGAACTGGCCCATGATCTCCGGCCGCTCCGGGTTGCCGAAATTGAGATTATCGGTCACCGCGAGCGGCTTGGCCCCGACCGCGGTCAAGTTGCGCCAGCATTCGGCGACCGCCTGCTTGCCGCCCTCGAACGGATCGGCCTCGCAGTAGCGCGGCGTGACGTCGGTCGTGAGTGCCAGGCCCTTCGGCCCGCTCTCCACCCGCACCACCGCGGCGTCGCCGCCCGGCCGCTGCACGGTATTGCCAAGAATGATGTGGTCGTACTGCTCCCACACCCAGCGCTTGGAGCACAGATCCGGCGTGCCGATCAGCTTTTCCAGCGCGTCGGCGATGCCCACCGGCGGCTTGACGTCCTCGGCGTCGATGGCCGCGGGCTTGGCCGCGCTGACGAAGGGCCGCTTGTACTCCGGCGCCTGGTCGCCCAACTCCTTGATCGGCAGGTCGGCCATCACGTCGCCGCCATGGCGGACGATGAAGCGCTTCGACGGCGTGGTCTCGCCGACGATGGCGAAGTCGAGCCCCCATTTGCGGAAGATCGCCTCCGCCTCTTTCTCTTTTTCCGGCTTGAGCACCATGAGCATGCGCTCCTGGCTCTCCGACAGCATCATCTCGTAGGCGCTCATGCCTTCCTCGCGGCACGGCACCTTGTCGAGATCGAGGGTGACGCCGAGATCGCCCTTGGCGCCCATCTCCACCGCCGAACAGGTCAGACCCGCCGCGCCCATGTCCTGGATGGCGATGACGCAGCCCTTGGCCATGATCTCCAGACAGGCTTCGAGCAGAAGCTTCTCCGAGAACGGGTCGCCGACCTGCACGGTCGGCCGCTTCTCCTCGGAATCTTCGCCAAATTCCGCCGAGGCCATGGAGGCGCCGTGGATACCGTCGCGGCCGGTCTTGGAGCCGAGGTACACGATGGGCATGCCGACGCCCGACGCCGCCGCGTAAAAAATCTGGTCCTTCTCCGCGAGACCGACCGCCATGGCATTGACCAGGCAGTTGCCGTCGTAGCGCGAATGAAAGCGCACGGAGCCGCCGACGGTAGGAACCCCAAAGGAATTGCCGTAGCCGCCGATGCCGGCCACCACGCCGGAGACCAGATGCCGTGTCTTCGGATGCTTCGGGTCGCCGAAGGACAGCGCGTTGAGGCAGGCGATCGGCCGCGCGCCCATGGTGAACACGTCGCGCAAGATGCCGCCGACGCCGGTCGCCGCGCCCTGATAGGGCTCGATGTAGCTCGGGTGGTTGTGGCTCTCCATCTTGAACACGCAGGCCAGCCCATCGCCGATGTCGATGACGCCGGCATTCTCGCCCGGTCCCTGGATCACCCATGGACCCTTGGTCGGCAGCGTGCGCAAATGCACTTTGGAGGACTTGTACGAGCAGTGCTCGTTCCACATCGCCGAAAAGATGCCGAGCTCGGTGAGCGACGGCGTGCGCCCGATCAGATCGAGGATGCGCTGGTACTCGTCCGGCTTGAGGCCGTGCTCGGCGACCAGCTCGGGGGTGATGGCAGGCTCGTTCGCGATCACGCTAGGCGGCCCGATCGAGCGTTTCCATCAAGCCGGCGAACAGACCGCGTCCGTCGGTGACGCCGAGCGCGGCTTCCACGTGGTTCTCCGGATGCGGCATCATGCCGAGCACATTACCGCGCTCGTTGAGGATGCCGGCGATGGCGTTGATGGCGCCGTTGTGATTCCAATTGGGATCGATCATGCCGTCCGGCGAGCAGTAGCGGAACAACACGCGGCCCTCGCCTTCGAGGCGCGCGATGGTCTCGCCGTCGGCAATGTAATTGCCTTCGCCGTGCGCGACCGGCACGCGGATCACCTGCCCCGCATTGTAGCCGCGGGTAAACGCCGTGTTCGAGCGCTCGACCCGCAGGTACACGTCGCGGCAGATGAATTTGAGCTGCTGGTTGCGCATCAGCACGCCGGGCAGCAACCCCGTCTCGCAGAGGATCTGGAAGCCGTTGCAGACGCCGAGCACCAAGCCCCCTTGCGCGGCAAAGCCACGCACCGCATCCATGATCGGTGCGCGCGCCGCAATGGCGCCGCAGCGCAGATAGTCGCCGTAGGAAAAGCCGCCGGGGATTACCACCAGGTCGGTGCCGCCCGGCAATGCGGTCTCGGCATGCCAGACCATCGCCGGCGCCGTGCCGGACATGAGTTCCAGCGTGCGCGCCATGTCGCGTTCGCGGTTGATGCCGGGGAAAACGAGGACGGCGGCTTTCATCCCACGACCTCGACGCGGTAATTCTCGATCACGGTATTGGCCAAAAGCTTATCGGCGGCCTGTTTGAGCATGACCTCCGCCTGGGCACGGTCGTCGCCCTCGATTTCGATGTCGAACACCTTGCCCTGGCGCACGCTGGCGACGCCGGCCACCCCGAGCGAGCGCAGCGCGCCTTCGATCGCCTTGCCTTGCGGGTCGAGAATGCCGGATTTCAGGGTGACGGTAACGCGGGCTTTCATGTTTCTTCGCTTATGGCACGAGTCGCGGGGCCGGCTTCCGCTTTATTTGCCGGGCAGACCTAAACTAGAGACGCCGAAGCCCGGCACAAGGCCGGGCTTCGGGTAATTCACGGCCAAAAAGACCGAAATCCGGCTTTTGCCTAACCTTTTACCAACACCGGACCGGCGCCGCGCGGCGGTTCGCCCTCGTTCATGATGCCGAGCCGCTTGGCGACCTCGGTATAGGCTTCCAGCAGCCCGCCGAGATCGCGGCGGAAGCGATCTTTGTCGAGCTTTTCGTTCGACTTGATGTCCCACAGCCGGCACGAGTCGGGCGAAATCTCGTCGGCAACGACGATGCGCATGACGTCGTTCTCCCACAGCCGGCCGGCCTCCATCTTGAAGTCGACCAGACGGATGCCGACGCCGAGGAACAGCCCGGACAGGAAGTCGTTGACGCGGATGGCGAGCGCCATGATGTCGTCGATTTCCTGCGGGGACGCCCAACCGAAAGCGGTGATGTGCTCCTCCGACACCATCGGGTCGTTAAGCGCGTCGTTCTTGTAATAGAACTCGATGATCGAGCGCGGCAGCTGCGTGCCCTCGTCGATGCCGAGCCGCGTCGCCAGCGAGCCGGCGGCGACGTTGCGCACCACGACTTCGAGCGGGATGATCTCGACCTCGCGGATCAACTGCTCGCGCATGTTGAGCCGGCGGATGAAGTGCGTCGGCACCCCGATTTCATTGAGGTGCTGGAATACGTATTCGGAGATCCGGTTGTTGAGGACGCCCTTGCCTTCGATGACCTCGTGTTTTTTGGCGTTGAAGGCAGTCGCGTCGTCCTTGAAGTGCTGAATCAGCGTGCCCGGTTCCGGGCCTTCATAGAGGATCTTCGCCTTGCCCTCATAAATGCGGCGGCGGCGACTCATCGGGGTATACCGTGGTTTTTGAAAGTCCATGGGATGCCGTGGCTCCTGTTCGTGTCGTGTCGAGATCCGCGGCGGCGGGACCGGACATTTGCAATTGCGCTAAAACGGTCCGGGCACGAGGTCAACCTAGCCGATCGGTCGGGTGAGCACAATCGCGGGTGCAAGGCGTTTTCCACTTGGCAATTTTACGTCACCGCTGCTGCCGCATGTTGCCTTGACGCTTGGCTGGCGATATGCAAGGCGCAGCAGATGATATGTGCACGCGATCTCGACCGGTCGCAAGGAGCGAGGGCGGCATGACCACATTCGACAAGCGCGAGGAAGGCTTCGAAAAGAAGTTCGCGCACGACGAGGAGCTCAAGTTCAAGGCCGTCGCGCGCCGCAACAAGATGCTCGGCTTGTGGGCGGCCGAAAAACTGGGCCTTACCGGCGCGCAAGCCGAGGCTTACGCCAAGGAAGTTGTGGTGGCCGAGGTCGGCGAACACGACGTGTTTAAGAAAATCCGCGGCGATTTCGACGGCAAGAAAGTGACCGTCTCCGACCAGGACCTCCGCCACACCATGGACGAGCTGATGGCGCAGGCGCTGGCCCAGGTGAAAGTGAGCGGCTGAGGTGGCGGCGTTCGAGCTCGCCCGCCGGCTGCGCGCCGGAGAGGCCGTCTACGCGGCCTGGTGCAGCTTCGCCTACCCGATGGTGGCAGAGACCGTCGCGCGCGACGGCTTTTCCGCCGCCGTGCTCGATATGCAGCATGGCCTGTGGGACACCTCCTCGATCATCGCCGGGATCGGCGCGGTCGATCATGCCGGAAGCGCGCCGGTCGTGCGCGTGCCGCTCAACGATTTCGCCTTCGTGTCGCGCGCGCTCGACTTCGGCGCCGCTGCGATCATCGCGCCGATGATCAACAGCGTCGGCGATGCCCGCAAATTCGCCGCGGCGGCGAAATTTCCACCGCTCGGCGAGCGCAGCTGGGGCCCGCAGCGCGCCATGACGCTGCAGGGCAAGACCGCCACGGTCGATTACTTGCGTGAAGCCAACGAAGGCACGCTGACCATGGCGATGATCGAGACGCCGATGGCGCTGGCGCAGGTGGAAAGCATCGCCGAGACGCCCGGCATCGACGCGCTGTTTATCGGCCCTTACGATCTGTCGACCGCGCTGTCCGGCGGCAAGGCGCAGGACGTGCAGGCGCCGGAGGTCGAGCGCACCATTGACCAGATTGGCGCCGCGGCAAAAAATGCGGGGAAGATCGCCGGCATCTACTGCGGCAACGCCCAACGCGCCCTCGCCATGAGCAAGCGCGGATTCCGCTTCGTCACCGTGGGCGGGGACGTCAGCTATTTGCGCGAGGGCCTCGCCGCCCAATTGAAGGCGCTAAAGGGCTGACACCACGCGGGCGAGTTGGTCGAGCACCGCACCGACGTCATTTTCCGCATCGGCCGCCCTCACCTCGGTCACCCGGTAGCCGTGTTCTTGCAGCCACGTCCGCTTGTCGCCACGCAGGCGCGCCGCGGCCTCGCCTTCCGCCGGCGGCACCAGATCGATGACGCATTTGAGCGGAAACGACACGAAATCGGCGATGTGCGGGCCGATCGGCACCTGCCGCTTGAAGCCGCGGCCGGCGAAGCGGCGGTCGTTGACCAGAGCCTGCCACAGCGCGCGCTCGGCATCGGTCGGATTCCTGCGCAGCAGCCGCGGCAGGCCACGCAAGGGCGTGCGCTCGGACGGCGCGCGGCCGGCGCCGTGCTCGGCGAGCAGCGCGCGCAGTTTCTCGGCGCCGGCGCCGTCGAGCACGCCGCCGCGCGCCGGCCCCTTGCGCCCCTGCGCGATCGCGGTGATGACGCCGTGCAGCGTGCGCACGTCCTGCTGGCTGAGCGCCATGCGCTGGAAGATATTGCGCAAATTGACGCCCATGGTGCCGCGCTTTTCCGCCGGGCGGAAGAATTCGACTTTGTCGAGCTCGCGTTCGAGATCGGCGAAAAACGCCGCGAGCTGCTGCTTCGCGGCCGGCGGGGACTTGTCCGGCATGACAAACGGCAGTTCACCTCCTGCCTGCTTGAACCATTCGTAACCGACGATCACCACCGCCTGCGCCAGATTGAGCGAGGCGAAGGCCGGATTGACCGGCAGCGTCAGAACGCGGTCGGCCTGTCCGACCTCGTGATTTTCCAGCCCGTTACGCTCGCGGCCGAAGACGACGGCGACATTCTCGCCGGCGGCAACGCGCGGCGCCATCTCGGCCGCCGCTTGCGCCGCGGCGACCACGGGCTTGGCCTGGTCATGATTGCGCGCGGTTGCCGCTAAGACAAAAGTACAATCGCCGATCGCCTCGGCCAGGCTGTCATAAAGCTGCGCGCCGTCGAGCACGCGGTCGGCGCCGGCCGCCATCACCCGCGCTTTCTCGTTCGGCCAACCCTGCACCGGCTTGACCAGCCTTAGGCGCGACAGGCCGAAATTGGCCATGGCGCGCGCCGCCGCACCGATGTTCTCGCCGAGCTGCGGCTCGACCAGGACGACGATCGGCGCCGGCTCGACGCTCCAGCGTTTGGTTTTGTCGGTGCCGGCACCCGGCATGGCTCATCCTTTGGGCGGTATTCGCGCCCTCCCATAAAGCATGACGGGTTTAATCTGAATCAATGCCGCCGGTAAGATTTTGCTGCCCATCACCCTTGCTTGTCCGCAATTCCCGTCCGCGCGCGGCTGCTGGGAACGGCGGAAAATCGCGGCTATCGCCGCTCCGGCCGGGGTGCTATAGGCACGCCGCCGGCCACCCTTCCGCTGTCCGCGCGACTTCAAAAAGGTTTTATCCGACATGCCAGATCTCGAAATCGTATGGACAAAGGTCGATGAAGCTCCGGCGCTCGCGACCTATTCCCTGCTGCCGATCGTCAAAGCCTTCGTGGGCACGGCGGGTGTGTCCATAAAGCTCAAAGACATCTCGCTGACCGGCCGCATCCTCGCCAATTTCCCCGAGAAGCTCGCCCCGACGCAACGGATCAACGACGAACTCGCCGAACTCGGCGCGCTCACGCTGAGGCCCGAGGCCAACATCATCAAGCTGCCCAACATCTCCGCCTCGATCCCGCAGCTCAAGGCCGCGATCAAGGAATTGCAAGGCAAGGGCTACAATGTTCCGGACTATCCGGACAACGCCGCGACGGATGCCGAGAAGGACATCAAGGCGCGCTACGGCAAGGTGCTCGGCAGCGCCGTCAATCCCGTGCTGCGCGAGGGCAATTCCGACCGCCGCGCCGCCGGCGCGGTCAAGCAATATGCCCGCAACAACCCGCACAAAATGGGCGCCTGGAGCAAGGATTCCAAATCGCATGTGGCCTACATGCCGGGCGGCGATTTCTACGGCTCGGAGGTCTCGACCACCGTCCCGTCGGCGACCAACGCCCGCATCGAACTTGTTGCCAAGGATGGCGCCGTCACGGTGCTGAAGGCAAAGACGGCGCTTGATGCCGGCGAAATCATCGACGCCGCGGCGATGAGCCGCAAAGCATTGCGCGCCTTCTTCGCCGAGCAGATCGACGCCGCCAAAAAGGAAGGCGTGCTGTTCTCGCTGCACCTGAAGGCGACCATGATGAAGATCTCCGATCCCATCGTGTTCGGCCATGCGGTTTCCGTGTTCTTCGCCGACGTGTTCAAGAAGCACGACGCCACGCTGAAGCGTCTCGGCGTCAATCCCAACAACGGCGTGGGCGATCTCTTGACGAAGATCGAGACGCTGCCGGAAGCCGAAAAGAAGGCGATCAAGGCCGATATCGCGGCCGCCTATGCCGAACGGCCCGGCCTCGCCATGGTCAATTCCGACAAGGGCATCACCAACCTGCACGTGCCCTCAGACGTGATCGTCGACGCGTCGATGCCGGCGATGATCCGCGAATCGGGCCGCATGTGGGGCGCCGACGGCAAGTTGCACGACGTTTTGGCCGCGATCCCGGATCGCAGTTACGCGACGCTTTATCAGGCGGTGATCGAGGACACCAAGGCCCACGGCGCCTTCGACCCGAAGACCATGGGCTCGGTCCCGAACGTGGGCTTGATGGCGCAGAAGGCCGAAGAATACGGCTCGCACGACAAGACGTTCGAAGTTCCCACGAACGGAACGGTCCGCGTCGTCGCCGACGACGGCAAGGTGCTGCTGGAGCGTCCGGTCGAGAGCGGCGACATCTTCCGCATGTGCGAGGCCAAGGACGCGCCGATCCAGGACTGGGTCAAGCTTGGCGTGCGCCGCGCGCGCCTCACCAACACCCCGGCAGTGTTCTGGCTCGACAAGAATCGCGCGCATGACGCCCAGGTCATCGCCAAAGTCGAGAAGTACCTGAAGGATCAAGACACCGCGGGGCTCGACATCCGCATTCTGGCCCCGGTCGACGCGATGAAGTTCTCGCTGGAGCGCATCCGCAAGGGGCAGGACACGATCTCCGTCACCGGCAACGTGCTGCGCGACTATCTGACCGACCTGTTCCCGATCATGGAGCTCGGCACCTCGGCCAAGATGCTGTCGATCGTGCCGCTGCTGGCGGGCGGCGGTCTGTTCGAGACCGGCGCCGGCGGCTCGGCGCCCAAGCACGTGGAGCAGTTCCGGAAAGAGGGCTATCTGCGCTGGGATTCGCTCGGCGAATTCCTCGCGCTGGGCGCCTCGCTCGAACACCTGGCGCAGACCTACAAGAACCCCAAGGCGCAGGTCCTCGCCGAGACGCTCGATGAGGCCATCGGCCAGTTCCTCAAGTTCAACCGCAATCCTGCGCGCAAGGTCGGCGAAATCGACAATCGCGGCAGCCATTTCTACCTCGCCCTCTACTGGGCGCAGGCGCTGGCGGCGCAGAGCAAGGACGCGGGGTTGCAAGCCCGCTTCAAGCCGCTGGCCGAGACGCTCGCCAGAAACGAGGCCAAGATCAATGGCGAACTGATCGGCGCGCAAGGCAAGCCGGTCGATGTCGGCGGTTACTATCTGCCCGACGATGCGAAGGCATCGGCCGCGATGCGGCCGAGCGCCACGCTGAATGCCGCGATCGCCGCGCTCTGACGCGGAGTCTGGTGGCCGGAAAGCGATGGCGGCGTAAGCGCCACGCTCACGCAATTGCAAAATGGCCGGGCTCGTCCCGGCCATTGGCTTGCGGCGGAGCTACTTAATCTCCTCCGTCACGATGTCGCCCTCGGGCGACACCAATTCGCGGCCGATGCGCTTTTCCACCACGTCCTTGATATGCGCGGCGACGCGCGGGTTGCGCTGCATCAGCGCATGCAGGTCCTGCGCGGCGAGCACCAGCAGATTGGTCCGCATCAAGGCAGTGGCGGTGGCCGAGCGGCGGGCGCGGCGCAGCACCGCCACCTCGCCGAAGAACTGGCCGATGCCGAGCCGGATGCGTTTGTTCTTGAGCGCGACCTCGACCTCGCCGGCGGCGATGAAATACATCGAATGCGCCGGGTCTCCGGCGCGCACGATCACTTCGCCCGAGTCCGCGACCTGCGCGCGCAGCAGTTCCATGATGTCGGAGATGGCGGCGGCGTCGAGCTCGGCGAACAGCGGCACGCGCGCGATCATGCCCCAGGTGACGATGAAGTCGCGGCGGTGGATTTGTTCGGCGAAGGCGGTGGCGATGATGCCGAT
>Ga0335077_10013601_pt1 | contig 10174 bp, 6 predicted proteins | sample Lox_Sample_31_FD_207151 | JGI IMG/M metagenome (GOLD analysis project Ga0335077, IMG submission 207151) | Soil microbial communities from Loxahatchee National Wildlife Refuge, Florida, United States - Lox_Sample_3.1 | ecosystem: Environmental > Terrestrial > Soil > Wetlands | place: USA: Florida...
GTCCCTTTTATGAAACCCGCTACAGCGGCCGTTTGGATTGGACCATCAACAAGAACAACACCGCTTACATCAGCTACAACTCGCAGGTCAACAACAGCGAAAACGATCAGTCCGACGGCACCGGTGACCTCACCAACGGCAACTTCACCAAAAATCATCTGCAGTTGGCTAACTTCACCCTCAGCTCCATTCTCCCGAACAACACGATCAATCAGTTCACCTTCGGCTACCAGTATTGGAACAATCTGATTGACAGCAACATTAGCGCTCCGTTGGTTATTTTCCCCTCTGCTTCTTTCGGCACGAACACCAACGTTCCTCAGCAGTCCTTCCAGCGCAAGTGGCAGTTCAAGGACGATATCTCGAAGACCGTCGGGAACCACACTCTCAAGGCTGGCGTGGACTACATCTGGAACCCGGTCGAAGGCGGCTTCTTCGAGTTCAGCTCCACGCTGGAAATCGACTTCGCCCAAGACCCCAGCACCATTCTCGGCGATACCACTACCTATCCCCAGGGCTTTGCCACTCCCGGCCTTGTCACTGGTATGGCGCAAGCCAATGGCGATCCCTACTTCCTCGTTGCCACCAAGCAGCTCGGCCTTTACTTCCAGGACGACTGGAAAGTGAACCGGCGTCTTACCCTCAACCTCGGCCTTCGTTGGGATAAGGACTTCAACATGATCGGCGGCTCGAAAGTGGAAGATAGCCGCACGTATCAGATCCTTGTTGCTGCGAATGATCCCATCAGCAACCCCTATGTGCGGAAGATTCCTCAAGACGATAATTACGACTTTAGCCCGCGCGTCGGCTTTGCCTATGACATTACCGGCCAGGGCCGTCACGTTCTCCGAGGCGGCTTCGGTCTGTACTACGGCAACGTCTTCCAGAACATTCCGCTGTTCATGGAGCAGATGGCCAACCCTACGGTCTTCCAGACCGTGCTGAGCCTTTCCAGCCCGACCGACCCCGTTCCGGGTACCGGACTTACTCTCGGTCAGTGGCAATACGGCGTCAGCCCTCTGCCGACGATTCCGCCGCCATCCACAACGCTCGCGGACCGCAGCGTTGGCCGCTTGATAGACCCCGATTACCGCAACCCGATTACGGAAGAGTTCAACGTCGGCTACAGTTGGGCTCTCAATTCCAACTCCGTCGTCGAAGCGGAATACACTCACGTCTTGAGCCTGCACGAAAATAAGACCATGAACATTGACCAGAGAATTCCAGTCAATGGAGTGTGCTGCACTCGCCCACTCGACGGCTCCACCGGCACTCAATTCGCCAGTGTTCGCAATGACGAATCCATCGGCCGCTCGCACTATGACGGCGTCAACTTCAGCTACCGCCAGCGCATGACCCATCACTTCACCCTGAACGCCAACTACACCCTGGCTTGGGCCAATGGTTACAGCACGCTTGCGTCTGGTTTCCGCAACTACCCGGCTCTTTCGACTGACCCCTTTGCCAAATACAATTGGGGACCCACGCCGAACGATGAGCGTCATCACGTGACCGTCAGCGGTCTCATCGATCTGCCTTGGGGCATCCAGTTCGCTCCCATTCTCCAGTTCGGATCTGCCCGGCCTTACGCGGTCGTCAATTCCTCGAGCACCCTGAACACCGGTGGTGGCACGTACATCTACCCCGTCGTGGTCCCAAAGAACAATCCGACGGATTATTTCGCCTTTGCGGGCAACGACACCGGCGCGCAGAATTGCTTCTACGGTCTGAACGGCGTTGCTGCGGACTGTACCGTTGCAAATTATGATTCCTTGCGCGGCGATCCGTTCTTCCAGCTTGATCTCCGCATGGCCAAGAACTTCAAACTCGGCGAGCATGTTAATTTGCAGCTCGTAGCGCAAGCCTTCAACCTGACCAACCGCGCCAACTACGGCGGCGATTTCGGCAACAGTATCGCCAGCCCTACTACGTTCGGCCACCCGGTTGGTTTCATCAACCCGACCAGCACAACCACTCCTCGTTCCCTTTGGAGCGAGTTTGGTTTCCGTCTGACCTTCTAACCGCACCTGAATTCAAGTGGAAGTACCGGGCTGGCTCTTCGGAGCCAGCCCGTCCTTTTGGGGAGCGGCTTCACGAATCACGAGTTTCGGGCGCGGACTCACGGTATTGTTAACACTCTCCCGGCTGTTCGCGTCTACCCCAGGAGACGTATTTTTATCTCAATGGACCCATCGTGGCCGCACTCTTCGAACTCCACCCCTCCCGCGCCGGTCTCTCACCCGTGAACGCTCCCGCGTCACACAAGGGCCCCGACGACGCCCTCATCCGCGCCGCGCAGCAGGGCGACCGCTCTGCCTTCGGCCTTCTCTACTCGCGGTACTTCCGCATGGTTCACGGCATCCTCCTCTCCCGCGTTCCTCACTCTCACGTCGAAGACCTGGTCCAGGACGTCTTCCTTCAGGCCCTACCGCGGCTCCACTGTCTCCGCGATGTCTCCTATTTCCCGGGGTGGCTCGCCGCCATCGCCCGCAATCGCGCTACCGATTTTCTTCGTCGCGCGAAACCCGATGTTTCTCTCGACGAAGACTCCAACGAAACGCCGCGGCCGCAGCCTTCCACGCATCAATCGCCACATTCAAGCGCCGAAGCCCACGCCGTCCTCGACGCCATCCTTTCTCTCCCGGAAGCCTACCGCGAGCCGCTCATCCTGCGCCTTGTCGAAGGCATGACTGGCCCGGAAATCGCCTCCCGCACGGGCCTCACCCACGGTTCCGTCCGCGTCAATCTTTCTCGCGGCATGCAGCAGCTGCGCGAAATTCTCGGCCGCAGGACTTTTCCCGCGGCCGGCGGTGACTTATGACTGCACATTCCAATGATGATCCAAAAGAAAAACCCATGAACGACGACTATCTATGGGATCGCTCCGGCGCCCCAAATCCCGAAATCCAGCGCCTCGAATCGCTCCTGTCTGAATTTCGCCACGGGGATCGCCCGCTCGCCCTTCCCGCGGAATTGCCTGTCGCCGGAAGCAAGCCTCACGGTATGCTTCTCCAGTTTTCTTGGCTCCCTCGCCTCGCCGCCGCTGCGATCGTTCTTCTCGGCTTGGCCGCGGGCCTGTATTTGATTCGCCGGCCCACGACTTCTCCCGATACGGGCCCCGCGTGGGACGTCTCTGGCATTGACGGTAATCCGCAGATTGGTTCCCAAACAATTTCCGGCGCCAACGCAACCGCGAAACTCAAAGTCGGGCAGACTCTGACTACCGATTCCACTTCCCGCGCCTCTATCTCCGAAAGCGATCTCGGCGAGATTCGCGTCGAACCCAATTCCCGCGTTCGCCTTCTTCAATCTGGCCCCAATCGCAAGCGCATCCAGCTTGAGGTCGGCACCATTCACGCGGCCATCTGGGCTCCGCCTACCGAGTTCATCGTCGACACGCCTTCCGCCACCGCGGTCGACCTTGGCTGCGCTTACACCCTCCAAGTCGCTCCCGACGGCTCCGGCACCATTCGCACCACGCTAGGTTGGGTCGGCTTTCATCGGAACGGCCGAGACTCCTTCATTCCCGCTGGCGCCATCTGCTCCACGCGTCCAGGCATTGGCCCCGGCACTCCCTGCTTCGAGGACGCCAGCCCATCATTTCGCGAAGCTCTCGACAGGTTCGATCTGACCGAACAATCAACCGACGCCGGCAGCTCCCCGCTCGACACGATTGTCTCCGAAGCGCGCCCGCGCGACGGCCTCACGCTATGGCACCTGCTCTCCCGCACCTCCGGCCGCGACCGCGACCGGGTCTACGATCGCCTGGCCGCTCTCGTTCCTCCTCCTTCCGGCGTCACTTGCGAAGGCATCCTTCAACTCGATCCCCACATGCTCGACCTCTACTGGAACGCCCTCAATTTAGGAGACATCTCCATCTGGCGCTTCTGGGAGCAATCCTCCTCGCCCAGTTCGGCCCCGCCCCCGCGCATGCCGGAGAAGAAACAACTTCCGCTCAAAAAAGCTCCTTGACCCCGGCTTGCTTCATCTATCAGTAATTCTTTGTTCGAATAGGAAGTCTATTCGCGCGGCCATCACCTATTTTTCCCCGTTAACACTTTTCGGACGTCCACGTCTTTTCCTCTGATCGGCAATTCCACTCACTGGAGGCTAAAATGATTTCCACGCGAACTTCGATTCTTATCGCAGCCGCATTTCTTTTGGCACTCTCAGTTTTCCCCATCCCCGCTCTCGCCGGCCCTCCTCTCCTCTGCCACACCTTCGACATCGGCAACGCCAAATCCCTTCCCTGGATCAGCCACAGCTGGAATCTCGACGGCAGCGAATCCTACGAAACCAAGAATCTACCCGCTGACACGATCGCTCTCCTCGACAACGATTCCTCCGTTCTCGTCCACATGGAAACTCTGCGTCGCGCCGCACTCTACGGCCAAAAGGATCCTGTTGCGCTGAAGCACCTTGTCCTCAAACTCGTCGCCCGCTCCGATGCCGCCGGCACCAACTCCTCTTCCGCCGCTCTTGCTTCCTTCGATCTCGGCTACTTCGCCGAAACTCTCAAGCAGGCTCAGCTGATCACCAAAAACCCCTCAAATCCCGCACAAAGCCTCGACAGCCGCGCCCTGCTGAAGAAAGCCCTTCAACTTCGCGGCAACGATCCGCAAATGGAATTCGCCGCCGCGCTCATCACACTTAGCGGCCCTGTGTCCGAGCAACAGGAGCACGCGCAAAAAGCCATCGCCGGCGCCAAGTCCGACCCTCTCCTCGCACGCAATCTCTCCTCCCATTTCATGAGCCCGCAGTCCGAACTCATGTCCGAGATGATCACCCGCAACTCCAGCACCAAGGTCGCCCACCAATGATTCGCTCTGCGCCAGGAGCCGCAGGTAGTTCGCGGCTCCAATGCCCTCCTGCGGCTCTCGCGCTCTCTATCTTGTCCCTCGGTTTTGCGTTGTGTTCGTTTCCAACGTCGGGGCACTGGGGGTCGGACCTCCAGGTCCGACATTGGCTGCCCGCCACACTGTGGGCTTCAGCTCCTAAGCAACCGCGGTTCCCAGTTTCCCTGAATCCTCTTCAGCCGCTACCAAGCTCGTTTTTTCTTCCACGATTCACGGGTCGCAGGGCACGAGTCACGACTCCCCTCATCGTCCACGAATGGGGCACCTTCACCTCCATCGCTGGCCCCGATGGCCCCGCCTTGAGCTGGCTCCCGCTCACCGCGTCTACCGATGTTCCCAATTTCGTTGAGCATCTCGCCAACGCGGAATTCAAAGGCGGACTCCGCGGCACCGTCCGCATGGAAACGCCGGTTCTCTATTTTTATTCGCCGCAAGAAACCACCGTCTCCGTCCGCGCCACTTTCGCGAAGGGCCTCATCACCGAGTGGTACCCACATGCCTCCGTTCCCGCCCTCGATCTCCGCCACGATCTCGCCCTCGACCACAAACGCACCGAAGGCGCCATCACCTGGAACTCCGTTCACGTCCAGCCCGGCGCTCCCGCTGACTTCCCCACCGGCTCCGCGGAAAATCGTTATTACGCCGCCCGCGAAACCTCTGCCGCGCCTCTCGCCGTCGACACCCTCATCGGCCCGCAGCGCGAACGCTTCCTCTTCTATCGTGGCGTCTCCGCGTTTCTTCCTCCACTGACCGCCAGGCTCTCACCCGACGACTCCGTTCATCTCCAAAACCATTCCCTTGAACAAATACCCGGTGCAATTCTCTACGAACGCCACGGCACAAAGCTCGGCTACCGCATCCTCGGCCCGTTGCAGGACGAGACCTCTCTCGCTTCACCCGCTCTCGACGGCTCTTTCGATTCTCTCTTCAGCAGCCTCGAAGGCCTGCTCCTCTCCCAAGGCCTCTTTCCCGACGAAGCGCACGCCATGCTCGAAACCTGGAAAGATTCCTGGTTCGAGGAAGGCTCGCGCATCCTCTACATCGTCCCGCGCGCTTTCGTTGATTCCGTTCTCCCGCTCTCTATCTCTCCCGTTCCAACGCAAATCACCCGCGTCTTTGTCGGCCGCCTCGAACTTATCACTCCGGCCACACAACGTGCCGTCGAATCCGCCTTTGCCACAAACGACCGCGCCACACTCGCCAATTACAATCGCTTCCTCGAGCCCATCCTCCGATCCATGCTGCAATCCGCCGCCGATCAATCCACCCGCGATCGGCTCTACACCTACGTCAACTCTCTCTACTCCAACCAATACACGAAGCTTCGAAATTAGGCCGAATGGTTTCTCGCTGGTCAACTTGACCCAGTTCCGCTCCGCCCCTAAAATAGAAATTTCACCGTGACTCATTTTTTCGATCCATTGCATTCCACTCAACGCCCAGCGTCTACCCGCTGGGCTGCGTTGTTTCTGGGCGGCCCGCGCCGGGCCCCACTCGTTGTTCTGCGAGGTTTTCATGATTGACACTTCGATCCCCGAAGGCCTGACCTTCGACGACGTTCTCCTCCAGCCCGGCAAATCTTTTGTGCTACCTACCGAAGTCGACACCACCACCAACTTCACCCGCTCCTTGGTCATCAACATCCCTCTCGCCTCCGCGGCCATGGACACCGTCACGGAATCGCGCCTGGCCATCGGCATCGCGCGCCAGGGCGGTATCGGCATCATTCATCGCAATCTCTCCATCGACCGCCAGTTCGAGGAAATCGACCGCGTCAAGCGCTCCGAATCCGGCATGATCGTCGATCCCGTCACCATCTCTCCGGACATCACCATCCGCCAGGCTCTCGACATCATGACCAAGTACCGCATCTCCGGCCTGCCCGTCACGCGCGGCACCCGCCTTACCGGCATCCTCACCAATCGCGACCTGCGCTTCGAGAAGGATCTCGGCCAGCTCGTCGGCCAGGTCATGACCAAGGACAATCTCGTCACCGTCGCCGTCGGCACCACGCTCGAGGAAGCCGAAAAAATCCTCCAGAAACATCGCATCGAGAAACTCCTCGTTGTCGATCAGGACTTCAATCTCAAAGGCCTCATCACCGTCAAGGACATACAGAAAAAATTGGAATATCCGCGTGCCGCCAAGGACGAACACGGCCGCCTTCGCGTCGGCGCTGCCGTCGGCGCTACCGGCGATTTCCTAGAGCGCGCCGTCGAAATGGCCAAGGCCAAGGTCGACGTTCTCGCCATCGACACCGCCCACGGACACACCGAGCGCGTCATCGAGGCCATCAAGTCCATCCGGCATCGCCTCCCCGAATTGCAGCTCATCGCCGGCAATGTCGCCACCTACGAAGGCGCCAAAGAACTCATCTCCCTGGGCATCGATGGCCTGAAGGTCGGAATCGGCCCCGGCTCGATCTGCACCACGCGGATCGTCACCGGCGCCGGCGTTCCGCAAATCACCGCGATCGTCGAAGCCGCGCGCGCCGCCAAGGGCACCGGTGTCCCGATCATCGCGGATGGCGGCATCAAGTATTCCGGCGATATCACCAAAGCCATCGCCGCTGGCGCTTCCGCCGTCATGATTGGCAGCCTCTTCGCAGGCACCGAAGAGTCCCCCGGCGAAACAATTCTCTTCCAGGGCCGCACCTTCAAGTCCTATCGCGGCATGGGTTCCACTGGCGCGATGGAAGCGGGCTCCGCCGATCGTTACGCCCAGGAAGGCGCCGAGCGCGGAAAGTCCGTCCCCGAAGGCGTCGAAGGCCGCGTTCCTTATAAAGGCCCTCTCTCCGGCCTCACCGACCAACTCGTTGGCGGCCTAAAAAGCGGCATGGGCTACGTCGGCGCCCGTGACCTCAAGGAACTCTCCGAGAAGAGCCGTTTCGTCCGTATCACCGCCGCGGGCCTCCGCGAATCCCACGTCCACGACGTCGTCATCACCAAGGAAGCCCCAAACTACCGCGTCGAATAAGAGTGCGCGGCACTGCCCTTCATGGCTGTGCCTCCGTTCCGTCGTCGGAGGCGGTGGGTGCCCCACGCGCCATCCTTGCAAGTGGGTCCTTCTTTCTACTGGCTTCCGACTACTGCCCACGAACTTACCTTTCTTCTTCCCGCTGCAATCCCTTCCTGCATCGTTTACAATAGAATTGGAAACGAAATCGTTAATGTCATCCACCGAACCCTGGCGCAACCCGCGCCCTGCCCCCCATCTTGACGAAGTCCGCTACCGCATGGCGCCTCACTCCATGATTCCGGGTTGGTTCCGCGCCTGGTGGCCCGCCCTTCTCTGGGCCGCCGTGATTTTCAGCGCCTCCACGGACACCTTCTCCGCTGCCAATACAGCCTCTTTCTTCGAGCCCATCTTCCGTTACTTTGTTCCTTCCCTTACCGAAGACCACTTCGAGGTCATTCACTTTTTCATCCGCAAATCCGCCCACTTCACCGAATACTTCATCTTCTTTCTCCTGCTTTATCGCGGCATTCGCGGCGCGCGTCGCGGCTGGCACTGGTCCTGGGCCTTCGCCGCCTGGTTTATCTCTGCCGCCTATTCCGCGCTCGATGAAGTTCACCAATCCTTCGTGGCCTCCCGTACCGCTTCCCCCTGGGACTCCATGCTCGACTCCGCCGGCGCCGTCGTCTCTCTCCTCGTCGTCTACCTCTTCTACCGCCGCCTTCGTGGCCGTTTGCCTCAAAATCTGCCGCCGATCTGAGCGCTGAAGTCTCGGACTTCTAGCGTCCTCTCCGCTTCAGCGTTTCATTGTTCCTATCCATTTCCGCTAGCGCTTTCCCGTTGACGCCGTGCCTCCCAGGTTCTACATTTCATCAAGATTGAACCGTTTCAATGAAAATCGAGGAAACCCAATGAACTCTCCTTTCTCTCTCCGAACCGCTAGTCTTTTCCTCTCGATGACCTGCGCCGGCGCGCCTCTCGCCGTGGCGCAATCCATTCGCGTCGATGCCACTCCTGCGCACTCCACCAACACGATCCGTCCCACCGAAGCACTCGGCGCGGGCATCGACCGCCTCGCCTACGGCGCCGCCGACAAGCTCTACGTCGAGCCCACCATTTCTCAAGTTCTCTCTGCCGGCTGGCAGACCGTCACCTATCGACAGAACACCGAACTCCACATGGAAGCCTGGCACTGGAATCCCAGCGGCACTTGGAGCGATCCTGCTGGCAAAGGCTACTTCACCGGTAACGCCACGCCCAGCTCCGAACCCATTCGTCACTCCTACGGTTATTCGCTTCCGCATCGCGGCGTCACGAGAGACGACGGCACCGACACTGTCGGCTACTCCCGCCTCACTGACGGCAACCCTGACAGCTACTGGAAGAGCAATCCGTATCTCACCGAAACCTACACTGGCGAATCCGACTCAATGCATCCTCAATCGGTCATCCTCGATCTCGCCAAGCCTCGCGAGATTTCCGCCGTTCGTATCGACTGGGCCGAACCCCACGCAACCAACTTCGTCGTTCAGTATTTCACCGGCGAAGACGCTATCCGCAAACCAACGCTCGGTGTCTGGCAGGCCTTCCCAAACGGCGCCATCGCAAATGCCAAAGGCGGCAACGGCGTTCTTCAGCTCTCTTCCGCTCCCATCACCGTCCAGTTCGTCCGCATCCTCATGACCGCTTCCTCCAACACCTGCGACTCCCATGGCTCTGCCGACAAGCGCAATTGCCTCGGCTACGCCATCCGCGAACTCCATCTCGGCACCACTTCCGCGGACGGCAAATTCCACGACATCCTTCGCCACACTCCGGATCAGGATCAGACCATGACCTACTGCTCCTCGGTCGATCCCTGGCATGAACCCAGCGACCTCGATGAACACGCCGGCGAACAGGTCGGCTTCGATCTATTCTTCATGCCCAACGGCTACACCCGTGGCCTCCCTGCCATGATTCCCATCGCCATGATTTACAGTACTCCCGAAGACGCCGCTGCCGAACTCACCTACCTCGAAAAGCGGGGCTACGCCATCTCGCATGTCGAAATGGGCGAAGAACCCGACGGCCACTTCATGAACCCCGAAGACTACGCCGCGTTCTACATTCAGTTCGCCGCCGCGCTGCATCGCGTTGATCCCAAGCTCAAGCTCGGTGGCCCCATCTTTACCGGCGTCAACAAAGACATCGAAACTTGGCCCGACGCCAACGGCCAGACTTCCTGGACACGCCGCTTCATCAACTATCTGAAATCCCACGACAAGCTCGGCGAGCTCGCGTTCTTCTCCTTCGAACACTATCCCTTCGAGCCGGGAAAAATTCAGTGGAACAACCTCTACGACGAGCCCACGCTCGTCACC
>Ga0335077_10013602_pt1 | contig 10174 bp, 5 predicted proteins | sample Lox_Sample_31_FD_207151 | JGI IMG/M metagenome (GOLD analysis project Ga0335077, IMG submission 207151) | Soil microbial communities from Loxahatchee National Wildlife Refuge, Florida, United States - Lox_Sample_3.1 | ecosystem: Environmental > Terrestrial > Soil > Wetlands | place: USA: Florida...
GCGCACCTAATGCACCGGCGCCGGCGCGGGGGTCTCCGGAAGCGCTCCCTTGCGCGCGTCGTCGAGGGATACGTGGTTCACATCGAGGGTCGTGCCGAGCGTTTGATCGAGTGCGATCTTCGCGTTGCTATAGGCGACCTCCGCGGCGATCTCGGTCGATTGCGCCGTCGCCAGATCGCGCTGCTGCTGAATCACCAGTGATGCGGTCGACAACCCGTTGGCGAGCTTCTTTTCTTCGGCGTCTAGCAACTGCTGCTCCAGAATCCGATTTTGCGCACCCGCCCGGTACCGCGCCAGCGCCTGGCGGATCGCGATGGCGTAATTGGAAACCGAAACGGAAACCGAATTCAGGTCCCGATCGAGTCCGATTTGCGTCTGCCGCAGCGAAAGTTGGTCGATGGCCTGGTCCGCCGTCGCCTGGCGATTGTGAGCGTAGACCTGAAAGTGCGTGAACAGCGAATACGTGGGGAAGTCGTGCTGAAAAACTTCCTGGAGGCCTCTTCCCACATCACCGCTGAAGTACAGGTTCGCCGAGCGCGTTCCGGTGTGCGTCACCGCAGTCTTGGGCACGCCCGACAAGCCCGCCGCGCTGGCCGTCGCGCTGGCGGAAAGCACCGGCAGAACGCCGTTTTTGGTTCCCAGCGCCGAAATCTCCGCGCTGGTTACTCCCAACCGCTCTGACGCGAGGTCGGGACGCTTCTCCAGCGCGGTCTTGACCATCTGGTCGAGCGGCGGCAGGTTGTACTCCGCGGGAATTACCATGTGATCCACCGGAACGATGCGCGCCTCGGCGAACACCGGGTCCATCAGCCCGGTGCGGCTCAGCATATTCTTGAGCTGAAGCTCCTGCTGCTGAAGCGTGGTCGCCGATACGGTTAGGTCGCTCTGTGCCGAAGCCAGCGCCGAATCGGCCGTGGTCACGTCCAGCGTCGCCATGGTTCCGTTTTCAAACCGGATCCTCGCCTCACGATCGAGCCGTTCCGCCAGATCCAAGGCCTCTCTCTTGGCGCGAAGATCCTCGTAATCAGCCACCAGGCCGTAATAATTGTTGAGGACGGTGGTCACCGTGTTGATCGCTTGCGTTTCGAAGTTCAACGCCGACGCCTTCACGTTCAGGCGGCTCACGTTGATGGTGCGCTCGTTCACAGCGATCCCGAAACCCTGCAGCAGGTTTTGCTGCCAGTTAATGGCCAGGCTCGGTGCCGAGGAAGGATTCAGCAGGTCGCTCGCCGCGTTTTCCTTAAGAAAACTGTCGCTGTAGGTGACGCTCACGTTCCCGCCCACCAGGAATCCCTGGTTATAACTGCCCGAATAAGAATGCGTGCCCGTAAGCAGCACCGGCGTGATGCTTTGCGTCGCATTCGGCTGCGGAACGCTCTGATGACTCCACAAGCTCGTTTCCGTAATGTTTGGATCGAGCACCTGCACGATCGGGCCGATTTGGGAAATGGTCGCCTGTCCGGCGTTTCCGCCGCTGACGCCCGCAAATCCCGTAGTCACGCCCGCGGCCGCCTGGCTGCCCGCGACACCTTGTCCGCTCGCCACCGCTCCCACCTGCGACGCCGCGCTGGGAACACCCGGCAGCGCGCCGCCGGCTTGCGACCGCTCCAGTTGCCACTGGGCCGAGATTGGACCGTAGCGCGCGTTTTCAAGATCGATATTGTTATCGAGCGCCAGCGCCAAGGCATCGTGCACCGTCAGGTACAGCACTCCCGCGCGAATCAGCGTCCGCGCGCGCACCGAGTTCTGCAAACGCGCCGGCGGAACGTAGGGAGCCTCATAGGGCCGCAGCAGGACCGTCGTGTTCGGACGCACCGGATCAATGCTTTGTTGCGCCGCCAGCGTCGAGGCCGCGCACACGCTTGCCAGCGCGGAGCGGAGAGCGTTACGCGCCGTCATTGCCGGTTCTCCTGCGGCTGGTTGTCCTGCGGCAGATTCGCCGGCAGCGTGGAGGGTCGCGAAATCGTACCCGACAGCGCCTCGGCGATGGTGATGTGATTGTCCTCGAGCGTCCGCCCCATCGCCTGGTCGAAGGAAATGCGCGCGTGGCTGTAGTTGGCCAGTGCCTGCGTCTCAGTGCTCTCCGCACTTGCCAGGTTCTGCTGATCGAGCACGATCTGGTACGTGGTCGACGCGCCCACAGCATAGCGCTTTTGATCCGCGTCGAGCGTCTGCTGTTGCAGCACCCGCGCCTTCAACGAGGCTTCATAACGCGCCTGCGCTTGTTGCAGTCCGATCATGCCGTTCTGGACGTCCACGCGCACCTGGTTGATGTTCTCCTGCAACCCCAGCTCATTCTGCCGCAGCGACAGCACGCTGGTGACGTAATCGGATTGCGCCGCGCGGTTGCGCAGCGGAATGTTGAGCGAAATGCCCGCCGAATAATTGGGATAATTCCGGCGTAAGATTTGCGCCAGAAGGTTGTCGTATCCGCCCGCCAGATACCCCACGCCGGGCGACGCCACGCCGAGGGGCGTGATTGTTCCCGTGAGTCCGTTGTTGGTCAGCTCGGCGAAAAGCTGCAGTGTCGGCTTGAGCTCGTTCTTGATTCCCTTCAAGTTCAGGTTCGCGCTGTCAATATTGATCCGGCTCTGCTCGATTTCCGGACGCTTTTTGAGCGCCTCCTGCACCAGATCGTCGAGCGGCGCGAACTTCACCGTCGCCGGCACCGCGATGGTGTCCAGCGGAACGATGTGCACCATCGCCAGCTCCGGGCTCGCCACGCCGTTGCGGCTCAGCGCGTTCTTGAGCACCGTCTCCTGCTGCAGCAGGTTAGTCTGCGAAACCAGCAGGTCCTGCTGGCTCGAGTACACCTGCGCTTCGGCGCGCGTGATCTCGATCGGCGCCAGCGTCCCGGCCTGCACCTGCTTGCGATTGTCTTCAAGCAGTTCCTGCGCCGCGGCCAGCTCCCGCTGCTTCGCGCGCAGATCGTCGCGGAAGCTCACCAGGTCCCAGTACAGATTCAGCACCGCCGAAGCCGTGGTGATCACCTGCTGCTCGAATTGCAGATCGGCGACTTTGATGTTGTTCTTCTGCACGTAAATGTTGCGCTCGTTTACCGACCGCCCAAAGCCGTACAGCAGGTTCTGCGTGACCTGCAAGTCCAGGAATCCCGTCGTGTAAGGGTTCAGGTTGTAATCCGCGCTGTTCACGCTCAGGTACTGATTGTTGTAGGTCCAAGTCATGCTCATTCCCCACGGGAAGCTCTGGGAATAGCCGCCCGTGAAGGTTCTGCGGTCCTGGAGCAGCGCGGTGGTTCCCGTGAGCACGGTGTTGCTTTGCGGCGTGCTGGCGTGCGCGATGCTGAAGTTGGCGGTAAGCGACGGATCGAACGTCGGGATCGGCGGACCCAACTGCGTGGTGATTCCACCGCCCGAGCTGACGCCTTCGCCGGCCGTCCCGACGGCGCCCACGGTGGTCACCGAAACGCCCGTAAGGCTGACGCTGGTCGGTCCTGCCGCTACGCCCACTCCCACCGAGCGCAGCGCGCCACCGCCCCGGGCGCGCCGCAAAACTTCCTGCGCCAGCACCGGGCCATACCGTTGCACCTCGATGTCGAGATTATTCTCGATCGCCAGCGCTACGACGTCTTGCGCCGACAGGTACAGGTTCCCGGCCCGCACCAGGCTCTCCAGACGGGTCGTATTGCTCAGCTTGACCGGCGCCACCGTGCGGACCCGGTAGGGGTGCGTCAGCCAGTTCAGAAACCCATGTGCCGGTTCGACTTGTACCGAATTCTGGGTGTCGGCCGCGACCGCAACCAGCGACAGCGCGAACCACGAAAAAAGCCAAAAGCGCATCGTTTTACCCCCAAAGGGAAAGAAAAGTTCTTGAATCACACTCGCGGATCATTCAACCATAGCCCTGCCCGTGGAGGCACGCAAGATACGGATGGCATACCGAAGGCGCCAAAGCGCGGGATGACTTCCAGGACTATGTTACGACGCAAAGAAGCCATCGCTCGGTTACCCCTCGGGGTCGCGTAAATGCCGGAAAGATCAGCCCATAGTCCGCGCAAAGCTCCTGCCGAGCCATGCTGAGGCATCATGGATAGCATAGATTAAAATGTTGTATTATGCGTAAGTTAAATACGATTATCTAATGCAGAACATTGCGCCGTGGCGTCACTTTGATATGACCAAACCATCGAGGACAACGAGATGCTCCCCGAAATCGATCTCGGCAAGGGTGTCCGCGAAACGAGGCCAGCTTGGCTCTCCGAGTTCGGCGGTCGAGGCTTTTTCGGCTAATCCAGCTTCGGGTCTTTACCGAGCGGGTTGCGAATGAACGCGTGGTTCTACTCAGCGCGTAGCGCAACTATGGGTTCGACACTTGCCGCGCGAGCAGCGGGGATCCATGAGGCTGCGAGCGCGGCTGCGCAGAGCAATAAAGCAGCGATGGTCAGCATTTGCAGGTCCCACGGAGCGACGCCGTAGAGTTGCTCGATCATCAGGCGGCCAGCGGCAATGGTGAGCGGGATGCCGAGTCCGAGCCCCAGTCCGATCTGAGAGAACGCGCCACCGAGGACCATGCGGACCACACGGCCGCGATCGGCACCGAGCGCCATACGCACTCCGATCTCGCTGGTGCGCTGTTCGACGCTATAAGCCGTCACCCCGTACAAACCCACCGCGGCGAGCACAAGGCCGAGTACGCCGAACAGCATGGTGAGCGTAGCGATCATGTTTTCCTGCTGGAAATCGCCGGCCAGAATTTCGGAATACGGATTCACGCCGTAAACAACCAGGTTGGGATCGATGCTCGCCAGCGCTTGCCGCACCTCGGATTCCATGCCGGGAGGGCTGCCTGGCGCCCAGATCACGATGTTGCTGAGGAAATGGGATTCGAGATCGAAGTTGTCGAACAGCGGATCGCCGTATTTGTGGCTTTGCGTTTCTGGCAGCCAGAACATGGGGCGGATCGGATCTTTGTACCCCCAGGTCATGTAGCGCATGTCGCGCACTACGCCGACGATTTCAAAGGAGCCGGCGTATTGGATGCGGTCCATGCCGAAGTGCTGTCCGATGGGGTTCTGGTTCTTGAAGAAGCGGCGAACGAAGGCTTCGTTCACGACGGCAACGGGACGGGTCGCGGGAGTGTCCTGCTCCTCGATCGAGCGGCCCTGCACGATTTTGGCGCCGAGGGTTTCGAAGAAGCCCGGCATCACGCGCGCCCAACCTGCGCCGGTATCCTCCTTCGGTCCGGGCTCGGGGCGGCCCTGGATGCGAATGCCTTCATTCCAGCTGTCGCCGCTCATGGGCGCGTAAAGGACCGGAGCCACCATGCGCACGCCGGGAATGCGGAGCAGACGTTCGTCAATGCGACGGTACACCCGCTCCATTTGCTCGGGCTTGTAACCAGAGAGGCCGGGGTTGATCTCCACCAGATATCGCCCGTCCGTCTCGAACCCGAAATTCTGATGTTGGAGATTGCGCAGGCTCTGCGCCAGAAGCGCGGCGGCCGACAGCAGCACCAGCGACATCGCGGTTTGTGCGATGACCAGCGATTTTTGCGTGAGGGATCCGCCGCCGCGAACCGAGCGGCTGCTTCCCTTTAGGGCTTCGGCGGGATCCACGTGCGAAGTCATCCATGCGGGAGCGATCCCGAAGAGGATACCGGTCAGGATCGAGATCGCCAGCGTAAATAGCAAAACGGACCCGGACGGCGAAGCATCGATCGGAACGAAATTCGCGGGTCCGCCGCTCGTGTGGAACGCAAGATAGAGAATCAGTTTACTTCCCGCGTATGCCACGGCGATACCGAGGGTTCCGCCGACAATGGCGAGCAGCGTGGACTCGACCAGCGCCTTTCGCACCAGGCGGGCGCGTGAAGCACCCAGAGCAACACGCAGGGAGGTTTGCGGACGCTCCTTCAATCCGCGGGCGAGCATGAGGTTGGCGAGGTTGCCGCAGGCCACCAGGAGAACGCAACCGGCCGCAATCAGCAGCAGCTTCAATCCGGCCTCGTATGAATCGCGCAGGGCGGTGACTCCCGCGCCTCCGGGAATCAGATGGAGAGTCTGCTGGCGCCAAGTCTGTTTTTCGGAGGGTTCCATATCGGACACGTGACTGGCAAGCCAGTCGGAGAACTCCACCCTGAGTTTTGCTTCGAGGGATTGAGGATTCACGCCGGGACGCACGCGGCCGAGGATGTCGAGCCAGTTCGCGTTCGGCCGTTTGATACGCGGGGCGTCGCCGGCGAGCAGGGATTCGGTGGCGAGCGGAATCCAGATGTCAGGCATGCCCCCGCCAGCGAGCTTGGCTCCGAAGAAACCGGGGGGCGCCACGCCAATCACGGTGAACAGATGACCGTTGATCTCGTAGCCGGAGCCGACAACGGAGCGATCGGAGCCATATTTATCGGTCCACACGTGATAGCTCATCACGGCCACGGGAGCCGCGCCTTCGCGATCGTCGTCATCGGTCATGAGCCTGCCGATCCAGGGCTGGATGCCAAGGGTGCGGAAGAAATTGCCGGAGACGTATTCGCCATTGCGAGTATCGAGAGGCGCTCGCGATCCGGCGCGGCGGACGCCAAGCGACTGACTCCCGGCCTGGAGCGCCGCGAGATCGGCGAACTCCGGCGTGTGCTCACGGAAATTCCGGTAGGCTTCCCAGGAGAAGAGCGAGAAATCACCGTCGTTGTCCTGCGTATAGCCGCCCCAGTTGCAGCAGCGGATTTTATCCCCGATGCGCCAGAGCTCTTCGGGACGGGTGACCGGCAGGGACTTGAGCATCACCTGGTTCACCAGCGTAAAGATGGCTGACGTTGCGCCGATTCCCAGCGCGAGCGTGATTACCGCGGTGCTGGTGAATCCTGGCGCCTTTTTGAGCTGCCGAAATGCTTCTTGTAGGTCGGTCATGGGTGTTTTCTGCCGTGCCGCTTCTCTTCTAAAGACGAACGAAAAGGCGCGCGGTTCGCGTCTGTGTCTGCTTGGAATACTGAGCGCCGTCTCTCCGGTTACAGGATCATGCGATTTGATATAGTTTCGAGAATGCTACGCCGAACCGCGCTCTCGCTGACTCTCTCCGCCGCCATCTCCGCTTCAGCCTTCGCGGCGAACGAGATCGATGCCCTCATGACGAAACCTGAAAAGGTGGGGATGTCAACCGAACGCCTCGCTCGCATCGGGAAACGCATGCAGGAATATATCGATCGGAACAAGGTCGCCGGAACGGTGACGTTGGTGGCGCGCCACGGCAAAATCGTCAATTTCGAAGCGCTCGGTTACAGCGACCGCGAAAAGAAGATTCCCATGAAAAAGGACGACATCTTCGTCCTGATGTCGATGACCAAGCCGATCGCCAGCACCGCCCTCATGATGCAGTACGAGAACGGCAAGTTCCTGCTCTCCGATCCGATCTCGAAGTGGCTTCCAGAGTTCGCGCACATGCAAGTGAAAGCGCCCGATGGCCAGGGCGGGTTCAAGCTCATCGACGCACGCCCCATCACCGTGCGGCACATCCTGACTCACACGGCCGGCCTGCCTGCTCTCGGATCGCCCGAGGCGCGAGCCATCGCCGGAGCGAAGACCGTTCGCGAGCGCGTGAAACTCATGGCGACCCAACCGCTCGCGTTCCAGCCGGGAGACAAATGGGAATACGGTTACGCGACGGACGTCGTGGCCGCGCTCGCCGAAGTCCTCTCCGGCCAGAACATGGACGATTATTTCCGTGAGCACATCTTCAAACCGCTCGGCATGACGGACACTTACTACAACGTTCCCGAAGCCAAGTGGGACCGCCGTCCCACCGTGTATTCGCCGAAGGAGGACGGCACCATCGATCCGCGGCCGCGTAGAGATCCCAGCCCGACCACCGTTTTCGGCGGAGTCGCGGGGCTTTCCGGAACGCCGCTCGACTACTTCAGATTTGCGCAGATGATTCTCAACGGGGGCGAATACAACGGGGCCCGCATCTTGAGTCCGAAAACGATTGACACGATGATCAGCAACCAGATCGGCGACGGGATTCCCGTAACGCTCAAGGGGCCCGGCTACGGATTCGGCCTCGGCTTCTGCGTGTTGATGGATCCTGGCAAGGCAGCCGAGTCGCTGACGCCCGGAACCTTCGGCTGGGGCGGGGCGTGGGGAACGTACTTCTTTATCGACCCGGTGGAAGACATGATCGGGATTCTCGCCATCCAGATCACATCCTACCGGCACATCAACATCCGCCCGGACCTCGGCACGCTCGCGGAGCAGGCGATCCTCGAACCGCATTCGAGCGGCGAACAGAAGATCCGCGGCTACGCGGTTCTCCACTGACCGCCGGCTGACCCACGCCCGACAGCAGATTCAGCGATAATTATCGGCATGAAAAGCGCCGCGCTGATCGTTTGTTTTGGCTCGCTCGCTCTCGGGCAAACCGCTCAGCGGCATGAGTTCGTCATCGAGAATTTCAAAACTGAAAGCGGCGCGACCCTGCCGCACGCCGTCATTGTCTACGCGACCTACGGCCAATTGAACGCGGCGCACGACAACGCCGTGCTGCTGCCGTCGCATTATATGGCCAACTATCACGGCTATGAGTGGCTGATCGGCGCGGATCGTGCTCTCGATCCGTCGAAGCTGTTTCTGGTCGCGACCGAATTATTCGGCAGCGGCCATTCTTCTTCCCCGAGTAACACGCCGGAGCCGTTTCACGGCCCGCGCTTTCCGGTAACGACCATTCGCGATAACGTCGAAGCCGTACACAAGCTGCTGACCGAGGAACTGCACATCGCGCATCTGCGCGCGGTGATCGGATTCTCAATGGGGGCGCAGCAGGCGTTTCAATGGGCCGTCAGCTATCCAACCTTCGCCGATCGCATCGTCGCCACTTCCGGAACCGCAAAGACCTATCCGCACGGCATTGTTCGTTTGGAGAGTGAGATAACCGCGCTCACCACCGATCCCGCGTTTCAGAACGGCGATTATTCGTCCCCGCCCAAAAAAGGACTGGAAGCGTTCGGGATGGTTTGGGCCGCCTGGCTTTATTCCCAGGAATGGTGGCGGCGCGAGTTGTGGCGCACCAACGCGCGACCGGGAACCACGTTTGAGTCCGTCATGAACAGCTTCCGCACCCGCTTCAGCGCCGATGCGAACGACTACATTTTGCAGGCGCGGACGTGGGAGCGGCACGACGTCGGTACAACGCCGGGCTTCGAAGGCAACGTCGAAAAGGCCCTGCGCTCGATTAAGGTTCCGTTCCTGTATATGCCATCGGAAACGGATCTGTATTTTCCGATCAACGATGCACGCTATGAGGAAGCGTTCATTTCGACGGTGACGTTCAAGCCCATTCCGTCGCTGTGGGGGCACACGGCCGGCGCCGCGAGCAATCCAGCGGACGCGAAATTCCTGAACGAAACGATCGGCACTTTTATCGCGCCTGTAACCGGACCATCCCGGCCTTAGCGGTGCGTGCATCCGGGCCAACAACAGGGTCGTCGTTTTCCATCCCTTAAGTTTGAACAGCCCCAGTCGATCCGGCGGCTTCGGGTTTCCGCTTTTTTAGCCGACTCAATCCAACATATCCACTCGTTGCGTGCGAGCGGTGTAATATCCTCCCAGGTTGTTAATGCCTGCGGGTCGGATGCAAGGGCTCTTTGGAAATCCATGGGTATCTCGTGAACTATACCGCCAGAAATTTTCTTTCGCGACATGCATCAGCTTTCCTTTCGGATGCTCCAGTAGCGCCAGGATCGCCGCGAAGCAAAGCGCCGGCTTTGTTGGATAATCGCGGGCGCCTGATGCTCAGTTTAACTCTATAGGGTTGTGGAAACAGCGTATTACTACGATTCGAGAACTTCAGAACGGCTCCCTGTTCTCAGGTGCGCAGCGTCCAGGTTTCAGAAGTTAACCTTATTGTGGTACCAAAACGCCTCGCTTACTATGAAACGTGCACACGCAGTACTATCGCGAGGCATCGTTTGTGACCCGCATTACAGGTATCTTGGCAATCTGTTGGTCGCTTGCCGGCGGCGCGCGGGGCCAGGTATCCGTCTTGACATGGCACAACGATAATGCGCGCACCGGACAGAATCTTCAAGAAACGATTCTGACTCCCGCGAACGTGAATTCAACGACCTTTGGAAGGCTGGGCACAATTACGCTCGATGGAAAAGTCGACGCTCAGCCGCTTTACGTTCCCGGGCTGACGATTCCAGGGCAGGGAAGTCACAATGTTCTTTA
>Ga0335077_10013603_pt1 | contig 10174 bp, 6 predicted proteins | sample Lox_Sample_31_FD_207151 | JGI IMG/M metagenome (GOLD analysis project Ga0335077, IMG submission 207151) | Soil microbial communities from Loxahatchee National Wildlife Refuge, Florida, United States - Lox_Sample_3.1 | ecosystem: Environmental > Terrestrial > Soil > Wetlands | place: USA: Florida...
GCGGCGTTGATCGTTGTGCTGTGGGCCGCATCGGCCTGCGCGCAGACCGCCGGCGACCCGATCCTGCGCGCCATGCGCGATGAACTGACGCGCTCGCGCGGCCTGAAGGTGCTCAGCCTCGAAGCGCCGTATTTCATCGAATACTCAATCGACGACGGCGCTGCCTTCGACGTGTCCGCGACGCTGGGCGGCGTCGTCTCAGTGCAGCGCACCCGATTCCGCCTACCTGAAATCAAGGTGCGCGTGGGCGACTATAAGTTCGACAACACCAACTACACGGGGAGCAGCTTCCGTTTCGGCACGTTTTACGAGGTCCAGCATTTTCCGATCGAAGACTCGTACGACGTGCTGCGGCGCTTCCTGTGGCTGGCCACCGATAGCGCTTACAAGTCAGCCGTCGAGGCCATTTCACGCAAACGAGCGGCTTTGAAGAACGTAGCGGTCAGCGATCCGTTGGACGACTTCGCTAAAGCGGAGCCCTTGAAGAAGGTGGTGGAGGGCCGCCACGCGCCGCTCGATGAGGATCTCTGGATCGGACGCGTGCGGTCGCTTTCGGCGATCTTCGATTCGTATCCCGCCTTGAAGACATCCAGCGTGGCAGTCAGCGCGGTGGAGAGCGCGCAGTATTATGTGAACTCCGAGGGCACCGAGGTGCGGATACCGGAGAAGCTTATCCACCTGATTGCGCGCGCCGAATCGCAGGCGCCGGACGGGATGTTGATGCGCGCGGCGGCCATCTTTCACTCGCTGGATTTCAACCGAATGCCGGCCGAGGCTGAGCTGCGGCGGAGTATTACCGCATTGGCCGGGCTGGTGGCCGCGCTGGCGGCGGCGCCCAAGGCCGAAGATTACTCCGGCCCGGTGCTGTTCGAAGGCACGGCGGGCGCGCAGCTTTTCGCGGAACTGCTGGGCCGCAACCTGGCGCCGACGCGGCGGCCCGTCACAGAACCGGGCCGGCCTGGATTCTTCCCTGCCAGCGAACTGGAGGGCCGCCAGGGCGCCCGCATCCTGCCCGAATCGTTCGACGTAGTGGACGATCCCACCCAAAAGGAATGGCGCGGCCAACCGCTTTTCGGCAGTTACGAAGTGGACCGCGAAGGCGTGGTGCCGGTCCCGCTGCGTGTGGTAGAAAAAGGCGTGCTGAAGACATTCCTGCTCACCCGCCAGCCGGTCGAGGGTTACTCGGGGTCCAACGGCAGGGCGCGCCTGCCGGGCAGTTATGGGGCCAACGCCGCGGGACTGAGCAATCTGTTCGTGAAGTCTTCAGAGACTACGCCCGCGGCCGGGCTGAAGACGAAACTGATCGAGATGTGCCGGCAACGCAGCAAACCTTACGGCGTGATCGTGCGCAGGATGGACTTCCCGTCCACCGCGTCAGTCGAGGAGGTGCGGCGATTGCTCTCGGATTCGGCGCAGCGCAGCCATCCGGTAAGCTCGCCGGTATTGGCTTATCGCGTATATGCCGACGGCCGTGAAGAGCTGGTGCGGGGCTGGCGATTCCGCAGCTTGAATGCGCGCTCGCTGAAAGACATCCAGGCCGCGGGAGACGACAGCAATGTGTTCGAGTTTTTGAACAACCAGGCCCCGTTCGCACTGGTGGGTGGGGCGGGTTTCGCGGCCGAGAGTTGCGTGGTGGCGCCCTCGGTGCTGGTGGACGACGTGGATCTGCACCCCATGGACGACGAACTCCCAAAGCTGCCCATCGTGCCGCCGCCGGCGTTGCGCGCAGCCGCGGGTAAACCCTGAAGCGATGCGCCTGCTCTCCCGCTATATCTTCCGCGAAATTCTCTCCAGCTCGCTGCTGGGCATGGCGCTGGCCACGGCGATTATTTTTCTGCAAGGCGTCGGCAAGCTGTTCGAAGTGCTGGTGCGGACATCGCCGAAGCTGGATACCATCCTGTATCTGTTTGCCCTGTCGCTCCCGCCGCTACTGCCGCTGACGATACCTTTCGGCGTGCTGGTCGGCATCCTGGTGGGGTTGGGACGCATGGCGGCCGATGGCGAAATCACGGCCATGCGGGCCGCGGGCTGCTCCAGTCGGCGGGTGGTGCCACCGGTGCTCGCTTTTGCCTTCCTCGCCGTAGTGGTATCTGGGTTCATGACGGTGCGGTTCACGCCGCTCTCGGTGCGCATCAGCAAGGATCTGATCGAGAAGCTCTCCGCCTCCCAAGTCAGCGCGGAGATCCAGCCGCGCGTGTTCGACGAGCAGTTCCCGAACACCATTCTGTATGTGGGCGACGTGCGGACCGGACCCGTGGTGGTGTGGCGCAACGTCTTTCTGGCGGATCTGACGGCGCCCGAGCAGCGCGCCAGCGGCATGCGGGATAAGGCCGACGGTCCGCTGATCACGGTGGCGCGCGAAGCGATTGCGGTGCCGGATCCGCAGCACAACCGCATCCAGCTATCCATGCGCGATGCCAGCACGCATGAGATGGGCAAAGACCGGGTGGGATACGACAGCTTCTTTCCCCGCGGCGATCAGGGTCTGTACGCCGCGCCTCCGGAACAGGCGGCAAGGCGGCCTTTCGGCGAAATGAACACCCGCGAGTTGCGCCGCTACTCGGCGAGCGGGCCGGACTGGGTGGAAGCGCGGATCGAGCTGCACCGGCGCCTGGCCTTGCCCATTGCCTGCGTGGTGCTGGCGCTGGTGGGGATTCCGCTAGGCGTGTCTTCACGCAAAGGCGGCAAGTCCGGCGGTTACGTCACGGCGGTGTTTCTGGCATTCTTCTGTTACTACCTTGCATTTATCAGTCTCGTCAGCCTGGCGCGGCAGGGAGCGCTGCGGGTGGAGGTGGCGCTGTGGCTGCCGAACGCCGTGTTCGCGGTGGCCGGACTGCTGGCGGTGGCTCGCATGGAGCATCCCGGCGGCCGCGATCTTGTCGGGAACATCAGAGACACGGCGAACGCGGTCCTGAGCGCGCTGCGCGAACGGTTCGTGCCCGGCCGCGCGCCAGTGGCCAGGACGCCGGGCAGGGTTTACCGCCTGCCGCTGTTGCCGCAGATCCTGGATACCTATATCCTTTCCAATTTCGTGTTCTACTTCCTGGTGCTGCTGGCCAGCTTCGTTTCGATGACCCAGATTTATAACTTCTTCGAGCTGCTGGGGGACATTGTAAGGAATCGCATCTCGCTGGCCAAGGTATTTACATATCTGTTCTTCCTCACGCCTAAGTTGATTTACGATACGCTGCCCATCAGCGTGCTGGTCGGCGTGCTGGTGACGTTCGGCGTCCTCACCAAGCACAACGAAGTGACGGCCTTCAAGGCTTGCGGCATCAGCCTGCACCGGCTGGCGATCCCGATCCTGGTGATCAGCGTTTGCCTCAGCGGGGGGCTGTTCGCGTTCGATCATTACTATGTGCCGGAAGCCAACCGGCGCCAGGACGCATTGCGCAACGAGATCAAGGGCCGCGCCGTGCAGACCTATCTGAGCCCGGAGCGCAAGTGGATTTTCGGCAAAGGCCCGCGCATTTACTATTACAAGTTCTTCGACCAGGCCGAAGCCGTGATGGGCGGCGTGATTGTTTATGAGCTGGATCCCAACACTTTCCAGTTGGTGCGCCAGGTTTCGGCGGAGCGCGCGCGATGGCTGCCGTCGCTGAAGACCTGGATTTTCGAGAACGGCTGGAGCCGCGAGTTCCACGGCAACCTGAGCATCCCACTGACTCCGTTTGAAGTGCGCACCTTTACCGAACTGAACGAGGCACCCAGCTACTTCCTGAAAGAAGTCAAGCAGGACAAGCAGATGAACTTCCAGGAGCTGGACGCGTATATCCGCGATCTGCAACAGAGCGGCTTCGACACCGTGAAGCTGCGCGTGCAGTTCTACCGCAAGTTCTCGGTGCCGCTGTTCGCGCTGATCATGGCGATGATCTCGATTCCGTTCGGCTTTCTGGTAGGCAACCGGGGCGCGATGGCGGGCATCGGAGTGAGCATCGGAATCGCAATCGCGTACTGGGGGGTGGGCCTTTTGTTCGAAAAGGTCGGCGATGTGAACCAGTTGCCGCCGGCTCTCGCGGCGTGGTCGCCGGATGCCCTGTTTTCGTTAACCGGATTGTACTTGTTGCTGCGCATGCGGAGTTGAGGAACGGACCCATGAAGCAACTCTTCCCGATCGCCGCCATCACCGATGAATTCGCACAGGACCTCGAAGGCGCCGCCCGGTCGATGGCGGAAATCGGCATGCGCGGGGCGGAGCTGCGCATGGTGTTCGGCAAGAACATCATCGACCTGACGGACGCCGAGTTGTCGCAAGCAATAGATACGCTTGCCGCGCACGGCCTACAGGTAATCTCGATCGCCTCGCCGCTGCTGAAGTGCGTTTTGCCGGACTCGCCCGAAGTGGACGCGCGCTTCCAACAGGACATCTTTGCATCCCGCCACACGTTTGCGGACCAGGCGCGCCTGGCCGAGCGCGCGTTCGAGATTGCGGAGCGCAGCGGCGCCCGCATCATCCGCGTGTTTTCGTACTGGCGCAGCGTCGATCCGGTGGCATGTTTCGAGCGTATCGCGCGAGCGCTCCAACAACTCGCCGGAGCGGGCGCGCAGCATGGCCGCATCATCGGCCTCGAAAACGAGCACGCCTGCAATGTCGCAACCGGGGCGGAGACCGCGCGGATGCTGGAAGCCGTTGCCCATCCGCACCTCAGGGTGGTCTGGGATCCCGCCAATGCGTACGTTTCCGGAGAGATCCCTTTCCCGGATGGCTACCGGCGTCTGCCGGTTGACCGCATCGTCCACGTGCACGCGAAGGATTGCTACGTCCAGGATCATCGCCCCACATTCGGACCGCTGGGCGAGTGCGGAATCGACTGGAAGGGCCAGATCGCCGCGCTGGCAACCGACGGCTATCAAGGCTACATCAGCCTGGAGACGCACTGGGGGGGGCCCGGCGGCGACAAGCACCAGGCCAGCATGATCTGCGGCCGCAACTTAAAGGCGCTGGTCGGCGCTGCGTAGGCGACGGGCCGGCAGCAGGCCGCCGAATCACGGAACAGACGCGCGTTTCCCGACGTATGCTTGGAAGAAAGGCGAGCTTGTGAATCAACTGAAAAAGGGTTTCCTGGCGGCGGGAGCAGCCGGGCTGGCGCTGCTGACCCCGGCGTGCTACATCGCTACGGATTCGGGTCCGCTGGAGCATTCGTCTCAAAGCGTCGATCTTAGGGGCGCCAAGTCGGTCGAGGCGGACATCGAGATGGGCGCCGGCGAAATCGTGATGCGAGGCGCGGCGGCGGGGCTGATGGATGCCGACTTCCGCTATCGGGGAAACGCCAAGCCGGAGGTGCGATACGATGTGGCGGGCGATCGCGGCGCGCTCACCGTGCGCCAGTCCCCCACCCAACGGCACATGGGCGGCAACGACAAGGATCAATGGGATCTGCGGCTCAACGAAGACATACCGCTGGACCTGCGGGTCAAGTTAGGCGCGGGTGAAGGGCGCCTCAACCTGGGGAGCCTGGCGCTGCGCAGCGTGCGGGTAGAGATGGGTGCGGGCGAATTGAAACTGGATCTGACCGGCCATCCGCGCGGCGACGTGAACGTCGAAGTACATGGCGGCGTGGGATCGGCGACCGTCAAGTTGCCGCGGCGGGCGCGCCTGGATGTGGAGGCGCACGGAGGCATCGGACAGATCAACGCGCAGGGGCTGACCAAGCGTGACGGGCGTTGGGTGAACGAACCGGAAGGCCGCAGCGAAGGCTCCATGCGGGTGACCGTCAACGGCGGTATCGGCGAGATCAACCTCATCTGCGAATAGGAACCCTTGACAGCGTATCCGCTGGTTGTTCTGGTTCTTTTTGTCGTCGTTCTGCTCAACAAGATGAGCGATCAAGGCGATCCGGTCGAGTCCACGCCGAACGAGTGCTGGAAGGGAACCATCATCTACTACAGTCCGGACGACTCCACGTTGTTCGTGGAGAAGCGCGTGGGGCTGGGATTCACGCTCAATTTCGGGAACCGCTGATGGTGGGTGCTGCTGACCGGCCTGGCGGCTGTGATTGCGCCGGCTTCGTTCGTTCTGGCGTGAGGGGCCGCTATTGCGGCTTCAGGAAATCCGCCAAACCAGGGGCCACAGCGGCGGCGCGCACGGAGCAGAGCCGGATTCGCTCCAGTACGTTGGCAAGATTACGCTTGCCGCCGCTGAGCGACGCGATGCGGCTTTGGAAGAACGCCTCGACGTCGGCGCGGTGCGTCTCGTCGCAATAGCGGCCGGCGGCAAAGGGCAGTTCGGCTCCAAAGGGAATCCCGCGCGCTCCCGGGAGGCGGCTGTTCAGTTGGTCGAAGTGCTCTTTGACAAAGGTCCATACCACATCGCGTGTTTCACGCTCGATGCCGAAGATCACCGGGGTGAGCTCGCGCGGATCGATCTCGCTCGCGAACACCAGGTTCAGCGCAGCCTGCTTGAGCCGCGGTTCGCGAAATGACGCCAGGGCGCCGATCATGTATTCGCGTTCGCGCTTTACCTTGGTCTGCTGGACGGCGGCCACCAGGGCTTCGAAGTAATCGCGGCTGCCGGCGTAAGCGGCGGTGGACAATACCGAATCGATCATGGCCGGATCGAGCGAGTGGCGGTCCGCCAGCCATGCGCGCGCCAGGCCGACGGCTTCGCTCCTGAGAGCGGTATCCTCACCGGCGTCGGCGACGAAGGGAACCAGCGACTGGCGCAGGAGACGGGTCTCTTCGTCTTCCCCCGGTTTCGGTTTCCAGCCCAACTCCCGGGCGCGCGCGCCGAACAGCGCTTGCACGAAGCGGGCGTAGTTGGGCCGCAGATCTTCGGGAACAAAATCGCTGGTGGCGTAGGTGATGCTCTCGGTCTGCTCGACAATGATGCGGTCGGGATCGCGGCTGAACTCGCGCGCGGCGCCCAACGCGGTGCGCGCATCAGTCTTGCCGGAAGCGAACATCAGGCGCACGTCGCGCAGGATGGAGGCCCGCTCGGGGGGGGATAGCTTGGCCAACCCCTGGCGTGTCAGGCTCTCGAAGAGCGCCGAATCGTAGGACGCGGCGTAATAGCCGGCGCCATTCCGGTTGGCAAACAGCCACACCGGACATCCGGCGCCGCCGCGAAGCGAGACGGACTCGCGGGCTTTCGCCATGAGCGCGCACTGGGTGTGGATGCCGCGCTGGTCCTCCCACTTCACGCACAGAGGCGTTTGCCAGAGCGCGCCGGCTTGGGCTTCCGAGCCGAGCGGCAGGAAGCGCTCCTGCGATGCATCGAGCGCGGCGCCCGTTGAGGCGCAATTGAGTTTGACGTGAACCAGCGGGAACCCGCCCTGGTTGAGGAAGGTGGCGAATGCCGCGCCCACGCCGGGACCGGCGACGGCGTCGAGCGCGGACAACAGGTCGGCGGACGTGGCATTGCCCCAGGCGTGCTGCTTCAAGTAAAGCTGGATGGCGCGGCGAAAGACCTCCGGCTGGACGTAGTTCTCAAACATGCCGATGACGTCCGAGCCTTTTACATAGGTGATGCCGTCGAATGCGTTCGCGATATCGCCGGGCGCTTCGATGGGCTGGCGAATCTTGCGCGCCGAAGCCAGGCTGTCGGTGCGCATGGCGAACACGGCGCTGGCGGTCTCCGTGCGCAGTTTCCAATCCGGATGAGCTTCATCGAGCAGCTTGCGGGAGATCCAGCTTGCGAACGCCTCGTTGAGCCAGATATCGTCCCACCACGCGGTGGTCACCAGGTCGCCGAACCACTGGTGCGACATTTCGTGCAGCATGGTTTCGGCGCGGCCGCGGCGGCGGCGTTCGGTATCTTCGGCTTTCGGAGCCAGGAGGAAATCGCCGTACGCGATCAGGCCCGCGTTCTCCATGGCGCCCCAACTCGTGGTGAGCGGCACGACGATCTGATCGAGCTTCTCGTAAGGATACGGTGTGCCGTAGTAGCTTTCGAGCGAGGCGATCAAGCCAGGCGTAATCTCGCGCGCGTGATCGGTTTCGCTTTGCCGGCCGCGCGGCACGATGATGCGGCTGGGGACGCGGTTCGTGCCGACCGGTTCGGTTTCGACGATCTCCAGCGGACCTGCGGCAAAGGCCACCAGGTACGAAGGCAACGGCTTGGTTTTCTGAAACCTGACCGCCTTCATGCCGTCGGCTTCCCCGGTCTCGGCCCCGGCGGGCGTATTGGAGAAAGCGCGCAGGGCGGCGGGAACGTGCAGGGTCAGTTGCCAGGGTGTCTTGAAGCCGGGCTCGTCAAAACAGGGAAAGGCGCGCCGGGCGGTAACCGGTTCGAATTTAGTGAAGACATACCAATCGTCGCCCTGGCGCTGCTGGAAGACGCCGTCGGTGAGCGACCGGCTGATTTCGCCGGAGTAGTCGATTTCGAGCGTCATGTTGCCTTTGGGCAGTTCGCTTCCGGCGTCGATCGCCACGAAGTCTCCTTCGGGCGGCTGTACTTTGGCGGAGCGGACGTCGCTGCCAGCCCGAACTGACGCTTTTTGGAAGGTCATCGACTGAGCGTGCAGCCAGATAACGGACGATGGGCGCGTCAATTCGACTTCGATGCGCACGGTGCCTTGGAAGCGGTCTTCGCCGGGAACGATATGGAGGTCGACAGTGTATTCGAGCGGCCGGGCGTTATCGGGCAGGCGCAGCTTCGGAGCAGCGGTCTGGGCGGCTAAAAGGGACGCCGCTAGAGTCACCAGCAGCAACAAGGTACAGAGTCTCCGCATACAGGTTCATGATAGTTCCTAACGCCCAGTACCTTGTTGGTACCAGAAATGCATTAAATAGCGTCAGGATTCCTCATGAACACGCCGAAGATCCACAAGCCCTACTGCTTCGCCGGCCAGCCGGCGCTTTGCCCCGGCTATTTCGACAACGACACGCTGCCGTGCATATGTGAAAGTAAGGAAAGGCTGTTAGAGGCGCTCAGCCAGGTCGCCAGGCCCGGCGTTCCGATCGTGGTTCCAACTCCAGACGGCGACCACGCCCTTGCCCTCAGCGCATAAGTTGGTGGGTTACCTCGCTCAGTACCCCCCACTAGGGCATGGCTCTTATCGGGGATTAATCTTCCGTGCCGTCTGATCCTTCCCGCCTTGATGCAAAATCAAAGCATCCTTTGAAAACGTAATCCGCGCATCCACCGCTTTGAGGAAGAACTCGGTTTCCGATTGCGGGAAGATTTCCAGCCGCGACTGGCCGGTGGCCTGTACGAACAGGCGCGCCTTCGCGGGTCACCGTGAGCTTGAATGACGGAGTCAGCTCATACTCGCCCACGTAACGTTCCAGCACACCGGCATCGACGGGGACTTCCTTACTGAAATTCGTAACGGGATAACGGGCCTCCAGGATGTGCCGGCCGAGGTCGTCGTTATCCATGAAAGTGTTGCACAACACCACAACGCCTTTCTTCGCGGCGGGAACGAATCCGGCGAATGACCGGTAGCCAAAGGTGCCGCCGTTGTGCCAGTAGATCTGGGTGTCGAACTTGGTGAAGATGTGCCAGGCCATGGCGATATCGACACCCGGCATGTCGGTGCTCTTGCGCTCCGATCGCATGCGGCGCATGGCGGCCTTCAGCGGCGTGTCAGTCAGCTCCAGGTTAGCGGCGAGGAACTTGAGCATGTCGTTGGCAGTGGAACGAAGGGCGCCGCATCCGGCGAGCACGGCGAAATCCCAGTTGGCAACCGGATGCAAGGAGCCATTGTGACCGGGCGCCAGCCGCTTCTGCTGCGATTCGGAGAGCGTGCTTGATGTGCTGCTCATGCCCAGCGGCTCGAAGATGCGGCGCCGCAGGAGTTCTTCGTAACTCATGCCGGCTTTGAGCGACAATGCATGGCCCAGCAGGCCCACCGCCAGGTTCGAGTATTCGTATTTCTCGCCGGGGTCGCGGGTCAGCGTGTAGTGCGAGAGGAATTCGTATAGGTTCGCGGCTTCGTAATCGGCGTAGGGATTGGCCGGCTTGGAGGGCTTCAGGTTGTCCGGCAGGCGGGGCAAGCCGGAGACTTGCATGGAAAGATCGAGCAGCGTGATCTGGCGGCCGTTGCGGCTGGGCACGTGCACGGATGCCGGGAGGAATTTTGCCACGGGATCGTCCGGTTTCACTTCGCTCTTCTCGATCATGTCGGCGAGCACCAGCGAAGTGAAGACCTTGGTGATGGAGCCGATCTCGAAGACCGTGTCGGCGTCGGGCACACGGGCGTCGGCGCCCGACATGTGGCCGGCGGCAATCACG
>Ga0335077_10013604_pt1 | contig 10173 bp, 6 predicted proteins | sample Lox_Sample_31_FD_207151 | JGI IMG/M metagenome (GOLD analysis project Ga0335077, IMG submission 207151) | Soil microbial communities from Loxahatchee National Wildlife Refuge, Florida, United States - Lox_Sample_3.1 | ecosystem: Environmental > Terrestrial > Soil > Wetlands | place: USA: Florida...
TCGAAAAATTCCCTGCCGAATTGCATGCCGGCGCAGTGGTGATCGAATGGGGCGACCTCGATTCGCGCCTCGCATTTCGTCACCTGGGCGGCTGGCGGCCCGCGCACATGCCGGATCTGGTCGCGACATTTGCCCGGCGCATGGAACATCTTGAGTCCGCGATTCGCGTGGCAGCGGCGCGCTTTCCGGTCGCGGTTGTGTTTCCAGCTTTGCGATTACCCCCGGCGTTTTTTCCGGTCAACGCGCGAGCGAGCGCGGCGGCGCTTGCGCTTGAAGCGTGCGTGGCTGCCGCCGCGGCGCGACTGGCTGATGTTCCCGGCGTTTCGATCGTGAACCGCCAGGAACTGGAGCAGCGCTCCGCCGCCCCGGAACGCCACGACCTCAAGGCCGAGCTGTTCAGCGGATTTCCCTTCACCCGCGCCCACGCCGAAGCCGCGGCCGGCCTGCTCGCGGAGCTGATCGTTCCGCGTCCGCCCAAAAAAGGCCTCATCACCGATCTTGACGATACGCTCTGGTCCGGAATCGTCGGCGAAATCGGACCGCGGGGCGTGAGCTGGGATCTGGAACATCACAGCCAGTTGCACGGGTTGTATCAGCAGCTCCTCGATTCGTTGTCGTTGCAGGGCGTCTTGCTGGGAGTTTCGAGCAAGAACGATGCGGCGGTGGTTCAGGACACCTGGCGCGAGCGCGACGACCTGCTGCTGCCGCGCGAGCGCATCTATCCGCTGGAGGTCAACTGGGGTCCCAAATCGGAGTCGGTCGCGCGCATTCTGCGGACCTGGAACATTGGCGCGGATGCGGTGGTGTTCGTGGACGACAGTCCTCTCGATGTCGCCGAAGTGCAGCAGGCATTCCCGTCGATGGAGTGCGTGCTTTTTCCGAAAGACGATCCCGCGGCCGCGCTGGCGCTGTTTTACCGGCTTCGCGATGTGTTCGGCAAGGATCGCATCGAAGCCGACGACGCGATCCGCATGGAAAGCATTCGCGGCGCGCAGGAGTTTCGCGAACAGGCGGAATCATCGGGCGAGCGGCAGGACGAATTTCTGAAGGGCCTGGACGCAACCATCACGATCACTCTTCCACCGCCCGCCTCCGATACACGCGTTCTCGAGCTGGTGAACAAGACCAATCAGTTCAACCTGAACGGCATCCGTTATGACGAGGCCCTGTGGCAGCGCATGCAGGCGCAACCCGGCGCGGTCACGGCCGCGGTCGCCTATCGCGATAAGTTCGGCCCGTTGGGCACGATCGCGGTGTTGCACGGGCTGCGAATGGGGCATTGCCTGAAAGTGACGGCATGGGTGATGAGCTGCCGCGCGTTTTCCCGGCGCATCGAGCACGCACTGCTGCGGTTTCTGATCGAGCAGCTCCAGATCGAGCGCTTCAGCTTCGCGTTCGAGAAGACGGCGAAGAACGGGCCGACGCAGACTTTTTTGGCCGCGATGATGGGAGAGGATGTCGCCCGGCCGGTCGAGCTCGACCGCGCTGTTTTCGAAGCGAACTGCCCGCCGCTGTTTCAGAAAGTTGTCACGTCATGAACGACATTGACGCGCGGCTGCGGCGCTGTTTTTCGCTCACCTTCCCGGATTTGGCTGCTTCGGAGATTCCGTCGGCGGAGCAGAGCCGCATCCAAGGCTGGGATTCGGTTGCGGCGATCACGCTGGTGACCCTGATCGAGGAAGAGTTCGCGATTAGCGTCGATCTCGATAAAATGCCGGAGCTGACATCGTTCGTCGCGATTCGTGAGTACGTCAGCGGCGCGGCGTGAGCGCCATTATTTCTGAATTTTCAGGTGCGATATTCGATCTCGCCGGTGTGCAGGAAGCTGAAATCGGCATCGATCATCTGCAAGTGAAACGACGAGGAGTTTCCCGGAAATCCGTTGAGGCCGTAAAAGGTGATCGGGTCGCGCGCGATCACGCGGAATCCGGCGCGCGTCAACCCCTCCAGTCCCCATGCGACCGAGCACGACGCCACGATCTCAGCAGCGTCGCTCCACAATCGCCGCGCCTCGGCGATCGCCAGAACATACGCCACGCGCCAGTCATCGGGATCTCGCGACGGCAGCCAAACATCGGCGACGCGAGCCTGTCCCGCCGCGAAGCTCAGGCACAGATAGCCGGCGGGAACGCCGTCGCGCTCCAGTCGAAATTGCGCGTACTGCGCCCAGGGAGATTCCGCGAGGTAGGCGAATAGGACCGCGGTGCGCTCGGGAGTCGCGAGCGCGGCATCCGGCTGCGGCCACAGCGATTCCGGAATCTCGTCCGGACGGCACGCGACGGCTTTCCACCCGCGCGGAGCCGTCGAACGCGGCCACGCGCTCCACAATGCGTTGCGGACCACCCGCGCGGGCAGTTTCCAGCCGCGATTTTGGTGCGTCGCGAATTGCCGAAGCGGGCGGAGCGGACGCGCAGCCATCGAAAAGTCGTTATACGAACGGAAGCCGATTTTCGGCATGATGGCGCGCGTCATTTCCGATCCGCCGATGGCGCAGATTGCATCGGTCAGCGCGGCGATCCGGCGCAACAAAGCGATACCGGTCCCGGCGGGCGCTGACGGATCGGTGCCCCAGTCGATCAGATAGATCGCATTCCAACGGCGCTCCGGGCCCTCGACGGGCATGGGCCAGACGCACCCATGAGCCAGAAGTTTGCCCTCGTTTTCAAAAACGTAGCTGCGCGGGCCGGTCCAGTCGGCGCGCGGCTGCCAATATTTCCAGCGCTGGTGCGGCAGGCTATGGAACAGATTGCCGGGTCGCATACGGAAGGAGCGGGTCAGCAGATCCGCGATCGCCGGATGATCGGTTTCGGTGGTGGGACGGAAAATCATCGCGGAGCGAGCGTTCCGTCGACGACCTCGATGGACTCGGTGGAATTTATCGTGTGAGTGCCGTCGAGGCCGGCGCGCCAGCGCGGGAGGATCACCTCGAGCTCGCGCTCGGCATAACGTTCGCGGGTGAGGGTGAGAACTTCGTTCAGTACAATCGCATACCCGTAGCGAATGGAACAGTCCTGCGCGGGGCGAATCAGCTTTTCGCCGCGGCGGAACAGGTTGCCGGCCCCGCGCGCGCGACGCACATCCGAACAGATGGGATTCTGCGGATGATAGTTCCATTCGCCATCCAATGCATCCGCGAAAAACAGAAAAGTTTCGAGACGACCTCCTCTGGTCATTTCAACCGTGGTTGTGAAGAAGTACCACGTGCCTTCGTGCCGGAACGGCGTGGTGTCCACCAGGTGCACGCCCTCGACGAGAATTTTATGAAGAGTCCAGGAAACGGGAAATTCGGAGGCAGCATAGAGCGTAACTGTTTGGTCGGCTGAACTTTCGGGCAAAAGGAAGAAGGTTCCGCGATCCTCGATTACGCAGGGATACGAGAGATGATGCGCGGCTTTTAGGACCGGGAATGGTGCGGAGGGTTCCTCGCCGGTCAACTCGATCGCGGAGAGATGTCCGAAGCCGGTGTCGCTCGCGATCTGTTCGAAGAACACGAAGGTGCGCCCCGCGAACTGAACGGGGAACGGATCGGCGGAGAAGGTTCCCGGCGAGTTGGGTATCTCCACGAATCCGTCGGCGCAGAACTCCTTGGTGCGCGCGGTGAACGAGGCCGGGTTCCGGCGGAACGCCACGATCCACGGGCGGGGACCGCGATTCTCCTCGAGCATGCGCACACGGCGCGTGAGGATCGAGGCAAAGAACCGCATCAGCGTGAACCAGCCGGGTGCAGCACCGGGCGGCTCCATCGCGATCTGGCGGAATTCGGGCAACTCGGTGAGCCTCACGGCACCGTGCTCGCGCAGATCGAGCAGGCGGCGAACGAGAATCGAAGGAGCGGCGCTGAGCGGCTCGAAGGCATTGACCGGCGCGAAAAAACTGCAACGGGTCGCGGCAGCGTAGCGGTACAGAATCGCTCCGCGATCGAAACTTTCATCGTGTGCGCACAACAGGATGGCGCTCGATGAGTCGCCGCGCAGCATTTCCCAAAAATAAGGTGGACGGCGGGCGCGGCGCGAGGGATCGGAGAGCAGGAACGACCATACGCCCAGCCGCGCGAGCCCGGCGCATCGGCCTTCGCCTGGCTCGTCGGAAAGCCGGATCAGCACGTCGAGGGCGCAAGCTCTGGTGGCCTCCGGAGTGCGAGGTTGCACGGGGACTCCGCCCAAAGCCGAGCGCAAGTCCACGATCGCACACAGATTCTGCTGGACACGCGCGGCGCACCAGCGCCGGTACAGTCGACTTGCCAGGCCTTCGGAAAACGGTTTGGGTGACGCGGTGAATGCGGCGGCGAGTACGATCTCAGGAGTCGAACGGATCCGCGCGATGACTTCGGAAATCCAGGCCGGGCCGTCAAGACTGTCGAGCTCGATGCCGATTCGCAGCGGATGGCCAGGCAGCCTGCGCCGCAGCTTGAGGATCTCATCGGGCCATGTCAGCAAGCACATCATTGTAGCGGAACGCGCCTGGAGCAGCGTGCGATACTCAGTCCAGAGAATATCGCCCAAGTGAGCCGCCGAGTCTTGTTCCTGGCCCATTCCTACCCTCCTGAAAATCTGATCGGCGCGCTGCGGCCTTATCGGTTTGCGACGTATTTGCCGCGCTTCGGATATGAGCCGGTGATCGTCACGGCGAGCGTGCAAAGCGAAAAGCGTGAAAACATTTTTCACGTGCCGGATCGGCCCGGGTTGCCCGAAAAAATCCTGAATCGCGTTCTTGTGTTCGAAGAGAGTTTTTCGTGGGCGGGCCGCGCGGCTCGCCAGGCGCAATCGATCGCGCGCGCGGCTCCGTTCGACCTGGTTTTTTCCACGTCGCCGCCATTGGCGGTGCATATCGCGGCCCGGCGGGTCAAACGGCGGCTGGGCATCCCCTGGGTTGCCGATTTTCGTGATCCGATGACCGGCAACGACGCCCGGCTGGGTTGGGCGATTCACACGGTCGACCGGATTTTCGAGCCGCGGTTCTTCAAGGATGCGGATGTGCTGATCGCCAACACGGAAGCGGCCGCGAATTTTCTGAAAATCCGGCGTCCGGAGTATGCAAAGAAAGTGCGTTTCATCTACAACGGGTTCGACCCGGCGACGCCCGGATTGGCCGCGCGTCCCCTGCCGACGCGATCCCACCGCGTGCTGCTGCATGCCGGAAGTTTGTACCGCGTCAGCATGACGCAGCCCTTTATTGAAGCGCTCGACTTGGCGCTTGCGCGCCGAAGCGGCGATGCAGCGCCGGTTCGCCTGCAAATGATCGGACTGGTGGAAGCGGCGGCGAGTTTGCGGGCGCTCCCGGCGTTTCACAACCTGGAGCGACTCGGACGCATTGAATTGATCCAGAATCATTGGCCGGTTGCGGAAGCCAGGCGCGCGATGGCGGAATCCGACTTTTTGGTGGTCATCGACCGCTATCGTCAAGGCGGAATCATTCAGCTTCCGGCGAAGACATACGAATACATTCAAATCGGACGGCCCATTCTGGCGGTGACCGCTCCTGGCTCGCCGATGGAATACGTGATTCGAACCAGTGGTGTGCGTCACGCGCTGCTGTACCCGGAGCGCGAATCGACCGATGCGATGGCGGCGAAGATCGCGGATTTCGTCGAATTGCCGAGCGATCCGCTCGCCCCGTCTCCGGAATATGACCGGGAATTCGGTGCGGCGGGCCAGAGCGAAACGCTTGCGGGAATCTTCGATGCGCTGCTCGAGCGGCGAAGGATCGGCCAATAAAAGCGCGGTACACTGAAGGAATTCGTGAAGAAAAACCGAAGGAGAAACGCGGCGATTGGAGCGTTGGTTGCCGTCCTTCTGGTTGCCGCGGCGCTGCGCATTCCGTTTCTTCACCTGGATTTACCGTTTCTCTACGATTCCGACGAGCCGATCTTCGTGAACGCGGCGATGACCATGCTTCGGGATCGCGATCCGAATCCGCACTGGTTCGGCGCGCCCGCCGGCACGACGATTTATACGCTCGCAGTGATGTACGCGGGCTGGTTCGCGGCCGAGCGGGTGACCGGAACCATCCACGGCGCGGAGGATTTCCGGCGGCAATATCAGAGCGACCCAACGATCTTTTACGAGCTAGGCCGCGCGCTTTCGTGCGTTTACGCCCTCGGAATAGTGGCGATGGCGTACTTTATCGCGCGCCGTCTGGCGACGCCGCGGGCGGCTCTGCTCGCTGCCGCGATGGTGGCGCTAAGCCCGCGCGTGATCTCGCTCTCGCTGTTGGTGCGGATGGATTCCGCGATGGCTTTCTTCATGCTCGCGGGACTGTGGTTTTGCCTGGATATTCTCGATGGGCCCGACCGCACCGTGGGCGGTGTCGCGATGCCATACGCGTTAGCCGGCGTGTGCCTGGGACTGGCGGTCGCTTCCAAATATCCGGCCGTCGTATTGGGAATCGTGATTGTTGCGGCGCATGCGATCGCGTGGGGATCCAGACGATGGCAACTGGTGGCCGTGGCCGCTGGATCGTCGCTGGCGACGGCCTTTATCGTATCGCCGTTCCTGTTCCTGGATTTCGGCGACGTGCTGCATGACGTGCGGCTGGAAGCCAGAGGCAACCATCTGGGCGCCGAGGGCCACGGCTTTCTGCTGAATTTTTGGCGATACGTGACGGACTCTCTGCCCGAAGCGATTTCCTGGATCGGCGTAGCGCTGCTGCTCACGCTGGTCGTGTTCTGCTGGCGAGACCGCCACGCGCCGCTCCGAAAACGGCCGGCGGTCCTGGTCGCCGGCTATGCGCTCGCCTTTACCGCGTTCATCGCTTCGCTAAACCTTTGGTGGGACCGATGGTTCCTGCCGGTCATTCCCGCTGCCGCGATCCTCGCGGCAATCGTCGCGGACCGCATCGGCGCGGCGATGGGGCGGGTTGCGTTCGGAATCGTGTGTGCCGCCGTGTTGATTGCATTGGGGATCCAATGCCTGGCGCTGGAGCGCGAGATGGCCGGACCGAACACCCGCACGCTCGCGCGTGATTGGGTTCTTGCAAGTGTTCCCGCGGGAAGCCGGATTGCCGTCGAAAGCGCGGATCCGGAGCTGCCGTTTGCCCGCTACACGCTGTTCGAGGTTCCGGCCGTGAATCCGAGCGGCGTTCCGGGTGCCCCAGCGGAAGAAATCGGTACGCTGCGGGAGGTGACGCCGGCTAAGACGAGCTATCGGATGCAAGACGAGCCGGAAGGAATCCTGGGGCAACTCAGGAATATCGAGGAGCTCAAGCGCGCGCAGGTGCGGTACGCGGTGATCGGGACGTATTATCCACGCTACGCGGAGGAGCGCGCGCGATATCCGCAGATCGTCAGCACGTATCAGGCAATCATGAACACCGGCCGTAAGATATGGGAATCCCCGCCCGGACGGCTACGGGGCGGGCACGTGGAAATTTATCGGCTGCCATGAGCGCCGCCACGACGTTTGACAACGGGGAACAGCCGGAACGGCCGGGCCGGGTTCGTGCGGCGTATGCGTGGGCTGCCGGAGGAACCTTCGGCGGGCAGGCCGCGCTGTGGCTGCTTTCGCTCGCCGTCATGGGAGTGCTCCAGCCTTCCGACTACGGATTAGTCGGCATCATCAGCGTATTTTATTCCTACTGCCGGACGGTTCAGGACGCCGGTTTGAGCACGGCGATCGTGCAGAGACCGGAGCTGAATCGCAAATTGCTCAGCTCGGCGTTCTGGTTTTACGTGTCAGTGGGAATTCTGCTGATGGCGGTGGGAATCGTCACAGCTCCTCTGCTCGGCCGCCTCTATCATGAGCCGCGGCTTCCCGCAGTGATGCGCGTTCTGGCCGTGAACTTCATTTTCCTGGCTGTGAGGACGATCCCGACAGCGCTTCTGACCAGGGCGCTTAATTTCCGCCAACGGAGCACAGCCGAAGTCGCGGGATCGGCGGCCAACGCGCTGACTACGGCGGGCCTGGCGTTTACCGGGCACGGCGTATGGAGCCTGGTGATCGGAGGGATCGTCGGCGAGGCTTCGCTTACGCTTCTGATTTGCTGGTTCGCCCGATGGAGACCGGCCGCTGAGTTCGATCGTGCGGAGCTTTTCAGTCTATTGCACTTCGGGTTGCCGGTCATGGGATCCGCACTGATCTGGGAGTTTTACATCCAATCCGATTTCCTGATGATCGGATTGATTCTGGGACCGCAGCAGCTCGGCTGGTATACGCTCGCCTGGCAACTGGGGATGATTCCGGCTGACCGGCTGACGGCGGTGATGAACAAAGCCAATCTTCCGGTGCTCGCATCGCTACAGAAGGAACCGGAGCGGTTGCGAACACACTGGCGCAAGGTGATCGAAGCCACGGCCTGGCTCACATTTCCAATGGCGGCCGGTCTGGTGCTCATGGGCAGCGATCTGATCCACACCGTGCTTCCCGCGAAATGGGCGGGGGCCGAGCCGGTGCTGCCGCAACTGGCGCTGCTGGGAGGAATCCGCTCGATTGCCATCGTCATCCCGAATCTGCTGACCGCGGTCGGACGGCCGGGAAGTGTGTTCATCTACAACTGCGTAGCGGCGATCATCTATCCTTCGGCGTTTGCGCTCTCGGCGCGGTTGGGCGGAATCGCCGCGGTTGGCTGGGCCTGGGTTGCAATATCGTCGATCATGACCTTGTGGCTGGGGCGCTTGGGACTGAAGATGTCTCCGATCAAACTGGACGACTATTTTTCGCCGCTCCGGGCGCCGCTGCTGTGCACGCTCTCGATGTCGCTGGTCGTGCTGGCGCTGAAGCAGGTGTCCTTCCTGAGCGGGCTGGCGCGCGTCGCCGTGCTGGTGGGCGCGGGAGTGTTCAGCTACGCCGCTTTCGGTTTCGCTTCGTTTCGCCGGTTCATGCGAAATCGCTGACGCAATTTGGCCGCGATTCAGGGACTTAACGTTTCTGTCGGCGAGGCTTTTCGGGCCCCGCTTACAATTGAGGCATGAAGGACATGAGACGTTACACAGTGCATCTGCTCATCCTGTGCTGCGCCGGCGGGCTCGCGCAAACGCAGCTCAATCTGGCGCGTGAATCCAAGAACTCAAATTTCTCTCAATTTCCGGAGACCCGGACGCTGAAGACCGGGACAGTCCTGCCCTCGACGTGCAATCAGGGGGACGTGTTTTTCAATACCGCGGCTCCTCAAGGCCAGAATGTATATGGCTGCGCTTCGCTCAATACGTGGAGCCTGGAAGGCGGGGCAGGCGCCGGATTGACGTCTCAGCTCCTGGATTTCGCATTGAGCAACACCAGCAGCACTGTCTTGACGATCGGAGCGAACTGTTCCGCGTCCACGCCGTGCAATTACACCGACAATAACGTCCTGGCGCTGTCGCTGACCGCGCCCTGCAGCGTCACGCTCGGTGGGACCAACAGCTCAGGCACCGTGTATGTTTACATTTCGCAAAGCGGCGCGCTGACCATCGGCCAAAACAGCGCGGCGACGCTGACCCCGAGCGGAACTTGCACGGTCGCGACCGGGATCACGTCGTTTCCGGACGGATCGATGCCGATCGGGATTCCGACCTTCACGAATAACGTGTGGTCCTCGGTTACTGCGGCGGTTGACCGGCGCGGATTTCTGAACGGAAACGTGATGACGCCCGGGACCGGGATCGTCACCATGCTGAACGGCGCGACCGGCGTGAAAACGGTTTCGACCGACTCAACCGTCATTCCGCAGTACACCACCGGCTCCGGTGCTCCGTCGGGCAATTGCGTCGCGGGCCGTGATTTTTACACCGACACGGCAAACGGGAATCTGTGGTTCTGCAAAACCACGAATACCTGGGCTCAAGCCAACGGCGGCGGCAGCGTGACCAATGGCGTTTACGTGCTGGCGAGCACGCATTCGAACGCATCCACCAGCCTGAACGGGTCGACGAGCGGAACGCGCGTGTCGATAACCGGTTCGACCGTGACGATTCCCGCGAATGCGCTGGGAGCCAACGGCTGTATTCGTTTGACCTTCACGCTGAAGCCCGGCGGGAGCACCGCCAAGGACTACGACCTCAACTGGGGCGGGACCCAGGTGAATTTCCAATTCGGCCAGGCGGCCACCGGCACGATTCAAATGGCCATGGCGTACGTGTGCAACGCCAATAACACCGCTTCTCAAAATATTCAGTTCAACAACTATTATTGGGCGAGCGTAGGCTCGCAGGGCAGCGCAAACCCGGAACCAACCACGGTTACCTCCATAAACACCACGGCG
>Ga0335077_10013606_pt1 | contig 10173 bp, 7 predicted proteins | sample Lox_Sample_31_FD_207151 | JGI IMG/M metagenome (GOLD analysis project Ga0335077, IMG submission 207151) | Soil microbial communities from Loxahatchee National Wildlife Refuge, Florida, United States - Lox_Sample_3.1 | ecosystem: Environmental > Terrestrial > Soil > Wetlands | place: USA: Florida...
CCGCGTCCAGGTCAGGGCCGCGGTCATGGACTCTTGCATAACCTCGCCGAGGTGACCGGTCATCGTGAACTGCTTGCCTCCGCGCATGCGGCTGGCCTCGATGAAAACAATGTCCCCGCCGACAGGCGTCCAGACGAGGCCGACCGCCACGCCCGGCCGCTTGACGCGCTCTTCGACTTCCTTCTCCGTGCGGTACTTGGGCACCCCAAGAAATTCACGCACGACTTCCGGTGTGACCAGCATTTTCTCGGTCTTGCCTTCGGCTATGCGGCGGGCCTGCTTGCGCACCAGGGTGGCGATTTCGCGCTCGAGGTTGCGCACTCCGGCTTCGCGCGTGTAGCTGTGGATGATCTCTTGCAGCCCGGCTTCCGTGAATTCCAGCTGCTCGCCTTCCTTGATGCCATGTTCGGTGGTCTGCTTGGGGATCAGGTATTTGTGCGCAATGTGAATCTTCTCCTCCCCGGTGTAGCCGGGGAGTTCGATGATTTCCATGCGGTCGCGCAAAGGCTCCGGGATGGGATCCATCCAATTGGCAGTGGCGATGAAGATGACCTTCGACAGATCGAAGGGCACATCGAGATAGTGGTCGCGGAATGCGGCGTTCTGCTCCGGGTCCAGGACTTCCATCAACGCCGCTGAAGGATCGCCGCGAAAATCGCGCCCGAGCTTGTCCACTTCGTCGAGCATGCACACGGGATCATTTTGTTCGGCGCGCTTGAGGCCCTGAATGATCTGGCCGGGCAGGGCGCCGATGTAGGTGCGGCGATGTCCGCGAATTTCGGCCTCGTCGTGCATGCCGCCCAGGGAGATGCGCACAAACTTGCGGCCCAAAGCCCGCGCGATGGACTTGCCGAGCGAGGTCTTGCCGACGCCCGGAGGCCCGACAAAGCACAGGATGGGGCCCTTCATGCCCGGCTGCAGTTTCTTCACGGCCAGGTAATCGAGAACACGTTCCTTGACCTTCTGCAGGTCGTAGTGATCTTCGTCGAGAATGTCGCGCGCCTTGGGGATGTCGATCTCCGTGCTGCCGGAGGATTTCGACCAGGGCAGCGAGGTCATCCATTCGAGATAGGTGCGCGAAACCATGTATTCCGCCGAAGCGGGTGTCATCTTGGCGAGGCGCTTCAGCTCGCGGTCGCATTCCTTCTTGGCTTCTGCGGGCATGCCGGCCTCTTCAACCTTCTTGCGCAGTTCGTCGATTTCGGCCTGGGCGTCGTCCACTTCGCCCAGTTCCTTCTGAATGGCCTTCATCTGTTCGCGTAGGAGGTATTCACGCTGGTTCTGGCTCACCTGTTCCTGAACCTGCTCGTTGATCTTGCTGCGCAGCTCCAGAACTTCCAGTTCCTTGGAAAGCTCGCGGATCAGGATCTCCAGGCGCTTGCGCACGTTGGAGGTCTCCAGCAATTCCTGGCGCAGAAGCGTCGAAAGGCTTGGCAGCGTACCGGCAATGAAATCCGAGAGGCGCGAGGGGTCGTCAATGTTCATCGCGACGTTCTGCAAGTCATCGGAAAGCTGCGGGGAGTGGCTTACCACATCGCGGAACAAATCCTGGGCGTTGCGCTCAAGGGCCTCGAGTTCGTTGTCGTTCTCGCCGATGATGTCCGGCTCCGCGGCGATGGCGGCGCGCAGGAACGGTCGCAGCCCCAGGAGTTCCGCGATGCGGATCCTCTGGAGACCTTCGAGGAAGACCACCACGTTGCCGTTGGGCATCTTGACGGTTTTGTGGACTTTTGCCAGGGTGCCGACTTTATGCAAGTCGGCGGCCGCCGGGTCCTCCACCCGCGGGTCGAGCTGGGCTACAACACCAAGGAGCTTCTCTTCTCCAGTGAGGGAATTGACCAGAGCTAGCGAGCTTTCGCGGCCCACCGTCAGGGGCAGAACGGCACCTGGGAAAAGGACGGTGTCACGGACAGGCAGAATGGGTAGCGTGTCCGGCAGCGAGTGTTTTCTATCAGCCATAAACTCTCCTCAGAATTGGCGACGGGCGAGGCGCATGCCCAGGTTAGATGCAAGAGAAGGAGAAAGGGTTCCGAAGAATACGAAAATCGTGAGCAACAATTCTTAGTCAATACCACTCACATTCTAACAGGACTTCCTCTGGTGCTGCAAGCCATTGCGTAATACAATGATACTAAATCCCTTACGCCCAACAAAAACTGGGTGATTGGTTGCCACTCAGAGACTCTATCGGCTGATTCGGGACTGAGGATAGTTTCTTCTCACGAACTCTACAGCCTGATCCCTGGTCGTCAGGGCCCCCTCCAACTGGGCGTCCTCCAGCGCCCGCAGGATGGCTTGGTATTGAGGTCCTGGCACATATCCCATCTCACTTAGATCGTTGCCTGTCAATAACCTTGTAGGCCGAATTTGCTCAAGAGGGGTCTGGTTGAGGAAATTCCGAACCAGATAATAAGCCTCGAGGAGGCCGTGGCTGGCATTGCAGTCCAGGCGATGAAGTTCCAGATGTTCATCGAACAGCGGGAGCCGAACGAATCGCTTCAGGGTCGAGGCCCGCATCTGAGCGGCGTCCTTAAACTTCATATGATTGGCCACCAGGGCCTGGACCTGCTCAATTTCATCCTTCGAGAATTTCAGCCGGCGGGCAATCTCGCCTGTCATCTGAACTCCGACTTCCACGTGGCCGTCGAAGCGGATGCGATCTCCGGTCACAGAAGCAGGACAGAAAGTCGGCGGCTTGCCGACGTCATGGAGAAGCACGCCCCAGGCGAGGGTCCGGCTGGCGCCGGCCGGGAGCCCCGCAAGCATCAGCAAAGTGTGGATCCAGACGTCTCCTTCGGGATGATATTCGGGTGGCTGCTCGATGCCCTTCATTGCGGAGACTTCAGGCAAGATTTGCGAGAGCAGGCCGGATTGCTCGAGAAGCTCAAAGCCGCGGCGTGCAGCGCCTTCGGTCAGCAGTTTGTCCAATTCTTCGTGAACCCGTTCGGCGGAGACGGCATGGATCTCCCGGGCGTGCTTTTGAATCGCGTCGAATGTGGCTGGTCCGATCTCGTAGCCAAAGCGGGCAGCGAAGCGCACGGCGCGGAGCATGCGCAGCTTGTCTTCGGTGAAACGACGTCCCGGGTCGCCGATGGCGCGAATCAGGCGCGCTTGCAGGTCGGCAAGGCCCCCGACGAAATCGAGGACCTCGCCGGAGTCGTGGCGCATGAGTAGGCCATTGATGGTGAAATCGCGTCGCGAGACGTCGTCTTCGGGTTTCGTGGCGTAGACGACCTGATCGGGATGACGGCCATCGGAGTAAGCGATGTCCTGGCGGAAGGTGGCGACTTCGACCTTCCTATCTTCCCGTGTAACGACGACGACGCCGAATTGCGCGCCGACGGCAATGCTGCCTGGAAAGAGCTGCATGACACGGTCGGGCGGGGCATCGGTGGTGACATCAAAATCGGCGGGATCGCGGCCGAGGACCAGGTCGCGCACGCAACCGCCAACGAGAAAGGCCTGTTGGCCATGTTGCAGCAGGGTGTTGCAGATGAAATCGGCGAGCTCCCTTGGACGCATGTGCTGATTATGCGCTAAAGGCAGCCGATCTCGGAATTGCTGCTACGGAAGAGCTACTTGGTTTGGAGAACGAGACAGGTGATGTCGTCGGACTGGCGCGTGGCGCCCACGAAGTCTTCGACGTAGCGCATCAGCCAGCGCAGGGTGTCCTGGGCAGGGAGTTTCGGAAGGCTGCGGATGGCGTTCAACCAGCGGGCGTCGGAGAACTCTTCGCCGGAGGAATTGAAGGCTTCCACGACGCCGTCGGTGAACAGAATCAGGGTGTCTCCCGGCAGGAGTTCGGCGCTCGCGGAAGGGAAAGACGCGTCGGCGGTAATACCGAAGGGCAAACTGGAAGATTCCAGGCGGTCGGTGCCGCCATTTGCGCGGCGAATGACTGGCGAGTTGTGCCCCGCGTTGACGTAAGTCAGGCTGCGTGTTGCGGGATCGAACTCGGCAAGGACGGCGGTGGTGAAACGCTGGCCGCCCAGGCTGTGTGCACAGGCGTAGCGATTCAGGCGTTCGGCCAGTTGAGTGAGCGGAATGCCTTCGGAAGCGAGTGTGCGCAGGCTGGCCTGGAGAGTGGCCATGAGCAAGGCGGCAGGCACGCTTTTGCCCGCAACGTCCGCCATGACGAGCATGAGCTTGCCGCCGTCGGCGCCGTTTGCGAGAGGGTAGAACGCATCATAGTAATCGCCCGCGACGGAGTTCTGCGGGCGAGTGTGGAAAGCAACTTCCGCGTTCAGGATGTCGGGAGGTACGGAAGGAACGAGCCAGGTCTGGATTTCGCGGGCGATCTCGAGGTCCCGCTTCATGATGACCTTGTCGGCGAGTTCCAAGGACAGCAGGAGCAGAAGGAGAACGGCGGAAATGAGCTTGAAATCGACGTCCGCGTTGAAATTCTGGCTCTGAATCCGGATGCCGGAGATCACCAGCAGAAAAAGGGCAATGAGCAGAAGGACGCGCCGGGCCGGGGTCAACTTGTTCATCATGGCCCAGAACAGCTGGCCGGCGACACGGAAAGGGCGCCTCCAACGGGGGAGCCTGTTGACCTCGTTCCAGTCGACGTCTTTGCCGTAAAAGCCGTAGCTGGAGCGGGCGTCGGCGGCGAATTGGGACCAGAGATCGTCGAGGTCGCGGCCCTCGCTGACCCGCTGCCAGAACGTGCGGGCACGCTCGATGGGTCTTGCGCGCGGAACCGTTTGACCCGGCGTCGTTGGGGCGGAAGCGCTCATGGCTTGCCAGTATAAGGCATCGCGGGCTAGTGCGCACCGGTCCGGAAAAGCTTCAGGAATCGTCGCGACGGAGCGAGCCGCCGAACTGCACAGAGCCGAAACCAAACTTGTCCCGAAGAAGATCGGCAGCTTTGGTCAGGTTGTCGAGTTTTTCACGGCGATCGCCTTCGAGAAGATCGAGCTGCGCCGCGCCGTGGCACAGCCCGGAGAGGGCGACGCCCAGCAGGCGAACCTTTCGTTTTGTGTCGCGGTGGGCGTGAAACAGCTCCAGGAAAACGGCATGAATATCCGCATCGAGATGGACCGGATCCTGGACGGTCTTGGACCGCGTGTACGTCTCGAAACCGGCATAGCGGATGGTGAGAGTCAGGGTGCGCGCCGAGAGGCCCGCTTCGCGGAGGCGCTTGCAGGTTTTTTGGGAGAGATGACTGAGCAGGGATTCCATTTCCGCCAGGTCATCCGTGTCTTCGCCGAAGGTGTGATTGTGGGAGATGGATTTTGGTTCGGCGTCGATCAGGAATTCGTAGGAATCGCCGCCTCGAGCTTTACGGTAGAGCGCTATGCCCCACTGGCCGAAGATTTTTTCGAGCTTCTCCTGCTGGTAAGCGGCGAGCTGCTCGACGGTCTCGATGCTGAGGGCGCGCAGGGCGCGCTCGGTGACTTCGCCGATGCCGGGAATCTTGCGAATGGGGAGAGGAGCGAGAAATCGCGCTTCCATGCCCGGGGCGACCCAGACGAGGCCGCGAGGCTTGGCTTGGTCGGAAGCGACTTTGGCAACAAGGCGCGTGGTGGCGAGACCGCCGGAGCAGGGAAGCCCCGTTTGCCGGGTGATGGTGCGGAGCAGCTTGTCGGCGGCGGCGAAAGGCGGGCCATGGAGGCGCTCGGTACCGGCAAGGTCGAGGTAGGCTTCGTCGATGGAGGTCATTTCGACGATGGGGGAGAACCTGGCAAGGATCGAGGCAACGCGATCGCTCCACTCCGAGTATTTGTCGTGGTGGCCATGCAGAAAAATCGCGTGCGGGCAGAGGCGGCCTGCCGTGCGGAGCGGCATGGCGGAGTGGATGCCAAATTTGCGGGCTTCGTAGCTGGCGGCGGAAACGACGCCGCGCTGATCAGGCCTCCCGCCGACGACAACGGGTGTGCCGCGAAGTTCAGGACGCTCCAGGAGTTCGACCGAGACGAAAAAGGCGTCCATGTCCACATGAAGGATGGCGGATTGCGACGCGGCTTCCGCGGGGCTGGAGGCGTCGTGTTTTGCGCGGAAGCGAGCCAGGTCCGGCATGGGAGTAGGGTACGGCGTTCCGTGGAGGGAGGCAATTGGCCAGCTATAAGAGGAAATGGTCAAGACGCGGTGGAAGCGCCCGCCTCAGAAAGGACCCACTACAACGGCGGGGAAGAAGATGATCGTTCGGCAGAGAGGACGCGAGGGATTCCGGCGAGGTCGTTGGTAACACCGACGTTGCACCAACCGGGGGCCTCGAGGAGCGGGTGAACGGCAGGGAGACTGTTGTGGCCGAGTTCGAGCACGAGCAGGCCACCAGGCTTCAGGAATTTCGCGGCTTGCGGGATAAGTGCGCCGTAGAGTTCGTAGCCCTCCTCACCGCCGTACAGAGCAGTGGACGGTTCGTGTTCGCGGACTTCGACAGGAAGGGAGTCAGATTCGCGAAGGCCGACGTAGGGCGGGTTGGAGATGATCAGGTCGCAAGAGAACGGCGAGTGGCCGGTGGCGAGTGACGCGAAGCCTTCCATCAGATTGGATGCGAGGAACTGGATATGGGATAGGCCGTGGCGGGCGGCGTTACGGCGGGCGACCTCGAGGGCCGCCCTGGAGATGTCCGTGGCGTACACCGTGGCAGCGGGAAGTTCTTTGGCCAGCGTGATGGCGATGCAACCGGAGCCCGTGCCGACATCGACCATCGTGAGCTCCTCCCCCTTGGGGCGAACGGGACGGCCAGCGCGGAGTTCGCGAACCGCAAGGCGATCGAGAGCGACCTCGATCAGATGCTCGGTTTCCGGGCGGGGAATCAGGACGTCCGGGTTCACTTCAAAGTCCAGGCCCCAGAATTCCTGCTTGCCGGTGAGGTGCTGCGTGGGCTCTCCGAGCGAACGGCGGCGCAGGAGCCCGAAATATTCCTCAGCCGTTTCCGTTGAGAGAATTTCTTCCGGATGAGCGTAGAGCCAGGTGCGGTCGTGGCCGCAGACGTGAAGCAAGAGCAATTCAGCGGCGAGGGTGAACGAGGGGACCGCCGCGCCGCGAAGTTGCTCGACGCCCTGCCGGAGCAGGGACCGAACAGAGCGATCTGTTGAAACGAGACTCATCCGAAAAGATGTTCCTTTTGGCGGCCGCTGGCTTCGACCGATCCGTAGGCCACACCCTTGCCGGCGTAGGCGTACTTGCCGATTGCCAAGCCTCCGAGCGCGGCCTCGCCCACCGCGAGTCCGCCGATGGCTCGCCAGCCAATCGCAAGACCTCCGAACGAAAACAGAGCGAGAGTGGCGCCTCCGAAAGAGATCCCTCCCAGGGCCAAGCCGCCAATGGCGACCGCTCCGATCGCGAGTCCGCCCACAGCCACGACTCCGGTGGCCTTTCCTCCGATGGCGATGATGCCCTTTGCCGTTGCGCCATAAGAAAGCAAAGGCAAGCCGGCAAATTGGGCGGGAGACGAGTAGGAGCGTTCACCGGAAAAAACAACGGCCGTGGCGAGATGAGTCAGCACAAGAATGGCGGCCATGTACAAGACGAAGAATAGCCAGAACGGGATCATCCTGCGCTGTTCGCGCGTGTCCGCGGAATGCTCGCTGAAATCCCGCATCCAAGCCGGGCCTGGTTTGCTCCCCGGACGAGTCAGCATGATCCCCTCCAGAGCAGAGATTACGCCTCGGCCAGTTCCTGCTTGAGGCGCTCGGCTTCGTAGTGCGTCACCAAGCCGTCTACCAGGGGAGCGAGCTTGCCGTCCACGACTTCGGTGAGCTGATGGACGGTCAAGCCGATGCGATGGTCGGTGACACGGTTCTGAGGGTAATTATACGTCCGAATTTTTTCAGAGCGATCACCGGTTTTGATCTGGCCGCGACGCTCGGCGGTGATGGCCGCCTGCTGCTTTTCGAGCTCCCTTTCGTAGAGGCGGGAGCGGAGCACGCGCATGGCCTTGGCGCGATTCTTAATCTGCGATTTTTCGTCCTGCTGGGAGACGACCAGGCCCGTGGGCAAGTGCGTGATGCGCACCGCGGAATAGGTGGTGTTGACGGACTGGCCGCCGGGTCCGGAAGAGCAGAAGGTGTCGATGCGGAGGTCCTTGGGCTCGATCTTGATGTCGATTTCGTCGGCTTCGGGGAGAACCGCGACAGTGGCGGCCGAGGTGTGGATGCGGCCCTGGGTTTCCGTGGCGGGAACGCGCTGCACGCGATGAACCCCGCTCTCATATTTCAGCTTGGAGTAGACCTTGTTGCCCTGGATCGCGGCGACGATCTCCTTGACGCCTCCCATGGAAGAAGGCGAGCTCTCCATGACTTCCACCTTCCAGCCTTGTGATTCGGCGTAGCGGGAGTACATGCGGAAGAGGTCGCCAGCAAAGATCGCGGCTTCGTCGCCGCCCGTGCCGGCGCGAATTTCCAGGATGATGTTCTTGTCGTCGTTCGGGTCTTTCGGCAGAAGAAGTAGTTTCAATTCGTGCTCGACGGTCTCTTTGCGGGCCGTGAGCTGCTTTTCCTCTTCCTGAGCGAGGTGGCGCATTTCAGCGTCTTCGGACTCCACGACCATCTGGCGGGCGCCGGCCAGATCCTTGTCGATTTGCTTGAACTCGCGGTGCTTGTTGACGATCTCCTGCAGCTCCGCGTGCTGCTTGGCGAGCTTCTGAAAACGCGGGGAGTCCGCCATCACCTCGGGCGAAGAGAGCTCGTGAGTCATCTCCTGGTAGCGGGTGTCGAGTTGGTCTAGTTTTTCGGTCAGCGTGAGAACGGCCATGAGTACTCCAGTTTTCAGTGATCAGTTCGCGGTTTTTGGTTCGGGAAAAGAGAAAGCCATGAAACGTGTTGCCGTACAAGGCAGTGCGGGCTCCGTGAAAGGAGCGCAAGGGGGAAACAGCTAATAGAAGGCAGCGAACATCTTCATGTCTACATCAACAGAATAGCCTGGAGACGGAAGATTCGCAACGGACCGCGGGCGAAGGTTGCTGGCGGGAATTGGGTGTACTAGGATGCGATGGGGTTGTTTGAAACGAGAAGAGCTGAACGATGAGCGAGGTGGCGAGGACGGCGATGGAGGGAGAACCCGAGGCTGTGCAGGAGAGCGGACCCCAGGCGGATGCGGGATTCCTGTGGGATTTCTGGTATCCGGCGATGCGGAGCGACCAGATCTACGGACACAATCTGGCGACGGCCATGCTGCTGGAAGTGCCGCTGGTCATCGGACGGACGAGCGAGGGGAAGGCGTTTGCTATGCGGGATGCCTGCCCACACCGCGGAATTCCGCTTTCGTACGGACATTTTGACGGGAAAAACTTGCAGTGCAGTTATCACGGGTGGGCATTTGACGCGTGCAGCGGGCGGTGCGTCTTGATCCCGTCGCTCACAAGCTTCGACAAATTGAAGGTAGACCGGATCAGCGCGGGGTATTTTCCTTGCGAGGAACGCGACGGGTATGTCTGGGTATACATGAATGCAGCGGGAACGAAATTGCCGGAGGCCGTGCCGGCCGCGCCGGAATTGCCGAAATTCAGCGAGAAATTCAAGATCACGCGGCTGGATTGCGAACTGCCTTCGCACATTGACCACGGAATTATAGGGTTGATGGACCCGGCGCACGGGCCGTTCGTGCACCAGTCATGGTTCTGGCGGAGCAAGAAAAGCGTTCACGAGAAGTCCAAACAATTTGAGCCCATCCCGAACGGATTTCGCATGAGCAGGCATTCGCCCTCGACAAACAGCTTGCCTTACCAGTGGCTGAAGAAGATGACGGGCGAGCCGGTCACCACGACCATCGATTTTGTGTTGCCGAACATGCGGTTTGAGGAGATTCGCAGCGGGAAGTTCTGGTTTTCGAGCCGGGCGACGGTGACGCCGGTGCGGCGGGATTGCTGCCGGATCGATTTCGTGGCTGCCTGGAACTTGCCGCTGCCGATTTCCGTGTTTCGCGCGTTCGCGAAAGTATTCCTGCGGCAGGATCAGGAGACCATGATCCAGCAGGCGGAGGGATTGAAGTTCAATCCGCATCTGATGCTCATTGACGACGCGGACCGTCCCGCGAAATGGTATTTCGGATTGAAGCAGAATCTGATGGAATCACGCCGCACGGGCGAGCCGATGGCGCATCCGATGGATGGGCCGGCCACGCTGCACTGGAAAAGCTGAGATCCCGCCAGACTTTGGAATGTCGGCGCGCCGACATAAATTTGACCAGGGGTAATCGGCTGTTGAATCACATTCAACAGCATTTTTG
>Ga0335077_10013609_pt1 | contig 10172 bp, 7 predicted proteins | sample Lox_Sample_31_FD_207151 | JGI IMG/M metagenome (GOLD analysis project Ga0335077, IMG submission 207151) | Soil microbial communities from Loxahatchee National Wildlife Refuge, Florida, United States - Lox_Sample_3.1 | ecosystem: Environmental > Terrestrial > Soil > Wetlands | place: USA: Florida...
GGATCGGCTGGCGCGACTACTTCACCGACATTCCCTACACGGCCATCATCCCGTCGATCGTCGAGAAGTACCCCGGCAACCTGGCCACGCTGGACGACTTCTTCGAGGACTGCGCCAAGGGAACGCTCCCCTCGGTCAGCTTCGTCGATCCGGAGGTCGGCGCCCTCTCGCTGGTCGGCAAGACGCTCGCCTCGCTGCCCGTCGTCGGCTCGCTCCTCGGCACGCTGGCGACGGTCGGGGGCGACGAGGAGGCACCCCAGGACATGTTCTACGGCGAGGTATGGGCCCACCGCGTCGTCGAAGCGGTTCTGGGCTCACCGGCCTGGCCGCGCACGCTGCTCATCTACACCTACGACGAGCACGGCGGGTACTACGACCACGTGCCGCCCCCGGCGGCCGTCCCGCCGGACTCGATCCCGCCGCAACTCGCCCCCGGCGACGTGCCCGGAGGCTACGACGTCTACGGGCCCCGAGTGCCCGCCGTCGTGGTCTCGGCGTACTCCAAGCCGCGGGCCGTCACCGATGTCGTGCACGACCACACGTCGGTCCTGGCCACCATCGAGGCCAAGTGGAATCTGCCGGCGCTCACCTACCGGGACGCCAACGCCGCCACCGTCATGGACTTCCTCGACGCGGGCCACGCCGCATTTGCGAAGCCGCCGACCCTCCAGGGTCCGTCGCTCACCGGTCCGTCGGGGCCTGCGGCCTGACCCGCCTACCGCCGCCTCGTCGACGGACTCATCGAGCGTTGAGATCGCGGCGCACCGTGTCTCGGTCGAAGCCTGCGGCCTCGAGCTGGCGCACGATCATCCCGATGTGCTTCTGGCTCAGGTTCTGTCTCCCGTGACCAGGAACGGTGATCACGACGCCTGATTCGTGGCGGAAGCGCCGATGGCTCGTAGCCTTGCCGCCGAGCTCGATGAAGCCATGATCGGTTAGCCACGTCGTGAGCGCTCTACGGGTGACCGTGCTCATCGGCGAATTCTCGGCCGTCGAGACCGATCACAGGTCGAGCACCAGGTCGTCGCGTGGCTGTGAGCAGCAGATGAGCGCGCTTCCGTCGGCGGCTGGTTCGACCGGCTCCGGGCTGTACTCGACATCGCCGGCGATCAGGGTGGTCTCGCAGGTATGGCAGACGCCGGTGCGGCACGACCAGCGGACCGGCACATCACATGCTTCGGCGAGTTCGAGCAGGCTGCCGTAATCGCCGTCCCAGGGGATGGCGAGGTTGCTGCGGGCGAACTCGATCGTGGGGCCGTTTCCGGGTTTGCCGGCGGGTGGGTGGGGCGCCCTTGCAGTTGTAGCTGCGATGCCCGGCGTCACACCCGGTGCCGGGCCGAACGGCTCGGTGTGGATGCTTGAGGCGCCGATCCCCATCGCCGACAAACCTGCGCTGATCTCGTCCATAAAGGGTGTCGGCCCGCACAGATATGCCTCGGCATCGCGGGGTGGTTCGAGCTCGGCGAGCAGGGACCCGGTGAGACGGCCCGCGGTGTCGAAGTCACGGCCTTCGACATCATCGGGACCGGGACGGCTGTAGTACACGCCCCTGCGTGCGTTCGGGAGCGAATCCAGGAGAGCCTGGGCCTCGGCGGCGAACGAGTGCTCGCGCCGGTTGCGTGCGGAGTGCAGCCACCAGATCTCGCGACTGGAATGCTCCTCCGCGAGCGCGTGAAGCATGGCGAGAACCGGCGTGGCACCGATCCCGGCACTGATCAGCAGCACCGGCGCATCCGCCCGGTCGAGGATGAAGGTGCCACGCGGCGCCGCGATGTTGAGTTGGTCGCCGACGGAGAGCCGCGTGTGCAGGTAGGCGCTGGCGGCACCGTCTACTTCGCGCTTGACCGCGAACCGGTAGTAGCCGACATCGGGCGGTCCGCAGAGGGAATAGTTGCGGAGCACCGCCCTGGACCGCTTGTCGGGCTGGAGTCGCAGGGTCAGGTACTGACCCGGGCGGGCGGCCGGTAGCGCCGCTCCATTGGGATCGTCGAGGCGTATAGAGATCACCGAGTCGCTTTCGCGGCTGATTGCGGTGACCTTCAGCTGATGGAAGCCGACCCAGGCGGGAGGTGGACTCGTTACCGCAAGCCCCGCGTTGCCGCTGCCGGGCACTTCGTCGAGCAGAGCTCGGAATGAGGCCTGCCAGCCCGGGCTGAGGGCGGGGATCCGGAGCGCCCGGAGCAGCTGCTGGCGTGGGTGGCCAGGGAGATAGAGCAGGGCATCCGCCTCGGCGACCTGCATCTGCTCCGGGCCGGAGGCGAGCTTGATGATTTCGTCTCCCGCTCGTACGTCGCCCTCTTCGATCACGCGGAAGTAGAAGCCCGGGCGGTGGTGTGAGACGAGCAAGGCGGGAATGCGCGGGTCGTTCATGCGGATCCCGACGCGGTAGCAGGTGACACGGGGTTGCGTGACCTCGAAGATGGCGGCGCCAATCTGGTATCGGTCGCCGATGCAGACCTCGTCGTCGGCGAGTCCTTGGACGGTGAAGTTCTCGCCGAACTGTCCGTAGACGAAGTCGTTTCGTCCGAGCTCGCGCTCCCAGTACCGATAGGAGTCCATCTGGTAAACGAACACCGCGCGCTGCTCTCCGCCGTGCCCCGCGAGATCGCCTTGACCATCGCCCTCGACGCCCCGCTTGCCGACGCGGCGGGGGCCGGTGACGGGGTCTTTGAAGACACCCGTGAACACCGTCTTCCCGCGCCAGTGCACGTCCTTCGGCATGCCGACGTTGACCGACAGCAGCCGCATGTCAGCCCGGCCGTCGGGTCGTCTGGCCGACTTCGATGAGACGGCGGTCGAGCTCACGCGGCGTCACAAACGTCAGTCTCCCAGGTCCATCGAAGCCGCCGGGGCCGTCTTGCGGTTTCCGAGACGCGGCCGCTGGGAAGTTGGGGGGTGTCCCGAGCTCGCTGGGAGGTGGGTGTTGTGAAGCATCGACGAGTCGCAACTATCGTCGCGGTGCTGTGCGCCGCGGGCTTCGTCGCGGTACCGGCTGGCGCGTCCTTGGGCGCGACACGCGCACGGCATCAGGCGCGCTACCCGGATGAGCCGGTCGCCACCGGCACCGGAGGTGCCGTGGCCTCGATGGACGTTGGTGCCAGCCGGGCTGGAATCGACGTGCTCCGTCGCGGCGGAAACGCGGTCGACGCGGCCGTTGCGACGGCAAGCGCCCTCGGGGTGACGGTCCCGTTCGTCGCCGGGCCCGGCGGTGGCGGCTTCATGGTCATCTACAACGCTCGGACGCACACGGTCACGACCGTCGACGGTCGCGAGACCTGCCCGTCAGCCTGCACCACGAATCTGTTCATCGACCCGACGACTGGCAAGCCGATGAACTACACCGCGGCCTCCGATCAGCCCCTGTCGACAGGCGTGCCGGGGAACGTCGCGACGTGGGCGACCGCAGTCCGCAACTACGGCCATCTCTCGCTCAGCGCCGACCTGGAACCCGCAATCGAGCTCGCCAACCGCGGTTTCAGGGTCAACTTCGACTTCAACCAGCTCGAACAGTCCGGGCTGTCGACGCTGCAGGCGTATCCGGCGAGCCGCTCGCTCCTGCTCACGCCCTCAGGTGATCCGCTGCCGGTCGGGACGTGGCTGCGCGACCCGGACCTCGCGCACACCTATGAGCTGATCGCGCGCCAAGGGCCGTCCGCGCTGTACGACGGACCGATCGGGCAAGCGATCGTCCAGGCCGACGATCACCCCGTGCTCACACTCGGACAGACGATCGTCACGAACCCGGGCATCATCGCCATGAACGACCTGCAGTCCTACCGTACCCGCGTTCTCGCGCCGACCCAGGTGAACTATCGCGGCCTGAGCGTCTACGGGATGGCGCCGCCGTCGAGCGGCGGCTCGACCGAGGGCGAGATCCTCAACATCCTGAACGGTTATCCGCTCGGCTCCGAGTCACGCGTCGACGCCCTGTTCCATTACCTCGAGGCGTCCCGTCTCGCCTACGCCGACCGCAACGCCTATGTCGGCGATCCCGACTTCGTCAAAGTGCCTCTTGCCGGCCTGCTCGACCCGGCGTTCGCAGCGACGCGCCGCTGCCTCATCGGCAACACCGCGGCCACCTCCCCGGTCGCGCCCGGCTCGCCGTTCGCCCCGTTCCCGGGCTGCAGCGGAACCGCCGCGTCGACCCAGTCATCGACGGCGTCGCCAGAGGCGCATCACACGAACAACATCGTCACCGAAGACAAGTGGGGCGACATCGTCGCCTACACGAACACGATCAACTTCTTCGGCGGCAGCGGCCAGGTCGTGCCCGGCTACGGCTTCCTGCTCAACGACGAGTTGACCGACTTCGATTTCGCCCCGTTCTCGCCTGGCGCGTATGACCCGAACCTGCCGGCGCCGGGCAAGGAGCCGCGATCGAGCATGGGGCCGGTCATCGCGCTCCGGGACGGCAAGCCCCAGTTTGCGATCGGCGCCGCGGGCGGCTCGACGATCATCACCACGGTCGTACAGATCCTCATCAACCACGTCGATTTCGGCATGAGCCTGCCGGCCGCGCTCGCCGCGCCGCGCGTGAGCCAGACGAACTCGTCCTCGAACACCTCACTCGCCGAGCCGGACTTCTACAACAGCGCGCTGGCCCAGCAGCTCACGAGCCAGTACGGCGAGAAGTTCTCGGTCGCCACCGGGTCGATCCTCCCGCTCGACAACTATCCGGGGGACGCGACAGCGCTGCAGATGCTCGGGCACGGCCAGGCGGAGGCGATCGCCGAGCCGGTCCGCCTAGGCGGCGGAAGCGCGCTGGTGGTGCATCCGAACTCCCGGTGAACAGTCCCCAGCGCCGGTGGCGCGAACGTCGAGGGTCAGCTGAGCGCGGCTACGGTTCGGCGTCGTACGACGAGCAGTTGTCGGGCGGCGCGTCTCCGGCGAAGGCGTTCCCAAGATAGGTCAGCGCCGCCGTCCAGTACGGCACGATCCCGGTCAGGTGATCGCCCCCAGCCGGGTCGCGGTCGTAGTCGACGGTCACGCCGTGTCGGCAGTAATCGGCAACCCACGCGTCGACCGGCTGAATGTGAGCGAGGTCGTCGTCGACAGAGTTGTAGAGGAACAACGGGGCCTTCGGCAGCGGTCCGTTCTTCAAGCTCAGCGCCTCGAGACCACGCTTGACCGGCGGATACTCGGCCAAAGCGACCGAGTCGGGAAAGTTCGTGTACTGCGAGGCGTTGCCGTATGGCTCGTTTAGCGTCGAGCCGGCACACCCGCTGCCGTCCTGCCCGTCATTCGCCGCCAGAGCCTGACCCGAGGCGTTCAGCAGTTTGCTCAGGTCGAAATCCTGCGGCAGGGCGCGACTGAAGCTCTCGAGCACGCCGATCTCGGTGCCGTACCAGATCGAGTTGTCGAGGTGCTCGGTGGTGTAGATGAGATCGGGGAAGTTGCCGCCGGCGGCGACACCGACGATGTCGATGTTCGGGGCATATTTCGGCGCGAATGCCGCCGCCCACGTCGACGCCTCCGAGCCACCGGAGTAACCGTTCAGCGTGACCTCGGTCTTGGCTCCCTCGAGCCCCGCCGGGGCGAAGTGCTCCGCGGCGGTGATCGAATCGAGCGTCGCGTACCCCAGCATCGGACCGACCGCCCATTCGCTGTCGAGCCCCTCGTAGTCGGATGTGACGACGTCCCAGCCACGCTGCAGCAGCTGGCTCATCATCGTCTGCTCGGTCGGACCGTTCGTCCCGCCACCGTTGTTGCCTCCCTGCAGCGTGTAGGACGGTGCGCAGTTGAGGGTCAGGCTGTCGTAGTAGGTCTGGTACGACGCCAGGCGCCGCGGCCCGGACGCCGGCAAGGCCGGCACCATCAACGTTGTCACCGCGGCGACCGGCTGGCCGGTGGCGTCCGTGGTCGCGTACATCAGCTGATAGGCGGCCGCGGCCTCGGTCTGGGTCGGGCCGCTCAGCGTCACCTCACGCTCGCGCAGGATCGTCCCGTGCGGATACTGCGCGATGTTCGCGGGCTGCGCGTAGAACGGATCGGATGCCGGCGGGGTGACTGCCCCGGCAACAGTCGGAATGAGAGCCGACGCGATGACCGCCAACGCCACCAACAATGCCCGCACGAGTCTTGTATTCATTTCTCCCGCGTCTCCCTGTCGTCGCAACCTGGCAACCGAGTGATACCCCCGGATCGCCCAGCGCTACCTCGAGCGGCAGGTCGCGCCGTATGGGATGCCGGCTTGCTGTCCCGGGGGCGGCCGGGACGACTACGAGAACGCCGTCAAGCTCGCGGGTGGTCTGATCCGGTACGACGTCGAAGCTCGCAACACGCTGCTGGTAGTTACTTGCGCAGCGATCTGAAGCTGGCTCGCAACTCTTCGGAGAAGATTTGTGGCTGCTCCCAGGCCGCGAAATGGCCCCCTCGGTCGAGCTGGTTGTAGTGGATGAGGTTGTTCGGATATGCGCGCTCTGCCCAGCTCCGTGGAGCTTGGTAGAGCTCGTCGGGGAAGACGCTGATGGCGAAGGGGATGGTGATGTTCTTGGCGTCGAAGAAGTCCCGCTTGTTCTCCCAGTAGAGCCGGGCGGCGGAGACCCCGGTGTTCGTGAGCCAGTAGAGCGTGAGGTTGTCGAGGATGTCGTCCTTTGTGAGCTCGCCTTGGGGATGGCCTTCGAGGATCCGTCCGACGAGTCCCGGCTGACCGGTGCCGTCGCCGTGGTCGATCGCGAACGCCGCCAGGTCGATCGGCGAGTCGGCCAGCCCGTAGAGGGTCTGCGGGCGGGTGCTCATGATCTGCGCGTAGGCGACGTGCTTCGTGTAGAAGCTCCGCAGCTGCTCGTAGGCGCGCTCCTCCTCGGGCGAGAGACCAGCCGGCGGCGGGTCGCCGTGCTCGAAGCCCGGAACGAGATCGGCGGGGGCGGTACCGGGCATGTTGGAATGGATCCCGAGCAGCTCTGGCGGAGCCTGCTCGCCCATCGCCTGCGTGACCGCCGCGCCCCAATCGCCGCCCTGGGCGACGAACTTGGTATAGCCGAGGCGGTTCATGAGCTCCCCCCACGCGCGTGCGATCCGGACGGGATCCCACCCGGTGCTGCTCGGCTTGGCGGAGAAGCCGTGGCCGGGAAGCGACGGGATCACCAGATGGAAAGCGTCCGATGCGCTCGCGCCATGGGAAGTCGGGTTGGTAAGCGGCTCGATGATCTTGAGCTGCTCGATGATCGAGCCAGGCCACCCGTGCGTCACGATCATCGGCAGCGCGTCCTCGTGCTGGGAGCGGACGTGGATGAAATGGAGGTCGAGCCCGTCGATCTCGGTGATGAAGTTCGGCAGGGCGTTCAGCCTGGACTCGCATTTGCTCCAGTCGTAGTCAGCGGCCCAGTACCGCGCGAGGTCCTGCATCAGTTCGAGCCGCACGCCCTGCGTGTCGTCGGCGACCGTCTCGCGCTCGGGCCAACGCGTCGCGTTTATCCGTCTCCGCAAATCCGCTAGGTCGGATTCTGGAAATCTCACCTGAAACGGGCGAACGGGCGTCTTATCTCCGGCGGCACGTTGCATGGAAGTCGTAGCGGCCATCTAGTTCTCCTGGGGTCGTCGTCGCGCACCTGCATCGGGGTCCGCGGCTCATTTCCGCTTACGATCCTCGGCCGCACGGTTCCCCGCGCCCGTGAGACTCCCTGGTTGTGCTCCCTGGTCTGCGGCGAAACGGGCTGACGCTGTCCCCTGGACTCCCGGCAGGCTCGCCGACCGGAGCGCCGACCGAGAGATCACGCCAGGCCGGCCTGCTCGATCAGCTGCACAGCCGTCTGGTCGGTGCCCAGAGCCGCCGGGCTGAGGGTGTCCGGAGCGATGGTGCTCACTGACGGCAGGGTCGGGTTCGGAGCGATACCGAGTCGAGCCGGATACTCGAAGTCGTAACTCGTCCCCAGGATGCGCTGGCCCGCCGCGCTCGTGATGAAGCGGACGAGCGCCTCCGCGGCCTGCCGGTGCTTGCTCGAGGCCAGCACGGCCGCCCCGGACACGTTCTCGATCGAACCGGGATTGTGATCGGGGAAGTAGTACAGCCGGCTGTGGAGCCCGTCGTCGCGGACCTCGAGCCGGAGCCGGTACCAGTAATACTGGTTGACGATCCCGGCGGCGACTTCGCCGCGGTTGACGGCCGCGACTACCCCCTCTTCGTCCTGGTAGATCTGCGCGTTGCGCTTGATCCCTGCGAGCCAGTTCGCAGCGGCTCGCTTGCCATAGGTGGCGACGATCGCTCCGACGACGGGAGGGAAGTCTGAATCGGTCGGGGCGACGGCGATCCTGCCCTTCCACTCCGGTTGCGCGAGCTGGAGCACGGACCTCGGAAGCTGCGAGGGCGACAGGAACGCGGGGTCGTAGGCCAGGCTCGAGATCCGGAGCGCCACGCCGACCCACTCCCCGGCAGGGGAACGCTCATGAGGCGGAATCTGGTTGAGAAGGCTGACAGGAAGCTTGGCCAGCAATCCGTGAGCTTCGAGGTTCATGAGCTCCGGGGAGTTTTCGGTCAGGTAGACGTCAGCCGGCGAGGAGCTGCCCTCCTCCAGGATTTGGTCCGCCAACACGATGCCGTCGGCAGTTCGTACGCTGACGCTGACGTGGCTCTGGCGCGTGAACGCCCGGATCAGCGCGCTGGTCAGCTGAGGATGCTGGCCGCTGTAAAGCACGATCCCGTCCGGCGACCCACCGCCTCCGCCGCACCTTGCGAGCACAAGCCCGAAGATCGGCACCATCACGCCGATGGCGAGAGCCTTGCGGATACGGATGCCGCTCATCGCGGCGCCGAGCCGCTGTAGAGCGCGGCATGCTCGGGTGAGCCGTTGTCGTCGCGCACCGGCGCCGCGCCCGGGTAGGCCACTACTTCTCCGACTCCCGCGAGCTCGACGAGCTCGCCCGGCTCCGGGGCGTCGTGTCCGAGGATCCGGGCGCTGATCGGCGCTTGGACCCCATCCACCTGCAGGTGGACTACCGAGTCGGGACCGTAGAACGTCCGGGCGGTAACGGCTGCGACGATGCCCGTGCCACCGCCGCTCGACCCGAAAGCTCCGGCCCGTGCATGGCGAATCTCGATTTGCTCGGGGCGGATCATCGTCTCGACGGACCCCTCAACGTCCCGGTCGACCAAGGGAAGCTCTCCCAGCGGGCAGGCGACGATTCCCGCGCTGGCGCGACCGGGCAAGACGACTGCCTCGCCGACGAATCGAGCCACGTCCAGGGTCGCCGGGGTTCTGTAGAGCTCGGCCGGGGCCGCGGTCTGGATCAACCGGCCGGAGATCAGCACGCCGACTTCGCGTCCGATCGACAGCGCCTCGGCCTGGTCATGGGTGACCAGCACGGCCGTCGTCCCCTGTGCCGCGAGTGCGCACAGGACCGCGGCACGCGTCTCGGCGCGCAAAGCCGCGTCGAGGCCCGAGAACGGTTCATCCAGTAGCACCAGCGGCGGCCGGGGCGCCAGCGCACGCGCCAATGCGACGCGACGCTGCTCGCCACCCGAGAGCTCGTGCGGGCGGCGGTCGGCATAGCGCCTGCTCAACCCCACCAGCTCGAGGACCTCGAGCGCTCTCGGGGACGCCTTTCGCTCGCGGCGCGACAGTCCGAAGGACACATTCTCACCGACGCTCAGGTGCGAATACAGCGCTCCTTCCTGAGCGACGTACCCGACCGAGCGCTTTTCGGGCGGTAGGTGGATCCCACCGGCTCGCGCCACGAGCTTCTCCCCGACCGTCACCGTCCCGCGCCGCTGCGCGATGAAGCCCATGATCACGCGCAAGAGCGTCGTCTTGCCGCTGCCCGACCTGCCCAGAATCGCGGTCAGCGTGCCCTCCTGCACAACCAAGTTGACGCCCGACAGCACGTCCCTTTCACCGTAGGAGGCCGAAATCTGCTCGCAGCGCAGCTCGGCCACGGTCAGCCCTCTCCGAGCCCGCGGACCCGGCCGAAGCGGCTCATCAGGACGTAAGTGGCGATCAGCGCGAGGCCGATCAGCACGGCCGCGTACGGGGCGGCCGCGGCGAAAGCAACCGTGCCGGTGTCCGCCCAGAACTGAGTTCCGAGCGTGGTCAGACCTGCGGGCAACATGACCTGCGCAGTCGACAGATCGCCCAGTACGAACACGAACACCAGCACCCCGGCGGCGGCCAGGCCGGGACGCGCAAGCGGCACCGTCACGCGCCACAGCGTTCGCAGCGGCCCGAGACCGAGCGCGC
>Ga0335077_10013611_pt1 | contig 10171 bp, 8 predicted proteins | sample Lox_Sample_31_FD_207151 | JGI IMG/M metagenome (GOLD analysis project Ga0335077, IMG submission 207151) | Soil microbial communities from Loxahatchee National Wildlife Refuge, Florida, United States - Lox_Sample_3.1 | ecosystem: Environmental > Terrestrial > Soil > Wetlands | place: USA: Florida...
GCGGCGAGTTGGAGATTGGCGGACATATTGTGTCCTGGGATTTGACCTATCGCTCCACCTTCCACGTAACGCTTAGCAGCATGGGTTGGATTGGTTTCTCGCGAACGCCACACTCGGATGCGCTCTTTTCCGGGCAGATTCAGCTGGACGAGCGGAGCTTTGCCGGAGAACCTCTGGGCTTCGGAGTGCAAGGGCATAACTGTGGGTACCGGCATCGGAATTTTTGGACTTGGGCGCATGCATATTTCCCCCGGCTGGCAGGACCACCGAGCACACTGGAAGCATTGGTCTATGAGATGCCGATCGGACTCTTCTTTCGCAAGGTGGTGCTCTGGCATGAGGGCGAACAACACGTATTCCGCAACTTGAGAGAAGCTAAAAGAGATCGAGAAAACTTGCAATGGGATTTTCGCTGTTCAAGCCGAGATGGATTCCAACTCGAAGTAAAGCTCGCTGGCGGCGGAGCAGGAGTGCATCGCGTGCCTTACCAGAAGACGGATTGCAGCGGCAGCTTTGAAGTTGCAAACAACAGCCTGGCGACAGCTTCCCTATGCGTGCGGCGGCACAACGGAGCAATGGAAAAGCTGGAGACGGTTGACGGTGCGGTACTTGAGATGGTGGGCGGCTGACTTATTCCGCAGAATGGGCCTTTGCCAGGCGTTCCGCGACAATGGTGTAAGCCAAAGGATTGAAAGCCATTCCGACGTGCGTGCCGGGAACCTCGAAGTCAACGTCGGGGTCTTTCGTCATGCAGTAGCGCCAGTCCACGATGCCGTCATGGCGCGTGTAAATGGCGGTCTGCACCATCGCATCGGGAACCTCGCGCCGCAACGAGTTAATGAAGTTGCAAGTGCAGTGACCGGTGTAGCAATCGGGCAACACTCCGGGACCGTGCTCCTTAAGGATCTGCAGACGAATGGCCTCGGCGGCATGAAAAACCGTTCGACTCAGAACCGTGCCGCGAAATGGCGAAGCGAGGGTAGTGACCGAAGCAACGTCTTTGGGGCGCTGGCCCGCTATGGACCGGGCAATCACGCCTCCGAGACTATGACCGATCAAGTGGACTTTGCGCCCGGTCTCGGCCAAGGCTTGTTCCATGGTTTCCGTTAGATGGCGCTTGATCAAAAGGTTGGGGCAGTCGGCGTTGATGCCGATGCCGGAAAAATAGGGGCGATAGCCGATGCGTCCGAGCCAACCGTGGAGTTCGGTCAAATAAAGATCCGTGCCGAGAAAACCGGGAATGATGAGCACCGCAGAGCCGTCGCCATGCGGCACGCCGAAGCCGTAGTAGACGGGCGTGGCGTGCAACAAGAGAACCTCAGCGCCGAATAATGCCTCGGTCCACAGCGGGGTATCCGCTTCGAAATGTGGATAGGGTACTTCTTGCTTGCGAGACTTGCGCTTCGCTGGCCGTTTCGGTTTGCGCAGTTTCATCCTGAGTGTCGTCCGATGCAACGCCCCGTGCGCTGGTCTGCGCATCATGGGCAATCCTTGCGACGCAAAATTATAATCATTTCCATTCGAAATTGTACTGCCGAGTTTACCCCGGCTCCATAGGGCATTCGCGTGATGTGACTTATCGTCTCGGGGGCTTTCCGGGCTTTCGTCGTTTTCCGTGCGTGCTCTCCAGACGAGTCTCCAGTTCTGCCACCCGCTTGCGCAGGGCGTCGAGTTCCGGTTCACCGCCGGCTTGTGGCTGCGATGATTTCGTGCCGAGGAATCTTTTCATCATGTCCACGGGGGACAGAATGGCGGATTGGACTTCGCCTAAGCGGCTTTGCACGGCATCCTGAACTTTCTGATAGGTGTCGAAAGCGGATTTCAAATACCACATGATGAACTCCTGACGCACTTCATCGGAGGCCATGATGAGCTGGCGGAGCAGCTCGAGGGGTAAGCCTGTAGGCTTGTCTTTGGCGTCTTCGGTGATGATTTGCGTCAGGGTCACGCGGGTGAGGTCCTGGCCGGTCTTGGCATCGACAATTTTTACGTCTTTGCCTTGGCGGATGAGGGCGGCAATGTCGTCAAGGTTGACGTAGCGGCTGGCGGTAGCGTTGTACAGGCGGCGATTGCCATATTTCTTGATGAGGATGGTGGAAGGTTTCACGGGAGCCCGCCGATGCTGCAATGCACAAGATAAAAATAAGGCTTGACAAGGCCACTGTCAAGGCCTAAAGTGAGGCTGGATGCTGCAGTGCAGCATAAGGAGGTAAGGACATGCGAGGAACATCAAAGGCCGAAACAACGCGGACTCATCCAAGAGAGTCGTCTTTTGTTTCGGTTCTATCAGGCTGGGCGCAACAAGGGGTTCAGAGTTTCTTTGCCACGCAGCGGATTCTTCTGGATCTCGCCATGCGGCAGAATGCGAACGTCATGCACGCTTTGAGGAAGCAGCTAACGGATCCGCATTATTCACCGACGGCCATTCTCAGCGAAGTGGCCGGGGAGGGCATGACCAATTTCCTGGAAGGGCAAAAAATCCTTCTGGATTTGGGCAGGAAGCAGAACGAGATTTTGATGGACGGTGTGAAAGAGCGCGTCGGGGATTCGCCCGCAGCGCAGGCCACAACGAACCTGCTGCGCCGCAGCGTGGAGACTTTCATCCACATGCAAGAAGAGTTCCTGAAGGTAGCCGGTAAACAGACCCATAGTTGGATGGAGGCCGCCAAGGCCGGCAAGCCCTATGAATCCGAGCACCTGGTGAACCTGGCCCGCGAGGGCATGGAGAATTTCGTGAAAGCGCAGAAACAGTTCCTCGACATTATCGCCGAGGAGACCAGCAAGGCTGTGGGTGGAAAGCACAATGGCGGGATGAAGAAAATGAAGAAGACCGAGCTGTCGGAGCTGGCACAGCAGGCGACGGAGTCGTTCATCGATGCCCAGAAGAAGCTGGTGGACGTAGCGGGGAAGCAGATGAACGCCGGTGTGAAGACGGCCGGAAAGACACTGGAACTGCTGCGGCCATTTCCCTTTGTGCCGTTGGCGGACCTTACCCGGGAGGGCGTGAAGAGCTACGTCGAGGCGCAAAAGGCGCTGGTCGACGCGGTGGTGAAGCCGGTTGGCGAGCATAAACATGCGGAGAAGCCAGCACGGCGTGCCAGAAAAGCGGCGACGCATGCCAAGGCGCATGTCGCTGCTGCCTGACGGGAAACGGGAAGGGCACGATTTGCGGTCGTGCCCTTCCTCTAACTAAGACCATCCGACAGGGCAGATGCCCGCAGATCGCGGTTCAAGGGTGGCAGCGCCATGGTGCAAGCGGTTAGCCAAGTCGGGCTGAAGGAGGAAACGCGCAAGAAATTTGAAGCGTACATTCGCGATGCCGAGGCCGAAATGGAGCGGAGTGTACGCGGCGATGTGCCGTTCATGTGGTGCGACGTGGACCCAGAGAGGGCCAAGCAGGTACGCGCCGGCAAAATTGTCGCGCAGTTCTGGACAGGCCGCGGGCCGCTGAAAATACCGAGTGGTTTGATTCATGACTGGATCGGGGCCGCCTGGATGCCTGGAACGACGATAGACACGACATTGGCATTGATACAGAACTACGACAATCACGTAAATATCTACCAGCCTGAAGTGATTGGCTCGAAGCTGCTAAGCCGTGCCGGCAACGATTTTCAAATTTACTTGCGGCTTCTCAAGAAAAAAATCATCACCGTCGTGCTCGATACGGACCATGAGGTGCACTATCGTTCCGTCGGGCGGACGCGCTGGACGTGCCAATCCTACACCACCCGCATCGCTGAAGTGGAGAACGCGGGAAAAGCGAACGAGAAAGTTTTACCGCCGGACACGGGCTACGGATTCCTGTGGCGCCTTTATTCGTACTGGCGATTCCAGGAGCGGGACCGCGGTGTGGATGCCGAATGCCGAGCCATCTCGTTGACGCGTGACGTGCCACTAGGCTTGGGATGGTTAATTGAGCCAATCATTCAAGAACTGCCGAAGGAGTCGTTGGTCCATACCCTCGAGTGCACGCGCCAAGCGCTGCATGCTGAGCTCAAGTAGGTCCCGCTTCCTCCTTTGCAAAGGGTGGGGTGTGCCCGGTCATCGTGTTTGCTTCTCGCACGCAGTTGCGTGCGCCCACAGAGCTGTTCACGTTCTCCCGCACTAGAAGGTCTTGCCTCAGAAAGAGCTCGTCGTTGTGATTTCGCGCACAAAACCAGGTGACTGGCCTCACGGACAGGACCGGTCGCTGGAGGTCTAGTAGGTATCGACCGATGCAGCGGTGATCGGGCGAACAGTGAGGGACCCCTATGGATGTGCGGAAATGGTCCAAGTCCGAGGTGGAGTACGGCCGCAAGATTTTGGCTTCTGGGTTGGAAGGAGCGCGCTCCGGCGAAGAAGCGTTCCTTCATGGCCGGCCCCTGACTCCATTTCTAAATGATTCAGTACGAAAGGCCCTGAGGCCTGCGGTGGTCGGGGCATGCGTTGGCGCGCTGTGTAGCCTTCCTGGGAAGCACGATAAATCGATCGGCAGAACATTGTTATTTGGTTTGCTGGGTGCGGCGATTGGCTTTGGTACAGGCCTGACCTGGGAAAGCCGGGGCCTGGCCGAGAGCGCTACTAGCGGAGCTTTGCGGAACATTCACAAAGTGCAGGATGAGCACTGGGTGGAAAAGCATCCCGTCGCCTACGCGTAAGAAAGAACGATGTTCATCTCCAGCGATCAGACGGCTCTCGCGCCTCATGGGCTTGGGACCCGGAGATCGCAATTGTCTTTTCGCAGGTCTCGGGGCCCTTGGAAATGGCGGTTAGGGGGATAGGAATGGGCACCAGTAAAGCAATTGAGGAAAAGGCGCAGACTCCGGTTGTCACCGCGGAAAGCCTCAGCGAAGAACGAATCGCTTATCTCGACGGGCTAGTCAGCCAGGCAAGGACAGCCTCCGCTGTTTTTACGCAGTTCACGCAAGAGGATGTCGACCGTATTGTCAAAGCCATGGTTTTGGCTGGATTGGGACAAGCGCAACATCTGGCCCGCCTCGCCGTTGAAGAGACCAAGCTCGGGGTGATGGAAGACAAAGTCATCAAGAACATGGTTGCCACGGAGTTCGCCTACGACTACGTGAAGGACAAGCGTACTGTGGGCGTCATTCGCGAATTTCCTGAACGCAATCTCGTGGAGATGGCGGAGCCCATCGGAGTCATTTTCTCGCTGCTACCGATCACGAACCCGACGTCCACGGTTCTTTTCAAGTGCATCATGGCCGCGAAGACGCGGAATGCGGTCATTTTCAGCCCGCACCCGCGGGCATGGCGGTGTTGCGCAGAAGCCGTGAGGATCATGTATGAGGCGGCGGTGAAGCACGGTGCGCCGGAGGGAGTTTTTGCTTGCCTCGAAGCGCATGTCCTACACGACAACGCCTACCTGATGCGCCACAAAGACGTCGGGCTGATTGATGCGACCGGTGGCCCGAATGCAGTGAAAGCTGCCTACAGTTCCGGCAAGCCGGCGCTGGGTGTAGGGGCGGGGAATACGCCAGTCTATCTGGAAAAAACGGCGGACTTGAATACGTCGGTAGTAGACATCCTTATCTCCAAGACCTTCGACAACGGGACTAGCTGTGCCTCCGAGCAAACGGTGGTGATTGATGACGAGATTTACGACCGCGCGTTGAGGAAGTTTTCCGAGCTGGGCGCCCACATTTGCGATGAGAGCGAAACCAAGCTGCTGGAGCGCACAGTGATTGATCCTGAGACGGGATTCATGCAGCCCATGGCGGTGGGCCAGAAAGCCACGGACATCGCGCGTTTTGTCGGTATTTCGGTCGAGCCGAATACGAAGCTGTTGATTGCGCCGATTCAAGGCGTCGGCCGGGAACATCCGCTGTCGGTCGAGAAACTGTTCCCGGTGCTCGCGGTTTACCGAGCGAAATCGGTCGATGAGGCGCTCAAAGTGTGCGTGGACGTGAACCATGCCGGAGGGCTTGGACACACGGCGGTGATCTTCTCCCGTAACGATGAGATCGTGCGAAAGTTTGGGGAAGTGATCAATGCGGGGCGGATTATCGTGAATTCGCCCGGGTCGATCGGCGCGCTGGGCGCGGTGTACAACGATCTGGTGCCCACGCTGTCCTTCGGATGCGGGACGGGTGGCGGCAACAGCACGACCGACAACGTGAATGTCTTTCATTACCTGAATATCAAGCGCTTGGCGCGAAGAACCCAGGCGCACATGTGGTTCCGGGTGCCCAATCAAATTTATTTCAATATGAACGCGGTAGAGAACGTGCGGCAGTTCGCCTCGCACTCGACAATTCTGGTTACAAACCCTGCTTTAGAGCAGATTGGCCACGTGGACATCGTGCGGCAGCACATTTCCCCACAGACTCACCTGCACGTGCTGGTCATTCCCGACGAGGAGCCTGAGAGCAAGGCCGTGATGCAGGGAGTAGAGGCGCTCAACTTCTACAAGGCGGACCAAATCATCGCGCTGGGCGGCGGTTCCGTAATTGACGCAGCCAAGATCATGAAGCTCAAGTACGAATCGCCAGAGGCGGACCTGGAAGAGCTGGCGGCGCCTTTTCTGGATCTTCGCAAACGCGTGGTGCAGTATCCGACCGAGAAAGCCCATCGGCCGAGGCTGATCGCGATTTCCACCACGAGCGGAACGGGGAGCGAAGTCACGCCATTTGCGGTGCTGACGGACAAGAAGCGCGGACGGAAAGTAACCCTGGCCGATTATTCGCTGAATCCGGATGTTGCGATTGTCGATCCGCAGTTTGTGATGTCCATGCCGAGGGGGCTTACGGCCGATACCGGGATCGATTGCCTGACCCACGCGCTGGAAGCGGGAGTTTCAAGCTATGCGTCACCGTACAGCGATGCAAACGCGATGCAGGCGATTCGTCTCGCGTTCAAGTACCTGCCCATAGCCTATGAGCACCCGCGTGATGAAGAGGCGCGATGCATGATGCACAACGCCGCTTGCATTGCGGGGATGGCATTTTCCAATGCGTCGGTGGGCGTAAATCATGCGCTTGCACACGCCTTTGGGGCGCGCTTCGGCATAGCGCATGGGCGAGCCAATGCACTCATGTTGCCGCACGTAATGGCATACAACGCCGAAGTACCTGCCAAATTCATGCCGTCGCCCTACCAGCAAGGCTATGTGGCGCACAAAAAATACGCCACGATGGCGGATTTGCTGGGGCTGGGCGGTCAAACGGTCAGAGAAAAAGTGGCGAACCTGATTGCGGCAACGGAGAAGTTGCTCGATCAACTGCAATTCCCGCGGTCGATCGCCGAGCTGAGAATTTCTCGAGAGGAATTCGAACAGGCGATGCCAGAGCTGGCGAAGATCGCTTTTGACGATCCTTCGTGGCGCTCGAACCCGCGGATGCCGTTGATGACCGAATTGGTTGAGTTGTTTTGGAAGGCTTATGAAGGACGTGGCCTGGCGAAGGCGCCTGCTGTGCTCCACGAACAGACCGCGTAACGAGTGGTGGTGCTTTATGGCGACGGTTTCGGTATGGCTAAACATTGAGGAAAAATCGGTGGTTCCGGCCTTGCGGGACGCTGCGGAAAAGCTGAACGGGGACGGAGGTGAAATTGTCCTGGATTTTTTTTCCGTCTGCCGGATCAATCCTGCAGCAGTTCGGGCGATGGAGGAATTTGCCAGCAAGGCTGCCGAGAAAGCCGTGAAGATCGTGCTACGCGACGTCAATTTGGACGTTTATAAAGTGCTGAAGCTCACGAAGCTCGCGCCGCGATTTTCGTATGTGAGTCGTGATGGTGGCCGAGGGAGAACGGAACTGGAGAGCTCTCATGCAAAACCATCAACAAAGTGATCGCCTCTCCTGGGGTGACACCGTTTTTCTGCATTTGGAGAGGGATGGCATGCCACTTAATGTGGCGAGCATCAGCACATTTGAGGGCAAGGTGTCCTTCAAAGATTTCACCCGCTTCGTCGAGTCGAAACTGGCGCTCATTCCCCGTTTCCTGAAGCGCGTCGTGCCGGAGCCGTTCGGGCTTGGGCTTCCCTCTTGGCAATACGACCCGGAGTTCGATCTGAGTCGCCATGTGCACGAGGTAGTGCTCAAACACGGCACGGAAACGGAGTTGAAAAACTTAGCGGCGAAACTCTTTAGCCAGGTGCTGGACCGGCGACACCCTTTGTGGGACATGACGCTGGTGCAGGGGCTAAAAGGCAACCGCACCGGGTACATTGTCCGCCTGCATCACTGCCTGGCCGATGGCATTGCCGGGGTAGGCATTATGAATGTCCTTTTCGACGCGAGCCCAGAAGTGCCGCCGCTGCCCAGGAAGAAACTGCGACTCCCGATTCCTGCGTCGGGGGCCGATCCCCTGAACTCGATGGCCAGGGGCTTCATAGATTCGTATTCCGACCTCGTCAAGCAACTCCTGTCTGGGTATGCGGACTTGTTGACGATGGCGGAGCGGGTCGCCGCGAATGGCGGCAACCTGGTCACGGATGAGTTTACGCGGCTTTTTCCGGAGATGACCGCGGCCACGGAGCGGCTGCGATTTAACGTGGTGTATCGCGGACCGCAGAAATTTGCCTGGGCGCAGATTCCGTTGGCTGAGGTGAAGGCGATCCGAAAGGCGTGCGGCACGAGCGTGAATGATGTGTTGTTGGCGCTCGTGACGGCCACGATCCGGCGATACTCGGAGCTGCATGGCGAGCGGGCTAAGGGGCGGCTGCTGCGCATGATGGTGCCAGTCAACCTGCGCAGCAACAATAGCTCTGGCGAGTTGGGAAATCGGATCTCGCTAGTGCCGGTCACCATCCCACTAGATATTGGCAACCCTCGGAAGCTGCTGGCGGCTGTTCATCGGAGAACGGAGTTTCTTAAGCATGCGCACGCCGCGGAGTTCGTGAGTTTAGCCGGCGGTTTGATCGGCGTGCTTCCGAGTGCCTTGCAGGCCTTCGCCGGGCCCATCATGAGCCGGCTGCCGATCACGCCGTTCAACATGGTGTGCACCAACGTGCCGGGGCCGCAATCTCCGCTGTACTTGCTCGGCCACAAGATGCTGAAGTGGTATCCGTATGTTCCGGTGGGCGGGGAGATGGCCGTGAATTGCGCGATCTTAAGTTACGACGGCACTGTGTATTTTGGCTTTAGCGGCGACGTGCATGCGGCGCCCGACCTGCGGCGTCTGGAAGAGTTTCTGAAAGCAAGTTTCAGGGAGTTGCGAGACGCGGTGAACCCGCGGCGAAAGAAATCGCCCCGATCGAAGAGCCTGCGCGCTAAGACGCAGGTGACGTCGCGCCTTGCGGCAACGACAGTTCCTGTATCCAGCCCCGTGACGGTCCTTCCCACTTCGATCGAGCCGGCGCAAACAGAACAACCATCCGCTGAGGAGGAGAAAGTTCTAACGCAGTTGATTGCGTAAGGACAGCGAAGTGCACGGTTTTTGAGAGCGGGGCTAGGTTTTCTTAGGAGGGGCCGGGGGTAATGATGGAAGTGGTCCAGTTCGCGGCGCCGATTACGTCTTGGCTAGTTCCGGGGCGGACGCTCTTCCTGGTCATACATATTTTGGGAATCACAAGCTTTGGGTACATCGTGGCCAGGCGTTTGCTGCCGCTCGTTCGCGCGGCGCGCGACCCGCGCTTTGACCGGCCGTTGGCGCGATTGCGAAACGTTCTGCAGTTTTGGCTGGGGCAGTGGAAGCACCCGCGTTACAAGGTCGCCGGAATCCTTCATATCTTTATTTTTGCGGGATTCATTCTTCTCGCCATGCGCGCCTTCACGGTGCTGCTTGTGGGCGTGCACGAAAACTTCGTAATGCCAGGCCTGTCGGGAAGTGCCGGGCAAATCTACCAGGTAGCGACGGACTATGCGGCCACGGTTGTTCTCCTCTGCATGATATTTGCGATTGTGCGGAGGCTCGTTTTCCGCCCCGCCCGCTACGCCGTGCCGGCGCGCTACGGCAAGGCCCACACTGCCGACGCCGTGTTTCTGTTGGCTCTGATCGCCATGCTGATGGTGGCGGATAGCCTCTTCGAAGCGACGAAAGCGGCTTTGCAAGCGCAGCAAGGCCAGACGGTAGAATTGGCAACGGTTTTGTCACTGCCGTGGATATTAAAGGGCGCTCTGGCTTCCACTTCCCTTCCAATGCTCGGGCGTATTTACTACAGCGCGTATCTTTCGCATGAAGTCGTCTTCTATTTCCTGCTGTGCTATCGGCCCTTTGGAATTCAGTTCCACGT
>Ga0335077_10013613_pt1 | contig 10171 bp, 8 predicted proteins | sample Lox_Sample_31_FD_207151 | JGI IMG/M metagenome (GOLD analysis project Ga0335077, IMG submission 207151) | Soil microbial communities from Loxahatchee National Wildlife Refuge, Florida, United States - Lox_Sample_3.1 | ecosystem: Environmental > Terrestrial > Soil > Wetlands | place: USA: Florida...
TCTGGAGCGGCGGGGCATGGACGTGGTGCAGCACGCCGAAACCTGGCTCAATGCACATCGCACTGGGCCGCGCTTTGTATGGGTGCATCTTTATGATCCGCACGATCCCTACGAACCGCCGCCGCCATATTCCGAGACCTACAAAGATCGTCTCTACGATGGCGAAATTGCCTATGCCGATTCAGCCTTGGCGAATCTGATCGCCCATCTTAAAGCGCATCAGGACTACGCCAGGTCGATGATCGTGGTGGTGGGTGATCACGGCGAAGGCCTGGGAGAGCACCACGAAAACACCCACGGAATCTTTCTTTACGATTCAACCCTTCACGTTCCCCTGATCGTGAAGTTGCCCGAAAGCGCTGATGCCGGCAAAGTCGTGAACGCCCAGGTGCGCACCATTGACATCCTGCCAACCGTGCTGCAGACAGCGAATGTTCCGGCGCCTGACAAATTGGACGGCAAGTCGCTGGCGCCTCTGTTTTCCGGCCCCGAGAATTCCGCCCGCACCGCCATCGGCGAAACTGACTATCCCTTGCGCTTTGGATGGGCGCGCCTGCGTTCGGTACGGGCCGATGGGTACAAGTTTATCGAGGCGCCGCGCCCCGAGCTGTACGATCTGCACTCAGATCCCGGAGAGATGCAAAACCGATACGCAGCGGGAGACGATCAGGCCGGGAAACTCCACGCCGTGTTGGCGGCGATCCCCACGACGCAAGGCGCGGCGGATGCGGGATCGCCGGGGGAAGGGAAAGACCTGCCCGATCCGAAAGACAAGATCGAAGAGCAGAACCTGCTGCACTCGGCGATGATGGCCACCGAGGACAACCGGCCAGCCGACGCCCGTAAAGATTACGAGCAGGTACTGCAATCCGATCCGAAGTCGCCGACCGCTCTGCGCCAGTTAGGAGAACTGGAATTGCAGAGCGGCGATTATGCAAAAGCCGCCCAGACCCTTCAAAAAGCCTTGGAAGTGCGTCCCCAGGACGCCACCGCCGCCTATCTCGAAGGCGAAGCCTTGGAGAAGGCGCACGATTTGCCCGGCGCCCGCGATGCCCTAGAGCTTAGCTTAAAGCTAACGCCAGGACAGCTCGAAGCCCATTTGCTCCTCGGCCAGATTTATCTCGAGTTGAAAGACCCGAAGAACGCTGAAGACCACTTTGAGGCGGCGCAGCTCCTGCAGCCCGACAGCATGGCGGCACAAATCGGCTCGGCGCGCGCCCAGATCGCCGGCGGCGAGTTTTCTGACGCCGTATCTCAGTTGAAGCAGGTGACACAGTCAGACCCGGAAAATCCTGAGCCCTTGGAACTCCTGGCTGAAGCCTATAAGGGCATGGGAAACACTGCCGCCGCCGAACAGGCGAAGTCCCGCGCCACCCAGTTGCGCCTGAAAAAAAGCCCACAGGCTGCAGGCCATCCCGCCGATCAGTAATAGGTCGAATCTTTGATAGGTCGAATCCTTCTATACCTTCGTTCCTGATTTTGCCGCTGCGCGGCCGATCACCACCAGAACCAGGCCTCGAGTGCGAACTTCAGCATGACCACGGCAATGGAGTGTACAATTTTCCTCTGCCGAAACCGTTGACCTCGGGCGCTGTATGGCGTTGAAACCCACCGTTCCATGGCTCTTCATTGTTCTCTGCACCTTGCTCGGCATGGGGTCCGCCGTGGCCGGGCAGTTCCGCCAAAATGCGTCCCCACCGCATAAACCCGGCCCTGCTTTCGCGGCTCTCAGCGAACCAACCGGCAGCGGCCGCTGTGTAGTCTGCCATCGCGCCGAGGTAGAAGGTTACGCGCGCTCAGCCATGGCGCACTCGCTGCGCGAGGCCGGCAATGAGCCGCAGGGAACCGTCAATACTCCGAATGCAACCATCACGATTCACTCCTCGCCAACCGGCTATTGGCAAAGCCTGCACAGCGGCGGGGATGTAACCGACTATCGCATTGACTACGTGATCGGCTCCGGCAATCACGCCTCCGGCTACCTGCTTGATCTGGGCGGCCATCTTTTCCAATCGCCCGTCGCCTATTACAAAAGCCGGCAAACGTATGACCTCGCGCCCGGATACGAAAAGCTGCCGAACCCCGACTTTACCCGTCCCGTCGCCGAGGCGTGCCTCTTTTGCCACGCCGGGGACGCCTTACACATTCCCGAGACTTCGAATCGGTACCGGTCTCCTCCATTTTCCACCGAGGCAATCACGTGCGAGCGCTGTCATGGCTCGGTCGAGGCGCACCTGGCGGATCCCCGCGCGGGAACCATCGTCAATCCCGCCAAACTCGAACCTGCGGCTCGCAACAGCATCTGCGAACAGTGCCATTTGCTAGGAGTCGGGCGGGTGCTCAACCCGGGGAAGACGTTCAGCGACTTCCGCCCGGGAGAGCCCCTCGAACAGGTCTTCACTACCTACGTCAACGCGCTCCCGCCGGGAGCGGATTCCGGCAAGATTAAAGTGATCAGCCACGTCGAGCAGTTGGCCCGCAGCACTTGCGCCCGCATGAGCAACGGCCGACTGTGGTGCGGCACTTGTCACGATCCCCACGATCAACCGGCCGATCCGGTCGCCTACTTCCGCTCCAAATGCCTCACCTGCCACACGGGGACATTCGCGGCTTCGCATCCTCCTAAAGAAAGCAACTGCATCGGCTGCCACATGCCGCGGCGCGATGCCAAAGACGGCGGCCACACCGCTTTCACCGACCATCGCATTCAGCGCTTCCCCACGCCGCAAACAGCCTTACCCGAAACTGCCGACATCTCCGCGTGGCGCGAGCCTGCGCCCGCCTTGCAGAAACGCAACCTCGGCATTGCCTATGTAAACACCGGGGCGGAGCGCGCTTCGTTCCCGCTCGTCGTTCGCGGCTACCGCCTGCTCACCGAGGTGCAAGACCAGTTCTCCACCGATAGCGCCCTCTTCACCTCGATCGGCACCGCCCTTCTTTTGGGAAAGAAATCGAGCGAAGCGGAACTGGCCTTCGACCGAGCCCTGCAACTCGATCCGGGTTCGGTCGCTGGCGAAACCAACGCCGCGTCTGCTTATCTGCAAGCCGGTGACACCGACCAGGCAATCGTCCATCTGCAGCGGGCGGTTACGCTCGATCCCCTGCATCTGCCCGCGATCGCTCCGCTCATCGATCTTTATAAGCAGCGCGGGGACCTGGCGAAAGCGGCTGAGCTGTCGAATCGAGTCAGCGCCGCCATCGATCGCCAATCCGACGCAGGAAAAACCGGCGCCCCTGCGGGAGTTCCTCCTCAGCCTGCGGACGCGGTCTTCAAGAATATCCAGGTACTCAAGGGAGTCCCGGCCGACCAATTGATTCCAGCGATGCGTTTCATCAGCGCATCGCTCGGCGTGCAGTGCGGTTACTGCCACGTCCCGAATCACTTCGAGAAGGATGACAAGAAACCCAAACAAACTGCGCGCGCCATGATGCGAATGATGTTTGCGATTGACAAAGACGCCTTCGCCGGCAACCGCGCCATCACCTGCTATTCCTGCCACCGTGGTTCGCCGCAGCCCGAAGCTGCTCCACAGATCGCCGATGCAGCGGACTCTCCCAGAGTTCAGCCCGCGGCCGAAGCAGTGGACAAGCTGGTTGCCGGCCTGCCGACTACCGGCGAAGTGATTGCCGGCTACATTCGGGCGCTGGGCGGAGCGGATGCCATTGCGTCCATCCACAGCCGCGCGGAGAAGGGAACGCTCACTTTGAGCGGAAAGCCGGTCAGCATTGAGATCCTTGAGCAGGATCCCGCCAAGCAGTGCGTGGTCGAGCACCTGCCGGGCGGCGAGGACCGCATTGTGCTCGATAGCGAAGAGGCTTGGGCGGCCGCGCCCGGCCGGCGGGTGCGTCAAATCCGTGGCGCTGATCTCGATGGCATGCAGATGGATGCCGATCTGCATTTTCCGCTCGATCTGAGCCGCACCTTCGCCGAACTGCGCATGGAGTATCCGGAGAAGATCGGTGATCGCGAATTCTATGTGCTCCGGGCAACTCGGCCGGGAAAGCCCGCTGTCAAGCTCTACTTCGATCAGCAGAGTTATCTTCTGGCCAGGCTGGTCCGTTACGCCGAGTCGCCGCTCGGGCGGGAAGCTACTCAGATCGACTTTACGGATTACCGCGAGGTCAACGGCGTGAAGACTCCGTTCCACTGGACGGTCGCGCAAAGCGACGGCATCTCTACCATCCAACTGGAACAGGTGCGGGCAAACATTCCGGTTGACGCTGCCAGCTTTGCAAAACCCCACCCAGCCTCCAAGCGCAGCCGGAACCCCTGACCGACCACTGTAGAGACGTAGCTAGCTACGTCTCTAACGGCGCATGGCGAGATTCCTCACACGCGGCCGCCCACGATCCCACGTTTCAGGCCCCCGGCCGCGTCTTCTGGTCCAAAAACGCCCGCAGCCGCGCATATCCGCTGCGGCTTACCGGGAGCTGGATTTCATTGTTCAGGATCACAATGTAACTGTCCTTGCTGTAAGGCTCGATCTTGGCGACTTTCTCCAGGTTCACGATGTAGGAGCGGTGAATGCGCAGAAAGCGCGCCGGATCAAGGGCCGCCTCCAGGCTGGAGATGGTCTGCTGCTTGAGATGAATCTTGCCGCCACTGTTGATGGCGACATAGTCGTCCTGGGCTTCGGCATAGTCGAGCCTGGAGACGGGAATGATAGAAACCCGCGTCCCATCTTTCACCACCACGCGCTCCAGGTATTGCGCCGGAGGGCGGGCACTGGAGGCCAGCTCGGCGGGCAAGGGAAATTTGGCGGTCTTCCCGGCTGCGGCCTCGGTTCCTGCTTCGCCCAGCCGCTGCTTGGCCCGTTGCAGCGCGGTCTCGAAACGCTCGGCGTTGAAGGGCTTCAGCAGGTAATCGACGGCGTGGGCGTCGAAGGCGCGCAGGGCGTATTCATCGAACGCGGTCGCAAAAATCGTGGCCCGATCAGTGCCGATCAGTTCCAGCACCTCGAAGCCGTCGAGCTTGGGCATCTGAATATCCAGGAACAGCAGGTCCGGCTTCAGTTCCGTTACCGCTTTCACCGCTTCGAATCCGTTGGCGCACTCGGCGGCGATTTCCACTTCAGGATGGCCGCCCAGCATCTCGCGCAGCATCTGGCGCGCCAGTTCTTCATCATCCACGACCACGGCGCGGATTTTCTTCCCACTCATGCTCTCGCTCCGTTGGCTTGTGCCGGCAGATGCAGCGTCACCAGAAAGCGGTTGCCCTCCGCGCCGGCCACAATGTTGGCCTGCTCGGCATAACGGGTGTGCAGGCGCTGGCGAATGTTCTCCAGGCCGACCCCGGTCTTCATCGAAGAGGGCGAATCGGGATCGAAGCTGTTCTCCACCTCAATCGCAACCGACTGCTCCCGGCGATGAACCCCCAGGCGGATCACCCCTCCCTCCGGCAGGTTGGCGATGCCGTGGCGAATGGCGTTCTCCACCAGCGGCTGCAGCAGCAGCGGCGGAATCAGCAAACCGCCGGTTTCGTTTTGCACATCCTCTTCCATGCGCAGCCGCGCCCCGAAGCGGACTTTCTCAATCGCCAGGTAGCCGCGAATCAGCGTGAGTTCGTCTTCCAGAGGGATGGTTTCCTTTCCGCCCAGGCGAAGCGTCGCCCGCAGAAAATCAGCCAGCAGGATGCACATCTCCCGTGCCTTAGCCGAATCGGAACTGGTAAGCGCGCTGATGGAATGCAAACAGTTGAACAGAAAATGCGGATTCACCTGCGCCCGCAGCGCTTTCAACTCCGCGTCCCGCGCCAGGACCCGGGCCTCCAGGGCCCTCGCCTGCGCCTCGCGCGCAGTTTGCTCCGCCAGCAGAACATAGTGAAACGTCACCGAGAGTATGTAAAGCAGCACGCCGCTGGTCCACAGCAGGGCGAAGTTGGCCGCCAGGCGATCGCTCAAGCCGGAGAATCCCGCCCAGCGCTCCAGTCCGAATGCCAGAACCCTGGCGATCCCCACCCACACCAGGCTCATCAGCGCCGCAGCGGTCAGGTGAGTGAGCACCAGGCGCAAAAATCCTGATTGCTCGAGCGGAGTAACTTTGCACGGATACCATGCAGCCAGGCAGTCAAACGCGTAGATCAGGCAAAGCGGAAAGCTGAGCGCGACCGCCTCTGTCCAGCGCAACCCACCTGAGGCCTTGAACAGGTAGGCCAGAATTACCGCCGGTCCACTCCACGCCAGCAGGTACAAGCCCAGATTGCGCATTCGCACGAACAGGGGATGCATAGGGCACTAGTTGCGGACTTCGAATCCGCCCAGTAGAGACATTCCTTCAATGATCAGGGTTTTGTCGATCTTTGCGCCTTCGCGAACCTTCATGCTGTTGCCGCCCATGATGCTGGAGCCGCGCATCTGCACGGACCAGTTGTCCGGAACACGGATCACACCTCCGCCCAGAAACGCGCTGATAGTGATGGTAGCGGCGGGGCCTTCAATATCGGCGTCGCGCAGGTCGATGTCAAACCCGCCCATGATGGCGGTCGCCGAACCGCCACGAAAATTCTTCGCCTGGATGCGGTATTCGCCGCCGCCCATGCAGCTGAACAGGTGCAGGTGAGGCGAGAGTGAACCCACAGCAGTGGGACGCTCGAAGCCCTGTACCAGAATCACCAGACCGAAAGCGATGATGAACACCGGCCAGGTGCGGTTCAAATGCAGAGAAGCATAGCCGAGATAATCAAACTCCAATGCGACCCCGCCCGCCAGCAGAATAATGCCCCAAAGTCGGCCGCCCCAACGCGTGGTCTGCAGCAGTTGCAGGCCCCCAATCAGAAACAGGACCGCCGCCCAGAAACTGAACCAGTGGTGAGGAATGACTCCAAACTGCTCCAGCAGGAGGAACACTCCCACCAGGATGACGAATATTCCTCCCACCAGGGCGGAATTCATTTGGCATTGATGGTTATCGCTCATAAGCGCCTTCTCTCGGACGATCATTCGCAGAACGGACGGTGGCCGGCACCTGCTCATCGGCCCACAACAGGTTGGCTGCAACCGCTGCCAGCAGCGCCGGTGAAGCGTGCATCAGCGCCGGCCACGAAAATTGACTGCTCAGCATGGCGGCGCCCAGCTTATCAAAAAGGCAAAGCGTTCCCGCAATGGCCAGGGCAATCGCCAGGACCACGGCCTCCCAACGCTCCGGCTGATGTTTTTGTCTCATGGGCCGCCTCCTTCTGGTTCGATCTCAAGTCTGTCGTTCTGAGGCAAGCCTAAGCGCAGGGAAGGGTGCTGTCGCGCCCTTTTCGGCGAACAGCGGGTGGGAGTCGGCGAATACCGAAATGCAGGCGCGGGCGTCCCCGCCCGTGCGGGAACCGGCATCTCTTGAGGATGCAGGCAACGGCCCGTGGCAGAATGAAAAGCATGCCGGAGCGTGATTCCAGCAATACCGCGATGCGCGTGGCGGAGCTTCGCGCTGCCCATCAGCTGATCGATGGCGAGCCCAAAATCCTCCACGATCCGGTGGTGCTGCGCTTGCTGGGCGAAGCAACGCTGCAGAAAATCCGCGACAACGCAGCCGTCCTGAATTCGCCCTGGCTGGTCAGCATGCGCTCGCACGTCCTGCTGCGCAGCCGTTATGCCGAGGAACGCCTTGAACAAGCGGTGGCTCGCGGAGTTGGCCAGTACGTAATCCTCGGCGCGGGCTACGACACCTTCGCCTGCCGTCAGCCCGAGTGGGCGCGGGGCCTGCGCGTCTTCGAAGTGGACCACACCGCGAGCCAGCGAGCCAAGCGCGAGAAGCTGGAAGCAGCAGGAATTGCGGTTCCGCCGAACGTCGAGTTCGTCGCAATCGACTTCGAGCACGTCTCCCTGTGCGATGGCCTGGCTGCCGCCAGCCTCGATTTCAGCCGCCCGGCCTTCTTTTCCTGCCTGGGGGTGCTGGTGTATCTCACCGAAGAGGCCGCCGACGGCGTGTTCCGCCTGGCAGCGTCATTTCCTGAGCCAAGCGAAATGGTATTTACCTTTTCCGCCCCAGACTCTGTGCTCGAAGGCAAGGAAGCCGAGCGGCGAGTAGCGATCGCCAAGGTGGCCGAGACCATGGGCGAGCCCTGGCACACCCATTTCGATCAGGAGAAACTGGTGCTAAAGCTGCGCGAGCTGGGATTCTCGGAGATTTCTTTCCTCAGTGCCGCCGAGGCCCAAGCGAAATACTTCCGCGACCGAACCGATGGCCTGCACCCACCCCGCCGCGAGCGCATCGCAAGCGCAGTCGTAGGAAGAAGACTCTAGGAGCGGTCGACTCCCACCCCGCGACAACCGGCCCGCAAGCGTCTATTCTTGATTGTGGATACACATGCCCTTCTCCGATTTTCACGGCAACTCCGAAGTGATTCACCGCCTGCGTGAAATGCTGGCCCGCGACCGCTTTCCCCAGGCGGTGATCCTCTCCGGCCCCGCCGGCTCCGGCAAGTACACGCTCGCTCTCATGCTGGCCAAAGCCTTGAACTGCCTGGAGCAGCCCAGCCCCGATCTGCCCGATTTCTGCGGCCACTGCGCCAACTGCATTCGCATTGCCCAGGCGGAAGATCTCGAAGCCCGCTGCGCGGAAGCTGCCGAGGCCCGCGAAAACCTCCGCGAAACCGATAAGCGCGAGACCCGCCTCTTCATCCAGACCCACGCCGACGTGCTGATCATTCCCCCAGACCCGCCGCAACTCATGATCAAGGTGGATCAGGTGCGGCGCGTGATCGATACGATTTATTTCCGCCCGGCTGAGGCGAAAGAAAAGGTGTACATCTTCACCGACTCGGCTTTCATGAAAGAAGCAGCCAATTCGTTGCTCAAAGTCCTGGAGGAGCCGCCTGCGTTCGCCACGATTTTTGTGCTGGCGGAAAACCCCGGCGAATTGCTGCCCACCATCCGCTCGCGCTCCATGGTGGTGACATTGGGGGCGCTTTCAACGACCGAAATCGAGCACTATCTGGAGAAAAATCGCCCGGACTGGAACCCGCGGCAGCGCGCTCTGGTCGCCCGCCTCAGTGAAGGAGCCGTGGGCCGCGCCCGTAGCTTCGACCTGGCCGCATACACTGCTTCACGCAACCACGCATTGACCATCCTGCACTCCGCCCTGCGCGGCGGCGAGCACAGCGATCTGTTCAAAATGACCGAAACCTACCGCGCCGGTGCCGAAGGCCGCGACAAGATCGAGAAATTGCTGCGCAGCCTCTATTCCCTGCTGGAAGACTTGCTGTTCCTCAAGTCCGGCGCCGCCGAACTGGTCCGCAACGTCGATATTCAACCGGAACTGGCGAGACTTGCCGAATCCGCCGACTTCGACTGGACCGCCCTGGCGGCCGAACGCCTGGCAGAAGTAGAGCGCGGCCTGCGCCGCAACCTGCTCCGTTCCCTCTCCCTGGACGCTTTCGCGACTGCGGTAGAAAGCTGAAGCCACGGCGGTTCTCCGCGTTCTCGGCGGCTCTACTTTACGTCCTCGGCGATTTAAGGTTCCATCCAGCACCCGGGATCAGGCGAGACTCAAACGAATCCGCAAGCCGCCGCAATATTCCTCCTAATCCCGCCTCGGGCGCGGGTCCCATATCTGCCCAGGCAGTACCCCGAGGTTGCTGGCGAAGCCATTGTCAGGAACTGTATTCTTGTGCTAGCTTAAAGCACACTCACGCCTACTAGAACCCACAACCATTAGCTGCGCAGTGTTGTGGCCCGCGTAATAAAGCGTGTTCAGACAGGTGGTGCCCATGAAAGACATAGTGGATTCGCTCCCAGCCGAGCGTGCGCTCGAACCAACAGGATTTGCCAACCGCAAGCTCATTCGCCCCACGTTGGGCCGTCCCGATCACAACCATTCGGCCCCCTCCGCGGAGCGCCGGGAGCGCGGCGAACGTCCCGACCGCGGCGGCGACCGGGGCGATCGCGGCGACCGCGGAATGGGCCGCAAGACCGCGCCTCCCGAGCAGACCAACGCGGAAAGCTTCTACTTCCAGAAACAGATGCAGTCCAAGACCCCGGTGGTGGTGGTGCTGCACGACGGCGAAGAGGTGCACGGCATCATCGAGTGGTACGACAAGAACTGCATCAAGGTAAACCGTACTGGCGCCCCTAACCTAATGATTTACAAGCCTTCCATCAAGTACATCTTTAAGGATGAGGAAAACGGAAGAAAGTAGCTGAGGATTGCTTTTCTCACCCCGGGCGGCCTCGCGGCTAGCTACCGA
>Ga0335077_10013614_pt1 | contig 10170 bp, 6 predicted proteins | sample Lox_Sample_31_FD_207151 | JGI IMG/M metagenome (GOLD analysis project Ga0335077, IMG submission 207151) | Soil microbial communities from Loxahatchee National Wildlife Refuge, Florida, United States - Lox_Sample_3.1 | ecosystem: Environmental > Terrestrial > Soil > Wetlands | place: USA: Florida...
CGCAAGGCATTCTCTGTGCCGGCGCGGACAGAGCGGGGGGAGTGCCTGGCATCGTCTGTAGCACCGGATGCTAAGTTGGGGTCCTTCGCTGCACTGAGGATGACAGGTCAACGATATTCGCAGCGTCTGGCGGCGAACGTTTCGCCTGGCCAGCATGCAGGAACAAGTAGGCGGCGATTTGACAATCCAGCCTATGCCCTCTACCTTTGCCTTCGTTCCCGGCCCATGGAGGTTTTCGCGTGAACGGAAAACGCAAGCCGCACGCTGTGGTCCTGAGCAGTATCTGCTGGCTGGCCATTCTCTCGCCGCTTGCCCTGTGGGGACAGAATGCGGTGGGCATCTTCGAGAATCACCGCGATATCGGCACCGTCCTCCGCCCCGGCGATGCCATCTACGATGCTTCGGCAAAGACCTACACCCTCAGCGGCAGCGGCGAAAACATGTGGTTCGGCAGCGATGCTTTTCAGTTTGCCTGGAAGAAGGTCTCCGGAGATTTCTCCTTCACAGCGAATATCTCGTTTGTGGGCACGAGCAGCGCCGAGCATCGCAAAGCCGTGCTCATGTTCCGCCAGACCCTCGATGCCGATTCTCCCTATGTCGACGTTACCCTGCACGGCAACGGCATGACCGCGCTGCAATTCCGTGACGAGAAGGGCGGCCTTACCCGTGAAGTTCAGGCAAGCCTTTGGGGCCCGAAACGGCTGCGCGCGGTCAAGCGAGGCGACTACGCCTACATGTCTCTTGCGGGTGATGACAACGAACTTCATATGGCGGGAGGCTGGATTCGGGTGCCGCTGACGGGCACGTTCTATGCCGGCATCGGCGTGTGCTCGCACAATAAAAACGCCGTGGAGAAAGCCGTGTTCTCCCACCTGAGCCTCGATGCGCTTGCACCTGCATCGGGCCAGCCTGTGCTCCACAGCACGCTGGAAACCGTGTCCGTCGAGTCGGGGGATCGCCAGGCGCTGTACACCGTCCAGGGCCGCTTCGAGGCCCCCAACTGGACCCGCGACGGAAACGCCTTCCTCTTCAACCAAGATGGGCACATCATGCGCCTGCCCGCGACCGTCGCGACCAAGCCGGAAGTCGGCAAGCCGGCGGCGCTCGACACCGGTTTCGCCACCCGCTGTAACAACGATCACGGCATCTCGCCCGACAGCACTCAGCTCGCCATCAGTGACAATTCGCAGGAAGATCACGAGTCTCTGGTTTACCTCGTTCCCCTCAGTGGCGGAACGCCGCGCCGCATGACGCAGAAATCTCCTTCCTACTGGCATGGCTGGTCCCCGGATGGAAAAACGCTGGCCTTCGTGGGACAGCGCGATGGGGAGTTTGACATCTACACGATTCCTGCGGCGGGAGGCGAGGAATCCCGCCTGACCACCGCCAAAGGCCTGGACGACGGCCCGGAATATTCCCCCGACGGAGAATACATCTACTTCAACTCCGAGCGCACCGGCCATATGCAGATCTGGCGCATGAAGGCCGACGGCAGCGGTCAGGAGCAGGTCTTCTCCGACGATTACAACAACTGGTTCCCGCATATCTCCCCAGACGGGAAGTGGATGGTGTTTCTCACCTATGACCGCAGCGTGACTGGGCACCCGGAAAATAAAGACGTGATGCTGCGCCTGATGCCGCTCGGCGGGCCCGACACGGCGGAAAAGAAAATCACCGTGTTGGCCAAACTGTTTGGTGGGCAGGGGACTATTAACGTACCGTCATGGTCGCCCGACAGCAAGCGGGTTGCATTCGTGAGCTACCAGCTCATCCCGCCGGAGAAGTGAAGCCGACGCGGGCCTGGCGTACCTACGCCCAAGCCCCACAAAGTGCTGGCGAGACACCCGCTCTACTGTAGCTTCGGCGTCCCTGCCGGCATTCATCCTCAATGATTTGTTCCCTGGGCGCGCCGGGGTTGCGGCGGCTATTTCAGCCCTTCCACCAGATACAAGTCGGCCAGCAGACGCTGATAGCCATACACGCACATCTTGCCGTCGGGGGTCAGTAGCACCGGGCCGATATTCTGCACGCCGGCGGGATCAGAGGGCGTGAGTTGCTTCCAGAGGGTTCTCTGACCAGTCTTGACATCGAGGCGGTCCACGCGGGCGGGTGGTGCGCCCGGCTGGTAGACGTAGAGTGAGCGGCCATCAACACTCCAGATGATTGGCTGTTCGCCCGGCCGGAATCCCTCGATCTTCCGCGGCTCGCCGCCGGCGACGGAGTAGAGATAGCCAGACTGGTCAGGACCGACCGCAGCGATGGTTCCCCCGTCGGGAGACAGCGCAAAACTGGTGCCGTCCACGCCTTCGCCAGTAACCGCACGGGATGCTCCCGATTCCATATCCATCACGAACAATTTCATCCCCTGCCCCGGCTGGTCGGCCGAAAACACCAGTTTCTTTCCGTCGGGGAACCAGCGCGCCGAGTTGTGATTCAGCTCATCGTGTGTCAGGTCCTTCGCCTGGCCTGCTCCGGTAGGCAACAACTTCAGCTGCGAAGGATAAGCCTGCGTAATCACCGCCGCCCAGGTCCCGTCGGGCGAAAGCGATTGCGCCGAGCCTTCCCCTAGCAGGACGGCCGGCGAACCGTCGGTGCCGCGCGAATACACCGCGTAAGCCAGGCCGCTGGACTTTGAGTAATCCAGTGCTCCGCCACCGCCCTCCTCGTCGAATAACAGGGTATTGCCGGCTCGGGCCAGGTCTGCCGGATAGGTGTAATCCATCCACGACAATTCCTGCTCCTTGCCGCCGGTCGCGCCAACGCCAACCACCTCGCGGCGCCGGTTGGCTCTTGCCAGGAGCACGCGCCCGTCCTTTGCGATATCGAACAACATTAGGGTTCCCGGCAGCCTCGCCAGGATCCGTTGCCGTCCGTCCAGCGTGATGGCATAAAGCGAGCGGTCCGTGCCGGTCCTGCCGGCCGTGAACCAAACCTCGTTGCCGTCGGGGGCCCAGGCCAAACCCTGGATCGTGAACCAGGCGCCGCCCAGGGTTTGTTTCCTGCCCGAAACGTCTACCGTCACGACGGAGCCGCCGTCATCGCCCTGCACTTGGTGATCAATGAAGGCGATCTCATCGCCTTTCGGAGAGACCCGGGGATGCCCGATCCAGCCGCCGGTTTCATACAGCACCTTGCCGATGGGATACTCCAGGCGCGCGCGCCCGCTCATGTTCCGCACGACGCACAGGGTCCCATCAGGGCCCCAGTCGGCCCACTGTACCTGCTCCAGAAGCTCCCTGGGCGCGCCTCCGGTAATCGGCCCGCGCGCCAGCGTTCCCACACTCACGAAGGTGTTCACGGCTTTGCTGTTCAGCAGTACCGCCATCTCCGAATTCGACGAAACCGACATCAGTATCGCCCGGTTCAGGCCCATGGGGCGGGTCTCCTGCGGGCGCAGCGTAAACACGTCCGCGGGATTACCCTGCCAGGCCGCCGTGTAAAGGATGGTTTGTCCATCAGGAGCAAATCGCGCTGCGCTGATGCTGCCACGCTTGAAAGTGAGTTGCCGGTAGGAGGGAGGTTCCGCCGCCGCAGCCGCGAAAAAATGCTTGCCGGCCAGCAGGCCTGCCCCCAGCGCCACCAGCGTGCAAGTCGCGAGCAGCCAGACTGGAACTGCCCAGGTTTTCTTCTGCGCCGGCGGCGCTTGGGCCACTACCGCCGCAGCCCCCGATTCCGACACCGCGCTCCGCGAGGAATCGATCGTCCTCTTCAGACGTTTCAGGTCCGCCCGCAGTTCGGCCGCAGTCTGGCAGCGCAGGTCGCGGTCCTTCTCCAGCGATTTGTCGATGATCTCCTGCAGCTTGCCCGGCAGACGGGGATTCAGCCGGCTCGCTGCCGTCGGCATCCGGTTCAGGATCGCTTCCGTGATGACGGCCGAGGTCTCTCCTTGAAAAGGCAGGATTCCGGTCGACATTTCATACAAAACCACGCCGAAGGAGAAAAGATCGGTGCGCCCGTCGAGCTCCTTGCCGCGCAACTGCTCCGGCGACATGTAGGTAACCGTGCCCACGGTGGCGCCGGGACCAGTGAGATCAAGCTCCGACCCGCGGGTCTGCGAGTTCCCGCTGGCCTCCTGCAGCGTCATCTTGGCCAGCCCGAAGTCCAGCACCTTGGCATGGCCGCGGTCGGTGACAAAAATGTTCGCCGGCTTGATATCGCGGTGAATGATTCCCTTGGCATGCGCGGCATCCAGCGCGTCCGTGACGTCGATAGCCAGGCTGAGCAGGCGGTCCAGCTCCATGGGCCGGTTCTGGATCACATGCTTCAGCGTCTTGCCGCTGAGGTACTCCATCACGATGAATAGCCGGCCCTCATGCTCGCCGATTTCATGAACCGTGCAGATATTGGGATGGTTCAGAGCGGAGGCGGAGCGGGCCTCGCGCCGGAAGCGCTCCAGGGCCTGCTGCTCCTGCGAAATGGCATCCGGAAGAAACTTGAGAGCAACAAAGCGTTGCAGGGTGAGGTCTTCCGCCTTGTAGACCACGCCCATGCCCCCGCCGCCAATGGCTTCGAGGACGCGATAGTGGGAAATTGTCTTCCCAATCATGGGCAGGGGCGCTGTTGTCTAGCGTTCCGGCGCAAGCCGGGGCCCGCGCCAGACGACGAGCCATCTTAGGGGGATTGTGAGGTTTGGTCAATGGAGGGGAGGTGAAGTGATGTGGCGCGGACACTCCTGTCCGCGCAAGCCCGAGCTAACGCATTCCCCTCGAAGCACCCTATTTCGAAAGGCTGCGGAACGCCTCGCCTTACTTGGACCTGAACATACGCTCGATCTGATGAAGGTGCGCTGACCAGGCCGGTACGCCCGGGCGTACCTGTAGAGCCGGACACGAGAAAACGCGGCCCTCAGCGCTATTCGCGGTGAAGAAGTTAAATGTCCAAATTTTTCACATCCAGCGCATTCTCTTCGATGAACTTGCGCCGCGATTCCACATCCTCGCCCATGAGGGTAGTGAAGATGGTTTCGCAGGCCGCGATGTCCTCGAGCTTCACGGAGAGCAGGGTGCGGCGCTCGGGGTCCATGGTAGTTTCCCAGAGCTGTGGTGCTGTCATCTCGCCCAGGCCTTTGTAACGCTGTACGGAAAAATCCTTGCTGCCTTCTTTCTTCACATATTCAAACAGGTCGCGGGCGGACGTCTTTTCTACGACAACCGGCTCGGCTGATTTTTTGGCCGCCACGACTTTGCCGGTTTTCTTTTCCGCCTTTTCGATGTCCTCGCGCTCGGCGTCGCTCAGCTCTTCTTCGCCGGCATCGCCGTTGCCCTCGGCTTTGCCCTTCGCTGCAGCCTTGGCGATGGTCTCCACCACGAACGGCGGCTCCATGTATGGTTCGATCTGCTTGAACTTCGAGAGCAGCTGCCGGTACTCAGGCGTAGAAGCCAGTTCCCAATTGATCAGGTGCTCCGCTCCCTGCGAATTCACGTAACGCACTTCCCACAGGTTGTGCTCTTCCTCGAAGCGCGCTTCCACTTCCTTGAACTGCCGCGCTTTCTGGATCTTCTTCAGCTCTTTCTCCAGCTTCTCGATCTTCTTCGACGGCGTCTTTTTGTCGCCCTCAAAGTCCGTGCGCTTGGCAAGATCGAATTTGGGCACGATCTCGGTCACGGCGTCGTCACGCAGCCGCTTGTTCACTTTGTCGAAGAAGCCCAGGTATTCCTTCAGCACGCTCATGAAGCGCGAAAGGTTCGCGCCTTCGAGTTTCGCGGCGCCTTCGCCGTAGCGGACAATCAGCCCGTCGGCGGCACGCTTCAGCATGACCTTATCGAACTCGTCCTCGTTCTTGATGTACAGCTGCGACTTGCCTTTCTTGATGGAGAAAAGCGGCGGCTGCGCGATGAACACGTTGCCGCGCTTGATCAGTTCCTGCATGTGACGGAAGAAGAACGTGAGCAGCAGAGTGCGGATATGGCTGCCGTCGACGTCGGCGTCGGTCATCAGGATGACTTTTCCGTAGCGCAGCTTGGCGGCGTCGAAGTCGTCCTTGGCGATACCGGTACCGAGTGCCGTAATCATGGCGCGGATTTCTTCGTGGCCCAGCATCTTGTCGTAGCGGGCCTTCTCCACGTTGAGGATTTTGCCCTTCAGCGGCAGGATCGCCTGAAAGCGCCGGTCGCGGCCCTGTTTTGCCGTGCCGCCTGCGGATTCTCCTTCAACCAGGAACAGCTCGCAGCGCTCCGGCTGCCGCTCCGAGCAATCGGCCAGCTTGCCGGGCAGGCCGCCGCCGTCCAACGCACCTTTGCGCCGGGTGAGATCGCGCGCCTTGCGGGCGGCTTCGCGGGCGCGGGCTGCGTCAATCGCCTTGTTGATCACTTTCCTCGCGACGGTCGTGTTCTGCTCGAAGAACGATCCCAGGCGCTCATTCACGAACGCCTGCACCACGCCGGCGATATCCGAGTTCAGCTTGCCTTTGGTCTGTCCTTCGAACTGGGGCTGCGGCAGCTTTACGCTGATCACAGCGACCAATCCTTCGCGCACATCGTCGCCAGTGAGATTTTCCTTCACATCTTTGAACAGGCCCATCTGCTGTCCCGCATAATTGATAGTGCGGGTCAGCGCCATGCGGAAGCCGGAGAGATGGGTGCCGCCGTCGACGGTGTTGATATTGTTGGCGAAGCTGAATACGCTCTCGGAGTAGCCGTCGTTATACTGCAGCCCGATTTCCATGGCCACGCCGCTGCGCTCGTCCTCCATGTAGATCGGCCGGTCATGCAGCACCTGCTTGCCGCGGTTCAGGTGCTTGATGAACTCCGCGATGCCGCCGTTGTACTTGAACTCAACCGACTTGGGCTCGCCCGTCTTGGAATCCGTGCTGCGCTCGTCGGTCAGCGTGATGAGCAGGCCTTTGTTCAGGAATGCCAGCTCACGTAATCGCTGCGAGAGCGTGTCGAAGTTGTATTCGGTGACCGTGAAGATGCTCTTGTCCGGCAGGAAGTGGACCTTGGTTCCCGTCTTCACCTTCGCCGCGCCGGTCTTCTTCAGCTTGCTGGTGGGATCGCCCTTGGAATACGTCTGTTCCCAGGTGAAGCCGTCGCGCCAGATTTCCAGTTCGAGCTCTTCGCTGAGTGCGTTCACGCAGGAGACGCCCACGCCATGCAGTCCGCCGGAGACTTTGTAGGTGGAAGAATCGAATTTTCCGCCAGCGTGAAGTGTGGTCATCACCACCTGGGCGGCGGGAACTTGTTCGCCATCGATGTCCATTGTGTCGACGGGAATACCTCGCCCGTTGTCCACAACCGTGATCGAGTTGTCGATGTGAATGGTGACTTCGATCTTGTCGGCAAATCCGGCGAGCGCCTCATCAACGGAGTTATCCACCACTTCATAAACGAGATGGTGCAGTCCGAGGTCGCCCGTCGAGCCGATGTACATGGCGGGGCGCTTGCGCACGGCCTCCATCCCGCCGAGCACTTTGATCGATTCGGCAGTGTAATCTCCGTTGCCGTTAATAGCCGTCACCTTGCCGTTTTTGGGTTTGACTTCTGCGATCGGGGCAATCTCTTTGGTAGCCATTCTGCTTTGTGGAGAACACCGGATTCCTGAGCTCGGACCGGCACGCCATTCCTCACCCGCGAAGGAACCTCAAATAACTGAAATTACTGGTATTTACGGGTATCCGTAACTACAAGAATTGTACCACAAACAGGCGCGATTTTCGACTCCGGAATCGCCGCAGTAAAGCGTCTTTTCGCCTGATTTTTCTTCACTCGGAAGCCGCACCAACTGTGTGGGTGGGCGGCTTGCCCGGCGTCATGCCTGAGTCATCGCGGCCAGCCCAACCTGTGGAGGATACGCCCTGCCTGTGTACAAACTTGCGGTTGTCCCATCTCAGAATTTATGAAATCCTCTCCCGCGTCGGGGGCGTGGTCCATCTCCTGTTCACGAGGTTACTCATGGCGTGCAATCCCCAGATTCTCAGACAAGTCCCTCTTTTCGCCCTCCTGGACGACGAGGAGGCTGCGGTCCTGGCCGGGCAGGTCGAACTCAAGAAATTCGCGCCACGCCAGCGCATTTACAAAATGGGCGAGCCGGGCGAGCGTGCCTACGTGATGGTTTCAGGCCGCGTGCGTGTCAGTACTGTGGACCAGGACAATCAGGAAGTGACCATAGACGAGCCGGCGGTGGGAGAATTCTTCGGCTTCGCCTCCATGCTGGAGCAGACGCCCCATCAAACCGACGCGACAGCGCTCGAGGAAACCGTGTGCCTGGAGGTGGACCGCCACGACATTTCTATTCTGCTGGAACACAAGCCACTGGCCGGCATGGACATGCTCACCGTGTTGGGCCGGCAGTTCCACGCCTCGCAGCAGTTGATCCGCATCCGCGCCGCCCGCAATCCCAATGAAATGATCGAACAGGAAGCCTCCTTCGGGGAACGCATCGCCGATTCGGTGGCGCAATTTGGCGGGTCGTGGAGCTTCATTATCACCTTCATCGTGGTTCTGATCGTCTATTCCATCACCAGCATCAACATGGGCCAGACCTCCTGGGACCCCTACCCCTTCATTCTGCTGAACTTATTTCTCTCCATGCTGGCCGCCATCCAGGCTCCCGTCATCATGATGAGCCAGAACCGCCAGGACACCAAAGACCGCCTGCGCGGCGAACTCGATTATGAAGTCAACCGCCGCGCTGCCTCTGACATTCAAGGTCTGGCGCGCAAGCTGAATCTGCTGGGCGAGAAGATAGGAGACATCGACGAGTTGCTGCGGGGAAAGTCGTCAGGGCCGCACAGAGAAGCCCCGACGCATGCTTCGAACTGACAACGCCAACTGAAGTGTTACGTCGAGCTGTTTCTAGCCGCGCGATTTGCCGTTCGGCACAGCCGCAAAGCTCAGGCTTTGCACCAACTCCTCCACGTCATCCTCGCTCCCAGCGATGAACGTAAAAGACACCACATATCCCTTGACCAGAATTGCCAGGCATGACTGGTAGGTCGTCCTCTTTTCCGCAGACTTGCTGTAATCAGCCCGCACCACATTCCGGCCCCCAATCTGAACCTCGTAAGCGTCACTTACGACCTTGAAGCCTTTTGCCACGATGAGTTCGTCGAGGGGGCCAAAATAGTCGGCGGGCGTCTTCAGCCCGGGATATGTCGCAATGCTCTCCATCGCGATCACTACGCCGGGATTGAGTGCGTCGCTGCCGACCTCGGGAGGTTGCGCGAAGGCCGCCAACAGGACTCGGCCTTTTGCAGGGTCGCTGGAGCCGTCGTTCATCTGCTCAGTGCGGTCAACCCAGCCGAAGGGAATTCTGTAGGAGAACCCGAACGATGCGTTGCGATAGACGCCGTTGTTCACGACGCCGGAATCAGGAGCTTTGGTCCGTCCCGCGGGTTTTGAAGATGCCTGCTGCGCTGTCTGCGCCTGGAAGGGCAGCAGTAAGAATAGCAGAGCCAGCCCGGCCCGGATGCAAGGTGTCATGTCAGGTTTGATGTTACAGGACCGCCGCCTGGGCCGTAGTGCCACGCTCTCAAATGCGGAATGGCGCACTCAACAGCCGGGCCGGCAGCAGCACGACTTCTTTGACCAGCGCCAGCACCCCATGAACCGCAATTCCCAGCAGCCGGAATGGCAACAGAAGCAGCCATACAATGGGATACGCGATCAGTGCAATCAAAGCCAGGGGCCAGCAGATCACGAAGAGGATGCACCACAGCAGGAATGCAAACATGAATGCGCCTCCAGAAGAACCCTTCCAGCTGATTTTACGGAAGTTGGGCTACGAAAGTTCCGTGGAGATTCTTTGCTCAACCCGTCGGACTCTCCCCTTTCAGATATCGGTTGAAAAACGCCAGCGTTCGCGCACTGGCGTCGCGGCGGGTCTCGCCCTCAAATCCATGTCCCACACCGGCATAGATCTGCATTGCGTGGGGAATCCCCTTGCTCCTCATCATCGCCTGCAGATGATAAGCCTCCTCAACCGGAATGACGCTGTCGGCCTCCCCGTGCAGGATCAGCACCGGGCAGAGGCGCCGCGTGAACAGCTTCATCTCCCTGGGAAAGCCGCCGAAGCACTCCACCACCGCTCGTATGCGGCAATCGATGGCCGAATTACAGAGGGCGAGGTAGGCACCAAGGGAAAATCCCAGCAGGCCGATGCGGGCGGAGTCCACTGCCCCTTGGCGCTCGACATGGCTCACGGCATCCCACAGGACCCTCATCCATCCCGGAA
>Ga0335077_10013615_pt1 | contig 10169 bp, 6 predicted proteins | sample Lox_Sample_31_FD_207151 | JGI IMG/M metagenome (GOLD analysis project Ga0335077, IMG submission 207151) | Soil microbial communities from Loxahatchee National Wildlife Refuge, Florida, United States - Lox_Sample_3.1 | ecosystem: Environmental > Terrestrial > Soil > Wetlands | place: USA: Florida...
AGTGGGGGAGGGGGAGCGCGCGGCGATTCTGGGGCGCGTGCTGCCGACGACGGACCTGGCAGCGATTGCGGCGGCGGAGTTCTGCGTGGAGGCGGTGCCGGAATCAGCGGAACTGAAAACGCGCGTGCTGAAAGAAGCGGATGGGGCGCTCGGGCCGGGGATGATTCTGGCGACGAACACCTCGTCGATTTCGATTACGGAGCTGGCCGCAAAGACTTCGCGGCCGGAGCGGTTTGTGGGCATGCACTTTATGAATCCGGTGCCGGTGATGACGCTGGTGGAAGTGATCCGGGGGCTGGCGACGAGCGACGAAACGTTCCAGACCACGATGCGGCTGTGCGAACGACTGGAGAAAAAGCCGGTGGCGGTGAACGATTCGCCGGGATTTGTATCGAACCGCGTGCTGATGCCGCTGATCAATGAGGCGATTTTTACGGTGATGGAGGGAGTGGCGACGCCGGAAGCGGTGGACGCGGTGATGAAGATGGGAATGAATCACCCGATGGGGCCGCTGGAGCTGGCCGACTTTATCGGGCTGGACGTGTGCCTGGACATTCTGGAGGTGCTGTACAAAGGATTCGGGGATCCGAGGTACCGGGCGTGTCCGCTGCTGAGGAAATACGTGGCGGCGGGATGGCTGGGGAGGAAGAGCGGGCGGGGTTTTTACAAGTACGGCTAGGAGGCAGGGGTTGCTGCTTGGCCCGGCGGGTTCCGGCGGAAATCGATTGTGCGTCGCGAGAGGGCGAGAGGCCGCGGAGGGCGCGGCCTCTCGCAGTCCAAGGCCTTCGGGCTGGGCGTACAGGGCAGGTGCCTGAGGCGAATATGAGGCGAAAGAAATAGTTTGCTTTTGTTTCGCCTTTTGCATAGGATGCCGCGGTGGGAATTCCCAAACCGGGAAGGGCCCGATGTAGTAGACTCCGGCCGCTAGACCCTGGGGACGTATCGGGCCGGTAAACAACTGGAAGCTGAGGAGCAGCCATGGCGGACGAAAAACAGAAAATGCTGGATTCGGCGATCAGCGCGATCGAGAAGCAGTACGGAAAGGGCTCGATCATGCGGCTGGGGAGCAAGGACGTGTTCGTGCCGGTGAGCGTGATCCCGACGGGATCGATCTCGCTGGATGCGGCGCTGGGGGTGGGAGGCTTTCCGCGCGGGCGCGTGGTGGAGATTTACGGTCCGGAGTCGGGCGGGAAGACCACGCTGGCGCTGCACGCCATAGCGAGCGCGCAGCGGCTGGGCGGGCAGGCGGCGTTCATTGACGCGGAGCACGCGCTAGACCCGGTGTACGCACGGAAGCTGGGCGTGGACGTGGACAACCTGCTGGTATCGCAGCCGGATAACGGGGAACAGGCACTGGAGATCACGGAGACGCTGATCCGGACGAATGCGGTGGACATCGTGGTGGTGGACTCGGTGGCGGCGCTGGTGCCGAAGGCGGAGCTGGAAGGCGATATGGGCGACCCGCAAATGGGGTTGCAGGCGCGGCTGATGAGCCAGGCGCTGAGGAAACTGACGGCCATCGTGTCGAAATCGAAGACCTGCCTGATTTTCATCAACCAGATCCGGGAGAAGATCGGGGTGATGTTCGGGAATCCGGAGACGACGACGGGGGGCCGGGCGCTGAAGTTCTACTCGTCGGTGCGGGTGGATATCCGGCGAATCCAGGCGATCAAAGAGGGCGACAAGGTGGTAGGGTCGCGGACGCGGGCGAAGGTGGTGAAAAACAAGCTGTCGGCGCCGTTCCGCGAGGCGGAATTCGACATTTTGTACGGCGAGGGGATTTCGAAAGAGACGGACCTGCTGGACGTCGGGCTGGAGAAGGGGATTCTGGAGAAGTCCGGCACCTGGATTTCGTTCGGGAGTGAGCGGCTGGGGCAGGGCCGGGAGAGCGCGCGGATGTTCTTGAAGGAGAACCAGGACATCGCGGAGAAATTGGAAGGGACGGTGCGGAAGTCGCTGGGGATTCTGAGCGGGCCGCAGTCGGAAACGGAACCGGCCAAAGCGGGTATTGCTGCTGTGCCGGCCAATGCCGCGCCAGGGAAGGCGCGGGCGGCGCGCTGAACGGGGCGCGGGCAGACTGCCGAGGGCGTGGGTTAGGACGCCAGCGGTGTGCCGTATTGAAACACGAAACGGGAGCCGGGTAGGCCGGCAGGACGGCTGGTCGACTGAACGGGCACCACTGTCCGACGTTTCCCTTGCCATAGGCCCTTCCATTCCCTACACTTTGCCGAGATTTCGGTCCCTCCGGGGCCATCGCAGGGCCAGAGATGAGAACACGGGGAAAGCACGGTATGGCATTGGCGTCTCTGCTGGCGGGAGGCGTATGCCTGCTGTGTACTCCTGGAACGGCGGGGGCCCGGAGCGGGAAGGCGACGGCACGGGCGGTGCGGGCGACCGGCCGGACGCGGAAGGTAGTGCACCACCGGCGGCCGCTGATTGACCCCACAAAAGATGATGTGACCACGTTCGACGACCCGGTGATCCGGGAAGCGGCGGTTGAGGCGCTGGGGCACGAAGACGGGGGAGTGGTGGTGGTGGACCCCAATTCGGGCCGGATTCTGTCTGCGGTCAACCAGCCGCTGGTGTTCTCCGCGGATTACATCCCCTGCTCGACGATCAAACCGGTGATAGCGGTGGCGGCGCTGAACGAGGGAATCCTGACGCGGGATTCCATGGTGAGGGTATCCCGGCGGCGGTACATGAACCTGACGGAAGCGCTGGCGCATTCGAACAACACATTTTTTGAGTCGCTGGGCAGCCAGATGGGTTTTGCGACGGTGACGAAATACGCCCGGGAGTTCGGACTGGGCGAAACGGTGGGGCGGGACATCCCGCAGGAACGAGCCGGGGAAGTGCCGGATGTGCCGCCGGAGCGGGGCGGGGTGAGGCGGATGTCCAGTTTCGGGGAAGGCTTCCGGATTACGCCGCTGCAACTGGCGGGAGTGGCCGCGACGCTGGCGAACGGGGGGACGCTGTACTATCTGCAATATCCCCGGAACGAAGAAGAGCGGAAGAACTTCGAGCCGCTGGTGCACCGGAAGCTGGACGTGGGGCCGCTGCTGCCGGAGGTGCGGGAAGGGATGCTGGCGGCGGTACTGTACGGGACGGCGAGACGAAGCAACGATCCGGGTGGGGACGAAATCCTGGGGAAGACGGGGACCTGCTCGGAGGACGGGAGGCGGCTGGGCTGGTATGCGTCGTACAGCAATCCGGATCATCCGCACCTGGTGGTGGTGGTGCTGTTGCGGGGGTACCGGCACCGCATCAACGGGCCGACGGCGAGCGCGGTGGGAGGAAAGATCTACCGCCGGCTGCGGGAACTGAACTACGCGGCACCCGAGGCCGCGCGCGAAGAACGTCCGGCGCTGTCATCCGACGGCGGCAAATAATCAACGAGACAGGAAGCTGAGGGGGCGCGGGAAGAGAGAGACGGGTGTGCGGGGCGCTACCTGCTGGAAAGATTTTTCTGCCTGTATTCGAGGAAACACTCGGGGCAGAAGGTGTGGCTGAATTCGGCGTCGGAATGGCGGGAGAGGTATTGATCGAGGCGCTGCCAGGCGGCGTCGGTGTTGAGAGCGTTGTCGTCGCGAATTTTTCCGCAGACGCAGCAGACGGGGAGCAGCTTTTCGTAGACCTCGACGCGCTTGCGGTCGGTGAGGTCGCGGATGACGACGAGGCTGGCGGGGCGGCCGTCGAAGAAGGTTCTCTCGGCTTCGATTTCCGTAAGGACTTCGGAGCCATCGCGGCGGCGGCGGCGGACCTCCAGGCGGCGGGGAACGGCCTCTCCGGCGGTGCGGCGGCGGTGGAGATCGGAGAGACGGGCGACCTCATCGGGGGCGATCTGCTTGGAGGGGTCGAGACCAATCTCCTGTTCGGGGAGGGAGAAGCCGTGCAGGTGGGCATCGGCGAGGTTGGCGAAGACGAGCTTGTCGTCCTGGACGATGCGAACGGCGACAGGGAGGCCCTCGAGGAGTTCGCGGAAGCGCTGCTCGCTGGCGCGGAGGGCGTCTTCGGCCTGTTTGCGGACGGTGACGTCCATGCAGAAGCCGATGAAGCCGGCGAGGGAGCCATCGTCACTCCAGCGGGGCACGCCGCGGTCGAGCAGCCAGCGGAACTCGCCGTCGTGGCGGCGCATGCGATATTCCATTTCGTAAGGCTTGCGGGCCTTGAAGGCCTGATCAAAAGTGTCGAGACAGCGCTGGTAGTCCTCGGGATGCAGGCCTTCGATCCAGCCGAGATTCAATTCCTGGTCGAGAGTGCGGCCGCGAAAGTCGAGCCAGCCCTTGTTCAGGTAATTGAGGTAGCCGGAATCATCGGCCATCCAGATCAGTGCGGGGGCGGTGTCGGCGAGGGTGCGGAAGAGGGCTTCGCTCTCGCGGAGAGCGGCCTCGCGGCGCTTGCGGGCGGTAATTTCGCGCAGGATGGCGATGAACTGGGGCTTTCCGGCGGGCTCGAGCTGGGGAAGGGAGTTCCAGGTGAGCTCAACGGGAAAGACTTCACCGGAAGAGCGAAGAGCGACGCCTTCGCGTGGGCCGCGGTTGAGCAGGGTGCACGGCTCGCCGGCGAGGAAGGCGGCGACGTCGGCAGCGCGGATCTGGCTGTACTCGAGAGGAGCGAGATCGCGGGCGCGGCGGCCTTTCATGGAGCCGGGAGGATGGCCGAGGAGGCGGTGCACGGCGAGATTGGCAAATTGAATGACGCCCTCGAGGTTGCTGAGAATCGCGCCGTCGCTGACCGCATCCAGGATGGCCTCGACGCGCTTTTCGGTGGCGGCGGCCGCTTCGCGGGTGATCAGGCGGACGGCGGGAAGGACGACGGCGGCGAAGAGCAGCGGGAGAGCGATCAGCACGGCGAGAAAAGAGGCGATCGAGGCGTCGAGGAGGACGGAGCGGAGGCGGAAGGCATCGACGGGAACATCCGCAGCGACGAAAGAGAAAAACATGACGGCGAGGGCGCGCCACAGAAGCTGGCGAGTGATGGTAGCCGCGGGATTGGGCGGAAGCCCGAAGATGGCGGCCGCCGGCTTGGGAGGCGAGGACATGAGCCGTCTAGAGGGATATCGGCAATGCGGAGGGAAACATCAATGAGCGTTTTTCGCCGGACCCGGAGGTAACAAAGAGGAAAGGGGAGGGAGAATCGCGTCTTTTCGCGGCCGAGGAAAAAGGATAGCCTTGGCACCGGGTGGTGAAGCGAGGGGGGAACGAGCGGGGGAGACATGGCAAGAATGGTACGCGGAATCCTGGTGGTGCTGGTGGCAGGGGCGCTGGGCGCGCTGGGCTGGACGTATTCGGTGCGGCGTGCGAGCGAGCAGGAAATCCTGCATCAAGCGGCGCTGGCGGCGGGAGTAGCGCAGCAGATGCAACAGAATGTGGTGCTGTTTTTCCACGGGCAGGTGCGATCGGGCCAACTGTTCGCGGGGGCGCTGGCACAGATGGGAGTGGCGCCGGATGCGGTGGGGGGAATTCTGGCGGCGGCGGGAGCGGTGTTCAACTTCCGGCATTTCCGCGCGGGAAACGAACTGGAGGTGGGCCGGTCCGTAATGGGCGAGCTTCGCGCGGTGCGCTACCGGATCGATCCGGAGCACGAATTATGGGTGGCGCGGGAACAGCGCGGATATCACGCGGAAATCAAACCGATCCCGGTGACCACGGTGGAGGAAGGAGTGGGAGGGCGCGTGCAGGATTCGCTGTTCAACGCGGTGACGGAGGCGGGGGAGAAGCCGGAGCTGGCGATTGCGCTGGCGGACATTTTCGGATGGGACCTGGATTTCAACACGGACACGCGGCCGGGCGACCGGTTCCGGCTGCTGGTGGAAAAGAAGCGATATGCGAACGGGACGCTGGCACTCTACGGGCGCATCCTGATGGCGGAATACGTGAACGCGGGGCGGCGCTACCAGGCGGTGCTGTTCCACGACGCGGCAGGGAATCCGGCGTACTACGGAGCGGACGGGAAGGCGTTGAAGAAGGCGTTCCTGCGGTCGCCGCTGGAGTTTCACGCGCCGATCACCTCGCATTTCAGCTACAGCCGGTTCCATCCCATCCTGAAGATTTACCGGCCGCACCTGGGAATCGATTATGGAGCGCCGGAGGGCTCGCCGGTGCAGACCATCGGGAACGGGCGGGTGATTTTTGCGGGACGGGACCGCGGGGAAGGAAACGTGGTTCGGATCCGGCACACGAACGGTTACGAGACGATGTACATGCACCTCTCGAGGATCCTGGTGCACACGGGCCAGGAGGTGGCGCAGGGGCAGAGAATCGGGCTGGTGGGGCACACGGGGCTGGCCACGGGGCCGCACCTGGACTTCCGAATCAAACAGAACGGGGTGTTTCGCAATTTTGAGAAATTGCAGTTGCCGCCGGCGGAACCGGTCACGCGGGCGCAGATGGGGGAGTTCATCGCGGAGCGGGACCGCTGGACGGCGCTGCTGCCGGCGGCGGGGACGCAGGTAGCGCAGGCGGCGACGGGAGCAGCGCCGGCGAACCCGTAGTGATTCGGGAGTGTGTGCACATCACGAGCTGATGTGATTTGGCTCACAATGGCGTTTCGCGGGATGTGCTATTCTAGGCTTTGTTACTGAAGGCCGCGCGGGCCATTCTCCAGCCTGAAACTTGCGCCGTGCGGCCCGGCGAACTCCTCAGCGGGCAGGAAACAGCGAGTCCGCTTGCGCTCCTGGCGGGGAAACCAATTCCCGGCCGGGAAAGTGGAACGGAAACAGGGGAAGAGGGAAGCCATGTCCACCTTAGTAGAATCTCCGCAGACGAAATCGAAACGGGAAGTGATCGACCGGGCGGTGATCCGGTTTGCCGGCGACTCCGGCGACGGGATGCAGGTGACCGGGAACCAGTTTACGAACACGGTGGCGCTGTATGGAAACGACATCGCCACGTTTCCGGATTACCCGGCGGAGATCCGCGCGCCGGCGGGAACGATCCCGGGGGTGAGCGGATTCCAGATCCATTTTTCGTCGAACGAGGTGTACACGCCGGGCGACGCGGTGGACGCGCTGATCGCCATGAATCCGGCGGCGCTGAAGGTGAACCTGGCGGAGCTGAAGGCCAACGGGATCCTGATCGTGAATGCGGACAGCTTCCAGGAGACGGACCTGCGCAAGGCGCAGATGGAGTCGAATCCGCTGGAAGACCATTCGCTGGACAAGTACCGGCTGTTCCCCGTGGAACTGGAACGGCTGACGAAGCTGGCGCTCGAAGAGGTGAAGATTGACGCGAAGTCCAAGTCGCGGTGCAAGAACTTCTTCGCGCTGGGGATGTGCTACTGGCTGTACAACCGTTCGATGGAATCGACGGTGCGGTGGATCGAGGAAAAATTCAGCAAGAAGCCGCTGCTGGTGGAGGCCAACAAGCTGGCGCTGAAGGCGGGATATTCCTACTGCGAGGCGACGGAAGCGTTCCAGATCAGCTACGAGATTCCGCCGGCGCGGCTGAGCCCGGGGCTGTACCGGAGCGTGAGCGGGAACCAGGCGCTGGCGCTGGGATTTGTGGCCGCGGCGGAAAAGGCGGGGCTGACGCTGTTCCAGGGGAGCTATCCGATTACGCCGGCTTCGGACATACTGCACGAACTGTCGCACTACAAGGATTTCGGAGTGATCACGTTCCAGGCGGAGGACGAAATCGCGGCGATCACGAGCGCGATCGGCGCGGCGTATGCGGGAGCGCTGGCGATCACGACAACGTCGGGGCCGGGCATGGCGCTGAAGACGGAAGCGATGGGCCTGGCCGTGGCGGTGGAAATCCCGCTGGTGATCTGCGACATCCAGCGGGGCGGGCCGTCGACGGGACTGCCGACGAAGACGGAACAGGCGGACCTGCTGCAGGCGCTGTTTGGACGAAATTCGGAGGCGCCGATTCCGGTGCTGGCGGCGTCGTCGCCGGCGGACTGCTTCTGGACGGCGGTGGAGGCGAGCCGGATCGCGATCAAATACATGGTGCCGGTGATTGTGCTGTCGGACGGGTATCTGGCCAACGGCGCGGAGCCGTGGCGGATACCGAAGGCTTCGGAAATTCCGTCCATTCCGGTGCACTTCGCAACCGACCCGAATGGCTTCCTGCCGTACAAGCGGGATCCGAAGACGCTGGCGCGGCCGTGGGCGGTCCCGGGGACACCGGGGCTGGAACACCGCATCGGGGGAATCGAGAAGCAGGACGTGGTGGGCAACATCAGCTACGAGCCGCTGAACCACGAAAAGATGGTGCGGACGCGAGCGGCGAAGGTGGAAGCGATCGCGCAGGACATTCCGCCGGCGACGGTGGAGGGCGACGCGGAGGGTGAAATCCTGGTGGTGTCGTGGGGCTCGACGTCGGGATCGATCGCGGCGGCAGTAAAGGTGCAGCGCGAACGGGGCACGAAGATGGGGCACGTGCATCTGCGGCACCTGAATCCGCTGCCGGGGAACCTGGGAGACGTGCTGAAGCGTTTTAAGAAGGTGCTGGTGCCGGAACTGAACATGGGCCAGTTGCTGTGGGTGCTTCGCGCGAAGTACCTGGTGGACGCGGAAGGACTGAACAAGATCCAGGGACGGCCGTTCCGGCAGGCCGAGCTGGAGGATAAATTCGCCGAGCTTCTGGGCAAAGGGGAGAGAGTGCAATGAGCACAGCAACGCTGCCGCCACCGCTGACGCGAAAGGATTTTCAGACCGATCAGGAAGTGCGCTGGTGTCCGGGGTGCGGCGATTACGCGATTCTGGCCGCGGTGCAGTCCGTGTTCCCGGAGCTGGGCATTCCGCGGGAAAAATTCGTGGTGGTGTCGGGAATCGGGTGCTCGAGCCGGTTCCCGTACTACATGAACACGTACGGTTTTCATTCCATTCACGGGCGGGCGCCGGCGGTGGCCACGGGAATCAAGGCCATCCGGCCGGAACTGGAAGTGTGGGTGGCGACGGGAGACGGAGACGCGCTGTCGATCGGCGGGAACCACACCATTCACCTGCTGCGGCGGAACGTGGGCGTGAAGGTGCTGCTGTTCAACAACCGGATTTACGGGCTGACGAAGGGGCAATATTCGCCGACGTCGGAATTCAACAAGAAGACGAAATCGACACCGTTCGGGTCGATGGACCGGCCGTTCAATCCGGTGTCGCTGGCGATCGGGTCGGAAGCGACGTTTGTGGCACGGTCGGTGGACGTGTTCCAGTCGCACCTGAAGGAGACGCTGAAGGCGGCGGCGAAACACCGCGGTTCTGCGTTCATCGAAATCCTGCAGAACTGCAACATTTTCAACGACGGCGCGTGGACCTCACTGACGGAAAAGGACGCGCGTACGGAGCACGTGCTGATTCTGGAGCACGGCAAGCCGCTGATCTTCGGGAAGAACGGCGACAAGGGAATCCGGCGGAAGGCGGACGGTGACATCGAAGTGGTGACGCTGGGGAACGGAGTGAAGCCGGAAGACCTGGTGGTGCACGACGCGCACCAGACGCGCGCATCGTATGCGTTCCTGCTGTCGCACATGGAGCACCGGCCGGGATTCCCGACTCCCATTGGCCTCTTCCGTTCGTGGGACGACCTGCCGCGATATGAGGACGTGATTCAGGACCAGGTGAAAAACGTGATCGCGAAGCGCGGCCGGGGCAACCTGGACGAATTGCTGCAAACCGGGGACACCTGGGAAGTGAAGTAGCACCACGGGCGGCCTCCCGCTGAGGCCGACAAAATCGATAGAGTATTCGCGTTTTTCCGAGCCCGCGGATGCGAGGGGGCGGTTCCGCGCGTATCCTCCGTTTGTGGCAAGATATCCAATAGAAGTACGCCCGTTTTGAATTCGACCATGCCCACAGTCACCGAGCAACGCGAGCAGGTATTCGAGAGTTTTCGCCGGTGGGGGTATCTGGAGGCGGATCTCGATCCGCTGGGACTGCTGCGTCTGCCCGCGGTGCCGGAACTGGAAGGCGAGACGGAAGAGCATCAGGCGGCGCGGGGATTTTATTGCGGGACGATCGGAGTGGAATTCGCGCACATCCTGGACGCGAAACGGCGGCAATGGATCCAGGAGCGCATGGAAGCGAAGGCGACGGCGCCGGACCACGCGCGGATTCTGGAACGGCTGACCTCGGCGGATCTCTTCGAACAATTTATCCAGGCACGCTACCCGGGAGCGAAACGGTTTTCGCTGGAGGGCAGCACGGCGGTGATTCCGTTTCTGGACGAGGT
>Ga0335077_10013616_pt1 | contig 10169 bp, 5 predicted proteins | sample Lox_Sample_31_FD_207151 | JGI IMG/M metagenome (GOLD analysis project Ga0335077, IMG submission 207151) | Soil microbial communities from Loxahatchee National Wildlife Refuge, Florida, United States - Lox_Sample_3.1 | ecosystem: Environmental > Terrestrial > Soil > Wetlands | place: USA: Florida...
CGCGGCCGCCGATGCCAGAATCATTTATCGCGCGATGATCATGACAACCTTTCGCAACACCCACGGCAAATGCGTTGATGTCATGCGCCGGATGCCCGCGCAGGCGTCTGACGGACCCGCCCTACGTGGCCAGATATAAGAGCCGCAATAGTCACAGTGTTGCTCAATGACGACGACAATGCCGCACGGCTTTCCGGCATTCGCGCGATTCATCGCGTTCTGAAAAACGACAGCTTTGCGATCAGCTTTTACGGATGGCCCAAAGTGGACCTGCTCTTCCCGGCCTGGAAACAGCAGCGCAAGGGGTCTCGATCGCTCGGCATCTGGCTGTTTGATCAGCACGGTATCCAGCAGCCAACGCGGCGTCACGACCCGCGTGTCCTCCCAGGCTATGAGGAAAGTGCTTGAGATTTCCGGTGAAAAGGTAATCGGCCCGCGCCGCCTGAGCGCATTCGAGAAAGGCGTCGTCCGGGTCGATATCTCCTTGTGCGGCAGCCACAAGGAGATGGCCTGTCGCCACTACCTGTTCAGCGCAATTTCACCCAACGCGAATCAGTGTTTTCACCCATTCCACACCGATAGTGTTGGCCTCCTCCGCTGTGCTGGATTTTCCAACAAACACATAATAAAAGGTTTGAAAGTCTGTATCCATGCGCACCGGTTTGGTGCCGCGAGTGCACTGGTGGGGTGCTCGGTAGTTGTTTAGGAGCACCACCTCGCAGGAGGGCAATCATTCCGGGATTGAGGGGTGCTGGGGCAATTGGGACAGATGGATTGGACTCAAATTGGAGAGTAGTCATGCGGATCTTTTCTTCCGGTTTTGCGGTACGACGTTGGGCTGTAGCGCTGGCGCTGGTTGGCGGCTCTGTAGTACTGATGAGCGGCGCCAGAAAAACTCCGTTCACCACCCACGACAAGGCCTATTTTGCTCCTCAGGCGATCGTGGAATACGTTAATCCAGGCTTGGTGTTTAGCGTGGTGTCGGCCAAAATCGCCTCCGACGGAACCATCAGCGTCGATTACAAGGTGACGGACCCCCAGGGGCTTCCTTTGGACATCGCCGGGATTCAGACTCCCGGCGTGATCTCCCCCCGGTACATTGCGGCGTACATCCCGAAGGGACAAACGCAGTTCTCCTCGTACGTGGTGAATACCGTGACGGCGATCTCCGGCGGCGCCACCGCTACCCAGGCGGCCGGTGATTCGGGCGGCACCACCACTACCGTGGCGGTCGGCGAGTACGTCTATACTTTCAAGACCAAGGCGCCGTCCAATTTCGACCCCACCGTGACCAACCGGATCGGGATCTACGGATCGCGCAACCTGACCCAGTGGGACTTGGGGACGGATTACGCCTCCACCACGTTCGACTTTGTTCCCAACGGATCCAAGGTGACGCTGACCCGCGATGTAGTCCGCACGCCGGACTGCAACAAGTGCCACGACCAGCTCGCGTTCCACGGCGGGTCGCGGCGCGGCGTAGATCTGTGCATCATGTGCCACCAGCCTCAGACCTCCGACCCGAACACCGGCAATTCTTTGGATTTCAAGGTATTTATCCATTCCATCCACATGGGCAGCTCGCTCCCGAGCGTAGCCGCCGGCAAGCCCTACCAGGTGGTCGGGTTCGGGAACGCGGCCACCGACTGGTCCTCAGTTGTCTATCCCGCCGACGTGCGGCGCTGCCAGACCTGCCACAATCCCCAGAACGGCGCTGCCCAGACCAACAACTGGCTGATGGCTCCGACCCGGGCGGCCTGCGGCGGCTGCCACAACGATGTCAACTTCGCCACCGGATTGAACCACGTGAACCTGCCCCAGGTGGATGACAGCCAGTGCACCAACTGCCATATTCCGCAGGGTGAACTGGAGTTCGACGCGTCCATCAAGGGGGCCCACACCATTCCCGACCAGTCCGCCACCATCCCCGGGCTGAACTTCACACTGGTGAAGGTGATTAATGGCGGAGCCGGCCAGAAGCCGACCGTGACCTTCACCGTCAAGGATAACCAGGGCAACGGGGTCCCGATGAGCACCTTCACCAGCAACTCGGGCTCGCTGTCGCTGACCATGGCCGGTCCTACCTCGGACTTCGGCTATACCGACTTTGGCGTGAGCACGACCCCCGGATACGTCACCGAGAGCGCCCTGGGAGCGTCCTGCAGCTCCGATGGGACCTGCCAGTACACCTTCACCCACGCCGTTCCGGCGAAAGCCACCGGCACCTACGCCATCGGCATCGAGGGGCGCATCAGCATCACCCTGCTGCCTGGCACCACCCAGCAGATGACCACGCAGTACGCCGGTGTCAACCAGGTAATCTACTTCTCGACGGATGGCACGCCGGTGCAGCCGCGGCGCACGGTCGTGGCGCTGGCCAACTGCAACAACTGCCATGCCAAGCTCGAGATTCACGGCAATCTGCGGAACAACACCGCTTACTGCGTGATTTGCCACAATCCGAGCAATACCGATTTCACGCAGCGTCCCAGCTCGGTGGTTGCGGCAGACCGCTCCCTGCCCAACCAGGCGATCAATTTCGCGCTGATGATCCACAAGATCCACACCGGAACCAACCTGGCCACGCAATTCAACCAGAACTACGTCATCGTGGGATTCGGCGGAAGCCACAACGACTTCGGGACGGCGTTCGCTTCGGTTCCTTCGTCGATTCAGAACACCGGTGTCCGTTTCCCGGCGATGAGCCCGACCGGCGCGGTGCACGATACCACGAACTGCAGCCTGTGCCACAGCGGCGGATCGGAAGCCGTGTTCCCCATCGGCAAGAACCCCGTGACTGACCCGCAGGGGCTGCTCAACCCGGCGCCGACCACGACATCGGCTTGCACCGCCTGCCACCTCAACACTTCCGCCATGGCCCACGCTCAGGCGCAGACCGATCCGAAGTTCGGTGAAAGCTGCGATGTGTGCCACGGAAGCGGCGCCGCCTACGACGTGGACCAGGTGCACGCCGGCAAATAACTGGAGAATCGCCAACTGTGACTCGGCTGCTGCGTAGTTCGATGAGAAGTATGTTCACCGCCGAGACGCCGGGAGATTTCCCTGGTCTCCGGCCGATGGCCGCCCGGCCCCGGCGTAAATTCACTCCATGGTCTTGCCTGGTAGTCTCGCTACTGGCCATGAACGCGTGGGGCGCGCAGGACAAACCTGCCGCCCCCGCGGCACCTCCCGAGGAGAACAAGCCGGCGACCTTTGTCGGATCGCAAGCCTGCCAGATGTGCCACGAGGACATCTTCAACGCCTTCCAGAAAAATCCTCACGAGATCGTGGACAAGGATAAGAAACGCGGCTTTGAAAACAACGCGTGCGAATCCTGCCACGGGCCCGGCAGTAAGCATGCGGAATCGACATCGGCCGCCGATATCCGGCAGCCGGCCAAGCTCAAACCCGCCGAGACGGACAAGATCTGCCTCCGCTGCCATCTGAACCAGCCCACCCACGTGGGCCGGCTGAACAGCAGCCATGCCAAGAACCAGGTGAGCTGCGCCGCCTGCCACTCCATCCACAAGAACGGACCCAACGGGCTGGTCCCGCACAAGGCAGCGGATGTCAACCAGCTTTGCGCGCAGTGCCACACCGATATCTGGGCGAGCTTCCAGAAGCCGTACAAACATCGCGTGCCGGAAGGGGCGATGTCGTGCGTGGACTGCCACAATCCGCACGGCAGTTTCCTGCCGCGGTCCATCCAGACGGTCAACGCCAACGAACCCGGCTGTTTCAAGTGTCACGGAGATAAGCGGGGCCCCTTCCCGTTCGAGCACGCTCCAGTGCGGCTGGAGGGCTGCGGTGCGTGCCATCAGCCGCACGGTTCCTCGAATCCCCGGATGCTCACACGCCCGGAGGTGCGTTTCGTCTGCCTGGAGTGCCATTCCAATCTCCCCGGGCCTAAACCCCCGGCCAACGGAACGCTCGGGACGGTTCCGCCGGCCCTGCATGACTTGCGCAGCCCGCGCTTCCAGAACTGCAACCTCTGTCACCAGAAGGTGCACGGTTCCTACGTGAACAGGGACTTCTTCAAATGAGAATCCTACTGGCACTCCTGTTGTCGATTCCGGCCCTCGCGCAGCAACCCGCCGCGGAGCAGGCCGCCGGCCAGCCGGGACAGGCCGCCCAGACCCCCGCGAAGCCGGACGCCAAGCCCGCCGATGCGCAGGCTCCGGCGGATACCAAGTCCGAGGCCAAGGCCGAATCGCCCGCCCCTTCCGCGGAGCAGTGGCTCTCCGGATCGATCGATTTCGGATACCGGTTTCTCACCGACATTCGCGGCAATTTCCAGGAGTACCGCAGCGTGGTCAACCTGGGCGAAGGGCCGAAGCTTTTTGGGGTGGACTTCACGATCACAGACCCCAAAAAGCGGCTCTTCGATCGTCTCGATGTGCGCGCCCTGGGCATCGGCGGCGATCCTTACCAAACCGCCCACGTGGGCGCCCACAAGATGGGCATCTACGACTTTAACTTCGACTACAGCAACATCGCGTTGTTCGATGCCGTGCCCTCCTTCGCGAATCCATTGGCGCCGGCGGGCTTCAACGAACAGGCGTTCGACACGCACCGGCGGAACCTGAGTTTCTCGCTGGATCTTCGTCCCGGCAAGCACATCATTCCCTACCTGGTCTTCGAGCGGAACTCGGGATACGGCCACGGGATCGATACCTGGGTGCAGGATGCCAACAACGAATTCGCCGTGCCTACCCTGCTTCGCGACAGCACCAACAACTACCGCGGCGGGGTTCGCTTCGAGTACAATCGCTTTCACGTCACCCTGGAACAGGGCGGCACGACCTTCAAGGACGACGACCAGAGCTACTACAACGGCGTCAATTACGGCGACGTCCCGCCCAATAACAAGGTGCTCGGGCAGACCGTCGTCCTCTACGGTTTGGGACAGGCATACGGCATCCACGGCGACAGCATCTACAGCAAAGTCCTCGTCACCGCCAATCTGAACGACGCGGCCAACTTTTACGGCCAGTTCCTGTTCAGCGAGCCGCGGACGGACGTGAATTTCAGCGAGATGGCCGTGGGCAATTTCGCTTCGCTCAGTTCACTGCTGCTCTACAGCGGGCAGCAGAACCTGGGCACGGGAGCCGCCAACCAGCCGCACACCAGCGCGAGCTTCGGCTGGGAAAGCCGCCTCGGCAGCCGCCTGCGCTTCATCGACTCCTACATGATTGACCGGTCTCACGACGCGGCCTCCCCGCTGCTGACCCAGGTGCTTCTGTTGAACGCCACCAGCGCCTCTCCGAAGGCCTTCAACCCGCTGAACTACACCCAGGTAGTGAACTATAACCAGAATCAGTTCGATGTGATGTTCGATGTCACGTCCAAGCTCACGCTGCGCGGGGGCTACCGCTATGTCTGGGGCGACGCTACCGTCCTCGCCGGGCAACTCAGCCAGACCGGCAGCCTGGCATTCGGCCAACTGCAACGCAACGTCGGACTGGCCGGCCTGACCTTCCGTCCGTCGGAAAAGCTGTCGCTCAACATGGATTACGAGGGCTCTTCGAGCGACCGCATCTACTTCCGCACCAGCCTGAACGACTACAACAAAGCCCGTGTACGGGCAAAGTACCAGCCGCGGGCCTCTCTCTACTTCCAGGCGAATTTCCAGGTGCTGAACAACCAGAATCCCGCCGCCGACATCCGCTACGATTTCCAGAGCCGCGATAATTCCGTGGCGGTCAACTGGATGCCCAAAGCCGGCAAGGTGATCACGTTCATGGGCGAGTACGATCGCTCGACGCTCAATTCCAACATCTCGTACCTGGGGCTTTTCCTGGCCCCCATGACGTCGTCCTATTACGACCGCGCGCACACCGCCACGTCGGCCATCGACATAGCCTGCCCGCGCCTCCCGGGATTCAAGCTGACCGTGGGAGGGTCGCTGTTCATCGCTTCCGGCACGCGGCCCTCGCGCTACTATCAGCCGCTGGCGCGGCTGCTCCTCCCTCTCCACAAGAACGTATACTGGAACACAGAGTGGAAGTATTACGGTTTCGGGGAGCAATTCTATCTGTTTGAGGGCTTCCGAACGCACGTCTTCCAGACCGGGCTCAGGGTGAGCAGATGAGATCAGCAAAGTTCATGCTTCGCGTAGCTGCCGTTTCGGCAATGGTGGCCGGGAGCCTCCTGGCCGCCAACATCATTCCAGGAGATGCGCGCCGCGGAGAGCAGTTGTTCGACTCCGAACAATGCATCCAGTGCCATAGCGTGAAGGGGCAAGGCGGCACGTTGGCGCCCGACCTGTCCCGCCGCATCGACCGCGACTTCACCCCCACCGTGATGGCCAGCCTGATGTGGAACCATGCCCCCGATATGTGGGCGGCCATGAAGAAGCACGACATTTCGAAGCCTTCCCTGAGTCCCGAAGCCGCGGCGGACCTGTTCGCCTACTTCGTCTCGGCGCGTTACTTCGAGAAGCCCGGCGACGCGGCCCGCGGCAAACAGGCGTTCACCGCGAAGCACTGCACCGAGTGCCACGGCATTACAGACTCCAAGGCCGCGGGTGCTCCGCCGGTGGCCAAGTGGGAATCGCTGGCGGATCCCATCATCCTCGCCCAGCAGATGTGGAACCACGGCGCCAGGATGCGCGAAGCCTTCGCGCAGAAGAAACTCACGTGGTCGGCGCTCACCGCCCAGGAACTCACCGACATGCTGGTGTACCTCCAGAATCTGCCCGAGACCCGGTCCCTGTCGCAGAACTTCCAGTTTCCGCCATCGGACTCCGGAGCAGCGCTGTTCCAGTCCAAGGGCTGCGCGGGCTGCCACACCGGCAAACTCGCGCTCGAGACGCGGCTGCGCAATCAGACGCTGACGCAAATCGTGGTGGATATGTGGAACCACCAGCCCAGCATGAAGAATCCTCCTCCCCAACTCTCGCAGGAGGAGATGCGGCAAATCCTGGCCTACATCTGGGCGCGCCAGTATTTCCGCGGCGAGGGAAATGCGGAGCGCGGCAAGAAGGTCTTCGCCGAGAAGAGCTGTGCGACATGTCACAACGATCCGTCAAGCGGCGCCCCCAAACTCGGCAAGGGCAAGGACGCGTATTCCGACATCACCATGGTGTCGGCCCTTTGGGACCACGGTCCGCGCATGTTGGACATGATGACGCAGCGGAATCTGACGTGGCCGCGCTTCACCGCGGAGCAGATGTCGGACCTGATCGCGTACCTGAACTCGCTTTAGCGCTTCGCGCCAAATCGAGTTGGGGCCGGGGGGCGGGGAATAGTGCTGGCTGCGCTCGCGGGCCAGGTGGGAAGCGAGGCGACCAAGCCCCGCGAGCGAACGAAGCGAGTGAGCTATCCTGGAAGCGATGTCCAAATGCACGCATGTGAAATCGACTCATGCCGTCAAACCCAGCGCATCGGGGTGTGAAGACTGCCTGAAAACGGGGGACGAGTGGGTTCATCTCCGCCTCTGCCTCACCTGCGGCCACGTCGGATGCTGCGACTCCTCTAAGAACAAGCACGCGACCAAGCACTTCCACGCCACCCACCACCCCGTAGTCCGGTCCTTCGAGCCTGGGGAAGACTGGATGTGGTGTTACATCGACGAAGTCTTTGCCTGAGTATCTGCATCTACTCACAGGAGGAGGATTATGGCTGATCCGTTCATTCAGCGGGAAGTGGCGTTTCCGCAACTTAACACCGCTCAAATCGACCGCATTGCGCCCTTCGGCAGAGTCCGGAGCGCGCAGCCGGGCGAGGTGCTCTTCGACCAGGGAGAATCCGGCCGGGGAGTCTTTATCCTGATCGAAGGCAGCATCGAAATCGTCAATCCAACCTGTAAGGGCGAGGTGATAGTCACGGTACACAACGCCGGCGAGTTTACCGGCGAGGTGGACGTCCTTTCGGGACGCCGCAGCCTGGTCCGCGGCCGCGCCCGCACCGCCTGCAAATTGATCGAGATCGCGCCCGATGACCTCCGCCGCATCATTCAAACCGACGCGGAGTTGAGCGAGATCTTCCTGCGGGCGTTTCTTTTGCGCCGAACCCACCTCATCAACCATACGACCGGCGATGTGCTGCTGGTGGGTTCCAGCCATTCCGCCGACACTCTGCGGCTGAAGGCTTTCCTGACGCGCAACGGCCACCCGCACGCCTACATCGACGTAGACCGCGACTCTGGCGTCCAGGAACTGCTGGACCATTTCGCGATCCGGCTGGAGGACATTCCGGTCCTGATCTGCCGCGGGCGGAAGGTCTTGCGCAATCCCACCAACGCGCAGGCGGCCGACTGCCTGGGATTCAACACACCGTTATTGTCGGATGCGATCCACGACCTGGTCGTGGTCGGGGCGGGCCCGGCCGGACTGGCGGCGGCCGTGTACGGAGCTTCCGAAGGCCTGGATGTGGTCGTCCTCGAGGGCAATGCGCCCGGCGGGCAGGCGGGATCGAGCTCGCGGATCGAGAACTACCTCGGTTTCCCGACCGGCATTTCCGGCCAGGACCTTGCCGGCCGCGCCTTCATCCAGGCGGAGAAGTTCGGCGCCAACGTGGCGATCGCGCAGTTGGCTACCGGTTTGCAATGCGGCCCCAAACCGTTCCGCATCGAGTGCGCCGACGGCACGGCGGTACTGGGACGGACGGTCATCGTAGCAACGGGGGCCGCTTACCGCAAGCTGCCGCTGCCGAATCTCGCGCAATTCGAAGGGGTCGGCGTCTACTACGGATGCACGCAGGTGGAGGCGCAGCTCTGCTCGGGAGAAGAAGCCGTGGTGGTGGGTGGAGGGAATTCCGCCGGGCAGGCAGCGGTTTTTCTTTCGGGGCGCGTCAAGCACGTCCACATGCTGGTGCGTTCCGGCGGGTTGGCGGAGAGCATGTCGCGATACCTGATCCGCCGGATCGAGGAAAGCCCCACGATCACTCTGCGCACCCACACCAGCATTATCGCGATTGAGGGTAACGGCCGCCTGGAGCGCATGACCTGGCGCAACAGCCGGACCGGAGCCACGGAGACGCGAGAGATCCATCACCTGTTTTCGATGACCGGCGCGAACCCCAATACTTCGTGGCTTCGGGGTTGCCTGCTCCTCGACGACAAACAGTTCATCAAGACCGGCGCCGACCTCCACGCGGATGAGATCGCCTCGGTGAACTGGCCTTTAAGCCGCTCCCCCTACCTGTTCGAAGCGAGTTGGCCGGGCGTTTTTGCGGTGGGCGATGTCCGGGCGAGCAGCGTGAAACGGGTGGCTTCCGCGGTAGGCGAGGGGTCCGTGGCAGTGCAGCTCGTTCACAAGGTCCTGGCGGAGTAAGGCTGCATTCAACCGTTCCGGCTACAGCCCCCCGGAATGTTGCAAGGCGGCGGTCCAGGCTCTTGGCGCTTGCCTGTTGGGCGGGTGCGAGGCGGCGTTTCAGGACCCGCGGCACCGGCCTGCACGATGACCCGGATTCCCAAGGCCGAGAGCGCCGAGAGTGAAAAAAACTCCTCCTCGCGAGGAAGTGAGATCACAGAGCTCCTGGATTGGATCTTGCGTTAGAAGCCGTCGAACTCGTGTGCTGGATCTGAAATTCGTATCCCAGACACGGTTTCAGAAGTTCGCCAACGTATTCCCGGACCTTCGCTCCCTAACGGCCGCGGCTTGGAACGAGGCTGCATCCGGTTCCCCGCGCGCCTGTGGTCTCCAGCCGAAGCCCTGCACGCTGAGCTGGTGGGGACGCTCCTCCGGCCTGGCGAGCCGCAGCAGACAGACCGTCACCCCGGCATACCCGGTCATGTAGTCGGTGGCGATCACGCGAGACGAGTCCGACGCCCACACGAACAGGCCGTCGCGATCCAGTGCAAACGCCTCCAGAATGCGGGCCATGGTACGCGCCTGGCTTAGAAAGCTCCGGTTGCCGGTATCCTGGAACATGTCGAGCACGAATTCGATATTCCCGGCCAGCCCGTGGCACTGAGTTGGGCCGATGCGCCGGCCCGTCATCGACACCGTATGTGCGGCACCTTCCGCTATTGAACGAGCCCCGGGAAAAACCCCCGACTTCGCCAGGTTCAAAAAGAACCTTCCGATGCCGCCCGCTCCATGGCACCAAAATGCTCCGGCCGGCAACTCGCCCGCGGAATCAGTCGTCGTCCAGTCCAACCCTTTGCCGAAAACCTCGATGGATCGGCCAGAAAGCCACCGTGCGGCGGACTGTGCTGCGCTAAGG
>Ga0335077_10013617_pt1 | contig 10168 bp, 6 predicted proteins | sample Lox_Sample_31_FD_207151 | JGI IMG/M metagenome (GOLD analysis project Ga0335077, IMG submission 207151) | Soil microbial communities from Loxahatchee National Wildlife Refuge, Florida, United States - Lox_Sample_3.1 | ecosystem: Environmental > Terrestrial > Soil > Wetlands | place: USA: Florida...
ACCACGATCTCGACATGCTCAAGGTCGGGCCGTACCCCTGGAGCGTGAAGCAGCGCGTGATGAGCCGCGTGGGGCATCTTTCGAACCTGCACATGTCCGACTACCTGGCACAGGACCTGGATTCGTGCACCCGCCACCTGGTACTGGGGCACCTGAGCGAGCACAACAACCATCCGGCGATCGTGCAGATGATCGCCAGCGAGGCCCTCGAGCGCCGCGGATTCGCCACGCGACTCTCCATCGCTTCGCAGCACGTTCCCGGCGAAGTCTTTCAATACTGAACATCATGATTGCCCGATATACGCGGCCCGAAATGGGCCGGATCTGGAGCGAACAGAACAAATTCCAGCAGTGGCTGGAAGTCGAGCTTGCGGCCAGCGAGGCGTTGGCGCAGCTTGGCGTCGTGCCCGCCGAAGCAGCCCGCCTTCTCCGCGAACACGCGGGTTTCGACGTGGCGCGCATCAACGAGATCGAGGACTCCGTCAAGCACGACGTGATCGCGTTCACTACCGCCGTCGCGGAGGTCATGGCCGCCAAGGGCCACGCCGAAGCCTCACGCTGGCTGCATTACGGGCTGACCTCCAACGACGTCGTGGACACCGCGCAAGCGCTGCTCTTGAAACAGGCCTCGGCGATCCTGCTGCGCGGCCTGCGCGCCCTGCGCGACGTGCTCAAGCGCCGCGCGCTCGAATTCAAGGATACGGTGCAGATCGGCCGCACCCACGGCGTCCACGCCGAGCCGATCACGTTCGGCCTGAAGCTGGCCATCTGGTACGAAGAAGCCGGGCGCGATCTCAAGCGCCTGGAAGCCGCGGCCGAGGACGTTCGCGTCGGCAAGATGTCGGGCGCGGTGGGCACGTTTGGACACATTGGGCCCGAGACCGAGGAGATGATCTGCGCGCGCCTCGAAATCAAGCCGGCGCCCGTGGCCAGCCAGGTGGTGCAGCGCGACCGGCACGCCAATTTCGTCTCCGCGCTGGCGCTGGTCTGCGCGCTCTGCGAAAAGATCGCGCTCGAAGTCCGACACCTGCAGCGCACCGAAGTCCGCGAGGCCGAGGAGTACTTCGCCAAGGGCCAGAAGGGCAGCTCCGCCATGCCCCACAAGCGCAACCCGGTGACCTGCGAGCAGATCTGCGGCCTGGCGCGCCTGGTCCGCGCCAACGTGCAGGCGGCCTTCGAAAATGTCGCCCTGTGGCACGAGCGCGACATCTCACACTCCAGCGTGGAGCGCGTGATCCTGCCCGATTCCACCATCCTCACCGACTACCTGCTGGAGAAGACCACGAAACTGGTGGATCAGCTCCTGGTATATCCGGCGCGCATGCGCCGCAACCTGGAGCTGACCAGGGGACTTGTATTCAGCGGCCAATTGCTGTTGGACCTGGCCGCGGCCGGAATGCTGCGCGAGCAGGCCTACCGCGTCGTGCAGGCCCACGCCATGCGCGCCTGGGAAGAGGAGGGCGACTTCCGCGCGGCCATCGAGAACGACCCCGAGATCCGCGCCGTGCTGTCGCCCGAAAAGATCGCCGAGGCATTCTCACTGGAGCGCCAGCTCAGGAACGTCGACGCCATCTTCGCGCGAGTCTTTGGGTAGCGTGGGACAGGCTTCAGCCTGTCCAGGGCCGTCTTCACAGCGTCTGCAAGATCCTCTTGAACTCCCCTGCCTTCGGCGAGGTCGGATACAGTCGCAGGTATTCCTCGAAGTGCTGCTTCGCCTCCTCCTTGCGCCCCAGCTTGAGGTACAGCTCCGCAATATTCCCGTGAGCCTCTTTGCGCTTCGGGTCGATCTGCAGTGTCTTCTCCAGGTAAGGCAACGCTTCGTCGTATCGGCCCGCCGCGTAGTACAGGAAGCCGAGATTGTTGAGCAGGATCGGATCGTTCGGCTTCAGTGCCACGGCCTGCTGCGATTTCTGCACGGCTTCGTCGTACTTCTTCGAGCGGAACAGGTCGCGCGCCTGGCGGTCGAGGTCGTATGGCCGCGCGCCTACGCGAGTCGTGTTCGCCACAGGCGCGGCAGCCGCCGATCCGCGCAACTGTGCCAGTTTCACCGTTTCCGCCTGCACGCTCTGCTGCAGTTTCAGCAACTCGGCCTGTTTGGCCGAAATCTCCTTCTGCAGCGTCTCCAATTCGCCGTTCAACTGCGCGGTTTTGTTGTCCACCTGCGGAGTTGCCGTGGTCAGCGCCTCGGGTTGAAGCTCGAGGAGGAATTCCCCGCCCTCGCTCCCGACCATGTTGCCCACCGCCGGCGTCTGCTTCGCGAACGACGCCACGATCGGGCTCACGTACGCGCCCAGCTCCGATGCCGTGATCACACCGTTGCCGTCCAGGTCCGCCTTGCCATCCAGGCCCTGCAGGAGGGCCCACGTGAACACCGAGTGCCCGCCCGGACCATCGTCGGCCACCTGCTGATCCGCCCCGCCGGCGGTCAGAATCTGGCGCGCCGTGCGGCGCGTCACCTCTTCCAGGTATGTGCGGTCGCGCGAAAACGACCCCGACCCGCGCGATAGCGCCAGCCCGCTGTAGCACGAGTCCATCACGAAATAAATGTGCTTGGCCGCGATCAGGTCGCTGGCATCGCGCAACTCGGTCATGCTGATCGCGGTGGAGACGTAGTTTTCGCGGTCGGCATCCGCGGGCACGATGAAGCCGATCTGCCGCCCGTCGCCGAACGTGCGCGTGGCGCCGTGTCCCGCGAAGAAGAAGAATACCCGGTCTTCGCGCTGCACCTTATTGACGTCGGTGAACTCGTCGCCCAGCACCTGCATGATGCGCTGCCGCGTGGCGTCGCGGTCGATGAGCTTGCGAATGTGGTCGCGCTTAAAGCCGAACTTGTTGACCAGGGCGTCCTCGATCGCGGTGGCGTCGTTGACCGCGTAGCGCAGCTTGGGCCAGTTCTGATAGTCGTTGATGCCGACGATGACCGCCCAGCTCTCGCGATAAAAGCTCCGCTTCGTGTCCGGCGGCGGCGGCGCGGAGACAGTCGCGGGCGCCGGCGAGCGCTCCGTTATCAGCGGCGCTTCCATTTTGCTGAACTGGCCGTTCTGGTACGCCAGGAACGTGTAGTCCTGCCGCTGCAGTTCCTCGATCACGCTCGGCAGCGCCAGCACGCTCTGCTTGTGGATGTCGTGAAACAGAATGATACCCTTCTGTTGCTCCTGCAGTTCCTTCAACACCCGCATGGCGATCGATTCCGGCACCGGGTCGGCCCAGTCCAGCGAGTCGATGGTCCACATGACCGAGCGCAGCCCTTGGCTGGTGACCCGGTCGATGATCTGCTTGTTGCGCGCGCCATAAGGCGCACGAAACAGGTCGGGCTTCCGTCCGGCGACCTTCTCCAGCAATAGCGTGGTGCGGTCGATCTCGCTGTCGCGTGCCGCCTCCGCCAGTTTGGGTAGCACCGGGTGCGAATAGCTGTGATTGGCGATCGTGTGGCCCGAATCCAGCACTCGGCGCGCGATTTCCGCAGTCGGACCGAGCTTCGCCGTGCCATCGGCCACCGTGCCGAGATTCACGCCCAGCTCAAAGAAACAGGCGCGCAGGCCGTATTTTCGCAGCAGCGCAAGCACCTGCTCCGTGTATTTCGGGTGCGGGCCGTCGTCGAAGGTCAGCGCTACCGTCTTGGGCGCGAAGTCGTTGCCGAAAATCTCCCGGCTGGCGCCGCCGCGCACGGATTCCTCGGGTTCGGGCGTCGGCTCGTCGAATTCGCCGAGGATCTTTTCGCGCTCCAGCCGCTCGCGCAGGAAGCGCACATAGGCGTCCCATTTCTCGCGGACCGGCGCTCCGGCGCCGCGCGTGGCGAACTGCGAGAAGATGCGTGTCACTTCCTCGCGATAGGTGAGCAGAATGGACTGCAGATTGTCGTGCATGGCCTTGACTGGTACGGCCAGAAGATTCTGCCGGATCGCGGGCGCGTCGCCCGGCGGCGTGGTGTCCAGCTCCTCTACGAGATCCAGAAAGGCCAGCTTGTCGGCATCGTGCAGGCCGGGACCCGTCAGGTACTGGACCAACTGCCGAACGCCGTTTTCGTTGCGTGATCCCGCGAGCCTGCCTTTGAGTTCTTCCAGCGCGTGCTGTTTGCGCCAGAAAATCTGTCGCCCGGCGGAAAGGCACCGGCCGCGCAGAGCATCATCCAGAGCGTCGGCGCCGTCCATCAGCACGATGATCCGGCGAAAGTCGTCGGTGATGGCGGCGAACGACGCGTTCAACGCCGGATCGGGTTGAAGCCGATGTTGGAGAAAGCGCTGCGGATGGATCCACATCAGCAGGCAGGCCGCTGCGACGAGAGCAGCGGCGAGCGCGATCAGCTTTCTCCACTTTAAGGAAAGCGGCGGAACCAGGCGGTCCATCGAAAGAACTATTCTACAAACTCACTTCACCTTCATCACGAACAGCGACTGATCGTCGAACGGCACCGTCGAGAAGCGGTCGAGCTCGCGGAAGATCTCGTCCACCAGTCCTTCGGGCGACAACCTGCAGTGCGACCGAACCACCTGCGCCAGCCGCCCGCGGCCGAATTCGGTGCCCGAGGCGTTCAGGTGGTCCGTGATTCCGTCCGAGTAGAGGACGATGGTGTCGCCCGATTGCGCCTGGAAGGTGAACTCCTCGTACTCGCGCGAATCGAGCAGGCCGAGCGGAACGCCCTCCACGCGCAGCTTCAGAATTTCGTGGCCGCGGCAGATCATCGGCGGCAGCGCGCCGGCGTTAGCCATCACGATCTGCCGCGTCGCCGGATCCCAGAGCAGCACGCCCAGCGTGACGTAGCGCGCTTCCACCTTGCGCTCGATCAGCGCGTCGTTGAGCGCTCTCATCAGTTCCGCGGGACGCCTCCGGCGCGGCGCCAGCGTGCGCAGCAGGCCGCTCATCAAGCCGCCATAAAGGGCCGCCGCAGCGCCCTTGCCGCTCACGTCGCCCATGGCGATCACCGTCTGTCCGTCGCGCTGCTCGAAGATGTCGTAGATGTCGCCGGAGATCTCCCGCGCCGGACGCAGTTTCACCGCCGCTTCGATGCCCTCGATCTCAGGCGCGGCGTCCGGAATCAGCACCCGCTGCAATTCGCGCGCGGCCTGCAGGTCCTGCTCCATGGCGCGCTCGCGCTGCGCGATCTCCGCGTACAGCCGCGCGTTCTCCACGCTGCTGGCTACCTGCGGCGCCAGCAGGGCCAGCGTGCGCATGTGATCGTCGCTGAAATACCCCACACGGTCGCTCTCCAGGTCCATGATGCCGATCACGCGGTCGTGCGCGATCAGCGGCACGGCGATTTCGGAGCGGATATCCGTGTGTGAGGCGATATAGCGCGGGTCCTTGGTGGTATCGTGCACCCGAACCACCTCGCGCGTTTCGGCCGCCGCGCCGGTGATGCCCTTGCCCAGCGGGACATTGTCGATGTTCACCCGCTGGTCGTAGCGGATGCTGAACAGGTGTCGCAGCGCCTTGGCCTCGTGGTCCACCGCCAGAATACTGAAGGCGTCGTAGTTGATCAGCTCGCGCATGGTGCTGGCGATCTTGCCCAGCAGCTCATTCAGGTCGAGAATCGACGAGAACTCGCGCGAAATATTGGCCAGCGTCTTCAGCGTGCGGTTCTGGCGCTCGACTCTCCGGTAGAGGCGCGCGTTGTCGATCGCGATGCTCGCGCGCGCGGCGATCAGGCGCATCAGAGCGCGGTCGTACTCGGTGTAGGCGTTCACACGCGTGGTTTGCAGGTCGATCACGCCCACCAGCTTGCCGCGCGCCGTCATCGGAACCGCCAGCTCGGTGCGCACGGCGTCCACCGTGTTGAGATACCGAGGGTCGTTGCGCACATCGCCCACCAGCACCGGCTCGCGGTTCGCGGCCGCCGTCCCGGTGATCCCTTCGCCGAGGGCGATGGACAGGTTGCGCACAACCTCGTCGCGGTGGCCCACGGCGTACCGGATGCGCAGGTCGCTGCGCCGCTCGCTGTACAGCAGGATGGCAAACAGCTCGTACGGCAGCACGCGGTTGACGATCTCGGCAACGTTGGCCAGCAACTGATCCAGGTCCAGCGTCAGCGCCGTGGCGGAAGACACCTCGAGCAGGAAATCGAGGAGCTCGCTTCGCTCCTTGAACCGGACCGCGGGTTTGCGAGCTGGCTGCATCCGGTCACGCGGCGGTGGCTTCGACAATCTTGACGCTGGCGCTCGCGCCGATCCGCGTGGCGCCGGCCGCCGTCATGGTTTGCAGGTCCTGCAGCGTACGTATGCCGCCCGAAGCCTTCACTCCCATGGTGGGTCCGACCGCGGCGCGCATCAGCGCAATATCGTGCGCCGTCGCGCCCGCCGACGAAAAGCCGGTGGAGGTCTTGACGAATTCTGCGCCCGCGGCCTTGGCCAACTGGCTCCCGACCGTCTTCTGCGTATCGTCCAGCAGCGCCGTCTCCAGAATCACTTTGACGATCGCGCCCGCCCGGTGCGCCACCTCGACCACCGCCGCTATGTCGCGGCGCACCGCGTCGGTATCGCCGGAGCGCAGCGCACCGACGTTGATCACCATGTCGATCTCCTGCGCGCCGTCCCGCACCGCAAAGGCGGTTTCCGCGGCCTTGGATTCCGTGCTGGTCGCGCCCAGCGGGAATCCGATCACCGTGCAGACCCGCACCGGCGAGCCGGCCAGCTCGTTCTTCACCAGCGGCACCCAGTACGGGTTCACGCACACGCTGGCGAAATTGTACTGTCGCGCCTCGCGGCAGACCTTCACCACGTCGTTGCGCGTGGCTTCCGGCTTCAAAATGGTGTGATCGATCAGCGCCGCGATCGCGGGGTCGATCCTGGTCAGCTTCTCGCTCGCCGAGACGCGCGACGCACCCGCGGCGATAATCTCTTTGGTGTTTCGCGCGCACGTCTGCGCGCATCGCTGCACGCAGCCGGAGCACACCTGATCGGGCAGGTTCAGGCCCTCGCCCTTTTTGGGCGCGGCGCTCAGCGGCCCCACGCGGGCCAGGATCTCTTCTCCGATTTGTGCGACGAGTCTGTCGAGTTCCGCCGTGTTCACGAGGATGCCTTCTCCCGGTACTGCCGTTCGATTTGCATGATCTTATCGACGCGCGCCTGGTGGCGTCCGCCGGCGAACGGCGTGGCCAGCCACGTCCGCAAAACCTCTTCCGCCTGGGTCTGGGTCAAAAGCCGCGCGCCCAATGTGAGCACGTTGGAATCATTGTGTTCGCGGCCGTTGCGTGCGGACGCCTTATCGTAGCACAGGGCCGCGCGAATCCCCGGAACCTTGTTCGCCGCCATGCACGAGCCGATTCCCGCGCCGTCGATAATCACGCCGCGCGTTGCGCGCCCGCCGGCCACCAACTCCGCCACCTTGTGCGCGATATCCGGATAATCCGCGGCCTTCTCTTCGTAGACCCCCACATCGCGCGCTTCCAGGCCGAGGCTCTCCAGCACCGGTTTGAGCGCTTCCTTCAGGCGGAACCCGCCATGATCCGCGCCGATGGCCACGGTCTTGTCGGGCGGCGCCAGCGCGCTGAGCTGGTCTTCCGGCACTTCGACGATGCGCACGCCGCGCGCCGCCGCCAATTCCTGCGCGGAAGACGTAACGATGGTCCCCACCGGAACCCGCACTTCGCCCGACGCCGGCACATCTTGAGCCGTGATCACCCGTTTCATAGAATCGTAAGCCTTATTGTAATTCGCGTGGGGCAGGTTCCCGGCCTGCCCAGTGCCGATAGAATCGTAGTAGCCACAGAATGGGTCCTCAAAGCGACTATCTTTCCCGCTTGCTCCACCAGGGCGAGTTCGGTTGGGGCATCATGCTCCTCGGCATGATGGCCGCCTTCGCCTTCGGCGCCGTGCACGCGCTCTCGCCCGGACACGGCAAGACCCTGGTCGCCGCATACCTGGTCGGCTCCCGCGGCACGCCCAGGCACGCCATCCTCCTCGGCTTGATGGTCACCTTCACCCACACCATCAGCGTCTTCGCGCTCGGGCTCACCACGCTCTACCTCTCGCGATTTGTGCTGCCCGAGCGCATCTCCCCCGTGCTGGGCATCGTCTCCGGTCTCACCATCGTCTGGGTCGGCGCCACGCTTCTGTACCGCCGCACTATCGGCCGCAAAACCGCCGCCCCGGCGTCGCCCATGATGCACGACCACGGCGATGGCCACGTGCACTCGCACGTCCCCGACGATATCAGCATGGGCGGTCTCATCGCCCTCGGCGCCAGCGGCGGCCTCGTGCCCTGTCCGAGCGCGCTGGTGCTGCTGTTGACGTCTGTATCGCTGAACCGCGTCGGCTTTGGCCTCAGCCTCCTGGTGGCCTTCAGCGCCGGACTCGCCGTAGTGCTGAGCGCGATCGGCTTGATCGTGCTCTACGCCAAACACCTCCTGCCCGATGCCGCCAAGACATCGCGCAATCCCTGGTTCCGCTGGCTGCCGGTAGCGAGTGCGGCGGTCGTCACTTGTATCGGGATCGCGATGACTTGGGTTTCCGCGCGGGGGTAGGCGGCGCCGCGATCGTGCGGGGGCGCGGCGCCTGCTGCCCCATCTTCCACAGCAGCCCCATCGCCAGTAGCACGAGCGCCACCGAAGTCACGTCGCTGTCGCCGAAATGATCGCCGATGAACGTGATCGCGCCGCCGTGATTCCGGTACCATCCGTGCCACACCCGATCCTCGTCCTGCATCGACTGCTCCAGCGTGGGCCGGATCGCCGCCTTGGTCTGCTCCGCCGCGGGATCGTTCGGCCGGAATCCCGCCAGCTCGCGCGACCATTTCTCGCTTAGCATGTACTGGTGTTTTCGGAACCAGTTGCCCCAGGCCGCCGCGGAGAGCGACTCCGCACCCGGCGTGGCAACGTCGATTCCGGCATTGCTCAACGTCAACCCGCTGAACACGATGTGCCCCGGTGTGTTTTCCAGGTGCTCCACGCGCGCCTGCAAAAACACGCCCAGGCCGAAGTCGATCGCGCATCCGGCGACGATCAGCATCGCCACCCACCGCGTCGATCCGAAGCGCACCGCCAGCAGCGTCAGCCCGAGCGCGAACATGGCCAGCAGCGTCAGGTGGCCCACGCCGAAATAATCGCGCTCGCCCACCACCAGCAGGCCCACCATCACCGAGAAGGCGATCAGCGCCAGCCAGAAATTCCGGAGCTTCGTCGCCGGATTCCTCAGCGCGCGGACCAGAAACCACACCACCAGCGGCCCGCCGCAAATACCCATCGCGAAGATCAGGTTGGTCTGGTAGATGACAAACGCGTTGTCCCGCACATACCCCGCGAGGCTCGGCTGATCGAACGCGTGCATCAGGCTGGGCGTACGCAGCACGTGCGGCACCGTGGTGTCGAATAGGTTGGCGATGAACTTCAGCACGTACCCGCTCTCGTCCTTCGGCCCGTACGCGACTGAAGTACTCACCGGCGCCATCACCGTGCCGTGCACGCCATAGGTCGCCATCGTCCAGCCGAACCACGCCAGCATCAGCGCGCCGCTCACACCCGCGATCGCCGCCAGTTCCTTCCACCGGTCGGCACGCTTCGGGAATACGACAAAGAGGTAATGCAGCGCGAAAAAGATGCAGTATGGTGCGGCGGAGTAATGCGCCAGTAGCCCGGCGGCTAACGCGAGGAACGCCGCCGCGGTGCGCAGGCGATCCTGCTTTCTCCAGCCCGCCAGATAAGAGGCGATTCCCAGCACGACATAAAAAGCCGCGAAAGACTTGGCCCCGGTGTACGTCGCGTTCACGATCACGAACGGGCTGCACGCGAAGATGCCGGTCAGCACCAGAATCGCGCCCTTCCGCGTGCGCCCCAGCACGGCCATGATCAGGCAGCACGGCAGGAAAAGCAGCAGGTTCAAGAACGTGTACGCCGCCTGGAAGACCTCGAACCGGTCCCCCGCCTGCGCCATGGTGAATGCTGCGATCACGTTCAGCCCCGGCGGACGGGAGGTGATTCGGTACCCGCCGAACATTTCGGAGCCCTTTGGAAAATGGTGCAAAAAGAACAGGCTGCGGCTGAATTGTTCCAGCCAGTCTCCGCTCCAGCCCGCACCGGAATAGTTCCGGATGATCGACAGTGCAATCACGGTCCACAGCAGCAGAAACCCGAAGCCGAGTGTTGCCTGCCGCACCCGGATCGCACCGAAGAGTTTGCGGAGGTCAGGCCAGGCGATCGCTCCGGGCACGGCACAGATGCCCGTGATCGCGTAGCAGC
>Ga0335077_10013618_pt1 | contig 10168 bp, 8 predicted proteins | sample Lox_Sample_31_FD_207151 | JGI IMG/M metagenome (GOLD analysis project Ga0335077, IMG submission 207151) | Soil microbial communities from Loxahatchee National Wildlife Refuge, Florida, United States - Lox_Sample_3.1 | ecosystem: Environmental > Terrestrial > Soil > Wetlands | place: USA: Florida...
GTGCTCCTCAACGCCACTGCGGCACCGCTACCGGGTCGGGACTTCAACGGAGATGGTCGATCCGACATTCTGTGGCGGCACAGCTCGGGGGTCGTATACGAATGGCTGCTGAATGGAACGACGATTATCGGGACGGGTTCGCCGGGCTCGGCTGGCACGGATTGGACCATTGTCGGAGTCGGGGACTTCAACGGGGACGGCAAGGCCGACATCCTCTGGCGGCACAGTTCCGGCGCCGTGTACCTCTGGCTGATGGACGGCGCCAGCATCATCGGGACGGGGTCACCGGGCGTCGTCTCTTCGGATTGGACCATCGCCGGAGTCGGGGATTTCAACGGGGACGGCAAGGCCGACATCCTCTGGCGGCACAGTTCCGGCGCTGTCTACGTCTGGCTCATGGACGGCACCAGCATCATCGGCGCGGGATCGCCGGGCGTCGTCTCTTCCGATTGGACCGTCGCCGGAGCCGGGGACTTCAACGGGGACGGCAAGGCCGACATCCTCTGGCGGCACAGTTCCGGCGCTGTCTACGTCTGGCTCATGGACAGCACCAGCATCATCGGCGCGGGATCGCCGGGCGCCGTCTCTTCGGATTGGACCATCACTGGAGTCGGGGACTTCAACGGGGACGGCAAGGCCGACGTCCTCTGGCGCCACAGCTCGGGCGCCGTCTACCTCTGGCTCATTGATGGCATCCGCATCATCAGCTCCGGCTCGCCGGGCGCCGTCTCCTCCGACTGGGCGATCGTGGAGGTGGGCGACTTCAACGGGGACGGCAAGGCCGATATCTTGTGGCGGCACAGCTCCGGCGCCGTCTACCTCTGGCTCATGGACGGCGCCAGCATCGGCGGGACCGGCTCCCCGGGCAGCGTTGATTCAAGCTGGACGGTCCAGTAATGCTGATCGCGCTCTCCGGCGAGGTACCGGATACACGAGCCGCTCCCTCCCCTTCCGTTCCGTGCTAGGCTGCGCCACAATCCAACGGGCGCCGCGCTAGACAGATCAGCCTATTTCGGGACCGGATCATGGTAGGGCGCTCCGGATGCCGCCTGAAGGAGCACCATGTCACACGCACGCGTCGCTGCCCTGACGTCGCTGGCCATGATTGCTTTTGCCAGCAACTCGTTGCTCTGCCGTGTCGCTCTCAAACACACCAGCATCGACGCCGCGAGCTTCACAACGATCCGGCTGATCTCCGGAGCCGTGACGCTGTGGCTGGTCGCGCGAATCACTCGCGGCGCCTATCCCGGGGCGGGCAGCTGGCCATCGGCGCTTGCGCTGTTCGTCTATGCGGCTGGCTTTTCCTTCGCGTACGTGAGCCTGCCCGCGGCAACGGGTGCGCTGCTACTCTTCGGCGCGGTCCAGGCCACGATGATCGGCCATGGCATCTGGGCGGGAGAGCGCTTGCTGAGACTGCAGCTCGTCGGTCTCGTGCTCGCCCTGGGAGGACTGGTCAGTCTGCTGTTGCCGGGTCTCTCGGCGCCGCCCTTGATCGGTTCCTTGTTGATGTTGAGCGCCGGGGTCGCATGGGGCGTCTACTCCCTGCGCGGCAAGGGGGCGGGCGATCCCACCTGGGTCACGGCTGGCAATTTCCTGCGTGCTGTTCCCGTCGCGGCGGCATTGAGCGTGCTGACGCATGCTGGCGCTTCCCTGGATCGCGCGGGATTCTGGTACGCGGTCTCCTCGGGCGCGCTGGCATCCGGCATAGGATACGTCATCTGGTACACGGCATTGCCGGCGCTGAAAGCCACCAGCGCCGCAACGGTCCAGCTCAGCGTTCCGGTCATCGCGGCCCTGGGTGGCATCGCTTTCCTCGGTGAGTCCGTCACCCTGCGTCTGGTACTGGCGTCCGTCGCCATCCTCGGTGGAATCGCCCTGGTAATTCTGGAAAGGCGGAGTGCCAATGGCGTCCGACGCGTCGCTGCCGGCGGCGCCGTGTCGCGACGCGGCCGAACTTGATCGGCGCCGACGCCGCCTGGACCTCCTTTCCGCGTTGCTATAACATCAACCGCCGTGACACTCGACCTCCTGATCCGTGATGGCCTGATCTGCCGCGACGATTCACCACCGGCGCCCGGGAGCGTTGGCGTGCGTGATGGCCGCATCGCAATCGTCGCCGCCAGCGCCGACGGTCTCGATGCCAGGGACGTCATCGATGCGCGCGGGCGCCTCATCATGCCGGGGATGATCGATCCGCACGTGCACATCGGGCACGGCGCCCCCCACGCGAGCGAGTTCTGGACGGAGGGCAGCTCCGCCGTGGTGGGCGGCGTGACGACGATGCTGACCTTCTATCGCCGCCACCCGTTCAACTATCTCGATCTCGTCCCCGACCTGATCGCGGCCGGCGAGGCCAATGCGCCGATCGACTTCTCGATTCACCTGCCGCTCTTCACGCGCCAGAATATCGACGAGGCGGCCGAGTATCGCCGTCGCCTCGGCATCACCGGGTTCAAGTTCTTTCCCGGGATCAAGGGCGCCGACGCCGCCGTCATGACGGCCCTGCCTCACACGGGGCCCATGCTGCCCGTCGACGACACGTTCGTCCTCGACGGCATGCGGGCGGTCGCGGCGCTGCCCGGCGCGCTGGCGCTCTACCACGCCGAGAACCCTGACCTGAACCATGCGGCCGCCGAGCGAGTCAAGGCGGAGGGACGCGGCGACCTTCGCGCATGGTGCGACAGCCGCCCCGACCACGGCGAGGCGCACAGCGTGCGCGACGGAGTGTGGTGGCAGCGTCTCACCGCCTGTCCGCTCTACATCGTCCACCTCTCGAGCGCGATCGCGCTGGAGGCGGTGCTCGAGGAGCGGCGCAGAACGCCGCGCGCGCCGCTCTGGGTGGAGACGTGTCCTCAGTTCCTCACCCATACGCGCGAGTCGAATATCGGGACGATCGGGAAGATGAGCCCGCCGTTCCGCACGCGCGAGGACTGCGATCGGCTCTGGCAGGGCATCGCCGCCGGTGAGATCCAGACCATCGCGTCCGACCACGGCGCCTTCCTGCGAGAGGAAAAGCGCGATGCCTGGAGCGGGCGCTCGGGCTTTCCGGGCATGGCGACGATCCTGCCGGCCCTCATGACCCACGGCGTGCGAGCGTCGCGCATCTCGGTGCAGGACGTAGTACGGATCTTCTCGGCCAACCCGGCCCGCATCTTCGGGCTCTTCCCCCGCAAGGGGACGCTCGCCCCCGGCGCCGATGCCGATGTGATCGTGGTCGACGACCGGAGCGACCGTGTGGTCGAGCCGCGGGCGCTCCGGTCACGCTCGGACTTCTCCATCTACGAGGGGCAGAGGCTCACCGGCTGGCCCACGCACGTCGTCGGCCGCGGTCGCGTGCTGCTCCGCGACGGCGAGTTCGTCGCCGAGCGCGGGGGCGGCCGATTCCTCGGGCGAGACACGATGCAGCCGGCCGGACGGTCAGGCGAGGCGTCCTGACCAATGGTCGATCTGGTGCCGGAGGACGTGAGACGGATGGCGGCCGCCATCGGCCTCGTCGTCGCCGACGACGATCTCGAGGACGTGACCTTCCGCCTCGGCGCGATCCTGGAGCACGTGGCCGCGCTGGAACGGCTGGAGCCGGCGGACGCAGGAGGCCGCCCCTCGAGCCCGACCGCTCGCGGACGTGACTGACGCCGACCTCACGGCGCTCGATGTCGGCGCTCTGGCCGACGTCCTTCAGCGGCGCGCCGCCTCCTCCGAGGAAATCGTCCGCGCCTACCTGGCGCGCATCGAACGCCTGAACGATACGCTCGCCGCATTCATCACGGTGTGCGCCGAGGCGGCGATCCGGGCCGCGCGCCGCGCCGACCGCGAGCTCGCGCGCGGACGCTCCCGCGGTCCGCTGCACGGGGTGCCATTCGCCGTCAAGGACGCGCTCTGGACGAAGGGCCTGCGCACGACGAACGGCTCGCGCCTATTCGAGGATTTCGTCCCGGCCGAAGACGCCACGGTGGTGACGCGCCTGCGCGCGGCCGGCGCCGTTCTGGTCGGCAAGCTGAACATGATGGAGATCGGGTTCGGCCCCACGCTCCATCCGCCGTTCGGCATCCCGCGCAATCCCTGGAATCTCGAGCGCACCACCGGCGGCTCGAGCAGCGGATCGGCCTCGGCCGTAGCGGCCAGGCTCGTCCCTCTGACGCTCGGCGCTGACACCGGAGGCTCGATCCGCCTCCCCGCCGCGTTCTGCGGCGTGGTCGGGCTCAAGCCGACTCGCGGGCGCGTCAGCCTCCACGGCCTCATGGGCATCCACCCGCCATTCGACTCTGCGGGGCCCCTCGCGGCCACCGCGTCCGGATGTGCCCTTGCTCTCGCGGCGATCGCCGGGCCCGATCGGAAGGATGGAACGACCGCGCGCGCGCCCATGGACGACTACGCCGCGGCCATCGATCGCGGGCTCGCCGGCATGCGCATCGGGATCGTGCGGGAGCTCATGGACAGCGCGCAGCTGCACCCCGAGGTGCGCGGCCTCGTGACCGGCGCAGTGGCGGCGCTGGAGAAAGCCGGTGCGCGGATCGACGAGGTGTCGATCCCGCTCATCACTCACGCGTCCGCGATCTACGTCGCCATCGCAGAGTCGGAGGCCGCCGCACGCTTCCGGCCGTATCTCTTGACGCGGTCCCGAGACATCGACGTGCTGCCGCGACGGCGCCTGCTCGCCGCGAGTCTCATCCCGGCGTCCGTCATTCCGGCCGCGCGGCGACTCGGGGAGCGGCTCCGAGCGCAGGTCGACGAGGCCCTCGGCGCCGTCGACGTCCTGGCCGCGGCCACGACGCCGAGCGCGGCGACGCCGATCGCGACAGCGCGCAGAATCGAGAGCCCTGAGGAGGCATGGGCGGCCACTGTGGCCGGCCGGAGCCTTTTCACCAACCCGTTCAACGTGACCGGCCATCCCGCGCTCTCGGTGCCGTGCGGCTTCACAGCGGAGCACCTGCCCGTCGGTCTGCAGGTGATCGGGCGTCACTACCGCGAGGCCGACCTGCTGCGCGTCGCTGCAGGGTACCAGGCGATCACGTCCTGGCACGGCCGACGGCCTGAGGTGTAGCCCTAGGGCCGTCGGCACCCGGCTCGCCGGGCGTGGTGCATCCGCGCCGATTCCCTGCTAGAGTCACTCCCGACCTGCCCGCTCTCACACAAGGAGGCCCGCCATGACACGTCAGTACAACATCATCGACTCCGATGGACACGTGCTGGAGCCGGTCGACCTGTTCGAGAAGTACATCGACCCCGCCTATCGCAACCGCGCGCCGCGGCTCATCGTCGACACCGATGGCAAGGAGCGGCTGCTCGTGGAGGACAGGGTGCTCGGCAGCCCGAAGGGCTTCGGCGTCGTCGGAGCCATCGGCGCTCGTGACGGGAAGATCCCCGAGACGATGAAGTACATCGAGGGACGCCCGGGCGGCTTCGATCCGCACGCCCGCATCCCGGACATGGACCTCGACGGGATCGACGCCGCGTTCCTCTATCCGAGCGTCGGCCTCTTTGCCGGCGCCATCAAGGATCCCGGGCTCGCCGCCGCCGTGTGTCGCGCCTACAATCGCTGGCTCGCCGACTACTGTCAGCCATATCCCGACCGTCTCTTCGGCGTGGCCATGCTGCCCATGCAGTCGATCGACCTCGCCATCGAGGAGATGCGCTTCGCGCGTCGCGAGCTGGGCATGCGCGCCGCGTTCCTCCGGCCCAATCCCTACAACGGGCGGATGCTGCATCATCCGGACTACACGCCCTTCTGGACGGAGGTGCAGGAGCTCGACGTGTCCATCGGGCTCCACGAGGGCGCCAGCGGCGGCATGCCTCAGGTCGGCGTGGACCGGTTCGAGACGCGCGGGGCGCGCCACATCATCTCGCACACGATGGAGATGATGCTGGCCGCGATGAGCGTCATCTGGAGCGGCGTCTGCGATCGCTTCCCGCGTGTCCGCATCGCCTTCCTGGAGTCCGGCGGCGGATGGATCGCGCCGTGGCTGGACCGGATGGATCGTCACTTCGACGACAAGGGGTTCAACGACTCCGGACTCTCCATGCGCCCGAGCGAGCTGTTCCGGCGCAACTGCTGGATCTCGTTCGAGCCCGTCGAGGGAAGCCTGAGCGTGCTCGCCGACTACATCGGTCCCCACAAGATCCTCTGGGCTACCGACTATCCGCACCCGGACGGCTTCTTTCCCGGAGCGCCTCAGTTGATCGCGGGGCGGGCGGAGCTGTCGGCAGCCACGAAGCGCGAGATCCTGGCCGGCGGCGCGATGCGCTTCTACGCGCTGCGCTGAATAGCGCCCTGGCTTCGGCGGAACAATCGTCCGGCCAGCCCGTCAGCCACACCGCCGGACTCGTGGCCCTCTACCGGGCGATGGAATCCGCTCGCCCCGCCGCGTCCCGACTGTTCGACGACCCGTTTGCGTCCGCCTTCCTCGGATGGCGATTCCGGTGGGCGCTTCGCCTGTCCAGGCTTCCGGTGGTCGGCGCCGCCATGCCCTGGTCGATCGTCGACGGCCATTGGTCCGGGCCCAGGGGAACGGTCGCGGTGCGGACCAGATACATCGACGAGGCTCTCGGGCAATCGCTCGAGAGCGGGGTGGACCAGGTCGTGATCCTCGGAGCCGGCTTCGACAGCCGGGCCTACCGAATTCCCCGGATCGAGAGGGCCCGCGTGTTCGAGGTGGACCATCCTGCCACTCAGGCCAGGAAAACGTCCGTCCTCCTGCGCCAGCTCGGAACGCTTCCCTCCCACGTGGCCTTCATCCCGATGGATTTCTCCTCGCACACGCTCGATGAGGTCCTGCCCGGCGTCGGCTATCGCCGCGAGGCCCGGACCTTCTTCGTCTGCGAGGGCGTCACGCATTACTTGTCGACGGCGGCCATCGACCCGATCTTCCGATTCGTGGGCCGGAACGCCGCCGGCTCCCGGATGGCCGTCACGTACATCCACCGCGGGATGATCGACGGCTCGGTGACGTTCACCGGCGCGGCCAACACGCTGGCGACCGTGCGCCGCGCAGGCGAGCCGTACACGTTCGGGTTCGATCCGGCCGAGCTGCCAGGATTTCTGGCGGCCCGCAACCTCGTTCTGATCGAGGATGTGGACGCCGGGACGTATCGCGAGCGCTACCTGTCGCCCCGCGGCCGCGGACAGGAGCCGCTGGCCGAATTCCAGCGAGCCGCCCTCGTGGAGACTCGGCCGCGCTGAGCCCCGAGCGACACTGCTCGGGGTGAGACCGCGAATGATCACGCGTCGCCGGTCGCCATGGGACTCGCTCGCCGATAAACTCTCCCGGGTCACTTCCTCGGGTGAGTTCATCCCCGAGATCGATGGGCTTCGGTTCATCGCAATCCTGGCCGTCGTCTCTCATCACTTGATGGCCGTCTATCTCATAGCTACCGAGCGACCTGTCTGGCCTCGACTCGGGGATCAATCCGTTCTGGTGCAGCTCACGTTTGCCGGGTACTCCGGGGTCCAGCTGTTCTTCGTCATCAGTGGCTTCATTCTCGTCTTGCCGTTTGCCCGATCCCATCTCGGTTCCGGGTTGGCTCGACCGTCTTTGAAATCCTACTATTTGAGACGACTCACTCGCATCGAGCCGCCCTACGTGATCAACCTCGTATTGTGCTTTCTCTACATCTGGATCAAGCATCCGGAGCGTCGCGTGTTCGCTCCGCACTTCATCGCCAGTCTTTTCTACTCGCACAGCCTCGTGTATGGCGAGGCCAGTCGGATCAACGCCCTCGCGTGGTCCCTGGAAATCGAGGTTCAGTTCTATCTGATCGTCCCGCTGATGGCCACCGTCTTCGCGATCCGGAATGCCACGGCCCGCCGGGCCGTGCTGGTCGCGGCCATCCTGTGGTTTGGCATCGTTCCCCAGTGGTTGATCGCCCATTTCGGCCCTGCGCGCCTGTCCCTCACGGTGTTGAATTTCCTCCAGTACTTTCTCGCGGGATTTCCTGGCCGACCTCTATCTGACCGTTCCCGTGAGAGGACGCGGGACCAGCCGCTCCTGGGATGTGGTCGTCGTGGCGTCAGGGCTGACGACCCTGGTCGTCCTCACGCGATTCCGCGACCAGCAGTATCTTTTGCCGTTCGTGATCGCCCTGGGCTGTCTGGGCACGTTTCTCGGCAGATCCGCCAACACCATCATCCGGTTCCGGCCCGTCGTCGTGGTCGGCGGCATGTGCTACACGATTTATCTCTACCATGCCCTGATCCTCGGCCCATTCAGCCGGGCGATTCATCATGTCTCCTCGCTGGCGCGTCCGTTCTGGCTCCAATTTCTCGTGTACGCGATCCTGCAAGGTGTGCTGATCCTCGCCGTCTGTGCCGTGCTGTTCGTGTGCACCGAGAAGCCGTTCATGAAGAGATGGCGCGGTCTTCGAGTGTTGAAGCGTGCGCCGGCGTCCGTGTCTTCCCCGGCCACCTGAACTCCGTGTCCGAGGCGAGATGGAGAAGGGCATGACGGCGCCCGGCGGCAGCGAACGCGCCAAGATGGACGTCGTGCGTCAGGGAGCGGTGCTCCCGATGGTCGCGATCGACCCCGCGCCCACCGATGTGCAAGCCGACATCGCCGTGACCGTGCGCAACGGCTTGCGGCTTGGAGCGTCGCTGCTCATCACCTGGTCGGTCGCCATGATCGTCAAGCTGCAAGTGCCCGCCCATCTCGGTCCCGTACGGCAAGGGTACTTCTCGGCCGCCGAGAGCCTGGCCGGCGTGTTCTTCATCCTCATCGGCCTCGGCATCGACACCCACATCATGCGAGAAGTCTCCGTACGCCCCAGGCATGCTTCCGAGATCGTCGGCGGCATCTTCGTGTTGCGCGGGCTGATGAGTGCCGCCCTCCTGATCGTGATGACCGCCGTGCTGCAAACGTCCAGGCGACCTTCCGAGCTCGTGGTCACCGCGGCCGTGTTCGGTATCGCGAACCTGATCATCGCCAACAACACGACCCTGGCGAGCGTCCTCCAGGCGACCTCGTTCGCGGGACCGGTCGCCGCGGCCAACGTGGCGGGAAAGCTCGCGTGGGCGGCGGGTGTCCTGCTTGCGCTGCACTACGATGCCCCGCTGCCCCTGCTGGCGCTCGCGCTGCCCGGCGGCGATCTGCTGAAGACGGCCGTGCTGGTACCGTTCGCCCGCTCGCGACTACAGCTCCAGTTCCGGATCGACGTGCCGGCGTTGCGCCGCGCCCTGCGCGCCAGCACCCCGTTCTTCGTGAACGCCATGGCTCTGGGATTGCTCAGCAACCTGGGCATGAGCATCCTCGCGTTCATCCGCACGGACCCGCGCGAGGTCGGCTGGTTCGCGGCCGTCCAAAACCTGGTGGCCTTGTGCTCACTGCTCATGCCGCTGATGGGATGGGTGATCATGCCCCTCCTTTCGCGCGCGTATGCGCGTTCCGAGGCCGAAGGACTCGGGATGCTTCGTCGGGGGCTCGAAGGGCTGATCATCCTGGTCGCTCCGCTCACCGTGGCCGTGTCCGCCAGCTCCGACACGCTGGTGCGAGTCGCGTTCGGCCCGGCGTTCGCGCCGGCCGCCCCGGGCCTGTCGATTCTGTCTCTCGTGTTCCTGATGACGTATCTCGACGTGATGCTCGCGATGGCGCTGTCGATCGTGGGGCGCGGATGGTCGGTGACGCTCGTGTCCATCGGGTCCGTCTTCGTCAATGCGGCGCTCATGCTGCTCTGCGTCCCGATCGGCCGAGGCCTCATCGGCACCGGCGGCGAGTGCGCGGGAGCCGCCGCTTCGGTCGTCGCCACCGAGGTCTTCGTGCTCGTGGCGATGCTGTCGCGCTTCAGGGAGTCTCCGCTCGATGGACGTGTGATCCGCGCGCTGGTCAAGAGCGTGGCGACGGCAGTCGTGGTCCTGCTGGTCGACCGGGCGCTGCGAGGCCTCGGGCCTACCCGGTTGGTCGCGGATGCCGCCCTCTACGGCGCGATGACCCTCGCGCTGCGTACCGTCCGGCTCGCCGAGCTTCGCCAGGCCTGGCGAAGCCTTCGGATGACGGGCGCCGGCTGAGCCTGGCGGCCGGGCTCAACGGTCCGCGGGGTCGGGTAGTGCCTCAGTTTGCCCCGAGCGACGCGCGGGAAACCGAGCGGGTGGCGGCGGGGCGCCTGTGGGGCCGGCCGCGCGGAGTGGGCCCCCCGAGGCCCGTCCGCAGCTCGAAGAGCTGCGATTCGGGCGAATGGGTGACGG
>Ga0335077_10013619_pt1 | contig 10167 bp, 4 predicted proteins | sample Lox_Sample_31_FD_207151 | JGI IMG/M metagenome (GOLD analysis project Ga0335077, IMG submission 207151) | Soil microbial communities from Loxahatchee National Wildlife Refuge, Florida, United States - Lox_Sample_3.1 | ecosystem: Environmental > Terrestrial > Soil > Wetlands | place: USA: Florida...
CTGTTCCCCACATTCCACCAGCTATATCGTGTGAACAGACGCTGTTTATCACTAAACGAGTGATCGAGCCGGCCAAGCACCTGGTTCGAGTTCGCGCCCTTCGGAAAATTCAGCACGTAATTGTTTACCGTGCCCGGTCCGTTGGGCACCGGCCAGTATTTCTGCATGACGAGTGTGGTGGTGTCGAACCGGCTCGCAGGGATCTGGTTGTCTGGAAAAGGTGTTCGGGTGATGATGGGTTGACCGTTTGCGCTGACGGGGCAGGTCGGATTGCTGCCGGCTCCGCAAGTGGTCAGCGGATCGTAAATGGTCGGCTGACCGGCGAAGTTACCCGCCCGGAAGACGGCCGTCGGCACGGTGAGTGTGCTCGGTATGCCCGTACGTAGCGCGAACCCTTCCCATGACGCGAAGAAAAATGTCTTGTTATGGATCACCGGTCCGCCCAGGGTGATGCCGTACTGGTGTTGCGTGAATGGCGGACGAGGGACTCCGTTCCGATTGTTAAAGAAATCGTTGGCGTTCAGGACCTTGTTGCGAAGGTATTCATAAAGACCGCCATGTAAGGAGTTGGTGCCAGTTTTGGTGGTCATGTTGATTATGCCCCCGCCAAATTGCCCAAATTCCGCATCGACATTGTTGGTCGCGACGCTGAATTCCTGTATGGCGTCCTGGGTCGGTACAAGCGGCGTGTTGTTTCCTGAGAGATTGTCCTGCACGCCATCGATGAAGATCGAGTTCTGAGCGGCGAGCCCGCCCCCGATCGAGTAATTCCCGAAGGAACCGGGGTTGGTGCCGGCGCCGGTGCTACCAACCGCATTACCCACTGCGGAGCCTTGGCTGGATCCCAGCGGCACAACCCCGGGCGCCAACGCGACGAGATTGAACACATTGCGACCATTGAGCGGCAGTTCCTGCACCTGCCGGCCTTCGACTACCTGGTTCAGCGTGGCCGATTCGGTTTGTAACAGGGGGGCATTCGAAATTACCCCTACGCTCTGTGTCATTTCACCGAGTTCGAGAGACACATCGACGCGTGTCGCGTTGTCGACGCGCACCTGGACCTGATCGCGTGTGAGATGCTTGAAACGCGTTTGCTCGACGTCCAGCTTGTACATACCGGGAAGCAGATTTAGAAAACGGTAGTTCCCCGCAGCATCAGTCTGGGTTGCGAGAGCCCCCGCAGTGCCCGAATTGATGAGGGCAACTCGCGCCCCGGCGATGGTACCGCCTGAGGCGTCGGTGACAGTGCCCAGAATGGTTCCATAGAACGTCTGTGCGTCAATGGGACCTGCCTCCATGAAAGCGAGGATCGAGAGAAGAACGACCGCACGAAACGCCATCTCGCCGCGCTGGCGGCGTTCCTTGATGAACGAATTCCGGCAGTTCGTACTCCTCGTCACTTTACGCGCTTCTCCGAGCGGAGCTTCGATGAGGCTCTGTGTCCCGAAAATTAGTAGCGGGAGCCTGCACCCAGCGCTAAACCAGAATTCTCATCTTGGCCTCCGGATTGGGCTTAGCATATCACGACCCCAAGTCCTGGTCTTCCGAAGCGTGCTCCCTGCGTGCTCCGTACTCCGAGGCGTTTTTCTTCCCCGGGAGCTTCTTTTGACTCTGCCAGGCGCCAAATTCCGCGTGGAGGAAGGAACCGAAAACCGGGGAACCGCGGCCTAGCGATTCTGAGCTTTCAGATGGTAAACGCCCGGCGTTCTCCAGGTGACCGTGGAAGGGCCGGCCCAAACGTTGACTCCGGCCCTTCAGGCGGAGGTGCATAGATCGGCCAGGAGGTCTTGCAAAAACGCTTTCCGGCACCCGAACGCAAGGGTTTTGGATGATGGCACTCATCCAAGCCACTGGGGATTGCCAGGGATCCGAGAGACCCAAAACGGATGTGCCCACTTGGTATTCTGGAACGAAGGCGGAGCGGGGACCGAGGGAACTGGAGATCCCTTCCCGACTGGCGGATGCGAATTTCTCGCTTTCGAAGTCGATTTCGGGCTGTTCCGGAAGAATAGTGAGGCGTCGTGAAATCAGAACCCCAACCAATCCTCGTATTGGCGGCCGATGACCATCCACTGCTGCGGAAAGGTATCGCAGCCCTGGTGAACGCCGAGACCGATATGAAGCTGGTGGCGGAAGCGTCCACCGGAGTGGAGGCGATCAAGCAATTCAGGCAGCATCGGCCGGACATTACGTTGATGGACCTGCAGATGCCTGACATGAACGGCATCGATGCGACGATTGCGATTCGCCAGGAATTTCCGGAGGCGCGAATTATCGTTCTCACGACATATACGGGCGATATCCAGGTGGTGCGAGCGCTGAAAGCCGGCGCCCGCGGTTACCTCTTAAAAGCAAAGGTAAATGAAGAACTGCTGGATACTATTCGTTGTGTCTATGCCGGGCAAAGGCGGATACCTCCCGAGGTCGCAGCCGAGGTGGCCGAGTACACCGCCAAAGAAGCCTTGAGTGACCGCGAGGTTGAGGTGCTAGGGCTGGTCGCGACAGGAAATGCAAATAAAGAGATCGCTGCAAGGCTCTCGATCGGTGAGGATACGGTCAAACGGCATGTCACGAACATCCTTGCGAAACTGGAAGCAAACGACCGGACGCACGCGGTCACCATTGCGCTCAAACGTGGAATTATCGAGCTGTAGATCCCACTAAAGTGGGAGCGCCCGATGCCCGATTTGTAGGTTTAACTCTTGTTGCAGATTCTCTAAACTATTTTCTGGGTACCCATTCTGCAACGGCTATTTTCGACATTCGCTGACGGTTGGCCCGGCGGCGGCCTCCTATTGCAGCGCTTCCTCGCTGGAGGAGCCTTACTTTATTACGGTGCGAGGGCACTGGCTGATGCGCCTCATTTCGAACTTGTCGTACCGCAAATAGTAGGAGCGGCGTGCGGAATCCTGATTGTTGCCGGACTGTGGACGCCACTGGCGGGCGCGGCCGCTGCAGGAGTCGAGCTTTGGATCGCTTTGTCTCAGCCCAAGGACATGTGGACATCCATTGTTTTGGCGGTACTTGTGGCCAGTTTGGCGATGATCGGCCCCGGGGCGTGGTCCCTAGACGCGCAGCTTTTCGGTAGAAAGCAAATCGATGCGGACCTCTAAAGGGGCAAGTTGAGCCGCACGAAAGTGGGAGAAGCAGCTTTCACGATCTAGCCACTGCGAACTCCAACGATTTAGTGTTGTTCTCTTGCCGGGCCCGGCGCAGAATCGGGGCGTGGGCTTTGAGACTGTGCCGCGGTCCTCGAACATTTCGCACGGCGCAATTCAACTTTTCACGGCCATGCAGCGAGGGCCAACAAGACCCTTTAGCGTGAAGGAAGATAACTGATGAACGCCCTGCCGCTTTCCGTCGCCCTTGTGACACTGGCCGCCGCAGCTTACGGCCAGGCAGTGGATGGATCCATTTCGGGCCTGGTTACCGACGTAAGAGGCGCTGTAATTGCGGGCGCTTCCATCACGGTCACCGACCAGGATCGGAATACTACTTTTGCCGTTACTTCCAATGACTCGGGGTTTTACGAAGTATCCCAATTGCCTATTGGCAAGTACCGCATTTCCGTTTCGAAGCCGGGCTTCAGCACTCACGTGACGGAAGCGTTCCCCCTAGGCGCTGAACAAAAGGGCGCTGTGAATATCACGCTGGGAGTGGGTACTACGGCTACTGAGATTACCGTGTTGGCCGGCGTCCAAATGCTGGATCCTCTTACTTCAACGTTGAGTGGGAACGTAACCAACCGCCAGATTGAAGACCTTCCGCTAAACGACCGGAACATTTATTCAACTACTTCGCTCGTTCCCGGCGTGTTTCAATCCAAGACCACGAGCGGCGTCGATGACACGTTCTATGGCAATCATTTCATTATTAATGGAAGTCAGGAAGCGACGAGTGACATCATCTTAGACGGCGTCAGCGCCGAAGTGAATCACAACGTTCCCACGATCCCTGCCATCAGCGCGATTCCCTCTGTGGAAGGCATTGAGGAATTCCGTATTCTCACAAATGGCTACCCGGCGGAATACGGACGAAGCGGCGGCGGTGTGGTGATTATGGTTACGAAGTCGGGAACCAACGTCCTGCATGGGAGCGCATTCGAGTTTCTGCGCAACAGCATCCTCGATGCAAATAACCTTTTTGCGAACGGCGCCGGCATTCCCCTCGCCAGCTTTAAACGCAATCAATTTGGAGGAAGTCTCGGCGGGCCGGTAGTACTGCCCAAACTATACCGTGGCGAGAACAAAACCTTCCTTTTCGCCGATTATGAAGGGATGCGGCTTAGGGCGGCTCAAACCGCAACCTATACACTCCCGACGTCTTTGCAGCGGCAAGGCGATTTTTCCCAAACTTATAATGCAAGCGGCCAAAAGCTGATTGTCTATGATCCGTTCACCACCGCGCCCGACCCGAATCAGCCGGGCGCATTCATTCGCACTCCATTCGTCAACAACAGAATTCCGGCGTCGCAATTAAACCCGGTCGCGCTGAACATGCAGAAGTATTATCCGCTGCCGAATACTGCCGGAAATCCGATTACCGGGACGAACAATTATGTCGTCCAGAGTGCCTATCCGCAGCCCTCGAATCGTTTCGAAGTCAAACTGGACCATTACATCAACCCGGCAAACCGGCTGATGGGCCGCTACGATGTCCACGACAGCGTTTATAGCAAGCCGAACTTTTTCAATAACATCGCCGACCCTGGCTGTTGCGAACCGATGCATCAGCGGTTGCAGAGCGGCGTCGTATCGTACACCCACGCTATGGGCGCCTCGAAGCTCCTGACGTTACGCGGTGGTATGGGCCGTGTCGCCGCCAATCGTGTTCCGTGGAGCGCCTCGTTGAACGGATCCGGCGGCTTCGACCCGACACAACTCGGTTTGCCGGCGTCCATTGCAGCCCAGGCAAATCAACTGATGTTCCCGACAGTGACTATTCAGGACATGACCCAGCTCGGGCCCAGCCCTGGCGACGTCTATCATATGTGGGACACGACTTATAGCGGCAACGGGAGCCTGTCGTGGATCAAGGGACGCCACGCGATCCAGTTCGGCGGCAACATTCGATTCAACTATGTTAATTACGGGAGAGCGACCTCACCGGTCGGAAGCTATCAATTCTATCGGTCGATGACCCAGGGCCCGAATCCGTTCAGTCCCGCGTCGACATCGGGAATCGGTTACGCATCTTTCCTTCTTGGAATCGGCGGAGGCGTCAACGCCAGCTCCGGACAGACTACCGATGAAGCCAATCCCGCCAATGCCAGTCGTTACTATGCTCTCTACCTGCAGGACGACTTTCGCGCCAGTTCTAAGCTCACCCTGAACGCCGGATTGCGGTGGGACGCGGAAACGGGTGATACGGAACGGTACAACCGCCAGACGGCGATCGATCCGTTTGTGCGCAATCCCTTATCGGATCTCACTGGAATGAATCTGCTCGGCGGAACCCTTTTCGCCGACGGCACGCTCGGCCGCCGCGCAATCGTTAATACTCCTCTGCGCAACTTCGGGCCGCGGATCGGCATGGCTTATCGGATCACGCCCTCGATGGTGATTCGCTCCGGTTACGGCATCTATTATATGGCTGCGCCGTTCGGCGCCAGCCGGCACAATTTGGGCGATGGCTATTCGACCACGACGCCCTGGATCACGACTCTGGATGGCGCAACGCCCATCAGCACTTTGAGCAATCCGTTCCCGAACGGCTTCAATTACTACACCGGGTCCAGTCTGGGATTGCTGACCCAGGTCGGCGCGACCTTGACAGATGCGTGGCCGGCCACGCTGAAGACGCCCTATAATCAGCAGTGGAATGCCACGCTGCAGAAGGAGTTCGCGAACGGCAGTATGCTGCTGGAAACGGCATACGCCGGAAACAAGGGAACCCACCTGCCGTACTTTCTGCCCACCTCGCCTGAATTAAATCAACTCGACCCCTCTCTGCTCAGCCAGGGGACGGCGCTACTGGCCCTCGTCCCGAATCCTTTTTATGGCATCATCACCACACCGGGCATTCTGTCGCAGCCGACGGTCCAATACGGGCAGCTAGTGCGACCGTATCCTCAATATACCGGCTTTCAGCCCAAAAACGCGTCGTGGGGAAACTCGAATTATCATGCGCTGCAATTGCGCTTTCAAGAGCGATTCTCAAGCGGTGCGACATTGATGGCGGCCTACACCTTCTCGAAAACGATCAGCGACGCCGTGGACGGACTTTGGACGCAAGCTGGCACCGTCCGGAACTGGTACTGCATTGAATGCGAACGCGCGGTTTCGTCATATGATCAACCGCACCGGTTCGTGGTGAATGCCATTTATGAACTCCCCTTCGGACGTGGTAAGGCGTTCGGCGCCGGCGCAAACCGGCTTGTAAGGGCGCTGGCGGGAAATTGGCAGGTGAATGCAATCGTTACGCTTGCGGTCGGACTTCCGCTATACAACTTCACGGAATCCACCAGTACGTGCTTCTGCTTCGGCGGGCTGCAGCGGCCCGACTATGACGGCCAAACAGTCAGTTTAGGCAACGCCCAGTCGATAAATGAATGGTTCAACACCGCAGCATTCAGCCAGGCCGCTCCTTTTACGTTCGGCAATCTTGGACGCACCTTGACCGCAGTCCGGGCGTCCAGCGCTCACAATCTGGACATCTCGGTTTTCAAAAGCTTCAAACCGGTCGAGCGGCTTACCGTGGAATTACGCGGTGAGGCGTTTAATCTCACCAATACGCCCATCTTCACCGCACCCAATGTGACTCTTGGGTCCACTTTGTTCGGGGTTGTCTCGGGCCAGGAAAACACGCCACGCCAGATTCAGTTTGGTCTGAAGCTGTTAATGTAAAATGCATGCCGCTTAGTTACGTACGAACCGTTCAGGCCTTGCTTCGAGATCCGGGGCGTAGGCGCACACTTTTCGGTGGCGTAGCCGGCTCGCCCCTCGAGAACAGTGCGGTTCCCTGGAGGTTCTTTCCCGGGATGGCATGAAGAGATATCCGGTTCCAGTGTTGTGGTTGCTGCTTTCCGGTTGGCTGCCGGTCATGTCAGCCGAGGTCGCGCCACATCGTCTGGTGGTCAGACTGCCACTTAACGATCGCGACGACATTCGGTTTATGCATATATCCGCCGAACAGGGGTTATCACAAAGCCGGATCGGTCAGATAGCTCAGGATGATCAGGGCTTTCTTTGGCTTGGAACTCAGGACGGTCTCAAGCGCTACGATGGTTACCGTTTCCGCGAATATCGGTATGACCGCGCCAACCTATACAGTCTGCGGGGTAGTTCCATCCGCGCGTTATACAAGGATCGCTCTGGAAAGCTGTGGGTGGCTTCGGATCTTTACCTCGACCGATATGATCCGGAACGAGACCTTTTTGTCCACCACAGCTTCGCACCAGGGCAACTGGAAGGACCTATTACCCACATTAGCCAGGATCGCGATGGATTCCTGTGGCTAACAACCAACCACGGACTGACCCGCCTGAACCCCGAGACTTGGCAGACGCTGCACTATGAACATAAGCCGGGCGATCCAGGCAGCCTGAGCAGTAATCTGGCCAGGTCCACATTTGAAGAGAGGGACGGTACGTTTTGGGTGGCAACCACCGAGGCGCTCGAAGTTTTCGATCGTCAGTCAGGCAGGGTAGTCAGGCGTTTTCCCGTTGCCTCGTATCTCACGAGAGCCCCGGCCAGAATCATCTTTTGCGAAGATCACGCCGGTGTCCTTTGGGTTGCCGCCTCATCCGGTACGAGTTTGTTAGCCGTCGATCGGCGCGCGAACCAGATCACCGAATATCCTGTTCCGGTATCGGCCCGGGGTGGATTACGGATGGCCGGCGTTCTGACTATGTATGAAGATCCGGATGGAGTGATATGGCTCGGTACTGACGGTTATGGTCTTCTCAAACTGGACCGCGACCGTCGGGCCTTCGGCCGTTATCGGCGGAATCCGGGGCATCATGACGGCATCAATTCGGACTTTGTATCTGCGTTTTTCGAGGACTCGCAGGGGCTTATCTGGGTAGGAACGGTAGGCGCCGGGGTAGACCGTTTTCCCCAGCAGCCTCTGCCCTTTCGGCGATACCGATACGATTCCAGCAACCAGGCCGCGTCGGTTTATGAGGATAGCCGTGGAGTTGTCTGGGCTGGTAGCCCCAAGGGACTCAGTCAGGTCGACCGCAATACGATGGAATTGTCTTACTACCACAACTCGGCTTGGCCTTCGGAGTTAAGGAACGCATACGTGATCTCGACAGTCGAAGATCGTCAAGGGCGACTTTGGCTCGGCACTCTCGGCCGAGGGCTCTTTTGCGTCGATTTCAGAAGCGGGAAAGTCGACGCGTATCGGCATCTCACATCGGATCCGAACGCAGGGGGCGCCAGCATCGTGAACACCTTGTTCGTGGACCGGGATGGCGCGCTGTGGGCGGCAACCGAGCACGGCCTCTATGCGTTCGATCCGCGGAAGAAGCAGTTCCGGGTCTACCGCGCCGGCGGCGGCGAATTCAGCCGGTACCACTCGATCGTACAAGACAAAGACGGCAATTTGTGGGTAAGTACCTGGCACGCCGGCATACAGCGCTTCGATCTCACAACCGGCAGATTTACGACGTTCCGGCACGACCCGGGCAGAACTGACAGCCTCAGCAGCGATCTTGTGAATTCGATCGCGATTGACCGAAGCGGGACGATTTGGGTGGGGACCCCCAGTGGATTAGACCGTTTCGACGCGTCAAGCGGTACCTTCCGAACCTATACCGAACACGAGGGTTTACCGAATAATAACGTAATCGCGATCCTTAGCGGCGATGTCGGCGAACTTTGGCTTGCGACCAGTTATGGTCTGTCCAGATTTGATACCGCTACCCGGAGGTTTCTGAATTACTACGATACAGATGGAATTCTAGGAAACGAGTTCGACGGCTTCAATGTCGGTTGGAGGAGCCGTCGCGGAGAGCTGTTCTTTTGTTCGTACGCTGGGATCACAGCATTTTTTCCGGACCAGATTGTCGAAAGAAGTTACGAGCCGCGAATTGTCATCACGGATTTCCAGTTGTTCGGGAAACCCGTGCCGATCGGAGGGGAATCCCCTTTGAAGGTGTCGATGCCGTTCACTCGGTCCCTGACTCTTTCTCATCGCCGGAACATCTTCTCACTGGAGTTTTCGGCGCTGGATTATTGGGATCCTGCGCGCGATCGTTATCGGTATCGGCTCGATCCTCTGGAACGGGAATGGAACGAGACCGATGCCAGCCGCCGGTCCGTAATGTATACAACGCTTCCGGCTGGCAACTATACGTTCCGGGTGCAGGCCCGCACAAACCGTGGCAATTGGAATGAAATCGGCGCGAGCGTAGGAATTCGAGTCTTACCCGCCTGGTGGAGTACGTGGTGGTTTCGGGGATTGTTGTACGCTGCTTTCTTCGGATTGCTGTGGGCGTTGTACCGTTACCGCCTCCATCAGATCGCGCGCGAATTCAAAGCACAGATGGAAGGACGCGTCGATGAACGACTGCGCGTCGCGCGCGATCTGCACGATACGCTGCTACAGAGCTTCCATGGGCTATTGATGCGCTTTCAGGCGGCTCATAATCTGCTTCCGCGTCGTGCCGCGGAGGCGAGGGATGTCCTGGAAACAGCTCTGGACGACGCTGCCGACGCCATTACTCAGGCACGCGATGCGGTCCAGGATCTGCGCTCGACATGTGTCCTCACGAATGACCTGGCGAAGGCGGTTGAGGCCCTGGGAGACGAACTGGCAGTACAGCCTAACGCTGAAACTGGCGAAGGACCTTCCTTTTCGGTGGAAGTGGATGGCGCGGTGCAACACCTGCATCCGATCGCGCGGGACGAAATTTACGGCATTGCGCGAGAAGCCGTGCGCAATGCTTTCCACCACGCGCGGGCGCGCCGGATCGAAGTCGAATTCCGTTACGAGCCGCAGCAGCTTCGCGTGCGAGTGCGAGATGATGGAATAGGCATTGATCCAGCCGTTTCGGGCCATGAAGGACGCCCTGGGCACTGGGGGATGACGGGCATGCGCGAGCGTGCAAGAAATGTGGGAGCACAACTGGAGGTCTGGAGTGAGCACCATGCTGGTACAGAGATCGAATTGACCGTCCCAGCATTGCTGGCTTACGAGTCACATGCTCATCGCCGTTTTCGG
>Ga0335077_10013620_pt1 | contig 10167 bp, 8 predicted proteins | sample Lox_Sample_31_FD_207151 | JGI IMG/M metagenome (GOLD analysis project Ga0335077, IMG submission 207151) | Soil microbial communities from Loxahatchee National Wildlife Refuge, Florida, United States - Lox_Sample_3.1 | ecosystem: Environmental > Terrestrial > Soil > Wetlands | place: USA: Florida...
GATTCGTGCACTTGCTGGATGCACGCATGAAGGAACTCAGGCGGGAACCCGAGGTTGTCTTTTGGGTATTTGGGTTTCCTTTGCTTCTGGCCCTGGGACTTGGCATTGCCTTTCGTAACAAGCCGGCGGATACCACTTCGATTGCCATCGTAAACAGCCCCGCGGCTCAGCGGACGCTCGACCTGATCCGGCAATCGGGGCACACCTCAGCTATACATGCTGATGTAGTCGATCGCCCACAAGCGATGAAAGGGTTTCGCCTGGGAAAGTACGATTTGGTGATCGAAGTCGATCAAGATGGAACTTTCAAGTATGTGTTTGATCCGGCCAGACCGGAAAGTGTGCTTTCAAAATCTGAAGTGGATGATGTTTTGCAAACTGCGGCGGGGCGTCATAATCCGCTCTCGACATCGTCAGTGGTTTCCAGCGAACCGGGATCGCGCTACATCGATTTCCTAATCCCCGGATTAATCGGCATGAATGTGATGAACGCGGCGATGTGGGGTATCGGTTTTGCGATCGTGGATATGCGGCAACGCAAGCTGCTGAAACGTTTCGTTGCAACGCCAATGCGCAGAAGCGATTTTCTGCTGGCCCTGGCGAGCAGCCGATTGATATTGATGATCCTGGAAGTCGGTCTGCTGCTCGGATTCGGCGTGCTGGTGTTTCACATGCGTGTGCTGGGCTCGGTTGCCGTCATTCTCCTGATTGGAGCGATCGGGGCGCTTGGATTTGCTGGTGTTGGCCTTCTCACTGCAAGCCGTGCTCAAAAAATCGAAAGCGTCAGCGGGCTAATCAACGTGGTGATGATGCCGATGTGGATCTTCTCCGGAGTGTTCTTCTCCTACGAGCGCTTTCCCGCGATCATCCAGCCTTTTATCAAAGTATTGCCTTTGACCGCACTGAATGACGCGTTGCGCGCGACCATACTGGAAGGTTCTTCGCTTGCTGCTCAGAGCAGCAGAATGCTCGTCCTTGGAATTTGGGGGATTATCTGCTTCGTGCTCGCGCTGCGATGGTTTCGCTGGACATAAAATCGATTTGGACTTCGATTAGCGGCCGCATGTGTACTTGTGAGTTTTCTTCGTGCCATTCTAACTGTTACAATTAATCATCTTACCCTCGCTGTGTTAGGTCCAGCGCCGCAAGCGTAGTCGTCAGCCACTTGCATGCAGCGTTTTCTGTAGATAGCTCATCTAGAGGTGCTGATGGGAGCCCTGACCCACGCAGATCGCCGCACACTTTTCTTTGATCAAATTCGCTCAGCGCCGTACCGTGTGCTGCTACTTGATTATGACGGTACCCTTGCTCCTTTCCACATCGAGCGTGATCGTGCCGTCCCGTATCGCGAAGTTCCAGAGTTGCTGGGACGGATAATTGCGAGCGGGACACGAGTGGTTCTGATTAGCGGCCGCCCGGCGCGGGAATTACGTCAGCTTTGTGGCATCCATCCGCAGCCGGAGATCTGGGGAAGCCATGGCACTGAACGTTTACTGCCCGATGGAACGTATCATCTGCAGGAGCTCGCACCAGAGCAGCGGAATGGGCTTCGGGAAGCGGAGAGATTTCTACGCCAGGAAGGCCTGGAAGACAGGATAGAGGTCAAGCCCACGGCGGTCGCGCTGCACTGGAGAGGATTGACGAAAACCGAGGTCGAACAACTCAAGAGTAGAGTTCAGCCGGTCTGGAGGGATTTGACAGGGCGTAACAGCCTGGAGTTAATGGAGTTTGATGGCGGCCTGGAGGTTCGGGCGCAAGGTGAAGACAAAGGGAAAGCGGTTGTTGCCATCCTAAGGGAATGCAACCCAAATGCCGCAATTGCCTATCTTGGCGATGATCGCACCGACGAGGACGCATTTCGCGCATTGCAGGGCAGGGGTCTAACGGTGCTGGTGCGGGAGCGAGACCGACCGACCTCGGCGGAGATACACTTGCGACCGCCGGGTGAACTCATCGAGTTCTTGCGCGAGTGGCTTGCTAGTTCATACGAGGAACGCTGATGCTCACACGAGGACGCCTGATTAATGTGTCAAACCGGCTGCCGGTTTCGATCAAAAAGACCGCAGCCGGCATGCGCGTGGAGCGCAGTTCGGGAGGGTTGGCCACCGCACTGGACAGCGTATGGCAGGACCAGTCCGGAGTCTGGATCGGATGGCCGGGAACGACCGAAGATCAGACAGCGCATAGCTTGCTTGCGCGCGCTTCGCGGCGCCGCTCCCACGAATTTCAGGGCGTCACACTTACCAACGAAGAAGTCGACAAGTTTTACGCGGGTTTTACCAACGAGATCATCTGGCCGCTATTTCACGACATGCCGACACGGTGCAACTTCGATCCGGATTACTGGGAAGTTTACCAGAAGGTAAATCGTAAGTTTGCGAAAGCGACCGCTGAGACCGCTCGAGATGAAGATTTTATTTGGGTACACGATTATCACCTGATGCTGGTTGGTTGCTCTCTGCGGCAACTGGGAAGGCAGTCGAAGGCCGGGTTCTTCTTGCACATCCCATTCCCGTCTCCTGACATCTTCGAGCAATTGCCGTGGCGAAATTCGGTGTTGAAATGCCTGCTGGATTTTGACGTGGTTGGATTTCAGACCGAGCGGTATCGCAACAACTTTCTGTGCTGCTTGAAACACTTATTTCCAGATGTGGTCATCGAGCCGGTAAATCCGCATACCCAGGTGAATTTTCGCGGACACACGAGTGTTGTCGGGACGTTTCCCATCAGCATCGATTTTGACGATTTCGCCGGGCGCGCGTCACGTCCAGAAGTGGCGGCAAGGGCCGCTACCGTTCGTCGAGAGCTTTCGGACAACATTCTGGTTCTAGGCGTCGATCGCCTTGATTACACCAAGGGCATTCCCGAACGACTGAAGGCTTTTCGGCATCTGCTGCGCCGGTTCCCAGAGCTACGTCGCCAAATCACGCTCGCCCAGGTTGTCGTGCCCAGCCGTGAGGACATTCCCAGGTACAAAGAGCTGCGCCGCGACATCGAACTGCTGGTGAGCCAAATTAACGGTGAATTTACCGAGCGGGGTTGGGTCCCGGTTCATTACATGCATCGCCAGATCAGCCGGGATGAGTTGCTGGCTTACTATCGCGCTGCCGATATCGCGTTGATTACTCCGCTGAAGGATGGAATGAATCTGGTTGCCAAAGAATTCTGCGCGGCCCAGATCGACGAACGTGGGGTGGTGATCATCAGCGAGTTCGCCGGGGCAAGCGACGAACTGCGGCACGGAGCGATTCTCGTAAATCCCAACGATATTGCCGGAGTAGCGCAAGCGCTCCGAGACGCCTCGCAGATGCCGCGGGAAGAGAAGAGCACGCGCATGCGGCTGTTGCGCAATATCATCAAGGAACACAACGTGCAGCGCTGGGCGCAGTCATTCCTCGAAGCTGCGGCACTCGCGACCAGCCAGAGTTCGCCGGACACCGGGGGTGAGCCTGGGCCCCGGCTGATCCAGCCGAAAACGCCGCGAGAGCCTGTGCCCGGAGTAGCGCTGATTGCGATGCCTTCCGTTCGCCAGCCACACCGACGGCTTGCAACTTAGGTTAATCGGGACACACGCCGATGTTTTCCCCGGCGAATCGCTGCAAACGTCATTTCGTGGGCCGGGCTGCGTGTGGCCTTCTTCCAGTTGAAAAAAAGAGTGGTGTAAGTATCAGTGACGTAGTCCTCGGGTTTGAGTCCAAGCCGACGCGCGGTTCGATCTATCCAGCGCGAAGGGCCTTCGATCTCACCGAAATTTCCAATTGGGGTCTCGTCTACGACCACATGGCCTTGGTTATCTCCCCATTGCGCACGAAATTTCTCGTAACGAAATGTGGGTGCGAAGCCTAAAGCATGCAGGATGCATTCCATTTTTTCGCCATCTGCTACTGCTGTTTCAGTTTCGATTCTGACCTTATGCCGTCCTTCTGATCCTTTGGCTTTATGAGTGAGAAGCCAATCAGTTCCGTATTTCCGGAGCCGCAGAAGTTCGCCTCGTTTTCGGAGAGGCTGCCCTCGAAGGTCGTAGAGCGTATTCATCTCATGGGTGCGTTTTGTGGCGAGGTGAAATCCTGCCTGGCGCAAGCGGCGGTTCAATTGACGGAGGTTGTCTACCCGAAACTTGATTTCGATTTCTTTGCTGGCAGGCATCGACGGAAGTATACGGCGAAGAGCTGAAGCTGACGGTTAAGCGAAAGTGGGCAGTTTAATTAAGTCGTCATGTGGCACAGATTCCAGAGGCTGACCAGCTTTTCTCCAGGCCGCGAGCCCGCCTTCGATGACGAATGCATTAAATCCCCGTTGCCTGAGTTGCAGCGCCACACGGGCGCTGGTGGCCTCGCGCGCTCAAGTGCAGTACAGATAAATGTCTTTATCCGTACTCCAGTTCTTGAGTTCCTCGGCAAGGTTATTAGGTTCGAGCCGAATTGATCCCTTGATGCGTTCCGCCCCGGCATCGTAATAGCCGTGACTGCGAACGTCTACCAGTAGAATGTTGCTGTCTTCCAATTGCAGCTTGCGGGCTAACTCCTGGACCTGAACTCGAGGCACGACGTCGGAAATTTTGTATTTGCCGTATAACCAAATCCGATAAGCGATGTATATAACGGCAGCAGTGATCAGAGTTTCAGTGAGAAGGTGTCCGGCGGTTCGGAAGCTCTGGGTAATCTTCGCGAGGAAGTCACGGAATATGAAGCCTATAGCCCCGTAGGCAAGGATGTAGGCGAGGGCACCCAGAGAGTCCAGTCGGAGAAATTGCCCGAAGCGCATTTTCATGCTTCCGGCAAGAGGCGGCGACATGGTGTTCAGGCCAGGAATGAACTTTGCAATCATCACCGTGATCTTTCCCCGCTTGTAGAAGGATTCTGCCGACCTGAGGATGCAGGTTTCCGGATTAATCGACAATCGGCAAAGCGCGCCCAGCAAAGCCCAGCCGGTGTATCGGCCTAGAAAAAATAACAGAAGATCTCCCATGAGCAGACCGCTGAACGCCAGCGACAGCACAAGTGGAGCACGGAGAACTCCGGAGGCCACCGCCGCGCCCGCTCCCACCAATGCAAGCGCTGCCGGTACTGGAAGGCCAATGGATTCAGCGAGCACGATGATGAAGATCAGCAGATAACCATGGTGCGCGATAAGTGAGTGGAAACCAGTCATGGTGACCGAAAATCCTTCAAGCACTGGGCGGCATAGGCCGCCCAGTTCTATGATTATCGCCTACTTACTTCAGCATTTTCACGCTCATGACGTGAATCGCATTTTTATCCGCATAAACGTGCGCACTGACCTCAACGTGATGCCCCTCATGACCTTTCAGCGCCTCAGGATTTATAACATCCCAGGATTTCATGCCTTTATCGGCGACGAAGGTTAGCTTATCTCCCTCGGCTTTGACCGTGCCTTTGATGTTCTTGAGTGGGGCGGCTGGAGCAGCCTTGTCCATCTGTCCGGCGCCCTGAGACATATCCTGGGCGAAAGCCGCAGTGCCAATGGAGATAACGCAAACTGCCAACAATAAAACCAAAACCTTTTTCATTCTAGCTTCTCCTGTTAGATTTTCGGAATTCAACTTCCAAGGAGAGTACGACGCAGAGTCGAAGATGGATTTCCGAGCAGAGCAAAGGAAATGAAGGAAAGTCCGTTATCTGTCGCGATCTACCACAAACTCGGGGGCCCAAAGCAACGCGCGTTTGGCTTCGCAAAAGGGGAAATTGCAGATGGCATTGCGAGCGAGCTTCGCATATTGTGCGGCTCGGTCGTGAGCTGCCTCAATTGAGTCATAGCGCTGCAGGACTTGGAGGATATCCCCATGGCTGACACCGTTGAAGGCGCGATCGCGCATAACGGTACTGATCATCTGACGTTCCCGTGCTGAGCAACGCTCAAGGGCGTGAATGACCGACATGGTGACCTTGCCTTCGCGCAGGTCGCTGGCGACGGGCTTGCCGAGCACATCCTCGGAAGCCGTGAGATCAAGCACGTCATCCACGATCTGAAAAGCCATGCCCAAGTCACTTCCATATTGAGCGAGGTTCTGCTCCTGTTCCGCAGTAGCGCCGCCCAGAATCGCGCCCAGCCGCATACAGACGGAGAAGAGGCAAGCGGTTTTGCGATAGATCAGATCGAAATGCTCATCCAACGAAATGAGCTTGCCCAGCTTCTCCATCTGGAGCAGTTCGCCTTCGACCATCTGTTGAGTCAAATCGATCAGCGTGTCGAGAATCCGGAAATTCCGCTCCTGGAGCGCAGCCTTGAAGGCCTGCATATAAAGCCAATCACCGGCCAAAACACACTTCGAGTTGCCCCACTGGGTATTGGCGGCAGGCCGCCCGCGCCGGCTTTGGGCCTCATCGATAATGTCATCGTGAACCAGGGTGGCAGTATGGATGATCTCAACCACCGCGCCGAGTTTGATGGCGCCACGACCACGATAGTCGAAGAGTTTGGAAGAAAGCAGCACAAGCATCGGGCGGATACGCTTGCCTCCGCCGGCCCTGAGGTATTCGCCGATCTCGGTAATCGCTTCGACGGGGGAGACGGTGTCGCGGCCGAACTCCCGCTCAATTGCGGAGAGGTCTTCCCGCAGCAGTTCGAAAATTTCCTTACCGTTGATTGCCGGCGATGCGCTCAATCATTGCCTCAGGGGCCAAAGCCCCGAATTTCCCAAGTCTAATCGGCATGGGTAAACAGGCTGCGGAAAAAGGCTTCCGCGTGAGAAAGCAAACCTCAGGCGCTAAAGCGCCAACGTGTTTTCATCGGCTTAGCGGCACCAGCAAACTGGTGTTTTCCCGATCTTTTTCCGCAACCTGTGAAGTCATGCCCACCCCAATGCCAGTCTCCTCAGTTGGTCCGATAATTCGTGAACTGCATATCAATACCAAAATCTTGCTGCCGTAAGAGGGAGATGATTTCCTGCAACGTATCGCGATCTTTCCCGCTGACCCGTACCAAGTCGCCCTGAATGGAGGCATTCACTTTCTTCTTGGTGTTTTTGATTAGTTTCACGATCTCCCGTGCTTTTTCAATGGGGATTCCTTGCTGCATGGTGATGCGCTGCTTTGCCGTGCTTCCGGCCGCCGCCTCAACAGGGCCGTAAGTCAGACCTTTCAGCGGAACGCCCCGTTTTACCAGCTTCTGCTGAAAGACGTCATTCACCGACTTTAATTTGAATTCGTCAATTGAGTGCAGATTGATGGCGTCTTTGCCTTCGAGTTCGATGCTGGATTTTGAATCCTTCAGATCAAAGCGGGTATGAATCTCTTTGAGCGCCTGCTGAATGGCATTGGATACTTCCTGCAGGTCGATTTTGCTCACGATATCGAAGGTATTCTCAGGCATGCTACTTGCTTATACAGATTACGCTGGTTGATTGAAAGATGCTGCTAACAAGCTAAATGGAATCAGCATTTTCGGGAAGCGAAAAGAAACGGTAGAAGTTTGTAGCTGTTTGGCGGCCTACATCATCGGCCGACATGCCTCGTAATTCGCCGATCCGGCGCGCTGTTTCCTTTACGAATGCAGGCTCGTTGCGCTTGCCGCGATAGGGCGTCGGCGCGAGATAGGGACAATCGGTCTCGATCAGCATACGTTCGATTGGCACTTGCGTCGCTGCTTCGCGGATCTGCTGAGCTTTCGGAAATGTCACATTCCCCGCGAATGAAATCATGAATCCCAAGTCCAGGGCCCGCTTGGCATGGTCCCAAGTGCCAGTGAAGCAATGAAAGACTCCGCCAAGGCCGCTCAATCGCCAATGCTGGCCGATCAGATTCAGGCAGTCTTCCCACGCATCGTCGCTGTCTTGCGATGGCCGGCAATGAATCACGATGGGCAGCTTCGCGGCCCGTGCCAACTCTATTTGGCGTATGAAAACTTGCTGCTGCACGTCTCGTGGCGAATGATCGTAGAAGTAGTCGAGCCCAATCTCGCCCCAGGCAATCACTTTGGATTTCCTTGCCAGTTGCTCCAGTTCCGCAAACGCAGCCTCGGTTGCCAGCTTGGCCTCATGGGGATGAATTCCAACTGTGGCATACATGAAAGGGTACTTGGCCGCGAGTTGGATGCCGCACTCGAGGGAGCCTGGTCCGTCGCCATTTCCAATAGCAACGATGGTCTGAACTCCGGCCTCGCGGGCACGCACGATTACCTGCTCGCGGTCTGCCTGAAACTGCTTGCCATCGAGATGAGCGTGAGAATCGACAAACATGAAGTCTTTAGTCGGGAGTCAGTAGCTAGTAGCTAGGAACCTTTGCGGTTTCAGTTAATCGCACGGATCATTTCAGCCTTGTTCCTACCGGCACGTCTTCGGCGAAAGTTGCCAGCACCGGTCGGCCGCCTTCGGTAGAAGCGGCAACGATCATGCCGTTCGATTCCAAGCCCCGCAGCTTGCGCGGAGCTAGATTGGCAACGATGACAACCTTACGGCCGATGAGTTTTTCAGGCGCATAAGCCTCTGCGATGCCAGCCACCACTTGGCGAATTTCGGTACCGAGATCAACTTCCAACCGAAGCAGTTTGTCCGCACCTTTTACTTTTTCGGCAACTTTGACCTGCCCGACCCGCATTTCCACCTTGGCAAAATCATCGATACTGATTTTTCCGTCCGGAAGGGCGGAAGGCGCTGCAGCAGCCGCCTGGGTGGGTGCTGGCGGCGAACTCGCCGCTGCAGGTTTCGCTTGCGGCTGCAACCGCGTTGCGCTCGCGGGCGCTGCAGCAGCCGGGCGTCCTTGCTCTTCCATATTCTGCATCCTTTCGATGGCGCTCTTATCGGCGCGGGGGAATACTGGTTCTACTTTGCCGAGCTTCGTTCCTAGTTGAAGCTGACCCCACTTCAAAGCCGACAGCTCAAATTTCTTGATATCTCCCAGCCCTAACTGGCTCCAGATCTTTGCGGTGGCCTCTGGGATGACCGGGTGTGCCAGCGCGGTCACGACCCGCAGTGCTTCGGCACTGGTATAGAGAACGGTCGCGAGTCGGGCACGACTCTGCTCATCCAGCTTCTCGCCCAGCGCCCACGGTTCGTTCTCGACAATGTATTTGTCGACCGCAGCAACCAGGCCCCAGACCGTCTCTAAAGCGCGGGAAAATTGATATTGATCAAAAAGCGCGCTGGAGTCCGTGATTGTTCTAGGTGCTGAGCGTGCGATCGCGTCATCGGTGCTGTGCCGCGCGGCCGCCGCGGACGGATATGGCACCTCGCCATGAAAATAACGCGTGATCATCGTCAGGGTACGGCTGGCGAGATTGCCCAGGCCATTTGCGAGTTCAGCGTTGTAGCGCTGTACCAGCGCGTCGAAAGAAAATGACCCATCCTGCCCGAAGACGATTTCTCGCAGCAAGAAATAGCGGAGCGAATCCTGGCCCAGAACGTCCAGGATTGTTTCGGCGCGCACGATGTTGCCGCGCGACTTCGACATTTTGTTCTCTTCGAACAGAAGCCAGCCGTGCGCGACAATGCCTTTTGGCAAAGGCAAGCCGGCTGCCATCAAGAACGCCGGCCAGTAGACGCAGTGAAAGCGCACGATTTCTTTGCCGATCATGTGCACATCTGCGGGCCAGAATTCATCGTAAAGCTTCGTGTCATCTGACCCGCAACCGAGCGCGGTGATGTAGTTGGACAATGCATCCATCCACACATAAATGACATGCTTGGGATCGTCGGGGACTGGAATGCCCCAGGAAAAGGTGCTGCGGCTGATCGAAAGATCGCGTAATCCCGATTTCACAAACGAGATTACCTCGTTGCGCCGAGTTTCGGGGCGGATGAAATCCGGTTGACTGGTATAGAGGTCGAGCAACTTTTGTTGAAATGCCGAAAGCTTGAAGAAATAATTTTCTTCCTGGACCGTTTCCGTCGGCCGTTCGCACTCGGGGCAGGGCGCGCCCGGGCCAACGGCATCAACGTAAAGTTCATCGAACACGCAATATTGGCCGGTGTAGTGGCCCTTATAGATGTAGCCGTTGTCGCGAATTTTTCGCCAGAGGGCCTGCACCCCGCGCTTGTGACGATCTGACGTCGTGCGAATGAAATCGTCGTAGGTGATGCCCATTCGGTCCCAAAGTGCGCGGAACTGTGAGGAGACTTCGTCGGTTAATTGCTGCGGAGTCTTGCCGGCCGCGGCGGCAGCCCGCTCGATCTTCTGTCCATGTTCGTCGGTCCCGGTAAGGAAGTATGTG
>Ga0335077_10013621_pt1 | contig 10167 bp, 7 predicted proteins | sample Lox_Sample_31_FD_207151 | JGI IMG/M metagenome (GOLD analysis project Ga0335077, IMG submission 207151) | Soil microbial communities from Loxahatchee National Wildlife Refuge, Florida, United States - Lox_Sample_3.1 | ecosystem: Environmental > Terrestrial > Soil > Wetlands | place: USA: Florida...
GGGATGCAAGGCCCATCCCAGCTCTAAACCCAAACCGGTTACGGTACGCATTTTTAGGAACTTAACCTCGCCCTACGCCCAGGAACTGGACTATCGCATTCTGGATTTCGAGGCCACGAATCCCCGTCTCCCAAACGGATCCGCCATCTATGTCGGCAACCTCAATGTCGCCGAAGCGCAAAACGCACTCAGCAATATGGATGACCCCACCGCCGACATCGTGATCCTCGCCTCGCCCACCGACGTGGCTAACTTTCCGACGGTAGCAGGCGAGATGTCGCATGCGGTGAATGTCTGCGCGGCGGTGCTGGCGTGTCCGGGTGATGTGCCGGCGCTGGTACCTTCGAAGATCCAGGGAGAGCGAGCCGAAGCAGCTAACAAGTTTGTACAGTTTCTGGCGACTCGGACGGCGCAAGCACCCGCGGCTTCTCAGACCAACCCGGCGCCGGCGCCCAACCCGGCTCCTACTCCCAGCAGCCACTGAGTCTTAGCGATTGCGATCGCGCTGGTTCTCTACCATTTCGACCACGGCATGGCCGGAGGGTTGATAGCCCTCATCCATGATCGGAGCCTTGGCAAATCCAAGCACCTGCAGCCTTCGGCCTTCCCGGCCATACCAGTATTCCGCCTCCAGGATGAGCACTTTGATCAGCAGCAGGTTGGAATTGTTAAGTCCTTCGGGGAACCACGATTTGTAGAGCGGGTTCCAGAGCTCCTTTGCCTTGGGCTCGCTGCGCACCAAGTCCCCTACCCCGGTAATCGAGACGTAGCGCTGCCCATCCGGGTCGGCAAACGACACGCAGACGTGCTTGTCCTGCCTCAGCGCATTTACTTCTTCCGAATTCGCCAGCGCGAAGAACCACAGGTGCCCTTCGGCGTCTGCCTGCTGCATTGCCACCGGACAGCTATGCAGCGACTGATCAGGACGGATCGTGGTCAGCATGGCGAATTGAATGCCCCGAATGAGCTGGTTGACCTGCTCGATGGGAGTCCGCGCCTCGGGCATGAGTGCTCCTTGCGAGTTTCCGCGGATAGTTCGAGGCGCAGGCGCCGCCCCAAGTTGGCGGCTCACCCATGAGCCGCGGCTGAGAAATCTGCTACGACATCGGCCGGTTTCCAGTCGTTGCCGAGATACACCTTTCTCACCTTACCGTCAGGACCAATCAGGACGGTGCTCAGACTGTGAACGATCTGCCCGGAGCTCTGGTTGAACGACAAGCCAAAGAAGGCAGCGGCCTTCTGGATTTGCTCTTCTGATCCCGAAGCAAACTGCCAGTGCCGGAAATCGGGATCTAGGTCGCCAACATAGCGCTTGCCGTAAGCGCGCAACACCGCCGGCGTGTCGTATTGCGGGTCAATGCTGAGGCTGAGAAGCTGGGCGTCCGAGTCGAGCCCGGGCTGTTCATGTAGCTCTTTAAGTATTTCGCTGAAGTTATTGCTCATTCTCAGGCAGAAGTCTGGCAGCGGGCAACGAGTGTAAATGAATGTCAGCAGCAGCGGCTTGCCGCGGAACTGCGCCAGATGGATGCGTTTGCCGTTCTGATTCACGAACCAGAAGTCCGGCACCGGCTCGCCCGGTTGCGGCAGGTGGAAGGTGGTGGTTCCGTCACTGATGGGTCCAGATTGCTTGGTCAAGCTGATGTCATCCAGCTCGGCGTGCTTGCCCAGAACCAACGTGGCGTGAATCTGATCGCCAGGCGCGATCTTGCCAAAGATCCATTCGTCGTTGGGCCCGACCAGAAAGGGCATCGTCATGCCGGGCATGAGTCCCGGGATATCGCGGTGAGCCACCGTGAGCTGGTGGGCGCCGGAGTCGACGGCAACAACCTCGCCCTGAAGTTCATAACGCTTCCCGGCGGGCTTCTTCGTGCATGCGGTCAGGGAAATCAACAGGACGAGAAGAGCCGTTGCCTTAGTCCGGCGCATAGGTAAATTTTATTGCAGGAATCGAGAGTAGCTCGTTGCAGCGATCGGCCGGACTACATCTTACAGTCAGCTGCATATCATACGATCAGGTGCAAGATGGGCCTTCGCTATACTCTGACGCTGATAGAAATCCTTCGCAAGACGCTCCGTGACGTAGAAGCCAGCAGCGACGGTGATAGGAACGACCCGGCGGTCCTGCAACTCAAGCGCTCGATTGCCCGCACCATCGCCGAATTGGAAGTTGCCAAGCTGGAGCGCATGGTGGCCTAGCCAGCCGTCTCGTTACCAACGGCAGTTTCGCAGGCGGCCGAAGCCGCCTGTCTACGATAACCCGCTGAACTGCCTTTGCCTAAGCTAGGCTGGAAACTGCCAGCTCAGAATTTGCCAACCGCTATCGCACTGCGGGCTCAGCCTTTACTCCACCGGCGGAAGCGTTCATGGACGCATTTTGTTTCAGCCAGGCGGCAAGGGCGGTCTCTTGCTGCTGTTTGAGTTCCGCGCAACTATGGATCGACTCCAGCGCTTCCCTCTGATTGCGTTCTGTGCCCTGAATGGGATGCTGCGCAAAGAACTGCTGCACCTCCTGCTCCCTTTCCTGGCTGCAGAAGCTCTGCGCCGCTCTGAGAAACAGGCCGAAGCCGCCCAGGCCTCCACCCGTCTTGGCATTGAGCGCGTCGTAATTCTTGCGCATGAAGTTCCAGGCGGCATCGCGGCCTTCGGGGTTCTCCATCAGGTTGGTCAGAAGGTACAGGTCCTGGCTCCGCACGTCCGGCGTTAGAGTGGACGCCAGGGTTTGCTGAATCAGGTCCTGCTCGGGAAAGGCCGCCAGCGCGTAGAAGTACCGGTAGTACATCTCCGGCGTTTTGGCATCCTTCAGCTGCGCCTTGAATTGGTTGTAGAGTTCAGCGTTCCCATGGCGCGCAGCTACGCCAATGGCAGCCCTCACCAAGGTCGGGTCGACCGACTGCGGATCCTTCATGTACTGCTGCACCAGGGTGCTCGCCTGTTGAATGACCTGCGGCTCGTCGCCCAACAGGCCTAGCGTCTGGAAGAGTATGGCGCGCTTTTGACGGTCGGTCGGCGACTCATTGGCCCGCGCCGCGTATCCCAGTTGCTGCATCAGCGGTGAGAAGGTCTGGCGTACCCACGCCTGGAACTGCGGCCTGTCCGCCGGATTCACCAGATCGTGGTAGACGAATTCAAGATGCCCGGTGAAGTTTCCCAGCAGCACATAACCGGGGGTGTTCTTGAGTTGCGCCCCTGCCGCCAGGTAATCGCCGACATGCACCTGGCCGGCACGCATCAGTGCCCAGTTGTCGCCAATCAACGCGATGCGCTCTTCCGGCGTGAGCCCCTGCTCCACCGCCGCGCCGAGCTGCTGTATGGCCTTGGTGTCGTAGCTGAAGCGGTAGTAGCCCAAGCCTGTTGCATTGGGAAAGACAATCTTGGGGCAGCCCTTGACCGTGAACTGCTGATCCCGCTTTGTCATCAGGAAACATTCGCTCTGCGTGGCAGCGCCCACTTCTTTGACGCAGAGAGGAATCTGCCAGAGCTGCTCGTTCGCCGCGTTGAAGTCCTCGGGCGTATTGAAGTAACGCTTTTGCGCGACGTTCAGAGTGGTATTGCCACCGGCGCATTTGCTGTCGACCTGCACATACGGCTCGCCGGCCTGCATGACGAAGGTCGGCATGATCTGGTCGATGGGCTTCTTGGAAGCGCGCGCCATGGCACTCCAGAAGTCGGAGGCAGTCGCGTTGCCGTAGGCGTGCTCCTTGAGATACATGTTCACGCCGGCACGAAAGGTCTCGTGCCCAAGATACGACTCCAGCATGTGAAGCACCGCAGCGGTCTTGCCGTAGGCGATGCCGTCAAAGAGCGTCTCGATCTCCCCGCGCGTGGTCGCCGCCTGATGAATCGGGCGAGTGTTCTTGACTCCGTCGTCGGCCAGCGCGTTCATGGACCCGTTGACGACGCCCTGATCCACCAGCCAGTCAGGTTTCCATGCACTGACGGGATGCGGTGTCATCCAGGTGGCAAAGCCTTCGTTGAGCCAAATGTCGTCCCACCACTGCATGGTGACGAGATCGCCAAACCACTGGTGCGCGACTTCGTGCGCGATCACGTCGGCCACTCCCTGCTTGGCGCCGAAGGAGCCGGTCTTCTCGTCCACCAGCAGCGCGGTTTCGCGGTAGATGATGGCGCCCCAGTTCTCCATTGCGCCCGCCTGGAAGTCGGGCACTGCGATCTCATCGAGCTTCTTCAGCGGATACTTAATGCTGTAGTAGTTGTTGTAGTAGTGCAGGATGGCCTTGGTCGCATCCAGCGGGAAGCGGGTGAGGTTCTCGCGTCCCGGCACGGTGCAGACGCCGATCTGGATCCCGTCCACCTGGTCATGCCGGCACTTCCAGTCGCCGACCGTCAGCGCGACCAGATAGCTCGACATCTTCGGAGTGGTCGCGAACTTGATGGTGTGCTGGTCCCCCGGACCGGGTTGGTCGGAAACGACGACGTCGTTCGAAATCGCCGTGTCGCCCTTGTCGACGATGGCAGCGATATCGAATGTGGCTTTGTACGCCGGCTCGTCGAAGCTGGGAAAGGCGACGCGCGCGTCGGTCGATTCCATTTGCGTGACGGCATACTTGCGGCCTTTGTACGTACTGAGATAGAGCCCGCGCAGCTTGTCGTTCAGCTTGCCGGTGTACTTGATGTGCAGCGTGGCCGGACCGGCAGGAAGTTCGTCCGGCACGCTGAACGTAGCCATCTCGTTCTTCTCGTCGGTGGAGACCGTCGCCGTCTGGGTTTTTCCGCCCGCGGTCACCGACACTTGGTGAAAGTCAATCTCCACCGCATTCAGGGTGATGCTTTTGCTGGGCTTGTCGAGCGCTACGTCGATCGACTCATCGCCATCGAAGCTGTTGTTGGCAAAATGAATATCGAAGCTCAGGTTGTAGTGGCTGGGAGTTACGCCTCCAGGCAGGCGCTGGGCGAAGGCGGTGCAGCACGCAAGTACGGCCATGCCGCAGATAAACAGAATGTTTTTCATCGTTGACTTTCCTGTTGGTCGATTCAGAGTGATAGTCCGGGCTCAGATATACGGGGAAATACGCGCGGAACGGGTCTCAAGTTCCGCGATTATTAACCATGATAGACGGTTTTGCCGGGCGGGCGTGAGCCGGGCATCGTCAGTTGGCAGTTGTCAGTTGGCAGTTAGCAGTCGTCAGTTTAGGCAGTTGGCAGTTGGCAGCTAGCAGTCGTCAGTTTAAGCAGTGGGCAAGCATTCAGTTGGCGGTTGGTAGCTGGTGGCTGGCAGCTGGTGGCTGGCAGGTATCAGATAGGCAAGCTCATGTTGAGGGCATGTGTCGCCGCCGGGCACGGCAGCTCTTCAGGTCAGGTTACCTCCGTGTCCCTCCGTGCCCCAGTGGTGGATTTTCTTTGCCGTTGAGGCCGTGAAGGCTCTCTCGCAGCGATTCACTCCAAACCAGTAGGCCAGTTCGCGATAGTCCTCGGCGTCGAAGATGGCGATGTCGGCGTCTTTGCCGGTCTCAAGTGAACCCTTGCGGTCCTGCAAACCAAGCGCGCACGCGCCGTTGATGGTGGCGGCGGTAATCGCCTCAGCGGGCGACATCTTCATGTGCGTGCATGCGACCGACAGGACGAAGGGCATCGACGTAGTGGGCGAGGTCCCCGGGTTGTAGTCGGTGGCCAGCGCGACGGCAACGCCACTGTCGATGAGCTTACGCGCCGGCGGAAAGCGGTCGAGCCCAAGAAAGTAGTTCGCAGCCGGCAGCAACGTCGCGATGGTGTCGGACTTCGCCAATGCGACAAGATCGGAATCGGCGACGAAATCCATGTGATCGAAGCTGGCAGGATGAAACTCCAGCAGAGGGCGGAGCTCGGCAGCCGTGAGCTGGCAAACATGAACACGCGTCTTGAGACCGTGATCGACGACGCACTTCAGGATTCGCGCTGACTGCTCGGGCGTGAACGCGCCACGTTCGCAAAACACATCGACATACATCGCGAGCTTCTGTCGGGCAGCCGCCGGGATCATCTGCCGGCAAACGACGTCGACGTAGGCCTCTGGATTTTCGCGGTACTCCGGCGGGACAACGTGCGCTCCCAGCAGCGTCGAAACCACGGTCCCAGGCCAGCGCTTAGCCGCAAGCTGTATCGCCTGCAGCGACTTCATCTCGCTCTCCAGGCTCAGTCCGTATCCTGATTTCGCTTCAACGGTGGTCGTCCCGTGTGCGGCCATCTCCTGCAGCGCGCTCAGCACATGCTTGGCAAGCTGCTCAGTCGACGCTTCACGCACGCCACGGATGCTGGCGCGAATGCCTCCTGCGGCTTCGGCAATCTCCTCGTAATTAGCGCCCGCAATGCGCTTCTCAAAATCCACCAGGCGCGGAGTGGTAAACACGGGATGGGTATGAGAATCGACGAATCCGGGGAGCACGACCTTGCCTCGGCAATCGAGCTCTTCGGCTTTACGCGCCGACTCGTGGCGGGCAAACTCGTCGGTCGTTCCGGCAGCGATGATCTTGCCGTTGGCAATCAGCAACGCGCCATCCGCGATAATGCCCAGATCGCGCATCGGCGCACCTCGCCGCGTGCGAGATTCGCCGCGCAAGCTCAGCAGTTGCGACGCGTGGATCAGCAGCAACGGTCTATCGGGCGTCAAGTTATGGTCCTGAAAGATGCAGTTATCTTACCGGGTCGCTCGCGCATGTGACACGCAGGAAGAGAGACCGCGGAATCGCGCGTCAAAATGCACCACTTGCCGCATCGTGCAACTCGGCAACGGGGTTTCGCAATGTCCCTTGCGAGTTCAAAACCCGAGGGGACTGTTCCCATGAAGGATTCCAAAGCGAATAGCATCGCACCAATTGGCCCCGAGAGCTCAACTGCACCGACCGATGTGGAAGAACAGATTCGCCAGCGCGCCTATCAGCTCTACGAGCAGCGCCCGGATGGCCCCGGCGACTGGCTCGAGCCCGAAAGGCAAGTCCCAGGCTCGGCCTCCGAGAAGAAGATGCAAGCAGCAGCCTAATCCCTTTTCGCTCCTCCCTCCTCTCTCCTGCCCCACCCAATCTATAGGGTGGGGCTTTTTTGTGTTCGCGAAGGGGGTTGCCTGCCTTTAGCGAAGTGGAAGCGTGCCTGACGCCCATCGTCGGAAACTGACAGCTGATCGCTGATAGCTGATGGCTGACAGTTCCCAATGCCATAATCAGCCATGCGCATCTTCCTATCGGCGGGCGAAGCCTCGGGCGATATGTATGGCGCCTGGTTAATCGAGGCGCTGCGAGAAGAGTTGCGCGAGCGCGGCGAGGGCAGCAAACCCGAATTCCTCGGCGTGGGCGGCGACGCCATGCGAGCTGCCGGATGCGAGCTTGTCGTCAGCGCGCATGACATTGCGGTAGTGGGCCTCGCTGAAGTGGTACAGCATCTGCCGCGAATCTATACGCTGTTTCGCCAGGTTGTGCGCGAGATCGAACAGCGCCGCCCTGATATCGCAATCGTCATCGATTTTCCTGATTTCAATCTGCGGCTCGCGCGCCAACTCCACCAGCGAGGGATTCCCGTGGTGTATTACGTGAGCCCGCAGCTTTGGGCATGGAGGCCCGGGCGCGTCGAACAGGTGCGCAAGTATGTGCGGAAAATGCTGGTCATCTTCCCTTTCGAACAAAAGTTCTACGCCGAACATGGCATTGCCGCTGAGTTTGTGGGCCATCCTCTGGCCGGCTTGCCTGCGCCGTCCATCCCGCGCGAGCAGTTTGCGGCGCGCTATGGCCTGGACCCGGCCAAGCCCTGGATTGCTCTGTTGCCGGGAAGCCGCCAGGGTGAAGTGAGCCGCATCTTCCCCACGCTGTTAGGAGCAGCACAACTTCTAGGTCAGAATTACGTTTACATAGTGCCGGTCGCTTCCACGCTCAACCAGAAGTGGCTGAGGAGCTTCGTGCCGCCAGACAGCGCTCTCCCTTTGGTCTTCACCCATGATGCAGCGAGCACGCTGGCGCAGGCGCGAGTGGCGGCCGTAGCCAGCGGCACCTCAACCCTGCAGGCGGCGCTGATCGGAACGCCCTTCGTGATGGTCTACCGGGTGGCTGATTTGTCCTGGAAGCTTGGCCGGCCGCTGGTGAAAGTCCAGCGCTTTGCCATGCCGAACCTGATTGCGGAACGAGATGTCGTGACCGAGCTGGTGCAGGACGACTTCACTGCCGAGCACGTCGCCGAGGAAATCCGGCGATTGCTTCCAGAAAGTCCGGAACGCCAGCGGATGATCAGCGATTTTTGCGAGGTTCGCCAACGTCTTACGGCAGACACGTCTAATCTGAGTGGGAGTCGTCGCGCTGCCAGGGCTATCCTTTTACAAATGGAAGACCCGGCGTGAGCAGCGAAAGCGCATCTTCCCATGTAGTTTTTTCATCATTTATAGTGACCAGCAGAGCAGGAGTTTCCTCCAGGATGCACAGCGCAGCCCGTCTTTCGAGGCGCGTTCTACTCAGCGTCGCAGTTCTCACGTTGCTGGCGAGCGGATCGTTCGCTGCCGAGCGCCAGCGGCTTCAGGTCGACGATTACGCCATTCAGGCAGTGGTCACGCCGCAGAATCATCAGCTTAAGGCCATTGCCCGCGTGCGTTTTACCGCCCTGGATGACATCACCATCGCCAGCTTTACCCTGCACAACGGCCTGAAGCCAACGCGCGTGCTGGATGCCACGGGCGCGCCGCTGACGGCTGAGCGCGTCAGCCAGGATGCCACCGTGCGGGTTTCCCTGCCCGGAACTTTGAGTAAGGGCAGCAGCACCAGCCTGACCTTCGAGTACGAAGGCACGGTGCAATCGGCCGACGACAGCCCAGTACCGGGACTGAAGCTGGCGTATGTCGGCGATCCGAACACCTACCTTCTGTATGCGGGGGGATGGTTCCCCATGTCCGGCTATGGGACGAACCGATTCACGTCGACCATCAGCATCAGCGTGCCGGCCGGGTATTCCGTGATCGGCAGCGGCAGACAGAGTACGGGAGAGTTTGCGCCGCTGGAGACAAGCGCCGCTTCCGAGACCAAAAAGGGGGCTGCCAAGGAGCAGCCCGGCCGTCTTACTTCCCCGGCCGGCAACAAGGTCTACACCTTCACCTACGACAAGCCCAGCTTCCCGGGCACGATTCTGATTGGCAAATACGTGCAGACGAAGAACGATGAGGGCGGGCTCAACATTACGGTGTACACGTCTGAGCAGAACAAGGCCTACGCCGCCCAATATGCTGACGCGGCGTCGAAATCGTTCTTCTTTTACACCTCCCAGTTCGGCCCGACCTACAGCAACAAGCTGAGCGTGGTTGAGCTGCCCAACGACACCGTGCCTTCGGCGTGGGCTCCCGAGATCGCGGCCCTATCGTCGAACGCCTTCAACCAGAAGGTGAACTATCGGCTGGTGGCCAACACTGTTGCACACCAGTGGTGGGGCACCATGGTCAGCCCGGCGACACGCAATGACTGGTGGATCAGCGACGGGTTTGCGCGATATTCGGAAGCGCTCTACGTGGAGCACGTCGCCGGCGAAGCGGGCTTCGAAGAAGTCAGCAAGGACATGACCGTCCCGCTGGCGCAAGTTGGCAAGCTCGATCCCTTCTCGCCGGAGTTCCAGTCTCTGACCAGCGACAAGGGCGCGGTGATCCTGAACATGCTGCGCTGGATCGTTGGCGACCAGAACTTTGACAAAGTCATGCGCGACTTCGTGAGCCAGTACTCAGGCAAGTCGGCGACGGTGGAGCAGTTTAGAAACATTGCAGAAAAAGATTCGGGCCAGCAGCTTACGTGGTTCTTTACCCAGTGGCTCGACTCGACCGGAGCGCCCGAGTTCAAGGACAAGTACACCATTTACCGCACGCAGAAGGGCTTCCGCGTGGTCGGGGAGATCCAGCAGGACATGGACCTCTTCCGCATGCCGGTGGAGCTGCGCATCGATACCGATGGCAAGACCGAGACCAAGCGCATCGAAGTCTCGGGCACGGATTCTGCTTACGAGGTTGAGACCTTCGGCAAGCCGCGCAAGATCACCATCGATCCCGACAATCGCGTCCTGAAGAACTCGGCGGAGCTGAGAGTTCGCGCGTCTATTGTTCGCGGGCAGGCGGATGTCGAGCAGGGCGATCTGACCGAGGCGCTGAAGGAATTCCAGAAAGCGCTGGACACCAACAAGAACAGCTCTCTGGCACACTATCGCATTGCCGAAGTTTTCTTC
>Ga0335077_10013624_pt1 | contig 10166 bp, 8 predicted proteins | sample Lox_Sample_31_FD_207151 | JGI IMG/M metagenome (GOLD analysis project Ga0335077, IMG submission 207151) | Soil microbial communities from Loxahatchee National Wildlife Refuge, Florida, United States - Lox_Sample_3.1 | ecosystem: Environmental > Terrestrial > Soil > Wetlands | place: USA: Florida...
CGATGACATCCCGCCGCTGGGAATTCCGGAGCAGGTGGAAGTTTCCGGCTCGGAACGCACGACGTTCTATCCCATGGTCGAGGCTCTGGCCGATGAATTCCGGCTGGAGATTCGGCCCGACTCCAATCCCAGCGCCGGCTACTACTACCGTTCCGACCATTTCAGCCTGGCGCGGGTGGGCATTCCCGCGTTTTCGGTGGCTGAGGGCATCAAGTACAAAGGCCACGACGACGCCTGGGGCATGCAGCAGGCCGCCGACTATACCGAGCACCGCTACCACCAGCCCAGCGATGAATACAATCCTGCGATGGACTTTCGAGGAGATGGGGTGATGGCGCGGTTCGGCTTTGCGCTGGGATGGGAGGCGGCGAGCCAGTCGAATCTGATCGGCTGGCAGAAAGGCGATGAATTCGAAGCCGCGAGAATCAAAAGCGGCGCGGATAGGAACTAGGTGAAGGGCGGCGCTGAGGCGGCCGAGCTAAGTTGTTGATTTCTCGTCGGACGTTTTCCAGATCAAAACCGGGGCTGTGAACCTCGCACAGGATGCCCTTTGCGAGCGTCTGGAGGCCCGTACGCGGGCGAAGGGAATTCGACGATCCCGAACCTCGTCCGCGCGATTTGGGTGGGCTTAGATCGCCTCTTGCCGCGAACTTAGCTTTAAGCTATAAATGACTAGCGCTTAGGTATGTTCATCGGAGTCTTCCTGGGCTTACGGGGTAAACAGGCGGCTGGACTGGTGCCAGCGGGCGGCAGCTTCGAAGTGAGCGCGATCGCGGTCGAGCCTGGCCTGTTCCGCCAGCAATCTGGCATACATCTCGCGCAACAGCGACTGCAGCCGCTCCAGGGTGCGGCGGCACGCCAATTGTTCGTCGCGAGAGGAGTATCTTCCGCCGCCAGGGTTCTGCAGCAAGGCGCGTGTGCCCTTCAGTTCCGTCGACAGCGTTGACAGTACCTGCGGGGTGATTGGCTGGGAGTTGCCCTGGCCCGCCAGCGAGTCCACCAGCGCGACTAGTCTGGCGTTGCGTTGCTGAAGGTCGAGGGCGGGGTGTTCGATTTCAGTGGTCATAACTCGGGTACGGATTGAGGATCATGGCTATACGCCGATTGCGCCCTTGTGGTGGGGACATTTGCGAGAGCATCGACACCGCAAAGAAAATACATAGGTCCTTCGCTTCGCTCAGGATAACAAGTTCAGCTTATTACTCCGACCTGGGCAAGCTGGGCTCATTACCGCGAACCTCGGGCAAGTTGACTTATTACGCGAACGTTGAAAGACAGCACGCTAACCGCTCCAGTATTCCGGGCGCTCGGATCTCGCCGCACCCGCGGCGGTCGCGGAGGCGGATGATTTTTCGGGCGACCCTGCGGTTTTAGCGCGTCCGTTTTCAGCCTGGTCCACTTCCACCCAGGCTTCGCGCAACAGCAGCAGGTTTCTGATCTGCTTGTTCAGCATCTCCGGCAGGCGCCGGGCGGGAGCGGTGATGATGGTGGAACGCAGCAATGCGTAGAAGCGGTTGAGGTTCTCTGCCACCAGTCCACCGCGCTCGTGATTCAAAACGCCTTGCAGGCGGGCCAGCACGCCGAGGGCGTGGTCGAGTTCATGGGTGCGTCCCTCGATGTCGTTGCGTTCCATGGCGGAGACGGCGCGGCGCAAGTCCTTGATGAGCTGCTCGTAGAGAATGATGACCAGCTTTACCGGCGATGCGCTGTGGCCGGCGGAACTGCGGTAGGCGGAGGAGGCGTCGTTTTTCATTGCGGCAGCGACCCCAGCATTCCGGCAATCTGCGCCTGCAGCAGAGGAAGCTGCTCGAGGGCGGCGTTGACCTGGCTGTACTGAGTCACCAGCTGCTGCTGGGTGACCATCAGGCGATCTTCGAAATCACTGATCTGGCTGTTGAGGTCGCTCTGAGTCTGCGAATTCTCCTTCAAGGCCAGGGTGATCACGCCCTGGGTGGGATCGGTGAGACTGGCAAGGTCGGTGCTGAAGTTGGAAGCGAAGCCCAGGTTGGCGGGATCGGTGGACTGAAAAAAATTCTGCACCGCGGGGAAGTTGTTGGCGAGCGCATCATTCAACGTTGTGGAGTCCACGCTCAGGGTGCCGTCGTTGTTCATGTTGACGCCCAGCGACGCCAGGTTGACCAGGCCATTGTTTCCGGTGAGGGAGTAGCTTATGTCGGTCAAAATGCTGCTCTGCAGTGAGCGCAAATCGGCGCTGGCTTCCAGCGGCGGGGCGGTGCCGCCGCTGGCCGGTGGAGTGAACTGAGTGTTGATGTCATTGATCAGGTTGTTGTAAGTGGTGACGAAGGAGTTGATGTTGGCGGATACCCCGTCGGTGTCAGCCCCGACCTGCAACTGGATGGGACTGCCTGGGGCGGTGCCCAGCAGATTCAGGGTCACGCCGGGGATGACGTTGGAGACAGTATTGGTGGAACTGCTGATGGGCACGCTGTCCACGGTCAATGAAGCGTTCACGCCGGCCACCTGGTTGAAGTTGATGCCAGTGCTGTTGGCGGGGGTGGTGGCGAGGGTGAAAGCGTCGCCGGCCTGAAAATCGGTGGCTCCGGCGTTGATGGTGAAGTTCACATTGGCGGAAGTGAAAGGTGTGCCTACAGTCGCCGTGCCGAGGCTGCCGGAGACCGAACCGGTGACGTCGAAATGGGTGTCGTCGGTGGCCGTGAGGGTGATGGTTTCCGCGGCGGCGCCCGCTCCGGGGGTAAGGGCGGTGATAGTTCCGTCGCCGGTGCCGCTATAGGACTGTTGGCTAGCGGTGGCCGCCAGGCTGAGGTTTCCGGCCTGGCCGGTGGCGTTGCTGATGAGGGCCAGGCGCTGTCCGTTGGCGTCATTGATGACGTTGGCAGTGACGCCGAGGTTCTGGTTGGTGATGTAGGTGGCCAGAGTAGCCAGGGTATTGTTGCTGGAGTCGATGGTGATGGGCACGACCGCGGCGCTCCCGACCTTCAAACCGAGGGTGCCCGACAGCACGGCCCCGTTGGCGACGGGATCGGTATAGAGCGACGAGGTGTTGGCCAGATTGGTGACCACCACCGTGTGGTTTCCCGCCACGGCGGCAGCCTGGGCGGTAGCGGTCAAAATGGACGGCGCGGAAGACGTCGCGGTCAGATTATTGAGAGGTCCAGTAACGTCAGTGAGAGCGTTGATGGTGTTCTGCAGTGCCAGCAGGTCCACATTGATGGAACTGAGCGCGGTGGCCTGCGTGGAGAGGTCGGAAACCTCCTGCTGCCAGACTTGTTCTGGAGCGCGGTCGGCGGAGATGATCTGGGCGACAATGCTGGCAACGTCAATTCCCTGGCCGAGGCCAGTGCCGGTACTGCCGGAACTGGTGGCGTTGTTCAGATTCACCGTGATGGGCGAAGTGGACATAGACTCATACCGCGAAGGGCTATAGCGCCACCTTCAGCTTCGGTTCGGACTCCTGCAGCATGTCTTCCACGCTGCGCATGACGCGCAACACTTCCTCCGGGGGAACCTGCCTCACTAGTTCTCCGCTTTTTTCGTCCACGAAGCGGTAAACCGTGTTCTTGTTCTGGTCGAAGGTCACGTTCATTACCTCGGGCGCGGGGATCGCCGGGGGCACGTGGATCGTGGACTCGGCTGGCCTGGCCTGCACGGCCGCCTGGTTTGGGGCCGGCTGGTTTTGCGCAACCTGATTCTGCGCGGCCTGGCTCTGCCCCACCGCCGGAGACTGATTCTCCGGAGGCGCGGCCTCCGCCTTGGTTTGCGCCGTGAGTGTTGTTTTATCCGCTGCTGCTTTCCGCTGGGTCTGGTTCGCTTGCGCCGCACCTTGCCCTGCGTCATTCAGCACTGCGGCCGCAGTGGCTGATGTCAGGTCAACGCGCATAGGGCCCCCTACTTCATTGGGTAATTGGGGAATTTTGTAATCGGGTAACTTGAAAGCCGATCTCCATCTCCGCACTGGGAGTTTGAATTACCCAATTAAAAAATTCCCCAATTACTAAATCCTGTTCGGGAGAGGCCGACGCGCGTCGGCCTCTCCCGAGGTTTCGGTTTACCGCAGCAACGCGAGCACCTGCTGCTGAGTGGTGTTGGCCTGGGCCAGAGCGGAAATACCGGTCTGGTTCAGGATGGAGAACTTGGTTAAGTTGGCGACTTCGGTGGCGATGTCGGCGGAACGAATGCCGTCTTCGGCGGAAGTCAGGTTCTGGGTTTGGGTGTTGATGACGTTGACCGCGCTCTGCAACCGGTTGATGCCGGCGCCCAGGTCGCCGCGGATGGCAGCGACGTTGGCGACCGCCTGGTTGATGTCGGTCAGCGCCTTCTTGGCGTTGGCGATGGCGGTGGTCTGGTCGGGGCCGGTGAGAGAGTCGGCGGCGATGCTGACCTTGGAGGCGCCGTGGTCGAGATTGGCCGAACCCAGGGCGGGAATGGAAACCGAAATGGTGCTCGCGCCAATGGCGGTGGAGTCGCTGAGGAAGATGTCGGTGGTCGAAGTGCCGACCGTGGCGGCATTAGTATAGGAGCCCAGCACACTCTCGGTGTTGGTGGGGCCTACCGTCACGTCACTGTGGTTGCCTGGATCCACGACCACCAGTTGGCCTGCATAGGTGGTCCCGGGGTCTCCGATGTAGGCTTGCAGACCAGCGGGATCCGAGGGGTTGTTGATGGCGGCGAGCAGGTCGCCGATGGTATCGGTTGCTCCGGCCGTGAAGCTAAACGTCTGGCCGCCTGCGGTGAAACTGGTGACGCCGCCGTTGGTCAGTGCGGTGGACGAGGCCAAACCGGTGGCCGAGCCTACGATTTCGTTGGCGTTGACGCCGGTGCCGGCGACTGTCGGATTGGAGAAGTCAGTCGATACACCGGTCGCGCCCGCGCCCAGCGCCGTGTCAGTGGTGGAGACCTTGAGGTTGCCGCGGCCCTGGGGATCGGTGATCTCGAGCACGCCGCCGGCCACCACCGCTTTGGCTCCTACCGTGGTGTCAGCGTTGATGGCGTTGACCAGATCCTGAACAGTGGAGACGGCGGTGGGGTGGCTGAACGCGCCCAACTCGGCGCCCGTGCCCTGGACCACGGTCAGATCGTTCTGGCCCGTGCCGTCGGAGACTTGCAGGGCTCCGCCTACCAGTGAGGCGGCGTAGCCGGCGTGGCTGGGGTCGGTGCCGGTGACGGTAATGTTGGCCGTGCTGGCGCCGGTGTTGATCGCGGTTTCCAACTCGCCCACGGTGGCTGCATTGGTAGCGGTAAAGATCGAGGTGCCGCTGCCGCGGGTCAAGGTGACGACGTCGTTTTGGGCAAGCGCGGTGGCGCCGGTGAGAGTGGTCACGCTGCCGGTCTCGGTATTCGGGTTAATACCGGTTCCGGTAGCGGCGGTGAAAGTGAAGCTGGCGGTTCCGGAGCTGACCGTGGTCGTCTGGTTGACCGTGAGTGGTGCGGTCAGTCCCACGGTGGTGGCGGCGGGGCTGTCCTGCTCATTGAGGTTGGGCTGGGTGGCGCTCTGGAAAACCTGGGCGCCGTTGAAGGTGGTGCTGGTGCCGATGCGGTCAATTTCAGCTTTGATGGCGGTGAACTCGGCGTCCAGCGCGCCCCGCTGAGCCTGGGAGACGGTGCCGGTGGCGGATTCCACGCCCAGAGTGACGGCGCGGTTGAGCAGAGTGGTGACCTGGGCCAGGGCGCCATCGGCGACTTGCAGTTTGCCTACGCCGTCATTGGCGTTGCGCGAGGACTGGGTGAGGCCGGTGATGTTGGCTTGCAAGCCGTCGGCGATCGCCAGGCCGGCGGCGTCGTCCGCGCCGCTGTTGATGCGCGAACCGGACGACAGGCGGAACAAGGTGGTCTGCAGACCTTGTCCTGTGACCGTCAAATTGTTCTGGGCGGCCAGAGACGCGATGTTGTTCAGAATACTTAGTGCCATGGGAGTTGCTCCTTGTGTGTTTGGTCCCGTCTCTTTCGAACCGCCTCCTCCACAAAACCTGGGAGAGTAGCCGGCTCTGAGCGGCGTGGAACCTGGTTGCTTGCCTTACAGCACACTCCATCGGCGGAATGCGTTTGTGCTTTAGCGGGCGCGTTCCCAAACCGCCAAGTACCTACGTAACCCGCGCCATTACCGCATCCAGTGATGAAGCCGCCGGGTTCTCCGATAGGAATTAAGTTGAAGTGCGCCCCGTCCGGGGGTTCTGTCGCTTGTCGATTGGTGATTGTCGATTTGCGGTTTGTGGACGAATCGATTCTTGGGCGTGCCCGAAATCGGCAAGCAGCAATCGGCAATCGAAAATCGGCAGGAGGGGGCCGGATGATTCGTTTGACGCGGCTGAACAGCCAGGCGCTGATCGTCAACTCTGATCTGGTGAAGTTCGTGGAGCAGGCTCCGGACACACTGATCACGCTGCTGAACGGCGAGAAGTTCATGGTGCTGGAAAGTGTGGATCAGGTAGTAGAACGCATCATCGAATTCCGCCGCAGCGTGCTGCGGGGAATCTTTCCCGCCTGGGACCAGGTGGCGAGCGTCACCGCGCTGACTGCGGTGGAGACAAAGAAGGCGAATCCAGGCGAGGAGTAAGGATCGTGGACAAGGCCACCTGGGGAGGGGTATTCGTCGCGCTGGCCGGGGTGGTGGCGGGTCTGCTGCTGGAGGGCGGGAACTTATCGCAAGTCCTGCAGCCCACCGCCGCCATGATCGTGTTCGGAGGAACCGCGGGGGCGGTGCTCATCCAGTTTCCTTTGGCGGTGGTGGGCGGGGCCTTGCGCCGGCTGGCGCGGGTGTTCGTGGAACCGCAGCACAATCCCCGGGAGATCCTGAACCTGCTGGTGAAATTCGCCAAGCAGGCGCGGCGCGACGGGATTGTGGCGCTGGACGCGGAGCTGGGCAATATCCGCGATCCCTTCCTCAAGAAAACCCTCATGCTGGCGGTGGACGGAACCGAGCCGCAGGACCTGCGGCGCATGGTCGAATTGGAGATGGATAACTACCTGGAGCGGGAAGAGAAATTTTCCCAGGTGTTCGAGTCGGCTGGAGGATTTTCTCCGACCATCGGCATTATCGGCGCGGTGCTGGGGCTGATCCAAGTGATGCAGCATCTCGACAAGATTGACGAAGTAGGCAAGGGCATCGCGGTGGCCTTTGTGGCCACGATTTACGGAGTGGGAGCAGCCAATCTTTTCCTTCTGCCCACGGCGGGGAAGCTGAGGATCCGGCTGCGGGAAGAACAGGTGCTGCGGGAGATGACGCTGGAGGGAGTGGTGTCGATTCTGGAGGGCATGAATCCGCGCATGCTGGAAACCAAGCTGGTGGCATTCCTCAGCGACAAAATGGCGCCCGCGGAAGCTGCCGCGGGCAAGGCGCAGGCGGCGCGTGCGGGGAATCCGTGAGGACGCGGAGCGTGCTGGAGTAAGCGGACATGAGATATAGACATGAGATATAGAAGACGGCGGCGCAGCGACCACCCCAGTCATGACCGCTGGCTGGTTTCCTACGCCGACTTCATCACCCTGCTGTTCGCATTTTTCGTGGTGCTGTACTCGAGCGCGCAGGTGGACAAGCGGAAAGTGGGGCGGGTGGCGATGGCCATCCAGGTGGCGTTTCAGCAACTGGGGGTATTTCCCGCCTCCAACAGCCAGGTGCCGCTGAACACCGAGGAGCCGATGCCGATCAGCCCGGTGCAGGCCATCGACAACGCCCGCCGGACGGCGGCTTTGGGGCGTATTGTGCCACCGGCCAATGAACCACTCTCCACCGAGGAAAGTTCCAATCTTACCGATCTGCGGCGCGACCTGGAGCATGCGCTGTCGGCGGAGATTTCGCGCCACGAAGTGGACCTGCGCACCGTGCCCGACGGGCTGGTGATCAGCCTGCGCGAGATCGGCTTCTTCGCCAGCGGCTCGGCGGACATTCAGGCGCGCTCGCTGCCGGCGTTCAGCCGCATTGCAGATTTGTTGAAGCAGCGGCCGTATCGCATCCGCATCGAAGGCCACACCGACAACGCCCCGATTCATAACGCGCTGTTCAAGTCCAACTGGGAGCTTTCCACCGGTCGCGCCACCGAACTGGTGCGGCTGCTGATCATGAAGTATGGTTTTGCCCCGGAGCGGCTGGCGGCGGCCGGTTATGCGCAATACCATCCCGTGGCCGGCAACGATACCGCGGACGGGCGGGCGCAGAACCGGCGGGTGGATGTAGTGGTGGTGGGGAAGTTTCAGCCACCGCCCGCAGCGCCGCCTGCTCCGGAGCCGCCGGTCTCCAGCGGAAAGCCCTCGCCGATCGTGCGCTGAGGTGGCGATGTCACAACGCGTGGTCTGCTGGTAGGGGGAAGTTAGCATCTCACCCACAATTGTCGTCCTTAGGGGCTGTGACTCTTTGTCGGGAGACTCGTCTGAAGTGTCATCCCGAGCGCAGCGAGGGATCTGGGTTCGTGCGTACATCGGCATACCGCCGCTGTCGGAAGAGGCCCAGATTCCTCGCTGCGCTCGGAATGACAATTATTTTTCGAATGACAGTTCAGAGGTGGCTGGGCAAGAGTCAGATCCTCTCACGATGACAGGACGTAGTTGTGGTCCGACCACAAAAAGTTCAGCCTCTGAGCGCAAGGGCTGGTTCGCTTGCGCAATTCGCTCAGAATCACAGGCACGGATAGGGTCAGGGAATCGCGGCACAGTCTCCGAGGTGGCGGGTATTACTGCTCCTCTTTTCCCCGAAATCGACTAAAGTCAGGCACTTTGAAGCCGATGTAACCCGTGGCCGCAGTGCGTTTATTGCGGCGAAAGCACTGGCGAGCCGGACATCTTCGCGTGGGCTAGAACCCAAGAGCACCGCCAGTCTTGGCAACCGGGAGGCTGCACATGGCATGGTTCAGTGGTCTGAAAATCGGCAAAAAGTTAGGGCTGGGGTTTGCTGTTGTTCAGGTGCTCATGATCATCCTCGGGGTGTTCTCTCTGGTTGAGATCTCCAAGGTAAATAGTTCAACGCTGGACTTGTCTACGAACTGGCTGCCGAGCGTGAACGCCGTGGACAAGCTGGCGCTGGATGCTTCGGCAGTGCGCCGGGCAGAACTCAACGTGCTCCTCAGCAGAGACAAAGACTCCGTAACTAGAGCCGAGAACCTGCTCAGAGAGCGGCTGCCGCGGATCGCAGAAGACGAGCAAGCGTACGAACGCCTGATCAGCTCCGACCAGGAGCGCCAAACTTACCAAGAGTTTCGCAAGGCCTGGGACCAATACCTCGATGCCCAGAAGCGGGCAATCGATCTCTTCGACAAGGGAAAATATGAGGATTCCACGCAGGTCTCGCAAACCGAGGGTTTCGAGGCATCCAGCGCCGCCTTCAAGGCTCTGGACAACGATGTTGCCCTTAATGTCAAGAGCGGAACGGAGTCAGGCGCTTCGGCCGCGGCGGTTTATTCCTCATCACGCTATTGGGTGATTGGGATTCTGGTCGCGGCAGTGGCAGTGGGCTTTGTGATCGCAACTGCGATTGCGCGTTCGATGTCCACCGCTGCCACCGACATGCTGGCCCAGATCGAGGAGATCGCGGGCAACAACCTGGCCGTGGATGACATGGACATCAGGGCCCAGGATGAGATCGGCCTGGCGGGAGCCGCCCTCAACAAGATGAAGAACAATTTGCGCGAGATCATCCAGTCCGTGGCCGGAACGGCCGAGCACGTGGCCAGCGCCAGCGAGGAGATTTCATCGTCGGCCTCGCAGCAGTCGCAGGGCGCGGAGACGCAAAAAGATCAGACTGCGCAAGTGGCCACCGCGATGCAGGAGATGTCGTCCACGGTGTTGCAGGTTTCGGAGAATTCGGCCAAGGCGGCGGATGCGTCCCAAAAGGCGGCGGAGACAGCGCGCCACGGCGGCGGCATCGTGGACGAGACCCTGGCCAAGATGCGGGTCATTGCCGGATCGGTCAGCGCCACCGCCAAGAAAGTGGATGAACTGGGCAAGAGCAGCGACCAGATCGGGCGGATTATCGGGGTAATCGACGACATCGCCGACCAGACCAACCTGCTGGCCCTGAACGCGGCGATTGAAGCGGCGCGCGCGGGCGAGCAGGGACGGGGATTTGCCGTCGTCGCCGACGAGGTGCGGAAACTCGCCGAGCGCACCACCTCTGCGACAAAGGAAATCGCCACCATGATCCGCACCGTTCAGGATGAAACCAAGGTGGCAGTAGCGGCCATGGAAGAGGGCAACCGGCA
>Ga0335077_10013626_pt1 | contig 10166 bp, 14 predicted proteins | sample Lox_Sample_31_FD_207151 | JGI IMG/M metagenome (GOLD analysis project Ga0335077, IMG submission 207151) | Soil microbial communities from Loxahatchee National Wildlife Refuge, Florida, United States - Lox_Sample_3.1 | ecosystem: Environmental > Terrestrial > Soil > Wetlands | place: USA...
CATGCCGCCTGGGCTACGTATCAGAGCCAAGCTTGAAGGCGATTCTGAAGCAATCAGGGGCGTCAATGCGATGCTGACCGGCCTGATGCAGTCGATGTCGTCAGCAGCGTGACAACGTGAAACTTGAAACGTGAAACATGGTCTTCGTCTTAGACAACTACGATTCCTTCACCTACAACCTGGTCCAGTATCTAGGAGAGCTGGGCGAGGAAGTCGTGGTGCGGCGCAACGATCAGGTAACCATCGGTGAGATTGAGGCCATGCGTCCGGCCCGCATCGTCCTCTCGCCCGGGCCGTGCACGCCGCAAGAGGCCGGCATCAGCATCGAACTGATCCGGCATTTTGCCGGCAAGCTGCCCATCCTGGGAGTGTGCCTGGGACATCAGGCGATTGGCGCGGCTTTTGGCGGCAATGTCATCCGTGCCGGCAACCTGATGCACGGCAAGACCAGCCAGGTGGAGCACGATGGCCGCACCATCTTCCGCGATGTGCCGTCACCCATCACCTGCACCCGTTACCATTCCCTGATCGTGGAAGAGAAGACCCTGCCGCCGGTGCTGGAAATCACGGCGCGCACCACCGAGCGCGACGGTTCCACCGTCATCATGGGCCTGCGCCACCGCCAGGCTCCCGTCGAGGGAGTGCAGTTCCATCCCGAAAGCGTGCTGACCCAATCCGGCAAAAAGTTGGTAGGCAATTTTCTGCAGCTATAACTGCCGTGTGACCCGTGGTTACTTAAGGATTACCGCAAGTTTAAGTTACCTCAAAATGCTTGACACTTTCGCCGCGTGGGGCGATTCTACGAGCGCTCGGAATTGCGGGCGAGGGCGAAAGACTATGTCCCAACCACAACAGGAAAAGCGGGCCACCCGGCGCTTCTCCTTGCGACTGCCCGTATCCATTCGCTTTACCAACGGCGGCGTACACGAGTTCTCGGCCGAAACGCGGGACGTCAGCGCACGCGGCGTTTTCTTCTATATTGACCGCAAACTCTCGGAAGGTTCCCCGATCGAGTTCACGCTCACGCTGCCGCCGGAAATCACGCTCACCGAAAGCATCCGCGTGCGTTGCAAGGGACGCGTGGTGCGCGTGGAAGAGGCGAAGGAAGAGCGCCTGGGCGTAGGCGCCGTCATCGATCAGTACGATTTCGTGGCTGAGGTCTAGCCGCTCCCCGGAACGCTTCCGGGATGATAAGATTCCCCCACCCGCAGTTCTGTGGAATGGTCTTCCGCCGGCCAGCCCGTGTACTTTTTTTCTTTCTTCCACTCTTCCTGGGAGTGATCTCCAGCCCTGCCCAGACTCCGTTGGGAGTGGTCTTTTCCTCGGACGCGATCGAAGTGGGCGCGGCGTCGCCCTCGGCGGCGATCACCCGGCTGATGAGCGGTTCCTCAGTGGCGGCGGGAGAGTCCAACAGCACCGTGCGCCTGCTGCGTGGCGGCGAACTGCGCGTCTGCCGTGGCAGCAGCGTTTCCGTAACCAGCTCCGCCGATGGCGGCCAGCTCATGGTGGGGATGAGTTCCGGCACCATCGAAGTGCACTATCCGCTGGGCACCGCCCGCGATAGCGTGATGACTCCAGACTTCCAGATTTCCCTGAACGGCCCCAGTATTTTCCACGTGGCGTTGAGTACCGACGAGAGCGGTAGCACCTGCGTGCAGTCGCTGCACGGCAACAAGGGATCGGTGACGGTGTCGGAGCTGATGGGCGATGGCAGCTATACCGTGAAGCCCGGCGAGCAGGTAATTTTCCGCGCCGGCCATGCCAGCGACCCCGGCCCGGTGGTGGCCAACTGCGGCTGCCCGCCCGACATTCCGGTGCAGCGCGCGGCCGTCGAGGATCGGCCGAAGCCGGCCGCTGTTCCGGCGCCCGCGCCCGCTCCGGCAGTTGCCGCCCTGGCGGAATCTACTCCTAAGAGCATGACGGCGCCTCCGCCGGTCCAACCGCCGGAAAGCGTTCACGTTCAGGTAGAGGCTCCATTCGTGTTTCGCGCTTCCGATCCCCGCCCGCCGCGGAATGCTCCCGTCGATCTGGCGGAGATACGCCTCTCGACCCTGCCCGTGATCCCGTCGGTGAATGGGCAACCTCCGCCGCGGGAATTAGCTCAGACTGCCAGCCAGGAGCCGGAAAAACCCAAGAAGAAGAAACGGCACGGAGTATGGGGTTTTCTGGCTTCCATCTTTAAGGGTTGAGAAATGTCCGATTCTGGTTCCGAAGTGCCCGTTCTGCGCGATAATATGAGGTTGATCGGGATCCGTCCCAGGTGCGGAGACAGCTATGCCTGTCCCTGAGGTGAACGGTCGGCCGGCGCCAGCGGGGTCGGCCGGTGTTCTGCCGACACTGTTCGGCGTGGGTTATGGCGCCTACCAGGTGCGGCGGGAAACTTTTGTCGTCTCCTTCCTGCTGCACGTCGTGGCGGTAGTGCTGATCGTCGTCTCCGGCAGTTTCGTTTACACCCATCGCGAGGAAATCAAGCAGCAGGTCACCGGCATCGTGACCGACATCAGTCCCTACGTCCTGCCGCCTGCGAGCACCAAGGCGGGTGGCGGCGGTGGTGGTGGCGATCGTGACAAGCTGGCGGCGAGCAAAGGCGCTTTGCCCAAGTCTTCACGCGAACAGGTCGCGCCTCCGGCGGCGGTGATTCGCAACCTCGACCCTAAGCTGCCGGTTACTCCCACGGTGGTCGTGCCGCCCAACATCCCATTGCCCCACATCGGTCCGCTGGGAGATCCGCTCTCGGCGGTGCTTGGACCGCCCTCGAACGGCACGGGCTCGGGCGGCGGTATCGGCAGCGGCAGCGGTGGTGGCGTCGGCTCCGGACGCGGACCCGGCGTCGGGCCCGGATGGGGCGGCGGCATCGGTGGCGGCCCTTATCGCGTAGGCGGCGGGGTCAGCGCGCCCAAGCCGCTTTTCACCCCCGATCCCGAGTATTCCGAAGAAGCCCGCAAATCCAAGTATCAGGGCGTGGTGGTGCTCTGGCTCGTGATCGGATCGGATGGGCTTCCGCAAGAAATCAAGGTGGCGCGTCCCCTGGGCATGGGATTGGATGAGAAGGCCATCGAAGCCGTGCGCACCTGGCGCTTCAAGCCCGCCGAGAAAGACGGCCGTCCCGTGGCCGTGCAGATGAACGTAGAAGTCAGCTTCCGCCTGTATTGAGAACCAGTACTCAGTACCCAGTACCCAGTGCTCCCCGCCTGCAGAGAGAGAAATCTCTCACCCTGCCTCGTGAGAGACCAGGTGTCAGGGCATTCAGTCCCGCCGTGCTGCACCCGCAATGAAGGCTTCTTGCCAGGTCACGTGTCAGGGCCCGACTTTAGTCGTGCCGTAACTGGCTCCCTTAAATTCCGGGCTTCAGCCCCTGCCACAGTTGCTAAAGCCCTCATGTTCTCTCGCTTTTCGGCACGACTGAAAGTCGTGCCCTGACACGTAATCTCTCACGAGGCCTTTAACGCGGTGGCTCTTGCCGGGGCCCTCCCTCGCGCGATTCGCTCAGTCCCGCTGCAAGCCAGGAAATTTAAACCTGCGATTTTGGCGCCCTCCGCGAATCCAATACCCATGGCCATTGCAGATATCGCCGCTCCGCTCGGCGAGCGCTATTTTGAAGACTATGTCCCTGGCTCCGTGCTCGAGTACGGCAGCATTGCGCTGACTGCGGGCGAGATCGTCGAGTTTGCCAAGCGCTTTGATCCGCAATACATCCACACCGATCCGCGGGCGGCGGCCGAAGGGCCGTTCGGCGGATTAATCGCCAGCGGCTGGCACACGGCAGGAGTAATGATGCGTCTGTTCGTCGACCACTATCTGTCGCACGTGGCCAGCATGGCGTCCCCTGGCATCGACGAACTGCGCTGGACGCGGCCGGTGCGGCCGGGCGATTCCCTTTCCATCCGCGTCTCCATCATCGAGGCGAACCGCTCCCGATCAAAGCCCGACCGGGGGATGGTCCGGAGTCTGGTCGAGGTGCTGAACCAGAATGGCGAGGTGGTGATGAGCCTGAAGGCGATGAATATCCTGCGGTGCCGCGACCATCAAGGGATGTGAGAGCTCGTGCCAGGGCACGATTTTTGGTCGTGCCAGCTTGGAGCGCATTGGGACCCTAGTGACGGGTTACGTGTCAGGGCACGACTTCAGTCGTGCCGAAATGGCGCCCAAAAGATGTGGGCTTTAGCCCCTGCCATTCACGATTTCAGGGGCTAAAGCCCAATTCTTTTATTAACCCTGACGGCACGACTGAAAGTCGTGCCCTGACACGTGTCCCACAGGCTGGGGCTGAAGCCCTTCTATTAAGACTTTCCTTCGCCGGGCTAAAGCCCGGCGCCTCCACCGGCTACACCAAGCACTCTTTACTCAACTCGCAACTACCTGACTTGTTTGGCGGCGGCGCGAGCGAAGGGCTTCACCTTCTCCGTGGCGGTGTGCGCGAATTCGCTGCCGCGCTCGAACAGGTCGGTGCCGCGTTCGATCAGATCGTCCGCCTGCTCGCGGGCATCTTCATACTTCCGCCGCAGCAGCTTGCGCATCTGGCGTCCGGACTTGGGTGCGAACAGCAGCGCCGCCAGCGCGCCGATGCCCAGGCCGATGAACAGGAAGGTGATGGCGGTGCTGGCCGTGCTGCGATCCGACGGCTGATAGTCTCCAAAGCGCTCGTAATCAGTCATGGCTCTCCCCCTTCTTTTCGCATTCTAAACCGTGGCCACGATCAGCCCAAGCTGGTTAGAACAACCGGCGCACCCCGGCGTTGTCCCACAATGAAAATAGTTCCGTGCAAAAGATAATGATGTAAAGTCGTCCTTATGGTGCGGTGACGCGCTGTTACCTCCCCGGTTGCCGCGCGTCTAACTGGAGCAGGGGGGTGGGGTGTTCCAGCTTCTACAACGCAGCATGGCCGCCCGATGGCGATGGGCGCTTGCCGCCTCGGTCGCCGTTCACTTGCTGGCGGTGTGCCTGATGCTGCGGCAGCCGGCGCCGGTTTTCGTGCGCCCGCAGGCGGTCGTCGCGGGCGCCGGAGGAACATCGGTCACAGCGTTGTACCTGCCTTACGACCGGGGTGTCCACTCCGAGCCGGCGACTGAGGCGCGCGTTCCTCTGAGCTTGTCGAAGGCGAAATCGAAAGCGCTACGCCGGAAGCGCAACACCAGGAAAGCTCCGCTCAAAGCTGACCAAGCCCAGCCGGGTGACACCCTCCAGACCGCTCGGGCTGGTTCCCCTTACGGATCGCTTGCCGAGGGCCCGGCCGATGGCAGCGAGATTCGCCCGGCTCTGCCGGTGACCTTCGTGAACCCAGACATCTCGCGCTCGGAACTGCCTCCCGGCGTGCAGGGAGACGTGGTGGTTGAGGTCACCATCGACGCCCGCGGCAACATCGTCGAGAAGCGCATCCTGCAGCGGCTCGGCTATGGCATCGACGAGAAAGTGCTGGCGGCGCTTGAAGGATGGCGCTTCACTCCCGCCACCCAGGACGGCGTGCCCATTCCTTCGCAGCACGACATCCACTTCCATTTCCCGAACTGAGGAACGACACCCGGGCCTACGAAGAGAACTCCCGGTGCGCACGGTCGAGGAGGGAACGGTTAGTGAATACCTGGCCGTACCCAAGGCCGACGCAGAGGAACATGAGGGCAATAGCAAACGGAAGTCCCACCACGCCGACTGTGACCACTATCATTCCACCAATCGGGCAGGTTCGGACGCATACTAGCGCCAGGGTTTGGAAGGCGAAGAGTGCAACGAGAAAGCCGATGTGGCGCCCAAGCAAGCGAGAAAACTGGGGCCGAACCGCAGGACAGGTGAACATGTAAGGTGGGAGGTCTTTTCCGGGTTCTGGTTCCGGTACGGGCGAATGTGAAGAATACCGCGAAGATCGTGTAGACGAATCGATCATCTCAGTAACCTGCCGGCGAGCCAGTAATCGACACTGAACTTTCCCGGACCAGAGCAGATCAGCCAGATAAAGAAGAGCACGTACAGGACTTCCGGAAGGTAGAGGAAATCGTCGAGCCAGCTCAGAGGCGAGAGTCCTTTCGGCAAGGTGGAAATCGCCTGGGTCAGGGTGGCGACAATCATATCGATCAATAAAGCCACGCAGGCCGGAGTCGAAAGAAACCCCACGGTCAGCAAGGATCCGGCAACGAACTCGACACCCGACACGAAATAAGCCATCTGGTGGGGAAACGGGACTTTGGCGTTAACGAGCGTTTCGTAAACAGGTTTCGTGCCGCCGGCGACAAACAATTTGTTTGCCCCGGAGATGGCGAAGAACAGCCCGAGCGAAACGCGTACCAGCAGGATGGCATATTGTTCCAAATCACCGTTACCCTGCAGCCCAAACTGGACCACCCGCTTCCAATCCACCTCTTATCCCTCCAACGGTTTCGGCCTCGAGATTATGTGTCCATCCGTTCGACCCATTGAGAGCGCCATGCGGGAGCCACGAATGGGTCCGCAAAATACTGTGTTTCCCGCGCAACCTTGTCGCCGCTGAACTCCATGATGCTCACGGTGTAGGAGGGCTTGCCGTCATAGGTCAGGATGAATTCGGTGACCCAAAGATCACCGCCGCCAATGATTCGTCGGACGGTAAACCGCTTGTTGCTCGGCTGACTGGCGCGTTGGTTCAGTATGTTGCGTCGACCGCGGGTTCGCTCGCCTGACTGCGGGTAGTCCAGCACCGCGTCTTCGTGATAGATGCGGTGCTCGGTTTCAAAATCGTTGGCATCGGACGCCGCCCAATGCTGATCCAGTGCCGCACGAATCTCTTGATCTCGCGCTCCAGAAGACTGCTCCTTCTTTTGTTGATCGATCATCTTGAGCCTCCAATTTGACAAGAAGCGGGCGGTAATCGGGCGCCGTGAAACTGCAGCATACAAAGCGGACATGTTATGAGATGGCTTCGCCTAAGGCTGGTACCCCTCCGCCATCCACTTTGCGAATAGCTCAATGCGAGCCTGAGGCCAGGGGCCTCCCCCTCTCGGGGGCGGGGGCGGCATTACCGCGCCACCGATTCCCCGAATGCGGTCGTAGATGGCGGCCGCGTGCGTCTTGACGTCATCATAACTTCCCAGGTTGAACGCCTTGCTCATGCCACGAATGTCTTGCTCCGTAAAAAGCGGGCGAATGTCCGCTTGAAAGCTCGTCGGTTTCGTCATGGTTCCTCACACTTCGTTCAGCCTCTGTCTGGTCCGAACGTGGATTCCCAGGAACATCCTCTTCCTGATAAAGAGTATCGGGCCAGCTCTGCCGTATCAGTCTGGAAAGCTGGCCGCGAGAACCGGAGATCGCGCTCAACAAGAAGCGCTAGATGTGATCTCGGAAGACCGCCGTCCTTCAGGCAGCGGCGTGCTGTGGAACCGGCTGGACTTCCCTGATAAGACCGGTCTCCACGTCGAAAATAAAACCCCGCACCGGAACTTCTTTGGCGATCCACGGATGTGATCTGACCCTCTTGATCTGTTCCCGTGTGTTCTGTTCAGGGTCCTTGTAAGAGAAGAAGCGCATCGGAGCGGGTGACGCGTCGCCGGTTAAAGCGGAGAGTTTCGTGTTCAGCTCATCGTCCGTGAATGTCGTGAATCCGCAGCCGGTGTGATTGAGGAGCATGATCTCCTTCGATCCGAGGACACGGGTGGAAACGACAAGCTCTGCGAGCACATCCTCGGTTACGGCTGGCCCGCCGGTCCGGATAACGTCGATATCGGCTTGCGGCAGCCCGAGGATTTCAGAGAGGTCTGAAAGTCTGGGATCCATGCAGGTTACAACCGCGATCTTGGGGGTTGGCGGCGCCCCCAGCTTGCGATCGTACTTCTTGGCATACGTCTGGTTTGCTTTTAGCGCGTTGTCGATAATACTCATCGCAAATCTCCTTTATTGGCCAGTGTAGGTTGGCTATTGGCTAGTGTAGGGTGGCCAGAAGATCCCCGATACGGCTGCAACCCCCGACCGCATGAATCACTGACTGCAAGAGTTCCGACGGCTCGTCGGATTTTAGAATTTGATGCCCGGCCCAGAAAGAAGGCATCAATAAAGTTGTCAAGAGCTTTCTCAAGCTCTGCTCACCGTAGAAACCGCTGGACGGCACGAGTTCCTGTTCGGCGCGTAGCCAATCTTCACGCAGCCGCAATTTGCGCTGCGGGCTGAGTGAGCCAGATTTCGAAGGTCGTCTCGCCGCGTCGTGCGTTATTGCCTGGTACCAGTGTTTTCTCGCTGATTTTCGCTCCGGAGTAACGCGCGTTTGGATCAGCGATGACTTCGCGGGGATCTTTGAGCGAGGCCAAGCGCCGCCGGACGAGTTCATTCAGGCGAAACTGTTCCGGCCCCGCTATTTCGACCGTGCCATTGAGCGGCGGGCCGACCGCGATCCTGGCCACGCCACTCGCGACATCGTCGGCAGCCATCGGCTGGAAAAGCACAGGAGGCAAATGCACCTTTTTGCCAACCATGGAAATATCGGCGAGACCCTTGAGGAACTCGAAGAACTGGGTCGCTTCCACGATCGAATAAGGAATCGATGAGCTTTTGATCAGTTTCTCCTGAGCGATCTTAGCCCGGAAGTAACCGCTTTCGGACAGCCGCTCCGTGCCTACGACCGACAACGCAACGTGATGTCCGACGCCTGCGGCCGCTTCAGAGGTAAGGAGGTTGCGAGTTGATGTCTCGAAGAACTTCAGCACGGCTGCGTCCTCCCAGGAGGGAGAGTTTGATACGTCAACGACGACGGAGGCACCTTTCAACACTTCGGCCAGGCCCTCGCCCGTGACAGTGTTGACCCCCGAACTGGGTGAGGCTGCTATCGTCTCGTGCCCGTGCTCACGAAGCTTGTTGACAAGCCTTGATCCAATAAGGCCAGTACCGCCGATCACTACGATTTTCATGATTGTCTCCTTCACTCCTGACCAGGGCGTTTCGGTCTGTTGTACTTGCGAGAGAGAATTGTCTGCCGGTTTGTGACACGATCTATGGCTCTGGAACGCCTCGAAACAGTGGCTTGAAGTGGTTGTTCTCAGCCTGTGCGAAGCCGCGCCTGATTGTTCGCAGCCTTTTCCCAGGCTGGTCCTCTTGGCTGTCTTCCGACAGCTAGGCCAAATTCCCTCGGAGAATCAATACCGCACATGCTGTATTTGCCGTGGTCTCCCAGAACTGTTCGTGCCAGGATCGTCGGCACTCGGAAACTGGCGGCATCCCACGATTCTGGAGGCCGCGCGCGGCCATCGTTTACAATCGAGTGTTGGCCTGTGCCCTCATCGGGCTACGGGCAATCCCAGTCCCTCGAACGGAGAGTTTTCGTGGCCATACCAGCGACCCAGTTGCGCCCCGGGATGATCATCAAGCACAACAACGATCTGCACTCCATCTTTGCCGTCGAGCACCGCACGCCGGGCAACCTGCGCGCGTTCATCCAGGCCAAGCTGCGCAACCTGCGCACCGGCGCCATGTACGAGCACCGCTTCCGCTCCGCCGACGCCGTGGACCGCGTCACCGTGGACGAGACCACCATGGAGTTCCTCTACAGCGACGGTGACGACTTCCACTTCATGAACACTGAGACCTACGAGCAGACCCACATCTCGCGCGAGGTGCTGGGCGGCGCCGTCGATTACCTCACGCCCAATCTGCAGCTTCAGGTGGAGTTCTACGAAGGCAAGCCCATCGGCATCGAGCTGCCGGCCACGGTGGACCTGGAGGTGGTCGAGACCGAACCCGGCCTCAAGAGCGCGACCGCGTCGTCGGTGGGGAAGCCGGCCAAGACCGAAACCGGCCTGGTGGTGCAGGTACCCCCGTTCATCAATCAGGGAGAGAAGATCCGCGTGGATACGGCCGAGGGGATTTATCTGGAGCGCGTTAAGTAAGTCGCCAGTCGCCAGTTGCCAGTTGGGTTATTGATAGTGAACGTAAGCCGGGAGGGCACGACTTTAGCCGTGCCGCAAGCTGGTTTTAGGTGGAGCAGGGCTTCAGCCCTGCGTGATGGCTGCATAAGTGAGTTCGGCTTTAGCCGCTGGGGTGCCTACCTCAGGGGCTGAAGCCCCTTGATTATGGGCCTTTGAATGCAGGCCTGAAGGCCTGCTCCACCTGCCGCAAGCAATGGCCGAGTCCCGATCCCAACCCGAACTGCACGCCCGCCGCTACGTGGTGCGGGGGCGGGTGCAGGGTGTGGGCTTCCGTTTTTTTGTGGAGCGCGA
>Ga0335077_10013628_pt1 | contig 10166 bp, 11 predicted proteins | sample Lox_Sample_31_FD_207151 | JGI IMG/M metagenome (GOLD analysis project Ga0335077, IMG submission 207151) | Soil microbial communities from Loxahatchee National Wildlife Refuge, Florida, United States - Lox_Sample_3.1 | ecosystem: Environmental > Terrestrial > Soil > Wetlands | place: USA...
CGGCTTGTTCCGAGAAGCTCTCCGCGAGCTGGGCTATGTCGAGGGCAGGGAGACCCAGGCCACGGCCACCGCTCTCAGAGTAACCCTGCAGCCGGTCCAGGTGAGGGAGCCCGGGGACTTCGGCCGCGCGCTATCCATCATTCGCAGACATCGACCACACGCGATGGTTGTGTTTTCAGACCCGCTGAGAAGCGCTCGCGACTTCGCAGCAACCGGAACTCAGGCAGGGATCGCTACCTTCTTGAGAAGATCCAAGTGATCCAGAACCTTGCCGGTGCCGAGGGCCACGCAGGAGAGCGGATCGTCGGCAACAGTAATGGGGAGATCGGTCTCCTGGCGCAGCAACTGATCCAGCCCCCGGAGCAGGGCGCCGCCCCCCGTGAGCACGATGCCCTTGTCCACGATGTCCGCGGCGAGCTCCGGGGGCGTCCGCTCCAGACACGTACGCACTGCACCGACGATGGTCATGACCGGCTCCCGAAGCGCGCCGCGGATCTCCTCGTCGGTCACGACGATGGTCTTGGGGATGCCGTCGATCAGATCCCGCCCCTTGACCTCCATGGTGAGGCGTTCGCTCCCCGTCGGGTAAGCCGATCCCAGCTTGATCTTGAGTTCCTCCGCGCGCCGCTCTCCGATGAGGAGGTTGTGCTGCTTGCGGATGCACTGGACGATCGCCTCGTCCATCTCGTCGCCAGCGATCCGGACGGACTGGGAGTAGACGATGCCCGCCAGCGAGATCACCGCGACCTCGGTGGTGCCACCGCCCACGTCCACGATCATGTGGCCGCCCGGCTCCTGGATGGGCAAGCCGGCACCGATAGCCGCGGCCGTTGGCTGTTCGATCAGATATACCTCGCGCGCCCCGGCCTGGAGGGCTGAGTCGCGCACGGCGCGCTTTTCCACCTGCGTGATGCCGGAAGGAACACCGATGACGATACGCGGCCGCACCAGGGTCCGGCGTCGGTGTACCCTGGTGATGAAATAGTGCAGCATCTTCTCGGTCACGTCGAAGTCCGCGATCACGCCGTCCTTGAGCGGGCGGATGGCCGTGATATTACCGGGCGTTCGGCCCAGCATCGCCTTTGCCTCATGCCCCACGGCGAGCACCGAGTGATCGGCCAGGTGAATGGCCACGAAAGAGGGTTCGTTCATTACGATGCCTTCCCCGCGCACGTACACCAGCGTGTTGGCCGTACCCAGATCGATGGCGAGGTCGTTGGAGAAGAACCCGGCGAGACGGCTGCTCAGCATTCAAGGCCACCCTGACACTCGTGATCGCAGGATGGAACGTGTCCGTCAGTGTAGCAGTGAGACAATCGGAAGTCGATTCGGGATAGACGAAGGAACTTTCCGTTCGCTCGGCGTCAGCCGCGCCACGCGCGGAGCCTCGTGGGAGACGGTTGGGAGTGGCCGAGATGTTCGGGAATGCCAGACGTGATTGGAACGGATACGGACGGGACGCGAGCGTGTGTGGGACAGGGTGCACCCCAATCGCTGGAATTCCTGACAGCCGTTGCCCCGAAGCTTCGGCGGTTAGCGGTATTGTGGAACCCGGCGAACGCCGTTTTGCAAAAACAAATCTTGAAGGCCACGGAAGCCGCCGCTGCTGCTGCGGGCGGATGAGGTGATCGAGTGAGGATCGTCATCGGCTCATGGCTCATCGCGGTCGTCGTATTCTTCGCCTGTCAGAGCGTCGGTCAGGCCCATTTCCGCATCACCTACAGCCCCAGACCTCAAGAAACCTCATCCGTCACACTCGATGGTCGGGTGTCCAATGATGCCGATAACGATGTCCTCGACGTCTGGGTCACGGTGGAGGGCCTGGACACGTCCGGCAAAGTCCTGACGACCGCGATTACCTATGTCCTCTTGATTCCCCGGCATGGAAGCGCCACGTTTGTTGCCAAGCTGCCCGTCGCTGAGGGAATCCAGAGCTTCCACCTTGCCGTCACCTCCTACCGGGATGGCGTGCCCGTGCCAAGGTCCGTGCAATCGCCCTGACCGACTGGGTCCGTCGCGCGTCTGACGGTAGGCTGAGAGCGACATGGCCTGAGCGGTCGGCGGGCCGGGGAGTGCGAAAATCTGCCCGACGCCCGCGCTCAGAGTGCGAAGTGCCGCCGGACGACGCCCGGCGCCCAGCGAGCCAGAATCTCGCCCATTCCACATAACGCGTAGAACGACGTGACAAGCGCCAGCGCGACCGGGAGCCTTACCAGCGACATGCAGACCTCTGCTCGCCTCCGCACGACGGCTCGCCACGCGCGCCGCACGTCCTGCTTGACTCTCCTGGCGGTCGCCGACAGGGTCACGGCGTTGAGCGCGCCTCTCATACGCAGGTACTGAAAACGATCGTGGCCCTCGCAGACTGCGGTGCGGACGAAGTGGGCCGTCCCATGCGGCGCCGGATGCGCGGCGCGCGCGGACGAGCTCATGTAGATGGCGGTGCCATTCGCGCGCAGGGCCTCTGCCAGCCGGTAGCACTGACCACGGGACTGCTGGAGGTCTTCCGGAAAGTAGTGCCGCTCGAAGACTGCGCGGCGAAAGGCGACGTTATTGGCGAAGAACCACGAGGTGGCAGATAACGTGCCGTCGGTGGCAGGTCGCGGCGGAAACATCGCCCACCCGAGGGCCATGGCCTGGCCGTAGAGCCCCTCATGCTCGATGTATGTGCTCCCCGCGACGACATCGACCGCCGGATCTGCGAACGGCTGAAGGAGCTGCCGCAGCCAGCCTGCCTCGGGGAGGACGTCGCTGTCGACAAGCACGACGAGGTTCCCGCCTGTCCTTCGAACCCCTTCGTTTTTGAGCTGGTAGTAGGCGAGACCGCCGGTCGGCACCATGTGCGTGCGGGCTTTCAGAAGCCCGAGCGCACGGTCGGCTACCTCTCGGAGCCGGGAACCATCGATGGCGTCCTCGTTGTAGAGGATCGCGATCTCGTACACGCCGGGCATTTCCCGCGTCTGGTCTCGCAGCATCTCCAGCAGGCGTTGCCCGCGCGTGACGTCCGCAAACCGCACGTTGTCCCATTCGACGATGATGGAGACGGCGTCGGGTTCAGTCATCGCACCCTTTAACTTGACCGGATTTGCGATATGGGACGCGGGTCGCTCGATGCGCCTGAGGATCTGGCGGAGGAGGGGGTGCTGTCAAGGCCCGCCTTACCTCCAGCGACTGTCCGATTGCGATCGCGAGCTGCCAGGGGCTTATCAAAGGAGCTTCAGGTATGCCGTGATGTCGTCCACGTCGTGTTCAGTCAGGTGAATGAGCCCGCCCAGGGTGCATGAGCCCACCGGATCCACGTCGCTGGGGAAATTGAAGAACCGCACGTAGTGATGGACGGCATCGCGAAGCGTCTTGGCGCCGTTGTCGTGAAAGTAGGGTGCTGTCTGGCCGATGCCCGAGTCGATGAAGCGAAAGGCCTGTGGAATGCCGAAGGCTTCATGCGACACGTTGGTCTCGTTCAGCATGGGCCCGGAGTGGCAGAGCGCGCATGCGCCGTCCTTGGCCGGGGGATTGAAGGGAACGTCGACGAGGAACCGGCGGCCGCGTTTCTCGGCCGGGGTGTGCCCTTGAGGGAGCTGTGGCGGGGGGCCTCCCGTGGCGAACCGCCGCAGGGCGTAGGAAGAGAAAAAGCTTGGGCGCGTCTGCTCGAACTCCACGATGGAGGCCAGCTCGGCAGCGGTCGGTGTCCTGGCGCTTTGAAAGTGGTCGTGGATGGCTGTCAGGGCTTGATCCTGGATCGTGGGGGCGCGCCCGTCGGCGAGAAGGACGGGATCGAGCGCCGGCGTGTTCCTCGTCGTCGGAATCCCGCGGTTCACCTGGACGCTGGTGGCTCCCGGATCGTCGGCCAGCGTGATCCCCGGGGGAAGGGGAATCGTCATGCGAATGGTGGCGTGGGCTCTGATGCGTGTGGTTCCAATTCCGTCCTCGTCGAGCCCATCGTGGATGAAGAGCGGGTCGGTGGGATCGTTGGGGCGATCAGGCTCCATCCCAGGCCCGGACGCGATTGCGCGAGACGCTGTTCGCCCTGCGCAAGGCTGCGGCCCGCGCCGAGGCAGGCTGGCTCCTGACCGAGGGCGACAGCGTGGCGCTACGCTCCGAGGCGGTCCGCGTCGACGCCGTCGCTTTCGAGGACCTCGTGCGCAAAGGGTCACCCGACGCCCTCGAGGCCGCTGTGGCGCTCTACCGCGGGGACTTCCTCCACGGCTTTTCCGGCCAGGCGACAGGCTTCGAGGACTGGCTTCTGACCGAGCGCGAGCGTTTGCGAGAACTGGCCATTCACACGCTCGCGCACCTGCTCACGCAGGAGCGCGCCGCAGGCCACCTCGAGGTGGCCCTCCGGATCGCGCTGCGCCTGGCGACTCTAGATCCCCTGCAGGAGCCCGTTCACCGCACCCTGATGCGCGTGTATGCGCAACTCGGCCGGCGCGGCGCCGCCTTGCGTCAGTACCAGACTTGCTGTGCCCTGCTCCGCCGAGAGCTCCGTGTCGGGCCCGAAGCCGAAACCAAGCAGCTCTATCAGGACGTGCTTCGCCGACGGCCTCTTGAAGGGATGGTTGCCGAGTCTGCTCCTCGGCGGTCGCTTCCACGTCCCGAGGCTGCCCTCCCCGGCTTGCCGGGCAAGGACATTCCGCTCATCGGACGGGCAGGCGAGCTGGCGCGCCTCGACCAGGCGTTCACCATGGCGTCTGAAGGCCGGGGCCACGTGGTGACGGTGATCGGCGAGGCGAGAATCGGCAAGACCACTCTGGTCGGAGTTCTCGCGACGAATGCGATCGCTCGCACCGCCGGCGTTCTGACCGGACGCTGCTTCGAGACTGCTTCGATCCTGCCTTTCGGGCCTTGGGTCGACGCCATTCGGGGCGGACGGATACCGTCCTGCTCTCGGAGTCGCTCGGGAGCGCCGGCAGCGACGCCCAGACGCAGGCGCGCTTCGAAGAGCAGATCTGGGCCCTCAGCGAGGGTAATCCCTTCGTCGTGGTCGAGACCATGCGCGCGCTTCAGGACGGCGCGATTCCCTTGGCGTCAACAGGCCTGCCGTTGGCGGAGCGCGTCCGGGCGATGATCGCTGCCCGGCTGGACCGGCTGAGCGGGCCGGCGCGGCAGCTCACCGCCGTGGCGGCGGTGATCGGATGCGACTTTGGGTTCTCGCTCGTGCACCGCGCCAGTGGCTTGGGCGAGGCGCCGGCGGCGGAAGCGGTCGAGGAGTTGGTGCGGTGTGGTGTGCTGCAGGCAGAGGGCGAACGGTTCGACTTCGTTCATCACCGGCTCCGGACGGCCGAGTACGATCGGCTCCTGCCGGCGCTTCGCCGACTGCTCCACCGTTACGTGGGCGGGGCGCTGGAGGCGCTGTCCCCGGAAATCTCGGGCGGCGATCCCGCTCGCGCTGGGCGTTCACTTCCGCGAGGGCGAGATATGGGACAAGGCCGCCGGCTATCTCCGTGCGGCGGGTGTCGAGGCCATGGCGCGCTCGGCCAACCGCGAGGCCGTTGCCTCATTCGAGCAAGCGCTGATCGCGCTCGCGCACGTCTCCGAAGGAGTCGAGATGACGGCGCTCGCCATCGACCTACGACTCGATCTGTTCGAGGTGCTGCGCCCGCTGGGAGAGTTGCAGAAATTGTCGGGCATTCTCGCCGACGCTGAAGGCCTTGCGAAATCGTCGGGCGACCAGAAGCGCCTGGGCCGGGTCTGGTCGGCGATGACCCAGTACTTCACACCGAAAGACCTGTCCCGAGCCGAAGCCTCGTACCACGACGCCTTGGCGCTCGCCGAGATCCTGGAGATGCGCCCCCTCCAGGCCCGCTGTCTCCTGGAGCTTGGCGTGCTGGATCGGCGCAAAGGAAGGGACTCCAGCGAGCGCCTGGCGGCCACCGCGCGGATGTTCCGAGAAATGGAAATGCGGTTCTGGGTGGAGAGGGTGGAAACGGCGCTCTGAACTACAGTGGACACGTCGTGCTCAGAACTTTGCGCTTCAGCAGGCCCAGAGACATGTCCACTTCGTAGCTCGAGATGCAGCGATGGTACGCGGTAACGAAGTGCCGGTACCTCAGGAGCTTTATCGGTATCAGATGCGGCCTTCGCGGATCGAACCACTCGCTTCGCGTCTCTCGAACCCACTGCTTACCGCGTGCATCGGACAGTAGCGTCAGCTTGCCAGCAAGCGCTCCGTTGCCCACTGCGTAGTTTCGTGAGTGCTGCAAGAGCGCTCGGATACCGTAACGTCGCCCGTGCTCGTGCGTCACGATCGAGCGAGGCGTGGTTTGCATCGCGACTCCCGCTTGCTCCAGCCGAAGCTTGAAATCGGTATCCTCGCCGGCTGGGAATTCGGTGCCCGCCCCGAGCCATTCGTCGAACCCGTGGACCTCTTCGAATGCTTTCACTCGGACGGCGAAGTTCGCTCCCATGAAGTCCCAGCCCGGCGGAGCTTTGCGGCCTGGCGCCGGCTTGTACAGGGCCTCCTTCGGGCGAATTGCCGGACATCGAGACGGGCCACCACGTTTGGGTGGTGGCGCGATGACGGCGCCACCGACGAGCCCGACCTCCGGATCCGAAGCGAAGTACTCGGCGAAGATCTGCAGCCAGGCGGGATCGGCGATGCAGTCGTCGTCGGTGAACGCCAGTATCGGTCCGCGAGCAGCTCGAGCCGCCGCATTGCGAGCGTTGGCCAAACCTCTTCGATCGAGATGCAGGTAGCGGATTCTGTCGTCCTTGCGCTCTAGCTCGGTACCGAGTGCCTTCAGTGCGAGGTCGTCGCCCTGACCGACGACGATCAATTCCCAGGTCGAAAATGTCTGAGCCATGATGGACTCGACGGTCTCCACGAGCGTTCCTGGACGAATCGAACAAATGCACACGGAGATCAGCATGACCGGTTCCTGGCGGGTGCCGGTCAGGAGAGTAAACGAGATGTCCGCAGCGGCGCAAGTCGACCATGGATCCCTCGGGACGCGGCGGAGGCCGTCGGGCCTGCGGCGCGAGGCGCCATTCGTGTTGATTTGCCCGGGTGTGCGCCGATTGACGGCGGCGGCGCGTCGCCATAGCATGCCGCTCAGCCGGGCCGGCGTGGGCGGCGCGCGCAGCGGCGGAGCCTGCCGCTCCCGCGGGCGGCCCGGGGGCGGGGAGGCGAGGGAGTGAGGGCGGAGGGCTGTACCGTGCGTGTCGAGGCAGAAGTCGCGCAGTGGAGGGAGCCTGGGAAGAGGGCGTTCGTGTTGCCTACGGCCTGATGGGGCCCGCCGATCTGGGTCGACGACGATCAAGCCGGGGCGCTCGGCTCGTGCGCCAACACCTGGCGTTCCACCTCCCACACGTAGAAGCATGCGACGTGAAACTGTACCGCGCCTCCACCAGATCCAGTCCCCGCCATCATCGTCTGGGCCTGGGTCACGATTTCCCCGCAGCCGTCGCAGGTCTCCCCGTTTCCCGGGCCGCCCCAGGTGCGTGGGATCCGGTCGTGCGGCAAACGGCCGTCGACGAGCTTTCCGTGAATCAGGAGTCGAAGGATGGGCTTGTCCATGATGACCTCGCGGCATCGCGAGACTATTCGATATGCCAGATACACCGGGGTCTCGGCGCCGGGGTGCGCCAACCCGAAAGGCCAGGGTGCAGGCGATGGAATTCTTGGGCTGCCGGAGGTTCCCCGGCTGGTGGACTTTGGTCCACTACACCCAGGAACCTGGCCGAACGGCCCGGCCCTGTGCGGGATGTGGTTGCTTGAGCGAGTCCACTCGCGTCTCTTGCCTTCAGCCGCTGGAACTGCCGCACCCTCAGCCGCAACGCCCACGCACCCTCCCGATTCGTGATCTTCCCGGCCAGCGCCGCGTGACCAAGCCCGCCCGCGGAACTTCCTTTCTGCTCATCGTCAATGTCTCTACAACGGGATGACATTTTCATAGACCACCAGCACCCCGGTTTGCGTCGGTTGACGGCGGCGGCGCGTCGCCATAGCATGCCGCTCAGCCGGGCCGGCGCGCGCGGCGGCTGAGCCTGCCGCTCCCGCGTGCGGGCTGGGGCGGGGAGGCGAGGGAGTGAGGGGGGAGGAGTGTACCGTGCGTGTCCAGGCCAAGGTCGCCCAGTGGAGGGAGCCTGGGAAGAGGGCGTTCGTGTTGCCTACGCTCCGGGCGGGCAGCGGTACGCCCTCGGCGACCGCGCTCCGCTATTTCTCCGACGCCGCGTGATCCGGATGACTTGGAGCGAGCGCCCCGCCAGCCTGGCCGGATCGCGGCGAGATCTGGCTCACTTGACGCGCCGGATCTGGGCGAACGGCCTGATCGATCTGCTCCTCGGCCTCTGGGTCCGACGCCATATCACTCGGGCTGGCGTCATCAAGATCAGCCCGGGATGGCCGCTTCCCAAGATCATCAACAACGGGGCCCGGATCGAGATCTCGGACTGCCGCTTCTATCCCGGGGTGCGCATCGAATGTCAGAAAGACGCGCGGCTCACGATCGGCAAGGGCACGTACATCAACCGCAACTCCGAGATCGTCGCCTTCGGATCCGTCGCCATCGGGGTCGACTGCCTGATCGGACGAGACGTCCTCATCATGGACACGGATCAGCACCCGGTCAGCCCAGCGGCCCTGACCGTCAAGCCGGTCGTGATCGAGGACAGAGTCTGGGTCGGGAGCCGAGCCATCATCCTCAAAGGCGTCACCGTCGGCCACGATAGCATTGTCGGGGCCGGCGCTATCGTGGTGAAGAGCGTGCCGCCACACAGCATGGTGGCCGGACCCGCCGCGCAGGTCATCAAGCATCTTCCCCTCGGGTGAAGGCTCCGGTCGAGCCGGTCGCATTTCCGCTTTCCATGAGGAAACTGGAATGAACATCGCGTTGCACCCCCTGGTGCTTGTTCCGCTCTCGCTCTTCGTTCTTACGTTCGTGGCGTGGCTCGGGGCACTATACGGAAGAAGGCACCTGCCGACGGAAGATGGCACACAGGAACAGTCTGGCCTGGTGATCGGCGCCACGCTGACCTTGCTGGCGCTCATCGTCGGGTTCACCTTTTCCATGGCGCTGACCCGATACGATCTACGCAAGAACTACGAGGAGGCGGAGGCGAACGCCATCGGCACGGAATTCGCGCGTGCCGACTTGTTGCCAGCGGCGGACGCGACGAAGGTGCGGACGTTGCTCGAGCGCTACGTAGATCAGCGCGTCTCGTGGTACACGGTCCTCGATGAGCAACAGCTTCGAACGATTGATAACGGGACCGCGCAATTGCAGGCGGCGTTGTGGTCCACGGTCCTACCTCAGGCCTTGGCGCAACCAACACCCATAACCGCTCTTGTGGTGGCTGGCATGAATGACGTCTTGAATGCTCAGGGCTATACGCAGGCAGCGTGGTGGAACCGGATTCCGGTTGCCGCGTGGTACTTGATGTTTTTCATCGCCATCTGTGCCAACGCGCTCATTGGCCGTGCTCACAAGCCGGGCCAGAGCATATTCAGCGGTGGCCTGTACATTCTGCCTCTGGTGCTGTCCATTGCATTCTTTCTGATCGCTGATATCGACACGCCGCGCCGCGGTACGATTCGGGTTCGCCCTCAGAATCTTCTCAGTCTGTCGGAATCTCTACACGACCAGTCCAGATCGCCCGCAAGATAGCCAAACGGAAAAAGTCTGAGCAAGGCCCTCCAGCTTGACGGTCAGGCTGGCCTTCCCCGCCGCCCGGCCTTCATCTCGGTCACGATGGTCTCGATCGGCGCCCTACGGCCGCCACGATGCGGGACCACGCGTCGTCCCTGAAGCTGCGCCGAAGGTGCTGGGCCCACCGGTCGATGCGAATCTCGACCGGATCGGCGCGTCCCACCGGCTCGACGCGTCGGCCACGATCCTGGCGGACCACGTTGAGGAACGCCGCCCGCCACTCGTCGTCTGACAGGAGGCCGTGCAGGTAGCATCCGAGCGCACGCTCGCGGCGCCAGCCACCTCGGCGCCCGCCCCGAGCACGAGGGGCTCGCCGCCGCCCGAGGCCACGCTGCGGCCGTGGTGGATCTCATAGCCGCACAGTCGTTGCCCGCGGATCGGCTATGCGCTCGGGTAGGCGCTCTGCCGGGTCGATTTCTCCGCCACGAAGACAGTCCGCACGGGCAGGAGTCCGAGCCCCGGCCACGACCGCGGTCCACCTTCTGTCCCCCCGCGATCTTCGAGGTTTTCGCCTAGCATCTG
>Ga0335077_10013632_pt1 | contig 10164 bp, 11 predicted proteins | sample Lox_Sample_31_FD_207151 | JGI IMG/M metagenome (GOLD analysis project Ga0335077, IMG submission 207151) | Soil microbial communities from Loxahatchee National Wildlife Refuge, Florida, United States - Lox_Sample_3.1 | ecosystem: Environmental > Terrestrial > Soil > Wetlands | place: USA...
GGGTGCGAAAGCTGCGGCTTTTTCAACCGCAGCAGTATCTTTCGCTAGACTATGGAAGGCAGGACCTGGCCATTTTTTCGGTGAACCCCGCCGGCGGCAAGACCGCCGGCGCCACCGGGCAGATCGGCTTTGAACAGGCCGTGGTGGCGAAATCGGAACCCCTAAAGTTACAGCTAGATGCGTTTCTGAACGCGGTGGAAACGCGAAACCTGGTGAAATGTTCCGGGCCGGCGGCGCGTCAAACGTTGGGAGTGGCGCTGGCGATTCTTGATAAAATTGAGGAGCACTCGGCTGTCGTCTCGCGCGCTCTGGTCGCTGGATGGAAACGGTAGTTCAATCGCTGCCCGCGGAAGCGGAACTGCACCTGCTTACCGATTGGGGGGAAGTCGGCGCGGCGGAGCGCCACCGTCGAGCCGCCGCCGTAACCATTCTTGTCCATGCCGGGCTGATCGGCCTCCTCATTGCAGTGCCGGCAAGCGTATTGACGCCTGAAAGACCGGTTCACGAGCCGGAACCGCTAGTGATGCCGCTGATCCCGACGCCGCTGACGCAAAGGGCGCCGAACCAGGGCAAGGTGATGGCGCAGTTTCAGGTTCAGCAGCCTTCCTTGCCTCGCCCCCGGCTGCAGGCGCCGGAAGCTCCTCCGCCGCAACCGCGAGAGATCCCCCGGCGGGCGGTAATTCCACAGGCGCCGGCGCCCAAGACGAGCGCTCCGACATTGCCGGAACCGCCGCCCGTAGTCGCCGGTGTGAAACCGCAAGTAAAGAACGATCTGCCGGCGCTAGGCCAGATTCCCGTGCCCCAAATTCAGACTGAAGAGAAGCCGAAACTGGCGCTGGAGAACGCCGGCGGCCGCCCGCTGCCGGCCGCGCCCACCGGCCGCGTGCCCATGCCGCACACATCGGTCGACCAAGCCGTGCAGGATGTGATGCACGGGAGCGGCTTGGGCGGCAGGATATCGGTGGGGGATCCGGGCGCTTTCGACAACCCCATTTATGGCGGCATTAACAGCCCGCCGTCCCCCGGGTTGCAAGGCGCCGGTCTGCAACTGCTCAGCGACCCCATGGGGATCGACTGGCGGCCGTACCTTCAGCAGATTCTGGCGATTGTGCGGCGCAACTGGATGGCGGTGATCCCGGAGAGCGTCCACATGGGGCTGCGCGGAAAAGTCGCCCTGCAACTGGCAATTGTGCGCGATGGGAATGTGGCGCACCTGGTATACGCGGAAAAATCGGGCGCGCGCGCTCTCGACGAAGCCGCCGTGGCGGGCGTCAGCGCATCGAATCCGCTGCCCGAGCTACCGCCCGATTTTAAAGGCGAGCGTATTGTGGTGCAGTTCAATTTCGTGTACAACATGCCGAAGCGCTAAGCCATGCCGATGAATAAGCGACTGGCAGCGGCCATGAGCGCCTACGCCGCGATTGCCATTCTGGCGGCGTTCACGCTGGACGGCGGCCTGCTACGCAATGCCGTCTGGGTAGCGATGGCCTTCTTCGCCCTCAAGACCTATATCGCCTACCGGGCCGGCTGGTGAGGCCGCGTTACAATGTCGGTTGCAGGAGGAAAGCGTGTCGTTTGCCCGGGAACTGTGGGCCTTCTTAAGGGTTAGAAAGAAGTTCTGGCTGCTGCCGATCATTTTGATGGCACTGGTTTTCGGGGGTCTCCTGATCCTGGCGCAGACCTCGGCGATCGCGCCGTTTATTTATACGCTTTTCTAGATAAGAACCGCTCCCTCACGGTCGCGGCTCTGAGTGCGGCCTCCCTCGAAGCCGCGACCGTAAGGGAGCGGTTGCCCAGAGCATTACGATTGCCAGCACTGCGGCAAGACGGGCTGCTTGGGCGATGCGCATTTCGCGGCCGCCGTCGTATTCCAGGTCGATCGAGCACGGGCCTGCGCAGTGGGGATGCAGCACCATCAGGCCCAAACCGTCGCTGGTGACCGGGATCTGCGTTCCGTTCGCGCGCGCGCGCCAGCCGCGGTCGTAACTCACCTGCACGGAAATCACTTCATCCGGGGCCGCGGTGGCGAGGATGCGGGCACGGCTCTGGCCGGCCCAGTTCATCTCGGCAGGACGGTCGAGCGCGGCTACATATCTTTCCAGCGGCGCGATATCGAGGCCGTCTTTGGGGCGGCCGGCGATCGAAACCACCTCCGATTCGCGCATCACATGGGCGAGCGAAGCGGAGCGCTGCGGCACGCGGTAAATCACATCGTCGCCATCCCGCCACAGCACGGGCAGCAGGCCGTCGAATTTGCGCGGGTTCCGGTACGGCTTGAAGAATTCACGTCCGTGGGGGCCGCCGACCTCGACCGCCTGAACGCTGAACGCCTGCAGCCACAGCAGTGAGACTGCTGCTTCGCGCGCGCCCATGTTTTGCCCGCTGTACACGGAATAGAGGGCCACGCGCTCTTCCCAGCTCGGCACTCCCTGATCGCAGCATCCGCCGAGCTGCGGAGTATCGGTAAAAGCGTTCATCCAGAACGAAACCGAACCAGGAGCAAAAACGCGGCCGCCAGCCATGTTGCGGTCGAACCAGAGGGCGGACTGATATTCCAGCGTGCCGCGGATGTCGGCCGGCTGGATGTACCGGCCGGCGTGCGCCGCATTGATGGCCGTGAGGGCGAGCACCAGCGCGGCGGCTAGAGCGGCGTGCAGGCGCGTGGGCAACCTTGCCGCCGTCTTCAGCCAGAGAAATCCTCCGGCCAGGCAGCACCCCATTTCGAATTCCAGATGAAAACGGTAAGGCTGGGGCAGAAGCGCAGTGCGCGAGCTGAGATCGGCCGCCATCACCACACCCGAAAAGAAGATCAGCAGGATTGACAGGCGCAGCAGCAGCGGCGCGCCCCAGCGGCCCATCGCGACGCGCAGACCGGCCGCCGCCAGGGCGATCACGGCAAAGTAGAGCAGGTGGCGCAAGGTGAAGGGCGTGGGCCGCCCGGTGCCCCATTGCGAATTGAGCCAGATCAGCCGGAGGGTGGAGGGCGGAATCCAGGGCAGCGCAAGGGCATAGGCGAGGCCCACGGCCATGCCAAGCCGCGGCAGGACGCGTGCGGCGTCCGGAGCCCGAAGGGCCAGCAGCCACGCCACCGCCACCATGGCGAACCCCACCGATCCGGTGACGCTGGTGCAGCCGATGACGGCCAGCAGAATGGCGGCGATGACGATGGACATCGGCCCGCGGCCGCGAAGCATACGGTCGAATGCCACCAGGAGGAGCGGAATCAGGGTGAGCGCGGCGACGTGCGGATACTCGCCATACATCACCATGGTGTGCAGGCGCCGCAGGTGCAGGATGCCGCCGACATCCGCGCGAATGGAAGGAATCAGCCAGGCGGCGGGCGAGGTGACGGCGAACAGCAGGGCCGCGGCCAGCGCCCAAATACGCGAATCCCTGCCGGCGGCAAGACCGCCGGTGCTACCGGGAGCGGAAAGGCGCAGCGCCGCCCACCATAATGTGACCGGCCCCAGACAATAAAGCAGCGCGGCCAGGGTGTGCAGCGCCCAACCGGGCGACTGGTGCGCGAGTGCTGCCAGCGCAGCCGCCACCAGGTGCGACACCGGGCCGTAGACATTCTGGAACGGCATTCCGGCAAACCAGATGGGCCACCAGGCCAGGTCGCCCCAGTGCCGCATGGTGTAACGCGCCATGGCGATGTACGACCCATCCACCGAGCCCATGTGGCTTAGATAATCGGTGAAGAACAGGCGGCGGCAGATGGCGGCGCTCACTGCGAACAGCAGCGCGGGCGAAGCCGCACCGGCGGCGCGTTTCATGGCTCGTCCCGGCACTGGTTACCGGCAATGGTATTGCCCGCGAGCGACACCGCGGGACTGGCGGCGATGCAGTGCTCGCGAATCTTGTAGCCCTGGAGGACGTTGCGCTCGATGACGTTGCCCAAGGTTGCGTCCTGCTGCTTGACGCCCGCGCCCAGATAGATGCCGGACCGCAGCAGGTCGGGCTGGTCTTTCAGATAGAGGCAATCGATGGCCGGGTTGTCGTTGCAGTGCGCCAGGTTGAGGTTCAGCAGCCGGTTATCTTCGATGCGGTGCGGGCCGCCGACTATGTAAATGCCGCCGAATTTTACGCCGTTGAATTCGTTGCCCAACACGGCGATGTTGCGGGCGTGCATATCGGGATTGCTGTCGTTCATCACCAGAGCGTAGTGGCCGTACTTGTAGTCGGCGGCGCGGCCGTGGTTCACACAGGAATTGGCGCGCACTTCGCCATCGTGGAAGCCGTCGAGGTCGAAGCATTTGCCGTCGATCTCCTCGAAGCGGTTATCGCTATACGAGGTTTCCTCCACGTTGCCGCTGGTATCGATGGCCACCGGCGTGCCCTCGTGTTCGGCGTCCACCGCATCCACCGGGTAGCCGATCCAGCGGCCATGGTTTCCCTGGACGCGCATGCGCGTGGCGTGGCCCACCTGAATGGCGTCGCGGCCGATGGTGTCGAATTCGTTGGCTTCGAACACGCCGTCGCGGTTGCGCTGGGAGGTGTAAAGCGAATGCGTCCAGAGGCCGTTGCCGAGAATGTTGCGGAAGACCGAGCGGCGCACGGTGAAATGTGCGCTGCCTTCTTCGATCACGATGCCGCCGGTGGAATTATTGCGGCCATCGCGGTTGAGTAAACCGCTGTGCGCGACCGCAACGCGCTCGATCAGGATGTCGGAAGAGCGGCTCACCAAAACGGCAAACGCGGCCATGTTCTGGAAGTTCAGGTCGGAAATCTGAACTGAGCGCGCCTGGTCGAACCACAGGCCGTTGTTGGCGTACATGAGGCGGAAGGCGTTTTCCGGAGGCGCGGTTTCCACGGTTTCGCGAAACGAGCGGCGGCCGTCGATGGTAAAGCCGTGGAAGCGGATGCGGGCGCCACCGGCGCAGGTGAAGATGGCCCTTCCTTTGAAATCGTCAGCGGCGCGCAGCACGGTGCTCGCCCCGCCGGCGATCTCCAGGTCGTGCGCGCCGGCCGGGATTTTCAACTCGGAATGAATCTCTACTACGCCGTCAGGGAGGCGGACGAGCCCGGTCGCGCGATCGAGTGCCTGTTGAATGCGGATTTGTGGCGAGCCGCAGCCGGCGCTAATCGCCAGAAGCAAAAACAGCAGCCCGCTTGACATTCCTAATGAATTAGTACTATTCATCTAGCATGACCGTCGCGCTTGCTCTCTTTCTGCTGGCCGGATTCCAGGATGCGCCCGCCGACATTGCCTCCCTCCTGCGCGCCGGCGACGCCAGTTATCTTAAAGCCGATTACGAAACCGCCCGGCAATCCTTCCAAAAAGCATGGGACATGGCGCAGGAAACGCCGCCGGACAATCCCGCCCGCTACGACATTCTAAAACGGCTCACAAGTGCGCGCGCCGCGGCAGGGGAGTTCAGCGATGCCGAAGGCTTTTTGCGGATGGCCATCGAGTGGCGCGAAACCACGCTAGGGGCCGACGATCCCAAAATTCCCGATGACCTGTTGCTCGAGGTCAGCCTCTGCCGCAGCATGAAAGATTACGAGCGCGCCGCGGCGGTGCTGACGCGCGTGCTGGGGATGCACGCGAGCACATCCGGCTACGACAGCAAGCCCGTGGCCGACGACTACAGCCGCATGGCGCAGATCGATATGGACCAAAAGCGGCTGGAGGAGGCGGTGAGCGCGCTCAACATGGCGCTGAGCATCCGCACCCGGCTGGCCGGACCGTTGGACCCGACGCTGGTGCCCGATCTTGACCGCCTGGGGCAGGTCTACATTACACAGCGCGCTTACGACAACGCCGAGTGGGCGTATCAGCGCGCGCTGGTGATTCGCGAAAGCATCTACGGAAAAATGAACGCCGATCTGATCGCCACGGTAGATGGCTTGGCGTACGCGCTTTTCGGGCAGAAGAAGTACGAGCAGGCGGAACCGCTCTACAAACGATTTATCGACCTGTGGGTGGGCTCGGTGGGCGAGAACCATCCCATGGTTGCGATCGCCCTGGACAAAGTTGCGGTGTTCTACGCCGAGCAGAAGAAGTTCGATCAGGCCAACGCCGCTTCGGAGCGTGCGCATGCGATCCGCGCCGGCGTTCTGGCCGGCAGCCTGATCGAAGATGCCACGCGCCGCTACGATCAGGGCGACATGGCGACTGCGCGCGCGTTGCTCGAACGGTCGCTGACCGTGCTAGACCCTCCCAACCCGGTGTACGACAAGCTGCACGAGCAGGTGGTGTCGATGATGAAGGCGGTACCGGGGAAGAAAAAGAAGCAGTGAGATATGAGCTATGAGGTGTGAGCTAAACCGCGCGGCGCGCAGCGCGGCGAAAAGCTCATGGCTCATAGCTCATAGCTCAAGTCTCACAGCTCTTGGTTACATCCGCCGCGAGTCTGGTTCCACCTGCTTGAAGCCGGCGGGGATGGCGAAAAGGCCATCATCCACCGGGGCATCGGAAAAGCCGCTGATTTCGATGGTCATTTCGACCAGCGAACCGGGATTGCTGTTGCCGGAAGACTGCGGCTGCTGGCTGGAGGAAGACTTGCTGCGATTGACGCCCAGCCCCCGGCCCAACAATCCGCCGAGCGAAGGCTTCTGCTGCTGCGATTGATCCTGGGAATCGGCCGCGGGAGGCGGCGCGGCGCCTGCCTGGCCCGGTTGGGCGGCGCCGCCGATCGTCATGGTCTCGAAAATCGGCGTTCCGTCGAGCTTCGAAACCTCTTTGTACGCCTCGGCCATGCCTTTCGCCACATCCGGGCGGCCCATGAACATGTTACTTCCGGGTGTCCAGCCGATCTTCTCCGCCATGCGCCGGTAAAATTCGCGGACTTCGCCATATCCTTTGACTGGCGGAGCGATCCAGGTATCGATGGTAATCGGAAGGGAGCCCTGCTGTCCGGACTTCTGGTCGGCCATCGTCATCTCGATTTTCACCAGCATTTCCTTGGCATCCGCCCCGGCGAACTGGCGCGTTTTGCCGGTCGCATCGGCCGAAACCTTGATCTGCATCTGCGGATCGTCTGGGTTCTGCTGATGCATCTTCTGCGCCATCTGCTCCATCATCTGCCGCATCTGCTCGAAGGTCATTACGGTGTAGGACTTTTTTTGCATATCGATGGACGTGATCGTCTGGGCGCCGAGATCGACGATGCTGGTGTGCAGGTCGCCGCGATGCACCATCTTGTCTCCCTTGACCGCGACCGTACTCGCCATGGGATCGCGCGCCTGCCGCGCTCCTTTGGAAAAAACGCCGGCCACTTTCATCATGCTCATCATGGCGCCGCCGGTGAGTGTGCTCTTTTCCTGATAGCTGAAATCGGCCCGCAGCGCGGACGAGGCCAACGTCAGAAATGCGGTAACCGTTACGACTTTACCCGACATGTTTCCTCCTGTTGGTTCATCGTAGAATATGGCGGTTCGCGATACAATGTCTGCTGCGGAGGCATCTCATCGTGAACGACTTCACCATACGGCCGACGCTCAAGTTCATAAAGGCGGGGGCGATCGCGGCGGCGCTGGTATTTCTGGCTCTGGAGATTCTGTATTTTGCGGAGTGGCAGGAGAAACTTCCCACGTGGGTCATTGCGCTGCCCCCGCTGGTCCTTTTGTGGCCGCTGGTGCGATGGCTGAAAACGCGTGCCGTTCGGATCGTGGTGACACCGGACCGTATGCGGTACGAAGCAGGCCTTCTCTCGCACGAAGCGCGTAACATCGAGCTTTCGAAGCTTCAGTGTGTGAACGTGCACCAGAGCATCATTCAGCGCCTCTTTCGCGTGGGTACGATCGGCTACGAGACGGCCGGCCAAGCCACGTGGACTCCAATGGCCCATGTGGACAACCCGCAACAGATTGCCGACGAGCTGATGAACCGCGCGCAGGGTCCGGCGCACGCTTAGGCGATAGGGCCGTTCTCCGCTCGTCCGCGTCTCTCCAGAAAGCTGCCTGTAGCTCCCTAATGCATTCCCCGCTCCCTGCCGATATACCCACGTGGAATCCGCATGATCTGGCTGACCCGCCTCAATCGCGTGCCGCTGGTGCTCAATAGCGATTTAATCGAGCATATCGACGTCACTCCCGATACGGTGATCACGCTGACCACCGGGCAGATTCTGCGCGTGCGCGAAAGCGCCGAGGATGTGGTGCAGCGGATTATAGAATTCCGCCGCCGCATTTGGGGGGCGGAGGCCGAGCCGGCGGGATTATGCCAGCGGCGGGAATCGACCGAAGATTCCCAGGAGCGGGGCTGAACCATGGCGGCAGCCGCAGCCCAGCAACCGCAGAAAACACCGGAGCCGGTCAAGCCGGCCGAGAAAGCCGCAAGCACCGGCGCGGGCCTGAAGCCCGATCTGGCGACCCTGGCCGGTATCGCGCTGGCATTTGGGGGAATCATTGGCGGGCTGGTGCTGGAAAAGGGCAAGATCCAGGACATTGTGCAGATGACCGCGGCCATGATCGTGCTTGGCGGGACGTTCGGCGCGGTGCTGGTGACCATGCCGTTGCCGGTAGTGATCGGCGCTTTCCAGTCGCTGCGCAGCGTGTTTTTCGATCGCTCCGTTTCCCCCCGCGCCACCATCGACGCCCTCATTCAGTACGCCACCAAGGCGCGCAAAAACGGCATCGTAAGCCTGGAAGCGGAAGCCAACACGATTCCCGATCCATTTCTGCGCAAGGCCCTCAACCTGGCAGTGGATGGCACCGACCTGCAGGAACTCCGCAAGATGATGGAGACCGACATTGCCCTGAGCGAGCAGGCGGGCGAAGCCGAAGCTAAAGTCTGGGAGGCGGCGGGCGGTTACGCTCCCACCATCGGCATCATCGGTGCCGTGCTGGGGCTGATCCAGGTGATGAAGCATCTGGAGGATATCAAGGAAGTGGGGCACGGCATCGCGGTGGCATTCGTGGCCACGGTGTACGGCGTGGGCTCCGCCAACATCTTCTTTTTGCCCATGGGAAACAAGCTGCGCGTGCGTTTGCGCGCAGCGGTGCTTTTGAAGGAGATGACGCTCGAAGGGGTAATCGGGATTGTGGAAGGCCTGAATCCCACGCTCATCCGCCTGAAGCTGGACAGCTACGATCCGCAACCCGCAAAGCCGAAAAAGGCCGGCAGCGGCCAGGCGTCGGAGGGTGCCAAATCTCCCACCAGGAAGAAGGGAGAAAAGTGAAGCGAAGACACGCGCCGGAGCACGAAAATCACGAGCGTTGGCTGGTTTCCTATGCCGACTTCATCACCTTGCTGTTCGCATTTTTCGTAGTCATGTTCGCCTCCACGCAAGCCGATAAGGCCAAGGCCCGCGCGGTATCCGAATCCGTGCGCGACGCATTGGAGCAAGGGCAGTTCCGCAGCGTGCTGGCAACCGTTCTGGGGAAGGGCAGGCACGAGAATGATCGCACGGCGGCGGACCCGCGTGTCGGCGCCAAGGCCAGTGGAGCGGGTCTGAAGGTACTCGACAAAGATGTGGGCTCGCCCAAAAGCGGTCAGGAAACGCCGCCGCCGGCCGACCTGGTGAAATCTGCGCAGACACTGGAAAGCGCGCTGGCAGAGGAGTTGAAGAAGGGGAAGGTGGCCATCGGGCTAGAACCTCGCGGGCTGGTGATCAGCCTGCGGGAGGCCGGCTTTTTCGCGTCCGGCGACGATATCGTATCGCCCTCCAGCCTGCCGGCGTTGGCCAAGATCGCCAGCGTGGTGGCGGCGCTGCCCAACCCGGTGCGCCTGGAAGGCCACACCGATTCGCTCCCGATTCACAATTCGCGCTTTCGCAGCAATTGGGAGCTCTCCACGGCGCGCGCTATCGCCACCCTGGAACTGTTGGCCGGGCGATACCAGATTCCAAGGGCGCGGATGGCGGTAGCCGGGTACGCCGAAAATGTGCCCGCGGATTCCAACGACTCCGAAGCGGGACGGGCGCACAATCGGCGCGTGGATATCGTGCTGCTCACTGCGGAGGGGCTTCGCTGGGAACCGGCCGCGGGAGCGGCGGCCAATGTCAAGGACAAACAGAAATGATGTTGCATGCCATGCATTTCGGCGCCATACCGGTGGACGAATTGGCCACCATTGAGTTTCCCGAAGGGCTACCCGGGTTCGAGTCTTGCCGCCGGTTCGTCCCGCTGGAATCTGCCGGCGGTCCCGGTCTGATTTTTCTGCAAAGCCTCGAACAGCCGCAACTGTGTTTCATCACGCTTCCCCTGCGGTCTTTGTGG
>Ga0335077_10013635_pt1 | contig 10161 bp, 7 predicted proteins | sample Lox_Sample_31_FD_207151 | JGI IMG/M metagenome (GOLD analysis project Ga0335077, IMG submission 207151) | Soil microbial communities from Loxahatchee National Wildlife Refuge, Florida, United States - Lox_Sample_3.1 | ecosystem: Environmental > Terrestrial > Soil > Wetlands | place: USA: Florida...
TGTGTCCGGACTGCTCACCCCCCAGGTTAGTTCCAGATTTCAGCATTTCTTCAAGCACGTAACGGTCGCCCACCGTTGTCCGGGCGAGTGACACTCCTTCACGCACCAAAACACGTTCCAGCCCGAGGTTCGACATCGACGTCGCTACGACTCTCTTGTTCTTCAGGGCGTTTCCTTCGTTGAGGTATCTCGCCACGGCCAAGAGAACACCGTCTCCATTGACAACTCTTCCGCTGCCACAAACAAACAGCGCGCGATCGGCGTCGCCATCGAAAGCCACACCCAGCCTGGCGCCTTCCATCTGGACGCGCTCCTGAAGGCCGTCCAAATGCAAAGACCCGCAACCGGCATTGATGTTTCGGCCGTCCGGATTGACGGCCATGGCCAGAACATCGGCCCCGAAGGACCGGAAGAGCTCGGGCCCGAGTTGATAAGCCGCCCCATTCGCACAATCCAACACGATCCGAAAACCCTGCAAATTCGCGCCGGGAAGGACGCGCCTTCGCAGGAATTCGAGATACTCGTTGTGCAGCCGGTGGTTCGCCGTTAGCGCCGGACGCGCCGCTGGCAAAGCCTCGCTTCGATGACGCGCAATTCCCGTCTCGATCTCCTCCTCATCGGAATCGGGAAACTTCATTCCCTCATGCGAGAATAGCTTCACGCCGTTGTCGTGGTAGGGATTGTGCGAGGCGGAAATGACCACGCCCGCCTGATAATCGTTTTGCCGCACCAGGCAAGCGATTCCCGGAGTGGTAATGACGCCGGCAGATTCCACGCTCGCGCCGGACTTTTGAAGACCCGCGGCCAGCAATGAGGCAATGTGGGGTCCAGATTCGCGCGTGTCCATGCCGATCAGGACGTGCGCGGAACCGTGGTGCTTCCGCAAATATTCGCCCAGTCCTCTGCCCGTCGCAAAAAGCGTTTGATCGTCGAGGGGCGGCGTCCCGGGAATCCCTCGAATTCCATCCGTGCCGAACAGTTCTTTTGCCATGGCTCTTGTAAGGTCAACGGAGCGGATGACCTGAGGCAGAATAGCATACCCACCCCGTGCCACTTCATCTCTCTCGGGACTGGGATGTATCGGTTTTGCAATCCTCGCCGGAGCGGAAAGAACTTGTTTATTAAACCTGTATAACTTTGTCTTCTCACCGCTCCGGAACGGCTTCGACTATGCTACCGTGTTCGGGCAAGGAAAGGGTCTCGTGTCCACCACCGAAACCACGACCACGGTACTTCGCAGGTCCGGCACAGGCACCAGCCTGCGCATTCTTGCCGGTGCCGTTATCCTCCTGTTCTTCTATTACGCTGCGGGCGTAGTCATTACCCTGTTTCTCTCGGTGCTGCTGGCGTACTTCCTGGATCCAGCGGTCGAATTTCTCGAGCGGCTTCATATCCCGCGGACGATCGGTTCTCTCCTGATGGTCATGCTACTCGTTTCGGTGATTGGCGCTGTGGGTTACGGCCTATGGATGCGCACTTCCGACTTCGCGGCGAACTGGCCGAAATACCGGGATATCCTTCGCCAAGCCAGCGAGTCGGTCATGGGAAAAATCAGCGGACTGGAGGGCGGCGTCACGGAATTGACCACTCCCACCGGCGCGGCGAAACCCGCTGCGCCCGCAGCGGACAGCGGGATGGTGCACACCTTGTTCCTGCGCGGCATCGGCTCTCTCTATGCCCTCGTGCTCGAAGCCACCTTCGTGCCGTTCCTGGTGTTTTTCATGCTGGCCGGGAAACGCGAGGCGTGGCACTCCACGCTGCAGCTCTTTCCGGTCTCACGCCGGACTCAGGTGAAGGAGACCCTGGACGATTTGCGCAATGTTCTTCGCGACTACCTCATCGGCATGTGTGTGGTCACGTTGGTGGTTGTCGCCTGCAGCAGCATTTTCTTCCTTGCTTTGGGGCTCGACTATCCGGTTCTCGCCGGCATCGCTTCCGGATTGTTTAATATGGTGCCCTACATCGGCGCGGTCCTTGCCTGGTTGCCGGGTTTCCTGCTGGCGGTCCTGAAGTGGAAAGCCGTCAGCCACTTTGGGCTCATCGCGGTCGTGCTGACCTCTATTCACGTCGTGGCGCAGAATCTCATTGCGCCGCAGCTGGTGGGACGCCAAGTGCAATTGAATGCCGTGGCCATCACCATCTCCCTGCTCTTCTGGGGATGGGTGTGGGGCGGCATGGGGCTAATCCTGGCTATCCCGATTACCGCGGCTCTCCGGGTCATCTGTGATCACACGGAAAGCTGGAAGCCGGTCGCCCGGTGGCTCAGCGCTTGAAGTGCTACTCCAATTCCACGGCAACTCTGGAGGACTGAATGAATAGCCGCCATTTTCGTGCCGTCCAGGTCCTGCTCGTGTTCTTTGCCGTTGTCTGCGGGGCGGACCCTGCACATGCCTGGGGCTGCAAGGGACATCAGACCGTAGCCCTGGTGGCGGAAAAAAACCTTACGCCTGAGGCTCGCCTGTTTGTCGAGAAGCTGCTGGCGGAGAATCCGATCGATCCAAAACTCAGGCGATACTGCGGGGAAAGCACGCGCGACCCGCTTGTTGACGGCTCCACCTGGCCGGACGATATTCGCAATGAGCTGAAGAACGGATCCTGGCATTACATCGATATTCCTCGGGGCGCTCCGCGCGGGCCTCTCGACGCCTATTGCGGCAACGATGGATGCATTACGAAGGCACTCGGCGAGCAACTGGCCATTCTCAAGGACAAATCCGCTGACCCGCGCAAACGCGCGGACGCCATCCGGTATATCGTGCACTTCGTCGGCGATCTCCACATGCCCCTCCACGCCATAACCAACAACGACGAAGGAGGCAACTGCGTTCCCGTTCGATACTTTCGCCGTAGGCCTCGCGCGACTCACAATTCCTTTACGCCGAACCTCCACGCCTTGTGGGACACCGCCATCCCTGAGCGCGATATGGAGGGCGCCGATCCGGCGGAATATGCGGATTTCCTGAGCCAGGCATTTTCCTCCGCATTCCCAAAGTGGCAGGCCGCGGGGATCCACATTGACGATTGGGCCTGGGAGAGCCAGGAGCTCGCGGATTCGATCGTCTATAAGGAGCTGGCTCCTGCTGTGCCTGTGGAAACGCCCGCCGCCGTTCATTCCTGCACCGACGCGAACAATATCGGCGAACGTATGATGCGCTTGCAACTGTTCGCCGGAGAAAACTACCAGGAGATCGCCGGAGCGCTTGTCGAGGAACGCCTCGCGCAAGCGGGCCTCCGGCTTGCGATGATCCTCAACGAGGCCGCCGGCGCCGCACAAGCTTCGAAATAAACTCCTTGCGACCGCAATATTGTTTCTTTGCTCTCCGCAGGTAACGCACGAGGTCGTCCGTCACAATAAGTGTTTCCCAATCTTCAAGAGGGGATTCGAACTCAGCGGGCTTGATTACCTCTTCGCATCTGCGTCCTCTTTTGCCCTTTTCCTTCCTCGCGCTGGTGTATTCTGATCGGGAGTTTTCGGTTGATGTCTCACACTCCGCCCGAGCGGCTTCCCCCTCTTGCCCTCAGGCCCTGGCAGAGCGCTTCCGACTCGGTATAACCGTCAAGCTGAAATCCAACCACCACCTCATGCGCGCTGGAAAGGACAGTTTCGAGGAGGATCTCGCTAGGGACTTTTTCCGCCATGATGCCAGTAAACGTTGTCCGGCATGAGAGCCGGTCAGAGGCGGTGCGAGGAAAGCGCAACGGGAAGCGATTGAAGCATTTCTCAGAGATACTATTCCCCGACGAACTTCTCCCGTTTCTGGGGCTCTCACGCGACTCAACTCTCTTGGAAACAGGCGGACCGGGGACCGCGTTGCGGAAAAGCAGATGTGGCCAACGCGTGCCTGTCCGAACGAAACGCAGCGTGATTCGCGCGCGGGATGGGGAAGTGCTTGGCATCCTCGAAAGGGCCACCCTGATGACGGCATCGTCCGCGCGTTGGGCCGCCTCCGCTAGTCCTGCCAGCCGCGTTTCTGCCCCGTTGCCCGATCTTCGGCACGTTCGAACCCGAAGACCCTGCCGACCCTGTCCTATTCAGCCTCACCAAGAACATACACACCTACAATCCCGTCCGCATTGCCTTTCACGAGTGGATGGAAATGTTCCGCGGCGCGTGGCACGCTTCCGGCTAGCGCAACTAGCTCCTTTACGTCTTCGGCAACCCCGGCTGGCACCACGAACGACGCCCTGCGGCTTCAGCCTCGACAAGTTACTCTCTGGAGTAGAATCTCAACTCTACCTTCGCCTGGAGGCCGCCATGAACAAACATGCACATGCATTGCTTCTCGCCATGCTTGATGAAGGTTACTCCCGGAAGACGTGGCACGGCCCGAACCTCCGGCAATCGCTGAAGGGCGTGACAGTGAAGCAGGCTGCTTGGCGTCCCTCGCCGGGTCGGCATAACATCTGGGAGTTTGCCCTTCACGCCGCCTACTGGAAGTATGCAGTCCGCCGGAAGCTCGAGGGCGCAAGACGCGGTTCGTTTGTATTGCAGGGAAGCAACTTTTTCGCAAGGCCGCAGAAGGGAAAAGCCACCGAAGCCGCGTGGCGCGCCGATCGCGCCATCCTTGAGAATGAGCATCGCGCGATGGTTCAGGCGATCCGGAAAGTTCTCGCATCACGCGTCAGCCGGAAACAGCAAAGGATGATTTACGGCGTGGCGTTCCACGATGTTTATCACGCGGGGCAGATTCGGTTGCTTCGCCGCCTCCAGGAGCACTGAGTCTCCTTAGTCCCCGCGCAATTCCCGCACAACCGCAGAGACATCGGCGGCGTCCTGGAAAAGACGGATCGCGGCAATTCCCGCGGCCCCGACCTGCACGCATTCTCTTGCGTTCAGCACCGTGATTCCACCAATCGCAATCACGGGAATCGATACGCTTTCACATACCTTCGCCAGCCGCTCCACTCCTTGCGGCGGACCAAAAGCGGCCTTGGAAGGCGTCTCGAACACGGGCCCAAAAATCACGTAATCCGCGCCAGATTGCTGTGCCGCTTGCGCTGATTCGAGTGAATGCGAAGAAAATCCCACCAAAAAGTCTCCCAGATTCCCGTTCCACCGAAACCGTCGTGCTTCTTCCACGGGCAAGCTTTGCTCCCCCAAATGCACGCCGCCGGCGCCTGCGGCACATGCCACATCCAGCCTATCGTTGATCAAAATCCGGCAACTTTTCGGGATGCGGCGCACTGCCTCGCTCGCCAATCGCATGAACTCGTGTCCTGAGAGGTCCTTCTCGCGAATCTGGATCCAGTCCACGCCGGCGCGCGCAGCTTCGTCTATCATTTTGAACAATGCGTGGACTTGTTCTTCAGCGGCCCCGGAGAATGCCTTCCGGTCCGTGACGTAACACAATTTCCACTCACGAATTGGAGGAGGGAGGGACACGGACAGGCGCCTGCCGCGAATTGAACAACCCGAAAGCCAGGAGAATATCCAATACGCCGATGCCGCTGACAATCCCGCGCAGCGAGGGATGCAGGACGACCGGCATCAACCACGGAAAATGGCTCAGGAAATAGTTCTGCTCCCAGAAGGTGGACCAAGGCAAGTAAAGCAGCAGCGCACCCATCTCACACAACAGCACGACCGTCATTGCACGCAGAATCCGGTTCATTTCCCTTGGAGCAGTCCCTAGTTGAGTGTGCGGGGGTCAGCGCGCTGGTTTTTGTAGCGACGCAATTCGTTCCGCCACGTCGCGATAGTCAATGTTGACAGCGTAAACCTGGGAGAAGCTTTTGAGCGCTGCATCCAGATCGCCGGCCGATTCCTGCGCCACTCCCAAATCATACCGCAATGCCAGTTTACTTTCCGAATCAATGCCCGGGGTGTGCAGCGCCCTTTCGTACCAGATCGCCGCGATATTCGGCTGGCCCTTTTCCATGAAAGCAAGACCCAGAAGGGTGCTGCATTGCATCGCGTAGCGAAACGCTTTCCCGCGGTCGTTGGCCTTGGCAACTTTCTGGAATTCCCCGATCGCCTCTTCCAGCAAACCCATTTCCCGGAAGGCTATGCCCAGGTTGTAGTGGGTTTCGAGGTCTTCCTCTTCCGCACCCATCTCTCCCAATTCAGCGCGGAATTCATCGAATACATCCTTCAAGGGCCCGACTTCCACGCTTGCCCCGACAGGCTCACCCTGCGGCTTGACAGCCGTGTCCTGCGCCGGAGGGGCCTCTTTGGGCGGTGGGGGGTTGGGCGTCAGCTGGCCCAGTCCCAGGTCGTCGATTTCTTTCGCCAGATCCGAAAGGAACTCGTCCGACCCGAAGACATTCGCGTTGGCCGGAGCCTGAGTCCCAGTTTTGCCTGCACTGGGTTCCTTCCCTGGAGGCATCTGCGAGAGCAGTTCATGCGGCGGAACCACGGCTTCAGGTTCCAGCACGAGTTCGAATTCCTGATCGACGTCAAACTCGGGTTCCGGCGAAGGTGTCTTCGGCAAAGCAACCTGTGGCTCTTCCAACGCCGGCTCATGGCCCTCCGAAGCGATCTGGGCATGCTCGGGAACAGGCAGCGCAGTGGGTTCCTCACCCGGAAGCAGCGGCACCTTGCGGTGTTCGTCCGTTGCCTCGGCCCGCGCACCGCCCTTTGCTGACTGGGATGCCTCGCCTGAAATTTCGTCTACAGGGCTGGCCCACGATTCGGGATCCACTGCTTCCACCGGCACATGGAATTCCGAGTGTCCGGTCTCCTCATAGGATGGCACCAGGGCCTCTGCAGGCAATGCTTGCGCGGGTGCCGCCGCAGGCTGTTCTTCCTCCGCAATCAACTCGGGAAGAGCAATCTCTTCAGCCCCGGGCTCGCGGGCCGCAACCGGTTTCTCGGGGGATTTCCCCGCAGGCTTGGATTCGGGCTCCTTTGTCTCTTCCAACAGGGAGGCCCATTCATCGGAGAGGTCGACTTCTTCCTCCTCCTGTGAAGCGGCGCCCACAGGCTCTGCAGGCTTCTTTTCGACCGCCTCGATGGCAGGCTCTTTACCCGCAGGGACTTCCTTTTTCACTTCTGCGGCCGGCGGCACCGCCTCTACCGGGACAGCCGCGACTTCGGTGGCGGTGAGCGCCTCCTCCATGGGGAGTGTATCCACAGGTTGTGGCATGGCCGCCGCCACCGCCGCTGCAATATCTTCGTCGGACAGTCCTGCGGCCCGCTGGAAGCGCCGCCGCAATTCACCGAATCGCTCGCTGCCACGCGCGTCGCCGTGTTGCGCGTGAATGTGCTCTAGCTGTGCGGCCAGTTCCGCCGTCCTCCGGTCGTCGCCCGCACCCAAAACAAAATCCAGCAACTTTTCCAGGGTCGGCGTGTGCGTGGGAGCGCGCCGCAAGATCGCTTCAAGCAGACCAATGGCCTTCTGCGTCAGCCCATAACTGGCGAACAAGTCCACATCCGTCAGCGACTGGGCGATGAATTTCTGTGTCTCCTCGTCAAGTTCCGGCTCCGGCATGGCCGTGGCAGGGGACTGCGCCGCTACCTCCGGAGCTTGTTCGGCAAGGGCAGGGCGCAACTTTTCGACGGGCGCCTTGGGAAGCTCCACCTGCAAATCCTCGGTAACAACCACGATATCCGCGGGAGGCGCGACTTCTTCGGTCTTCAGGCCCATTTTCCGTAGCACATCATTCAACTTGCGCTTGGGCGCGTCACTCTCCGGCTCGCGGTCCACGAGTTGTTGGAAAACGTCCTTGGCGCGGTCCAGCTTGCCCGCCGCGACCAGCGCGTCTCCCAATTGCGCCAGCCCGTCCGGCAGGCGGAACGAGTCGCTGGTCCGGCCGTAGGTATCCACCAGCCATTCCAGCGGCTCCAACCGTCCGGGCATCCTCGTGGCCAGTTCATTCAGCAGGTGCGCCACGTTTTCGTGGTCTCCGGCATCGATCATCGGGATCCGGATGCGGGAGAGAATGCTCATGGCCCTTTCGGTCTGGCCTGCTTCGAGCAGCGCCTCGGTGACCTTCTGCGTGGCGGTGAAATTCTTTTCGTCGAGGGCGAAAATTCGCAGGGCCATTGCGCTGGCTTCGTCCCACTTCGCGTTCTTGATGTAGAGATCCAGCAACAATTCCGCAGGCTCGCCGCCCTTATCGAGGTCCGGGACTTTTTCCAGAATCGCCGCCGCCTGGGCCATGTTGCCGGTGGTCGAGAAAGCACGGGCCTTGATGATGAGTGCTTCCAGATGCTTCGGGTTGATATGGAGAGCCTTGTCGGCCAGCTTCTCGCATTCCGCGTGATCTCCACGCGCGAGGGCTCGTTGCGCCGCGGAGACGTAAGCTTCCAGGGCCTCGCCGGATTGCCCCATCGCCTGATACAAATCCGCCAGGCGGATCTGAATCCGTAGATTGTCCGGCTCGGCTGAGAGCAGCTTCTTCAGCAGCGCGACCGCTTCGGGCTGCTTGTTGTTCTTGAGGTGCAGTTCCGCCAGTTGCAGGAACAGGGGCCGCGCCTCGCTCATAACGCCTTGCTGCACGTACAGGTCGGCCAGTTTTTCGAGTGGACGGATCTCTTCCGGCGCCAGCTTCGCAATTCTCTTGTAAACGGCAATGGCCTTGGTGAGGAACCCGTCGCTGACGAACAACTGCGCAAGGCGTTCAAAGTAGTCGATGGCCTGGATGGTCTCGCCCTGGCGAATGTAGAGTTCGCCGATGGTCATGAGCGTGACCTGATCCCGCGGTTCGTACTTGAGAATCTGCTGATACTCAGCGATGGCCTGCGCCACCTTCCCTTGATTCAGCAGTTTCTGTGCGGCTTCGACAAATTTGCTCTTGTTATAGGCCATGCGCTATGAGCAACAGCTTCCCCTCGAAAGCCGTTGCGACTTTCTCCTGGTTGCGGTGCGGGCGCTGACACCTGTGCAACCTTGCTCTTTTTCACGCTACGCCCCGGCATGCCACGCGTCAACGAAACCAGGCAAGATTGTGAGCAGGCAGTTATCCCCGTAGCAGATACGAAACCCGCTGGTGAATAAATGGCGAAAACAGACACGGCTTTGGGTACCCGCGGGCACACCTCGCCCACGGATTTCCTATCGGCCGGTTAGAGGTTTTCATCAGCAGGGAAGCCCAGCCAGGAAGGTGTGAAACTCAGTCGCCGCGAGGCCAAATCTCGAGCGGCAGGGCCTCCTGCACCGCGCCTGCCGCCCAGCACCCCGCCTCCCTCACCGGGGCGAAGGAGTATCGGTGTAGTGGAGTCGGCCCGTAAACTCGCAGCGCTTCCAGATGGTCCGGGGTCGCATACCCTTTGTGCCTGGCGAGCCCGTATTGCGGAAAGACCGCGTCCCATTGTTCCATGCGCGAGTCGCGGTGCGTTTTGGCGAGGATTGATGCCGCTGCGATCGAGACGCTTCGCGCATCGCCCTTGATCAACGATTTCTGCTCAATCAATACATCCAGTTCCATCGCATCAATCAGGAGGTAATCCGGCTGCATCGGAAGTTGCTGCAGCGCGGCGGTCATCGCCTGGCGGCTGGCTTGGTAGATATTCCACGCGTCGATGCGCTGGGCATCGATCTCCGCAATCGCCCACGCGAGCGCGTATTCCCGGATGCGTTCAGCGAGCTGCACGCGCCGCTCAGGCACCAGCTTCTTGGAGTCGTCCAGTCCGACGATTCGGCGTTTTGGATTGAGAATGACGGCCGCAGCGACAACCGGGCCGAACAGCGCGCCGCGCCCGGCTTCATCGAGACCCGCGATACGCGTCCAGCCGAGCTTGCGCGCCGCTCGCTCGAAACGGGTGGAGCAGAGTCGCGCCATGATAGGTGAGGTTGCGAGAGGATTTTAGCACGTGTGCCGCCAATTCACGGCTTCGTGAAAGGGCCTATCGCGTACAAGACCGAGGCATGCGGGGACAACTTCACTTCGAGTGCGACGGCGCGCCCGAGATCCTTATGTTCCCAAAGATCCCGCAGCGAATATTCCTGCTCCGTCAGACCCAAGTCCTTCCAGGAATATCGCAGGGTCTGCTGTTCGTCGCTGCGATTGAACACCGCTACGTAGGAACCGGCACCTGTGCCCGGCTCGGCAATCCACACCGCGGATTTGCCGGTTGTCTCCACGGCGTGGTTGCCTTTCGAATGCTGATCCACGGCAATGACTTCCGCGTTCGTTAGCAACGATTCTGTCCATTCGTCGCAAAACTGCAGATTCCCGCCCATGATCAGCGGCGAACGAAAAATGGACCACAGGGTCAGC
>Ga0335077_10013638_pt1 | contig 10159 bp, 8 predicted proteins | sample Lox_Sample_31_FD_207151 | JGI IMG/M metagenome (GOLD analysis project Ga0335077, IMG submission 207151) | Soil microbial communities from Loxahatchee National Wildlife Refuge, Florida, United States - Lox_Sample_3.1 | ecosystem: Environmental > Terrestrial > Soil > Wetlands | place: USA: Florida...
AGAAAAAGACAAGAAGGGGAAGGCTTTCCACGACGAGATTTTAGAGGTTGCGCAGACAAAAGGATCCGGATGGGTCGACTATTGGCTACCGAAGCCCGGACAGACCGAACCGTCACAGAAATGGAGTTACATTAAGGCGGTGAAAGCCGAGGGGGTCGCCGTTGTCGGTGCAGGGTTCTTTCCCAAGTGACGCGTGCGCGTGATGTCCGCTTCTCTAATCGGCCGGTTTAGATCAAGCGCTTTCAGGCTATCCACCAGTACAGTGTCGATGTCACTCACGGGCTCGTGCTTCTATGGGATTCGAGAACGAGGCGGAACAATCTTTGGGTCGGCCTTGCCGTCACCTGACGGCAGGTCCAAGCAGACATACCATCTCACCTCATCCATCGTCCCGCGAGGGACATCATTCCACCGCGCGGTGGAGCTCGCGTGTTCTCCTGTCAGGTTAGATCGGGTGCGATTCTCATGCTGCTGTGACCTCTCGAGTCCAGCGGAACTCGGTGCCGTCAACCCAGATGCGGTGCATGATCACGGCCAAGCGGCGCGCCAGCGCCACGATCGCCCTTTTCATGCCGCGGCGCCTGGCGATCTGATCGCACAGATGATGCGGGCGGGACTTTATCGTCCGGTGCATGTGAAGACCTTACGCAGCCAGAAGCTGCGGATGTTGTTGACCCATCGATCCCCGGAACGACCATGTCTGCATTACGTCGTCATGCCCTCGCCAATTTCATTGCGAGCTTCTGCCCGCGAGTGACTAAATCGCTGCTTGCAGCAATCTCGGCTCTGTGAACCGCTCTCCACGTGCCATGATCGCCCAGGCCATCCGTGCGATCTTGTTGGCAAGCGCAACGGCGGCCACTTTCGCGGGTCGGCGCGCCATTAGCCGAGTGAGCCAGGCTCGCTTGGTGCCATGCTGGCGTGCGTATCGAATGACAGCCATGGCGCCGGCGACCAGCAGCCATCGCAGGTAGCGATTGCCCTGCTTGGTGATGCTGCCGAGCCGCTCCTTGCCGCCGGTCGAGTGCTGCTTGGGCACCAATCCGATCCAGGCGGCGAGGTTGCGTCCTGAGCGGAACTGCTTCCAGTCGCCGATCTCGGCGACCAGCGCGGTGGCCACAATCGGGCCAATGCCGGGGATCTCCTCGAGCCGCCGGCTGTCTTCACAGGAGCGGTGCCAGGCATGAATGCGTTTGTCGATAACGCTGATCTCTCCGGTGATGGCCACGTATTGCCGGGCAAGAAGATCGAGGCAAAACCGCGCAATCGGCGGGATGCGATCATCCTTGGCATTGGCAATAACCTGCAGCAGTTCGGCCGTGCCATTACGCCCCTTGGCCGAGATGATACCGAGCTCGGCCAGATGCCCGCGGATCGCATTCGACAGCATCGTGCGTTGCCGCACCAGCAATTGTCTGCTCCGGTGCAGCATCAGGCCAGTCTGCTGTTCCTTCGTCTTGATCGGCACAAACCGCATCGAGGGCCGCGTCACTGCCTCGCAGATCGCTGCCGCATCGTTGGCGTCATTCTTGCTGCGCTTGAGATAGGCCTTCACATAGCTCGGCGGCATCAGCCGCACCGTGTGGCCGAGCGCGGCCAGCTCACGGCTCCAATGATGCGCTGACGGACAGGCTTCAATCCCGACCAGGCACGGCGACAAACCGCCAAAGAAATCCAACACCTTCGCGCGACTGACGCGTTTGCGCATTACCACCGCGCCAGCGTCATCAACCCCGTGCACCTGGAACACGGACTTCGCAATATCAAGACCGATCGTGCTAACCTCGCCCATGGACGGCTCCCCTCAATGTGGTTTGCTTTGCACAACCACCCTATGGCACTTCGATGCCGCAGAGCGGGCGCCGTCCACAGCATCAAACACGGACATGTGCAGTGCAGGAGCCGATGTCCGCTTTACCCCCAATAGCGACTGCGAAAGCTATTCCCGCAAAGGCTATGTCTGCTCTACCCCCCAAAAGAGGACATGTGCAGCGCAACTAACGAGGTTCGCTAAGGGCGAATAGCGGACATTGGCCGCGCAGCTCATTCAATGACGTCGTCAGCGATGGAAACTACGCCCGCTGGAATAGTAAGGCCAAGCGCCTTGGCGGTTGTCGCGTTTATGACAAACTCGAATTTTGTCGACTGTAGCACCGGCATATCCGCCGGTTTTGCCCCTTTTAGAATATTGCCACTATAGATGCCAAGCTGGCGAAACATTTCCGCGAGATTGGTCCCATAGCTCATCAACCCGCCGGCCTCGGCAATTTCACGAATGCCATAAATTGCAGGAATCCTGTCACGCGCGGCCAGAGTTGCGAGCTGCACGCGACGGCTGGCGAAAAGTCCATCCGCGGCAACAAACAGGGCATCGGCCCGTTCGCGCCGCATCGTGTCAAAGGCGGCATCGATTTCTTGGGTCGTGGTTGCTCTGACCGGCTGGATTTGAAGTCCCATGGCCGGGGCGGCGTTCTGCACCTCGCGCAACGTCGAGTCGCTTACCACAACGTTGCCCGGATTAAGCAACACCGCAATTCGAACAGCTACAGGTACCATGTCATGCAGGAGCCGTAAGCGTTTGGCTGTCACCTCTCCGACGAGGAAGTTGATGCCCGTCGCGTTTCCGCCAGGTTTGGCAAGGCTCCTAACAACACCGAGCTCGACAGGATCTTCACCGACCCCAAAGACAATTGGAATTGAAGCTGTCGCCTCTTTAGCCGCGCGCGTGGGTATGTTTCCAGGGGTCGCGATGACGGACACCTGTCGACGGATCAGGTCAGTCAACAATCCCGGCAGCCGGTCGTATTGGCCTTCCAACCAGTGGTACTCAATCGATACATTCTGTCCTTCAGTATAGCCGGTTTCGCTCAAACCTCTGCGGAAGCCGGCCACATTCCGCGCGTTGCCATCCGCCGATCCGTCTCTGATAAAGCCTATTACTGGAATCGCCGTCTGCTGCGCTCGCGCGGCAAAGGGCAAAGCGGTCGCCGCGGCGCCGCCAAGCAATCTGATGAATTCGCGCCGCCTCATTGCCTCCCCCGAGCCTCAGGACAGACCATCGTACAGGCTTAAAGTAGAACACTGGAAGGGGCCCCACCAAGGGGCCGTCATCTCAAGTCCGCTTTGGCAGCCACAAGCGGACATGAAGAGCTTGCGGGAACGCTTTTCAGACAAATGCAGGAGTGCGAAGCAGGACAATCCTAATCTCAGTGAACTCACCCGGCTGCGTATCGACCTCGATTGTGCCCGCGTGCTGTTTTACGATGACATCGTGACTGATCGAGAGCCCAAGACCCGTGCCTTCTCCCGTCGGCTTGGTCGTGAAGAACGGTTCAAACATCTTTTCTTTTACGTCAGGCGCGATGCCGGTGCCGTTGTCACGGATCCGGATTTCCACACGATCGCCTAGGTTTCTCGTCGAGGCTGTGACCGTTGGCTCGTAGTCGCCCCCATTTGTCTCCGCTCTGCGCTTGGTGGCAGCATAAAAGCCGTTTGCAATCAGATTAAGAAGAGCCCGCCGGATATCTTGCGGAAAAACGTCCGCCCCACCGGCAGATGGATCAAAGGACTGGTTGAGCTTGATCTCAAAACCCTGCGTCTCGGCTCGCGCTCCGTGCCAGGCAAGATTAAGGCTTTCCTCAACAAGTGCATTAATATCAATCAGCCGATGCTCACCCGAGCCTTCACGCGAGTGCTGTAGCATACTCTTGACGATAGCATCTGCGCGTCGGCCATGATGCATGACCTTGTCGAAGTTGCTCTTTAGCGTGTCGGTTAGTTCCTCAATCTCAGCGCGGCCTTTATCGTCAAGCGGTACGCCCTTCAATGCGTCGCGCAATTCATCGATAAGTTCGGTAGAGATACCCGAGAAATTGTTGACGAAATTGAGCGGGTTCTTGATCTCATGTGCGATGCCGGCGGTGAGCTGACCAAGCAAGGCAAGTTTCTGTGTCTGCACCAGACGATCTTGAGTGGTGCGTAACTCCTCCAGCGAAGCAGCCAGTTCGCGCGTGCGGGCCTCGACGCTTTCGAACAGACGCACGTTCTCAATTGCAATCGCGGCTTGGTCAGCAAAAGTCGAGACCAATTCGATTTGCTTGTCAGTGAATGGCCGCACCATGTTACGCGTCAACATGATGATTCCGATTGGAACGCCTTCGCGTAGCAGTGGCACACCGAGCACAGTGCGGAATCCACCAAGCCTGCGGCCTTCAATCAGCGTGTATTCCGGATCGGCCGTAACGTCGTTAACCTGGATGGGTTTAAGTTCGGTGATGGCACGCCCAAGTACCGTTCCGCGCCCTGGCACGAGCGGTCGCTCTCGCATGTACTCGTCGTATTCGCGCGTGAGGCCGTAGCTTGCAACATAAGGATAGCTCCCCTCTACGGGGCGATGGATCGAAGCGCTATCCGCTTCGCAAAGCCGCGCTGCCGACGCGACCAACGTGTCGAGGACTGTTTGCAGATCGAACGTTGATCGGCTGATGACCTTGAGAACGTCGGCGGTGGCGGTTTGTCGCTCGAGCGCCTCTTTGGTCTCATTGAATAGCCGCACGTTCTCGATTGCAATGACTGCCTGAGCGGCAAATGTCTTGAGAAGCTGAACTTGGGCGTCCGTGAAGAGGCCCGCCTCTCTTCGTGCAACAAAGATGGCCCCGATGACCTGCTCATCGCGGACCATTGGTACGGCAAGGCAGCCACGAAATCCGGCCACTCGCGCGGCCTCCTTGCTTGGATAAAGGGGATCGCTGAGAACGTCAGGGACATGGCAGATCGCACCGGACCGAATCGCACGTGCCGCAACCGTCTCGTCGCTGCGCCGCATCGGATAATATACCTGTCGGACCGTCTCCACGCCCTTCTCGGTTACACCGCTAATCGACACCAGGCGGATCAGGTCACCATCGACCATAGATATAAGACTGATCTCTGCGTCGCATAATTTCTCTGCTCGCTGCCCAATCGTCTCGAACACCGGCGTCAGGTCGTCGAGCGAACTGGAGATAGCTTTGAGAACGTCGGCGGTCGCGGTCTGTTGCGCAAGCGACTCGCGCAGCTCATTGAGCAATCGCGTATTCTCGATGGCGATGACGGCTTGCGCAGCAAAATTTTCAAGCAATTCGATTTGCTTCTCGGTAAAAGGCCGAACCTCTTGACGGTAAATAGATATTGCGCCGACCACTTGGTTATCCTTGAGCATTGGTACACAGACAACCGTGCGGGCACCCGCGAGGTCGAGGAAGGTCGCGCGTCTTAGCGGATCGTTTTGATAGGCCGGTTCGGCCATAACGTCGGGGATGTAAGCCATCTGCTTTGTCGCAAACACGCGTCCGAGCGCCGTGCCGGGACTGGGGCGGAGTATTGGGTTGAGCCGCCTCTGTTCCGCAAAGGCGGGAGGTACGCCATATAGAGAAACCGTGCGGAACACATCGCCTTCGGATAAGTAAAGAAGACTAAATTCGGCACCGCATAGTCGCGTTGCGTTTTCGAGGATTGTAGCGAATACTGGCTTGAGGCCGCCGGTCGAACTGGCGACGATTTTGAGCACCTCCGACGTCGCCGTCTGCTGTTGGAGAGATTCGCGCAGCTCGCTGAGTAACCGCGTGTTCTCGATGGCAATGACGGCCTGCGCGGCAAACGTTTCTACAAGCTCTATCTGCTTGCGGCTGTATGGCCGCGGCTCGGTTCGTTGAAGTGATAGCGCTCCAATTGGAGTACCCTGCCGCAGCAGAGGCACTGCGAGGGTAGCCCTACCTCCACCGAGCTTTTGCGCTTCCCCAAATGTGTACTCCGGGTCGGCAAGGATATCGACAATTTGAACCGATTTGCCTTCAAGCGCGGTGCGGCCGACGGTTGTCCCGCGGCCTGGCGTGATGGGATGGCTTTCGTGAAACGTCCGGAATTCGGGCGAATAGTTGTAATACGCGACGCTGTTATAGATTTCACCCTCGCGACGAAATACTAGACCACGTTCAGCTTCACACAAGCGGACCGCTGATTCGACAAGCGTGTCTAGGACCACCTGCAAGTCGAATGTCGAGCGGCTGATGACCCTGAGCACGTCGCCGGTCGCGCTTTGCTGCTCCCGCGCCTCTTTCAATTTGCCGGTAAGAGTGGCGACCTGTTCTTGGAGGCTTGCAATGGACACGCCGGCGGTCGGCGTTTTGCGAGCCCTTGGCCCACTGGCGCGCCGCTTCGCAGATTTTCCCCTTCCGCCGCGTCGCTGCATGTCGCCCCTGGCGGTTCACGATGATGCTCAATGCTATGCAAATCCGAGCATCTGCGCCATGTGAGAATGTCCGCTTTAGTCACTAGTGGACATTTGCAGCGCACAAATCCATGTCCGCCCCACCAAAACGCACATCGATCTTACAGTCCGGAAAGTCTGTTTCGGTGTTAGGCGGGTTCTAATGATGGAGGCGATCAGCAAACCGGCGAATATGCTGTAGGGCGGCCTCTTGATCACCAGCCCAAAGCCAATGGTCGCCGCCGTCGAGCTCTATAAACTTTGCCCCGGGTATGGAAATAGCCAAGTGGCGACCGGCTTCGATGCGCACGGCGTGATCGTCGCGACGGTGAAGCACCAGCGTAGGTGTTTGGACCAATGGCAGCTGTGTCCGCACATCGGTATCGCGCAACGCCTCGAGCACCGCCTTGATTGCCCCCGGGCTGGAGGCGGCCCGCAGTAGCCCGCTCCACCAACCTTCTGCTTGCCGATCGCCGACAAGGCTTGGGGCAAAAGTCTCAATGCCAGTAGGACCTCCCCAATCTTTGACGAGCTTTTGTAGCCAGCGATCATACTGGGCTCGCGTCAGAACGAACGGGTAGTCACGCGATCGGGCTCCCTTAGCTAGCGAGCCGTAGAGTACAAGTCCCGTCAGCCGCTGGGGATGCCTGGCCGCAAAGTGAATGCAACTTGGCCCGCCTTCCGACATCCCGATCAACAGCACTCGACTGCTGCCTGCGGCGTCCATCACAGTCATCAGATCTTCCGCCGTCGCCTCCACAGTGGGCGGCGCGCCTACTCGGTCTGATAGCCCCACACCGCGCCTGTCGAACAGGATAAGACGCCCCATCTTTGAAAGGGCAGTGAGCAGAGCTCGGGAGCGTGGCTCTTCCCAGATGCGCTCGACGTGTGACACGAAACCCGGCACCAGCAGGATGTCGATTGGCCCGTTGCCGACAACTTGATAGGCGAGATGCAGTCCTCCATGTTGAGTGTAGAGCGTGCGTCCAGCCGGTGCAGGATCTGACGTTCTACGCGGGGTCAGCAACGCCTTGGTCTGCGGATCTGGCGCTACCCCAAGCTCGACCGCAAGCACGCGTGCACAGCTTTCGTACTGACGTTCTGCCGCGGCACGGTCCCCGGAGCGCATGTAAGCGGAGATCAGGTGCCGCTGTGCAGTCTCGCTTAGCGGATCGAGCCCGACCAGGCGCACGGCGGCAGGGATTGCAGCGGCGGGGGCGCTCGACACCAGAGCTCGCTCGATTTGCCGCTCGAGTACCTGCACCAATCGACTGCGCAGCGCCTCGCGCCGGAAGAACGCCCATTCGTCAAACGCGGGGCAGCCCTCGATCGACAGGCCATCTAGAAAGTCGCCGCTATACAGTTGGCCCGCTTTCTCCAGCTCGCCGGTATCGCAAGCGGCTTCGAACTCGTGCGTATCGATGCTTGCAGCCAGCGAGGGCGCAAGGATGAGCGAGGTGCGATCGGCGCAGATCACATTTGCCTGAAATGCAATGTGGATCTTGTGCAGCGTGCGCCGCAGACTGCCGCGTGCCTCTTCACTATCGGACTCAGGCCACAGCAGGCTAGCCATGACGTCACGGCCAACCGGCCTGCAAACATCAGCAACGTAGGCAAGCAGGCCCAGGCCCTTGCGCAGCGAAAGGTTGACCTTATGAGCGTCGAGCCGCGCGGAGGGGAACCCAAACAATTTAATCTCTACTCGTGCCATCGCGAATATTTGATTCAGCGCGCCTGCGCAGGGGACGGATGGGGGACGCAATCATACTAGACCGGGTTCCATACAATATTGGAGCCACACAATGACTTACCACAGCCTGGAAACGGCGGACCGCAGCCGTCACTTCTATCTTGATGGCGGTGCCGGTGTGCCTGTGATCCTCCTGCACTGCAGTTCTGGGTCGAGTTCTGCCTGGACGGAAGTAATAGACGGCCTCGGTCAAGGTTATCGCACGTTGGTTCCGGATCTTCTTGGTTACGGGCGGAATTCTCCTTGGCCGCGCGGCGGCGATCTCGGTCCGGACACTGAGCTTTCGATTGTTGCGGAGAGCCGGCCCACCTGGTTGGCCATTCCTATGGCGGTGCAGTCGCCCTCAATGCCGTAAGGCGCTTTCCGAGACGTGTCGCCAGCCTCACCCTGATCGAGCCAGTGGCCTTTCAGCTACTGAGAGATGCTGATGAGTTGGATGACTGGCGAGAGGTCGCTGCGCTCGCGGAGCAGCATATCGCTTTGACCGCGCAAGGACACGACATCGAAGCATCTCGGGCCTTCATCACCTATTGGATGGGGTCGGCCGCCTGGCAGCAGATGCCCAACGCTGTGCGCGACAGCGTCGTTCGGACGATGCCGAAGGTCGCTGCTGAGTGGCGCCTGATGTTCGCCCTGCACGACGATCTCGACACCATTGCCGGGATCCATGCCCCGACGCTGCTTGTTTGCGGCGGGAGGACCCGTAAGCCGGCGCGGCGCGTAATGGAGAAAATCCGCTCGGCGTTGCCGGAAGCCCACTACATCGAAATCGCTGATGCTGGCCACATGAGTCCCCTCTCGCATCCAACGGTGGTGGCGGGTGCGATTCGGGCCCACATCGACTCTGTTCCTCGCCAGCATCGCCCGGCGGCGTGACCCGGAATGCTGCATCGGCCTTGAAGTCCGCTTTGAGTCAAAAGCAGACCACCGCATGTCCAGCGATTAGTTATCACCAACCTTCGAGAGGCTATTGATGTAGGCAGCGATCGCGTCGATTTCCCCGACCGACAATTTAAACTGAGGCATTTGATCATGAATTGCGGTCACCCCCTGTGTAATTGGTAGCCGCAGTGCGAACATTGCATGTCTCCGATAAATATTTCGAAATTCCGGAGCATCCTTGTTCGGACTAACGCCGGTCGCTCCGATAGCGTGGCAGTTCGCACATTTTGCCTCAGCTAACGCCATCCCATCGCGAATACGCCTTTCAGTTTCAATTGCGACGGGCTGTTCAGCTCCAAGCCGTTTGAGCGCATCCCTGACCACAACAAGTGACGGATCAGCCAGGAGCGCGTGGCTTAAGTCGTCAATGGCTTTGAGCCTGTCACCCTTAATCTCGTAAACGTGGCCTCGACTGGCGTAATATTCAGGTGCTTGAAAAATCGTAATTGCGGCGGTGTAGTCCTTTAGCGACCGGTCCAAGTCGCCTTTTTTGAAATACGCCAAGCCACGCTCATCGAACGCTCGGCTGGTTCGGGGATTGAGCCGAATCGCCATTGTCAGATCGCCAATGGCGGCATCGAAATTTTTCATTACGGTGTAGACGTGGCCACGCTCGATGTAGAGGTCATCTGAGTCGGGCGAAATCCGAATAGCTTCGCTGTAATCGTCGATCGCGCCGGATAAATTTCCCCAAATAGATTTTGCTCGACCCCGACCTGCGAAAGCGAAGGCATTTTTTTTCTTGAGACGGATCGCTGCTGTGAAATCAGTCATAGCTGACCGAAGTGCGCCTGCATCCGTGCGAGCCTTGCCACGAGATATATACGCATGGGTTTTCTCATTGCGTCCAAAATTTCGACTTTCGATAATCTTGGTGCAGGCAATGATTTGCATGTCGGGCCGGCGGGATTGATTGCAGTCACGGACCACATCAGCGGATGCGGCTTGGCAAGTCACCATAAGACACGCCAACAGCAAACAGCCCCTCATCTTGAGTCTCTTCGGTCAGAATCATTTTGTTTCTAATAGCGCCCATTCGCGAAGGCTTGATTGAGCTATATCAATCGGACCCTCCCGAATCGTTGGAGTTTGTCGAACAAACCAGCGCGTCTGCTTTATGGAACGTCCGCTTTACTCCTGCCGGTTCAACCGGTCGACGCAACACTTCTTGTCTTGAAGGAGAAAGACGGAGTGTATGCCGATACGTCGAGGGTTTTTTG
>Ga0335077_10013639_pt1 | contig 10159 bp, 6 predicted proteins | sample Lox_Sample_31_FD_207151 | JGI IMG/M metagenome (GOLD analysis project Ga0335077, IMG submission 207151) | Soil microbial communities from Loxahatchee National Wildlife Refuge, Florida, United States - Lox_Sample_3.1 | ecosystem: Environmental > Terrestrial > Soil > Wetlands | place: USA: Florida...
CCTGCCTGACGGGGACGCCCCTGGGCTTGCACCTCCCATGGATGCGCACTTCCGAGCCTTCTCCTTTGTGGACCGGATCACGTCCGTGCGAAACGGGACGCAGATCCGTGGTCACTACGCCATTCCCTCAGACGTGGACGAGTTTCCCGTGTCGCTGGTGGGTGAAGCTGTGGGCCAGTTGGCGGCTTGGGCCGCCATGTCGGCGCTCAAATTCACGCACCGGCCCATCGCCGGCCTTGCGGGCTGTATTGAATTCCCCGGCGGGGCGGAGCGCGGACCTTCCTGTCCGCAGCAACTGCCGAACGGCAAACAACTAATCGAACCGTCCTGCGGCCCGCACGACGTGACTGAGGACAGGAATGTCCGCGCTCCGCTAAGCACACCCTCCGCTCTGCGCGAATCAAACAGCGCCGCGCAGAGCTGGAGCTCCGCGCTCCGGCCGCGCGGCGTATTGGAACTCGCCGCTAACCTGGAGGAAGTGGACACCGAAAGCGTGGCTTACAGCGGCACGGCGCACGCAGACGGACGGCTCGTGGTCCGGCTCCAGGATTGCCTCGGCCCGATGGTACCGCTGGCTGATCTGGACGATCCCCAGGCTCTCGCCAACCGGTTTGATCTGCTCTGCGGCCCGGGCGCCCCACCCGGCGGATTTCGTGGTCTGCCGCCGCTCGCGTTGGAGCGGACCGCCGGCGAAACCGGACGGCGAGCGGGCGCTACGTTCCAAGTGCCGCCCTCGGCCCCCTTTTTAGCGGACCATTTTCCCCGGCGTCCGGTCTTTCCCGGCAGCCTGCTGATGCATCTCAGCCTCCAGCTCGGGGCCATGCTGGCGAGTGAGCTTTCGGCTCCCGCCAGCAGCCGATGGGGCGATTGGACGATCCTGGATATGAAACTGCGGTCCTTCATCCCGCCTGGAACGGTCCTGGAATTGGATGCCAGGTTGAAGCAACGCTCCGAGGCCTCCGCGATACTGGCTGCGGAAGCTCGTGCCGGCAGAGAACTCCTCGCGACCGCCCGCCTGGCCCTCAAGGCGGAAGTCAACTCATGATTCCCCGCCGAAGAGTCGTTATTACTGGGATTGGGATGGTCACCACGGTCGGTCACGACGCGCCGACCTCGTGGGCCAACCTCCTGGCCGGCCGCAGCGGCGTCGTGCCTATCCCGGGAGGTTGCTGTCCATGATCAAGGTGCGCCCCGTCAACAATCGGCGGATGCTCGGGCAGTTCATCGATTTTCCGTACACGAAGTACCGCGCGCACCCGCACTGGACGCCGCAACTGCGGCTCTCGGAATGGCACCAGTTCGACCCGAAGCGCAATCCATTCTTTGCGACGGCGGACATGCAGTTGTTTCTCGCCGTTGACGGCAGCCGCGTGTCGGGCCGGATTGCGGCCATCGATGATCGGCGCCACAACGAGGTCCACGGCGACAACGTCGGCATGTTCGGCTTCTTCGAGGCCGACTCGCCGGAAGCGGCGGCGGCGCTGCTGGCCGCAGCCGAGCAGTGGGCCCGCTGCCGCGGACGCGCGGCGCTCAGGGGACCGCTCAACCCGTCGCTCAACTACAGCGGTGGCCTGCAGGTGGACGCGTTCGACACCGATCCGTTCGTCATGATGCCGTGCAACCCGCCGGAGTACGCGCAGTACATCGAAGGAGCCGGCTATGCGAAGGTGATGGATCTGTACGCGTGGCTGTTCGACCTGCGGCAGCCGCTGCCCGACCGGTTCACGCGGCTGGTGGCGCAATCTGAACAACACGGACAGTTCGTGGTGCGCCCGGCCGATTTCTCCGACTTCCCGCGCGAGATGGAGAAGCTCCGCCAGGTCTATTCCCGCGCGTGGGAAGCCAACTGGGGCTTTGTGCCGCCCACGCAAGAGGAGTTCCAGCACATCACCGCCGATTTGAAGCAGGTGGCGATCCCCGACGGAACGCTGCTCGCCGAGTCGGGCGGCAGCGTGATCGGCTGTGCGATCGGGCTGCCGGACATCAACCAGGTCCTCAAGGGCACCGGCGGGCGGTTGTTCCCGCTCGGCCTCGCGCGCTTCCTGCTCCGCAAGCGGCTGGTCTCGCGCGTGCGACTGCTCCTCTTCGGGGTCGTACCGGAATTCCGCGACACGGAGGTCCTGGTGCTCCTGTTCCACCGAATCCACGCCTGGGCTACGACGATGGGCTACACCAGCGCGGAGCTGTCCTGGACGCTCGAATCCAACGGGCTGGTGAATCGTAGCCTCGAGCTGGGCGGCGCAGCCCGCTACAAGACCCATCGCCTGTACCAGCGCCCGCTGGCCTGATGCCGCACTGGTCAGTTCGGTCGGTCGAAGCGCAGCCGCCGGGCAGGACCCGCCTGCCTGCGGCAGGTTCAAGGAAGCAGATTCCTACCCGTTGAACCTTCTAATTTCAAGTTTGTGGCGTGGGGAAAGGTGAAGGTCGCCGCGCCCGACGCCACCGCGCGGCCAAAATCGAGCATCGCGCCGTGGCCGACAGCCTCGACCGTCAGCGGGTCAATTAGGAGGTTGACTGCCAGGCCTTTGATGCTCCCCGTGAGATTCTGCCACAGTCCGTCTCCTGCCCCCTTGTTCTTCACCGACGCGACCGTCACTTCCATTTTAGGCGGGCCCGGCTTGCGGCGAAAAGTCAGCGTATTTACCCGCGCGATGACTTCGTTGAGGCGCCGGAACTCGCCCTCGCGATAGCCGATTTCACAGAGCGCAATGGAGACGGGACTGGTTTTGCCGTGGGCATTGAATCGCAGGCGCACCTCGCTAACGGTCTCGACACTGTTGCTGATGGTTCCCTCGACCTGAACCGTGCCGCTGCCCGCGCCATTGACGGTGATGGAGCTGAGCTGGCGACCGGTCGAGCCACCCGCCCTGAGCTCTCGCTCATGCCGGCGAATCGTCGGCGCCAGATCAAGCAGGCTCTGCTGTGAGCCGCTGCCGGTGAACTCGAACTCACAGGTTACGACGAACGAATGGTCGGTGCCTTTCCGTTTGGCTGAGAGGACGCGGGCGGCCTGGGTGCTGCCGGGGCTGGTGGTTGAGGAGACCGGCTCGGGTGAAATGAGCGGCACGAAATACATGAAGGAGGCCACTGGGTTTCCAGGGGATTGGTCGCGGCCAAAATCGAGCCGGATGGTCGGCCCGAGAGTAGCATCTGTGGGCGCGACAACCGTTGGTGGAGGCGCCTGGCTGAGCGCGGGCTGCAGGCCGTTCGCCCAGAGCACCAGCGACAGCAGGAGCACACTCGCGGGGCGCCGCACCTCCAATGACGCTGGGCGACCACGGGAGAATTGGCTTTGCCTCTCGCTCATTCTGATCATAAGATGCCAGATTGAGAGGGGGACGGCAACGGAAATCTCATAATCGCGAGGCGGTGTTACTATTCGTATCAGTACTTGCCGATGGACACCGCTGCCCCACCCTGGCATCATAGCGGCAGTCATGGTGAGATCCGAAAACCAATGCTCCTTCACCCGAGCAGCGCTCCGTACGGGCAGGCGCGCAAAAGCAAATTCCAGTCTGCGTGATTCAATCCGAGCTGCGTGATTTTCCCCTGGGAGACGGCCTATGAATGCGCGGCGAAGGGTTGCCATTACGGGCATTGGCATGGTGACACCCGTCGGATGCAACGCGCCGACTACTTGGGCCAGCTTGCTGGCGGGCCGCAGCGGTGTGGGGCCCATCCGGCAGTTCGATGCCAGCGGATTCCCGGTCCGCATCGGTGCCGAAGTCAAAGCGGTCCCTTCCGAAGCAACGCTCTGTGACCCCAGGCTGCTGAAGTTCGCCTCGCGCTCTCATCGGTTTGCGCTGGCCGCCGCCGGGGAGGCGCTGGCCGACGCGGGCATTCGCCCGCTGGCGGACAACAGCCATCGTTGGGGGCTGGCTGTGGGAGCCGGTATGCTCGGCGTCACCTTCAGCGAATTCCAAGCCGTCCACGCCTTCTGCGTGCCTGACGGGGAATTCAACCCGGACGGCCTGCTCAACCCCGGCTATCCAGCCGACCCGGTGGCATTTTGTCGGAGCCAGACCAACGCGGGTTTGGGACTGCTGGCCCGCCAGTTTGGTATTACGGGTTACGCCACCTCGGTGCACACCGCCTGCGCTTCCGGGGGGCAGGCGCTGGGCACCGCGCTCAAGGTAATCCGCCGCGGCCTCGCCGACTTCATGCTGGCGGGCGGCTACGACTCGATGCTCCACCCCATCGGCCTGTCGGCGTTTTGCCTGTTGGGCGCATTATCCACCGACAACGACACTCCAGAGCAGGCCAGCCGCCCATTCGATGCTACCCGCAACGGTTTTGTGCTGGGCGAAGGCGCCGGCTTCCTGGTACTTGAGGAATGGCAGGCCGCCCGGGCACGGGGCGCGCGCATCTACGCCGAACTGGCCGGGGATGGCAACTCCTTGAGCAGCTATCGGATTACGGACTCCCACCCGTCCGGCGACGGCCCGATCCAGGCGATGCAGCAGGCGCTCGCCGACGCCCAGGCTTCCGTCGAATCCGCGGACTATGTAAATGCGCACGGCACCTCCACCTTGATGAACGACCGGAGTGAGTGTGCAGCCCTGAGGGCCGTCATGGGTGGCCACATTGGCAAGGTGGCTGTCAGTTCCACCAAGAGCTGCATGGGCCACCTCATCTCTGCGGCCGGCGCCGTCGAAGCGGGCATCTGCGCCCTCGCCATCCGCGACAGCATCGCCCCAGTGAATGCCAACCTGGTTCAAACTGATCCCGATTGCGACCTGAATATCGTTCGCGGGCAGTCCCGCCCGATGCGCATTCGCGTCGCGATGTCTAATTCCTTTGGGTTCGGCGGGTCAAACAGTTGCCTGGTGTTCCGGCAACCCGACGGTGCCGGCGAACCATAATCCTGCCACCGAACCCACCTTTCATGGAAACCTCATCGCCTGTCGCAATTACCGGCCTCGGAGCGGTATGCGGCGCCGGCCTTACTGTCGAAGCGATTTGGAACGCCATCCAAAGCGGCAAGTCCGCTATCGCTCCGATCACCCAATGGGACGCCAGTCGTTGGCCGCGCCGGCAGGCGGCCGAAGTCACCGGCGTCAGCAACGCCACGCTCGTCCCCGATCGCAAATACCACAAGTTCCTCTCCCGGACCGACCTGTTTGGTCTTTACGCCGCCGATGCTGCGCTCCAGCAGTCCGGCCTGATCGCCTATCGTGACCGCATGGACGCAGCTTCGGCCCCGCGCTTCAACGACCGGAGCGGGGTTTTTGTCGGATCAGGCGGATGCGTTTACCAGAACAGCTACGACTTCTTTCCGGCGCTGACCGCGGCCAGCGGCGACTTGCGGGCTTTTGGACGGCATATCGAGTCATGCGTCAATCCGATGTGGCTGTTGACGCGGCTTCCCAACAATGTCCTTTGTTATACCGGCATTCGCCACTCCTTCAAGGGGACCAATGCGTGCATCACCAACCAATGCGTGGGCGGTGCTCTTGCCATTGCCGAAGCGGCAGCAGCCATCCGCTCGTGCGAAGCCGATCGTGCCGTGGCCACCGGCCACGATGCTCCGATCGAGCCCGAGAGCCTCTGGTATTACCACCAGGCCGGCTTGCTGTCCCAGGATTTGTTGCGCCCGTTCGACTGCAGCCGCACCGGCACGATCTTCGGCGAGGGCGCTGCCAGCTTGGTGCTTGAGAACGAGCCAGATGCGCGGGGGCGGCAAGCTCGCGTTCACGGCGAACTCCTCGGCTCAGGTTGCAGCACGGAAGCCACCGGCATCGTCGCGGTGCGCCCGGACGGCGACGGCTTGAGCCGCGCGATCAAGCTGGCTCTGGCCGACGCAAACCTGCCACCGGACCGGGTGGGCGTGGTAGTGGCGCACGGCAACGGTACCGTGGCTTCGGACGCGTCCGAGGCGATGGCCATCCGCCGGGTATTTGGCAAGAACCCTCCGCCAGTTACTGCGTTCAAGTGGGCTGTCGGCCACACCATCGCCGCATCGGGCGCTCTCGATGTCGTCCTGGCCCTCACCGCTCTCAAACAGGGCGTTGTCCCAGGCATAGCGACGCTGGAATGTCTCGACCCGCAGCTTGCGCCCTTGCCGGTTTCGCGCGAGCCCCAAAGCCCGCGGAGCGACATCGCGCTGGTGCTAAACCGAGGCTTCGGGGGCATGAACGTCGCGCTCGTGGTGCGCGCTCCTGGCGGCAGCACAAGCACATGACCCGGTACCCAAGCCAGTCGTCCGGTCCTGGCCTCGACACCGTCGAGATCGCTCGCGTCGAGAGAATGCTTCGGGAGCGGACACCCAAGGAGTTGCGGCGCCTGTTCACCGAGGCTGAGCTTCAATATGCCGGGGAGGGACCGCGGCGCGCCGCCCGGCTCGCTGCCCGGTTCGCGGCCAAGGAAGCCTGTTGCAAGCTCTTTCCGCGGGAAACGGCCCTGGGAGTCATCGGACCCGCCGACTTCAGTATCCGGCGTGACGACTACGGGGCACCGTGGGTGGAACTGAGCCGGGAAGCGCGGATGGTGCTCGACCGGCATTGCTTTGCCGGCATCCGCGTGTCGCTCACCCACACGGAGGCTAGCGCCTCGGCAATTGCCTGGGCCGAGGCGCGGAAGATCGAGGTGCCGTGGTTTGGCAAGGCTTTGTATTACTTCCTGCCCTTCCGCCGGAAAGTGGTGCTGGGCAATCTTCGGCGCGTGTTTGGCGAGGCCCTCTGCGAGGCTGACATCCGCCGCTTGGCCCAGGCCTACTGCGCTCATTTCACTCGCTTCCTGCTCGAGTTCGTGCGCTTGCCCCTGATGTCGTCCGGGCGCCGCAAGGCCTGGGTCCGCGTCGAAAACATCGAGGCGCTCTTTCGCGCCGGCGGTCAAGGCAAGGGGCTCTTGCTGCTTACCGGCCATTTTGGAAACTGGGAGGTCGCGACGGTGGCCGGCATGGGGCAGTTCCCGCAATATCGCCGGCTGTTTCATTTCGTGCGCCGGCCCCTGAAGCCCGCCGTGTTGAACGATCTGGTTACCCGCAGATTCCAACGCTCGGGGTTCGGCACCCTGCCCAAGCGGGGCTCCTTGGACGCCATCCTCGGACTCCTTTCACAGGGCGCCATTCTAGTCTATGTGCTTGACCAGCACGCCAGTGCGAACGACGGGATTGTGGTGGATTTCCTGGGCCATCCGGCGAGCACTTTCAAGAGCCTGGCTGTCCTCGCGTTAAACACCGGCGCTCCGGTAATCCCAGCCCATTGTTGGCGCGAGCCAGACGGCACGCACGTGCTGCGTTTCGAGGAGCCGCTGCCACTTGTGGAGTGCGAAGACGCCGGCGAAGCCATTCGGCAAAATACTCAGAACTACAACGCGGCACTCGGAAGAATCCTGCTCCGCCATCCGGAACAGTGGATCTGGATGCACCGGCGTTGGAAGCTAAGCCCCCCGCCCCACGCCCCACCGGCGGTGGCTCCGGCATGAGTTCCGTCGTGTAGTGTCCTTCCGTATCAGGGGAAGGCCAGGCGGTAATAGGCGCTGCCATTGGTTGGTACGACTGGTACGACGACATGATTGGTGACCCTCGAACCCGGGACCTCGAACCAATTCGTAGTAATACCAGCCCCCGGACTGTTGGTCTGTGCTTGCAGGTGGCCTCCAGCCACGGCCCAGGAAAGGTCCAGGAGACTACCGGACGCGCGCGCGGTTAGTCGCACAGAGGATAGCTTGTAAATGACGCCGCCGTTGCCATTCGGGGGGGTGTCGGTCGCCATCGCGTACAGCTCGCCGTTGGCGTCCTGCCCGAAACCATGCACAGTTTGGTCGTTGGGCAGGATCTCCGAGCCAAACTGAGGCAATGTAAACACATGCATCTCGCCGGTTTGAAGATCGGCGTAGAACAAACGGCCGTTAATCCGCACGGGAGATGGGATCAGGGCCAGATCGCCGAATATATACTTTCCATATAGTTCTGGCATGCCGCTGCCGCGATAAACGAAACCACCGGTGATGGAAATGCCGTTATTATGGTCATATTCCAGGATACCCATCGGGCCGGTAATTGGGTCAATGAGTCCAGGCGGGACTCCCGGGCTGAAATGGTCAGGCGGTGGCCCGATGGTGCCAGCCGGCCCGGCAGGACCATTCGTTTGGTTGAACAGGAAGTCTCCTTCTTTGAGCGCCCAGCCGTAGTTGCCACCGACAACGATGCGGTCAATTTCCTCGATGTTGTTCTGGCCCACGTCGGCTTCGATCAAATCGCCAGTGGCGGGGTCGAAGCAAAAGCGGTAGGGGTTGCGCAGGCCGTAGGCATAGATCTCCGGCACCTGCCCGGCCCCCTGGAACGGGTTGGTCGTCGGGATCCGGTATTGGCCGTTCGGACTGATCCGGTCCAGGCTGTTGGTGTTCAGGGCCGGGTTAAGCGGATCAAACCGCAACATTTTGCCCAGCGGGGTGCTTAGGTTCTGGGCATTGCCGCCGGGCACGATATGGCCCGTGCCAACATCGTTGGCGTTGCCGCCGTCGCCCAAGGCCAAATACATGTAGCCGTCCGGTCCGAAGGTGCACGTGCCGCCGTTATGATTCTGGGCGTTCTTGCCAAAGGAGATGATCTCCCGGCGAGAGGAGGGGTCAACGACATTGGCGTTTGTGCTTGAGATCTTCCATTCGTTGAGGACGTTCCGGTAGAGGTTGGCCGCGCCGTCCGGCAGGGGATAGGTAGGCAAGGTGTTGGACGGTATCGTCTCGCTGTTATAGGTATAGAGAGTTTGATAACCAGGGCTGGACGGGTTGTTGAAGCCAGGATGAAAGGCCAATCCGAGCAACCCGCGCTCGTCATTGGGGTTGCTCGCAACCAGCGGCGGTTGCACGCGGCTCTGGATGTCAAGCGCCGGTGCGGGCAACAGCACCCCATCCTGGACGAGTCGCACCAGACCGTTCTGCTCCAGCACGAACAGGCGCTGGGTGTCGCCCGGCGGGCTGAAGCCATAAAGGGGCGCGGACAGGTTGGTGGCGACGGGCACCAGGAAAAGAGAGAAGGCCCCGTTGGTGACCTGCGGCGTATACCTGGCTATAGTCAGGTGCACGGGCGCCGAGGTACCCCTCGCGCCGAGATTGCCTGAGGCCACCGCGGTCAGCGTATGCAGGCCTAACCCGAAGGTGAACGGGGGTGTCGTGAAGCTGTAGGGGGCCGCAGAAACGCTGCGCAGCAACACAAGCCCGTCGAAGAACTGGACGTTGGTCACGCTGCCACCTGTGTCGTTCACCGAAGCGCCGATCGTAACGGGGTCGGTGTTGCCGAAGACGGAGTTGTCTGGCGGGCTGGTGATGGTCGCGCGGAGGGGCAGATTTGTGACGCTCACGGTTATGTTCACGACACTCGACGTAGCGGAAAGGCCGGCGTTATCGGTGGCCACAGCCGTGAGCGCGTGGGCGCCGGCGGCGAAGGTGGCCGTAACGGAATAGGGGGTGTTGTTGGGCTGACCCAGAAGCGTAGCTCCCTCGAAGAACGACACGTTGGTGATGCTGCCGTCCGCGTCGCTCGCGATGGCGGTGATGGCAACAGAGGCCGGCGCCGTGAACGATGCGCCGTTGGTGGGTGTGACAATGCTCACGGTGGGCGGCTGATTGACCATAGGCGCCGTGGAACGCACGTAGGAAAATCCACCGCCATCGCCTCCCCACGAGGTGAACGTTACGCTCAGGTAGATGTCGTCCGAAACAAGGTGAACCACGGCGCTCACCCCAACCGTATTCGGCGGGCCGCCATGCTGACCCTTGGCCCAGGTTTCCCAGTCCACGTAGGTCAGCGAAGCGTAATTGGCGAGTGCGCCATCCGACCAGGCGGTGTTCTGAGGGCTGAGAGAGTGGGCGTAGCCTGTCTCGGTGGCCGCGTTGTAGATGCCCAGAGAGGTGCCCCGGGTGATCCAGACGTCGGCCGTGAGCCGGTCCTGATTGGCTGGCTGAGTCGGGTCGGAACCGGGTTGGTTCACGAAGGTGGTTGTTGGGCCATTCCAGATGGTCGCCGCGCGACTTGCGAGGGGTGCGCACAACGCGGCAATGCAAAGGCCGATGAGAATGTGATTGGTAGGCCGGTTCATTTTGAGTATCCTTACCTGTTCTTAATTGCTCGGCGCAAGATGGCCTCCGATTTCACCGCCGCGAGAGCGCGTGGTGTGGACATTGACATACTGTGTTCCTGGTCACCGTCTGTTCGCGG
>Ga0335077_10013642_pt1 | contig 10158 bp, 13 predicted proteins | sample Lox_Sample_31_FD_207151 | JGI IMG/M metagenome (GOLD analysis project Ga0335077, IMG submission 207151) | Soil microbial communities from Loxahatchee National Wildlife Refuge, Florida, United States - Lox_Sample_3.1 | ecosystem: Environmental > Terrestrial > Soil > Wetlands | place: USA...
CGATGGCCCGCCCGAGATGGATGTCCAGGTTCTCGAACGGGACCGTCTGCATGTGGCGGCGATGGATCGCACGCAGAACATCGAGCGTGGGCTCACGCGGACCTTCGTAGCCGATGCGTTCGAGATAGGAGGAAACGTCCACGGGCCTTCACACCGGCAACTGCTGCTGCCACTCCGGCGCGGCGGGCCTGGGTTCGGCGCAGAGGTCGAGCACCAGCCGCTCCAGTACCAGCCGCTTGCTGGGCGGGTTGGAGCGCAGTTCGAGGTCGGCGCGGGCGATGCGGCGAATGGCTTGTGTGATTTCCCGCCGCGACTTGTAGCGCCGCGCTTGCCGGATGATGTCCTCGGCGGCGAACGGGGGAACGCGGAAGCCCTGCCACAGCGCCTGCCAGATGGCGCGGGAATCGCGCACGTTCTTTTCCAGAATCACCAGCATCTGCCGAAAGGTGCGCGCCAGCATGTAGAGCTGTCCGATGGCCGCGTCTTCGCCCTCGCCGCTCGAAAGAATGGCCTCCAGCACGCCCAGTGCGCGCGGACGATCCTTCGCCGAGATGGCATCGGTTAACTCGTACAGTGAACGCTGCTTGGCGGCCAGCACCATGGTCTCGACGTCAGCCAGGGTGACCCGCTTTTTCTCGCCTACGTAGAGGATGAGCTTCTCCAGTTCGCTTGAGACCAGCATCAGGTCGGCGCCGAGCGCGTCCACAAGCTCCCGCGCAGCGTCGGGATCAATCTTTACTCCACGTGCGGCAGCGGTGTCGGTGACCCAGCGCATGCCCTCGCCTTCATCTACGCGCGCCAGCTCGACCATGCCACAGTATTCGCCAAGCGTCTCCCGTATGCGATCGTAACGATCGCGATCGTTGAGCTCCATCTTGCGCACGTCGGCCGGGATTGAGATGTGGTCGGCGATGAAGATGAGCACCGCGTCCGGGTTCGGGTCCTTGACGTAGGCTTCGATGGCCGCGAACGCCTCCTGGTGCGAGCCACGCCCATAAAGCGTCTTCACGTTGCGGATGAAGAACACCTGAAACGGCGCCACCAGCGACGGGGTGCGGGCGCGGTCGAGAATATCCACCAGGTCCGTGGCCGCGAGGTCCAGGTCGTAGAAGCTGAACTCGCGCAGCCCGGGCGGGACCATGTGCTCGAGCAGCGCGTCACGGCAGCGATCGCGAAAGAAGACTTCGTCGCCGACGAACACATACGCCGGACGCAGCTTGCGGGCCTTGACCTCGGAGACGAAGCGTTCTGCGGGGGCAAAGCCGCGGGCCATCAGGCGGCCTCCGGACGCGAGTCGGTCGTTGGTCGTTGGTCGTCGGCCAAAGATATGAAGGAGGCAGGAAGCAGGACGCATGACGCAGGGAAACGGCCACTCCCGATGCATGCTTGTCCGTACCTGCCGCGCCCAGTGTGGCACTGTGGCGGGTTCTTGCCAACGACCAACGACCAACGACCAACGACCGGAGCGCACATCAGAATGCCTCGAGAATGTTAGACACCAGGGTGCGCGCGAAGTCCCGCGAGAGCCGATCGACAGCGGGAGATTCCTCCTCGAAGAAGCTGGTGATCTCGCGCGAGATCTGGTACTGGTCGTGGAAGCTGTAGTTGGGATTCTCGAACAACACCTTCCCGTGGCTATCGACCAGTGAGACCTTCATGTTGACCACGATAATGGCGGAAGCGGCGCGTCCGGTGGCGGAGTCGTAGGCTACGGGGGTGAGCTGCGTGGAAACGACGGTACCGCGCAAGGTCGCGTCGGCGTCGCCGCTCTCCTTGTTGACGATGCGGTAGTGGGTGCGGTTGACGAACTCGCGCACCACGGCCGCGGTCAGCACCTGCTCGACGCGATAGGTCTTGCTCTGATTGATGAATGCCGGGATGGCGATGGTGCGGACGCTGGCCGGCAGAGTAGTGGCGTGGCCACCAGTTTTGTAGCCGCAGCCGCTAACGCCAAAAGCCAGCAGAGCCAGCGCGGCTAACAGTCTCCTCACTGCACGCTTCCCTTCGAGTGCATGCGGGCCAGGGCAGCAGCGCAATCGATGGCGGTCAGCGCAGCGATCCGGAGATTGTCAGCCGCAGCCCACACCCAGAGACCGCGCTCGTGGTGCGCGTCGCGGCGAACCTCGACCAGTATTTCATCCTGCCCGGCAGCCCCGACGTTGGTGGGAGAATCCTCTCCCAGCGCGGCGACGCTCACGTGGTCGCCAGCCAAGACGCGGCTGAGGTCTGCTGTCGCGACTGGCTGGTCGAATTCCAGATAAAGCGAAAAGACGTGCCCGTGGAAGATGGGGGCCTGGGCCAGGGCCAGCGCGGGCAGAGCGGCCCGGCCTTCTGCGATCTTCTCCAGATGAGCCAGTATGCGGCGTTCCACGCTCTCCAGCGGAGGCACGGACTTCTCGCCATAGCGCGCCAGCATGTTGAAGGCGATCTGTGTGTCGAATACTTCGTTGGGCATCTGCTGGAAGGAGAGCAGGTTGACAGTCTGGCCGTGAAGCTCGTCCAGGCCGCGGCGTCCGTGCTCTGAAGCAGGTTCAAATGCGGTGCAGATGGCGTTGCGAAGTGTTCCGCTTTTTTGCGCGCGCAAGAGCAGCAGCGCCAGGACCACGGCCGCCGGATGCGCCACGATGGCCAGCGTGGAATCGAGCTGCGCCGGCGGACGCACGCCTTCCGCCTGCTCGAGTTCGCGCTCGATCCACGGCGCCCGTACCGCGCCGCCCGGCTCGGTTTCCAGCGCATAGGAAAGATCGACTACCATTGCTCCCGACTTCTTCGCCAGGCTCCAGTTTTTCAGGGTAAAGCTTGCGTCCGAGGCAAAGAACACGATGTCCGAGCCTTGCAGATTCTCGGGCAGCACGCTCTGGATGAAGGTGGCCTCGTCGGCAACGGAGTCCAACTGGCCGAGCGATTCCTCGTCATCGAGCAGCCGGATGTCGGCCGCGGGGAAATTGCGGTCTTCCAGGACTTCCTTGAGCTCCTTGCCCTTCAACGTGGCCGCGCCGATGATGGCAACGCGGTACAGCTCGCGGGAGGTAACGGCATGCTCCTCGGTGGCGGAGTGGTTACCCGGCTTCATCGCGCCTCCGGGGCTTCGGTGTATGACGCTGGCGGCGTGGGATGTCGGCGAGGACGCAGGACATAGAACAGCCGCACCAGCACGCCCGACAGCATGTACGTGAGTGCGATCACGAACAGCGCGTAACGCGAGAACAGAGCAATCGACGCGATCAGTCCTCCCACCAGGACGATCACGGTAAACGGGTGCCGCGAGCGCAGGTCGAGATCCTTGAAGCTGTAAAAGCGCCAAGTGCTGACCATCAGGAAACCGGCGGCCAGCAACAGCAACAGCCAAATCAGCGCCAGCCACCAGGTGAAGATCGGGTCGCCTTTGGCGAAGTGCACGACGGCGGCGATTACGCCCGCGCCCGCCGGGATGGGCATACCGACAAAATACTTTCTCCCAGGGCGGCCGGGATTGGAGGGCTGGGGGTTGACCTGAATGTTGAACCGCGCCAGCCGCGCCGCCCCGGTGATAAGGAAAACAAAGCTGGCGACGAATCCCAGGCGGACGAGATGGAAGCGCAGGTCGGAGTAGGCGCCCACCTGCAGCATGCGGAAACCCCAGATCCAGGCCAGCAGCGCAGGGGCGACACCGAAGCTGATCACGTCGGCTAGGGAGTCCAGCTCGCGGCCGAAATCGCTAGTAGTCTGCGTCATTCGCGCCAGGCGGCCGTCCAGCATGTCGAGCAGAATGGCCCAGCCGATGGCCTTGGCGGCATTGTCGAAGTGCCAGAACTCGGCGGCGGTACCCTGCAGGGTCTGGGCGATGGCGATGTATCCCAGCAGGATGCTGCCCATGGTGAACATGGAGGGCAGGAGATAAATGCGCTTGCGCAGGCGGCGGCGGTGAAACTGCGGCTCGACCGGAAGCTGGAGTTGATCGTCGCTCATCGCGCTTCCTCTTCACTCCGCGAGCCGACCGTCGCTGCAGTGGCGGGCTCGGCAGGCGGCAGATACGCTAACACGGTCGCGCCGCCGCGGACGCGATCGCCGATGGCTACACGAACGTTGGCAGCCGGATCGAGCAGCACATCCGTCCGCGAACCAAACTTGATCAGCCCCACGCGCTCGCCACGCGCGACGCGGTCTCCTAGCTTCTTCGTGAAAACGATGCGGCGAGCCAGCACCCCGGCGATCTGCTTGAAGATCACAGAGTGGCCGTCACCCTCGACGGTCACAATGTTCTGCTCGTTTTCCAGGGCGGAAGCCGCGCTCAATGCGTTACGAAAGCGCCCGTGCCGATACTCGACATGGGTGACGAGCCCGGCAATCGGCGAGCGGTTCACGTGCACATCGAAGACGCTGAGAAAGATGCTGATGCGGGTACGCGGACGGCCATTCAGGTCGATGGCGGATACGTCGGTCACCTTGCCATCCGCTGGAGATACGACAGCGCCGGCTTCGGCCGGAATCGCACGCTTGGGATCACGGAAGAACCACAGAAAGAACGCCGCCAGAACCAGCGGGACGAAGGCGTAAGCCGGACCGGCCAGCCATCCCACCACCGCAGCCACCGCAGCCAGTCCTAACCCGTAATAGAAGCCGTCACGAACCATGAGGAGGTAGCTTGATTATAGCGAGGTTCGCAAAAAACGGCAGGAATGCAAGAGTTGCGGTACAGGGATTCCCTGTGACGGCAGAAGCCGTTACAATTTCGTGAAAATTAGGCGACCTGGTGGGTCTGCTTAAACTGCCGCTCGATAATTTCCATCTGATCTTTGAGTCGCAGCTTCAGCTTCTTCAGACGCACTTCTTCCAGCTTCTCGTCTTCCGAGAGGAAGCGTTTCTGCGTCAGCGATTCAAGTCTCTGTGAGTATTGGGTGTGTTCTACGACTAACTGGCGAAACTCCTCATGATTGGCCATGAGGTGGTCACGGACCTGAGTGGACATTCAGTGGACCTCCTGCCCGGTCTCGACAAGCCCACGCTATCACACCCTTTTTCCCCCTTCAACAGCTTTCCCGGTTACCGCCGGCAACAATTTTCTGCAAACCAAGGCATCCTCTCCGGGATTCTGGTAATAGGACCTGCGCTGGCCGCTCTCCGTGAATCCCATTCTGGAATAGAGGGCGCGGGCCGCCCTATTCGATTCACGTACTTCTAGAAAGACCGCCTGCGCGCCACGGCTGCGGGCCAGGCTGAGCAATTCTTCGACCAGTCGCGTGCCCAGACCGCGGCGCTGCTCTGAGCCGGCAACCACAATGTTCTCAATCTCCCATTCCGGGCCCAGGTCCCGGCCGACGATGAAACCTTGCACCGCGTCCTCCTCGATCACCAGGACGGCGCGCCCGGCTTCAGCGAAGAGCCGGTGGTACTCAGCTTGGCTCCAATGCGCAGCGGAGATTGCGCTGCTCTCGAGCGCCAGCAGGGCGGGAAGGTCGGCGGAAATTGCGGTTCTTACCTGCACAAATTCAGTTTAGACACGGAGACACAGAGGTTGTGTATCAATTTTGCTATGTGTCTCTGTGCCTCCGTAGTTATTCGTTTTTTGGCGTGGAAAAGATCTCGGCGTCGGAACGCCGTACGTAATTGGCGTCAAGAGCGTCGGCGGTGACGGTTTGCCCGGTAAGTATCTTCCGCAGACCGATACGGGCGATCGCCTCAACGCCCGGGCGCTCGACCTGGAGGAGCGTGGTGCCCGCCGGCAGGGCCAGAGCGGCGATGGATGCGTCGGGAGTAACAACGGTCGCGCCCGTCGGCAGCGCCGCCAGGAAGGCTTCGCGCGTAAGCAGTGACTCTCCTTGTCGAGGCGATGCTTGCAACCTCTCGGTGTGAACGTCGTACGCGCCCAGAAACACTTCCCCACGCTGTGCATCGAGTGCGGCGAAGACGCGGCCGTTCACGCCGCATGCCAGGGCCAGCGCTTCCAACACAGAAACGGTGGCAATCGGCTTTTTCAGGACTTCCACCAGGCCTTTAATCGCCGCCAGCCCGACGCGCAGCCCGGTGAACGAGCCCGGGCCTGAGACTGCGGCGAATCCGTCGATCTGGTGCTTGTCAAGATTGCGGCGTGCGAGCGCAGAAGCGAGCTGCGGCACGAGTTCGGCGGAGAACGCTCCCCCCGTCAGGGACGCCGTCTCGAGCAACTCGAAGCTTTGCGCATCGCCGCGCGCCAACGCCAGGCTGCCGCGCTTCCAGGAGGTATCGATGGCGAGGATGAGCACGCTTGTCGTTGGTCGTTGGTCGTTGGTCGTCGGCTTAAACCCCTCGCGGCTGGTCTTCGCAGAGTTCCAGCAGCACGCCGCCGGCGCTCGCAGGATGAACAAAGACGTAGAGATGCCCTCCCGCACCGACCTGGATCTGCTCGTTGATCAGGCGCACGCCGTCGCGCTTCAGCCGTTCGACCGTTCCGGCCAGATCGTCCACGTGCAGACAGACGTGGTGCAGGCCCTCGCCGCGCTTGGCCAGGAAGCGGGCGATGGGCGAATCGTCCGCGGTCGGCTCCAGCAGCTCGATGCGGCTTTCGCCCACCGGCACCATGGCCAGGCGCACCTTCTCCTGCGCAACTTCTTCCTCCGGCAGCACACGCATACCGAGCTGCTCGTAGAATTTCTTGGACTGCGCCAGCGACTTTACCGCGATGCCGAGATGATCGATGCTGAACATGCGCCTCTCCTACTTGCCGACCTTGTTCACAATCTCCTCCACCAGCGCATAGGGATCGCGACGCCGCTCCGCCACCTCGGCGGCGTAGCGGGCCACGGCGCCATCGCCCATCTGTTCGCGCAGGACGCGCTCCAGCAGCGCCTCGCGCAGCATCTCTACCAGGCGCTCACGCCAGCTTTCGGTCTTCTTCTTGAGCACCAAGTCCTGTTTCTGGAGGAACTCTTCGTACTCGCCGATGGCGTCAACCAGCTCGGGCACGCCCACGCCGTCCACCGCTATGGTCTTGACGATAGGTGGCGTCCACTTGTCGGCGCGCAGGGCCAGGGTCTGCATGGAGCGGATCTCGCGCTCCACGCGCTCGGCGCCTTCACGGTCGCTCTTGTTGATGACGAAGATGTCGGCAATCTCCATGATCCCGGCCTTGATGGTCTGCACATCGTCGCCCATGCCGGGAACGAGAATGACGATGGTGATGTCAGCCAGGCGGACGATCTCCACCTCGTCCTGCCCGACGCCGACGGTCTCGATCAGGATGATGTCCTTGCCGGCGGCGTCGAGGACGGTGGCCACGTCGGCGGTGGTGGCCGCCAGCCCGCCGAGGTAGCCCCGCGTCGCCATGGAACGGATGTAGATGCCAGAGTCGGCGTGGTGGCCGATCATGCGGATGCGGTCCCCGAGGATCGCGCCGCCGGTGTAGGGACTCGTGGGATCGACGGCAACGATGCCCACCGTGCGCTGCTGCTGGCGATAGGCGCGCGCGAGCTGATCCACCAGCGTGCTCTTGCCGGAACCGGGCGCGCCGGTGAGCCCGATCACCCGCGCTTTTCCGGTGTAGGGAAACAGTTCGCGCAGCAGGCTGGTGGCTTCGGGGACGCGGTCCTCGACCACGGTGATGGCACGCGCCAGCGCCCGCGGTTCTCCCGCGCGCACGCGGTCAATCAGTGATTGCAGGTCGTTGCTCAGGGACACTACTCCGATTGCTGCCCAAACGAAGCAGTATAAACCGAAGGTCTCTTGCTGCAGGTACGCCGCCGTCTGCCGGTGCTATCTGAATGCGCCCCGCAGATGCACCCTCAACGTATCGCGTGGACGCGGACACTTAGTCCAAGGCTTTTCCATCTTGTGTCCGCCGTATAAACGGGAACCTTGAGCGCAATTCCCAGCGCGAGGCATGCGCGATCTCCCAAGGAAAGGCCGAGATGGCGGGTCTGAAGGATGAGATCGCCGGCAATCCTGGCATGCTCTTCACTGAAGGGCACGACTTCCCGGACCGGGCTGGTGGCGTCTTCCCAGGCCTCCTCGGAGGGCCATCCGCGTGTCACCAGTTTGCTTTGGACCTCCGCCAGATTGACCGCGCCGGCAACCGCTTTGGCAAGCAAGCTGGAAGTAAGCTTTTCATGTCCGGGTTCCTGATGAATCACGGCGAGGATCGCAGAGGCGTCGAGGATGATCCTACTCATTCCTGGCGGCCTCGCGGCGTTCCGCGAGCAGTTCATCGACCAGGGACGTGCCCGCCTTCACGTACCGCCGAGCGCGACGCTGCGCATGCTGGATGCGCCGCTGCTGGGTGGTGATCCGCAGCTCATCGTCTTGCAGCCGCAGCAGGACTTCGTCTCCAACATTGATTCCGAGGGTCTTACGGAAGGAAGCGGGTATGACGACACGCCCATTCTGACTGACACGCGTTCGAGTCTCTTCATTCATGGCATATTCCCTGGTCGATGGCACAATATTAACATACTGCCATAAATGAGGCCACCTTCCACTTCGCCAGAGGTCCGTGCCAGGATGCGACACGGCAGTTTCCCTGCACCACTGTCCGATTGGCGAGGATGTCTTGCTGGCAACTTTTGACCGCGTCCACTTGTCGGCGCGCAGGGCCAGAGCCTGCATGGCGCGGATCTCGCGCTCCACGCGTTCGGCAGCCCGCCAAAATCAGCCCGCCGATTTTTCAGGTGGTGCGGCGCCGGCGCGCTGACGCCTCTGTTCGATTGCCGCGTAATAGTCCTCACGGTTGCGGATGCGCGGCGGAGGCGCGGCGGGGTCGCCGTCCTCGCCCTGGGCCAGCTTGCCCAACAGCAGCTCCGCCAGGCTTTCTGGTTCGTCGCCGTTCTTGCTTGCGGCCGGCTTCCGTTTCTCATCGCTGACGGGCTTGGGCTGCGGGCGCTCGCCTTCGGCCGCCTCCGGCTGCGGAAACTCGGCTTTGAGATTCTTGAGGTTCATGCAGGCGATCTGCAGCGAGTAGAGAAGCGCGGTGGCGCGCTTGAATTCGAAGCCATCCATCAGCAGCAGGCGCTGCACCCGCGCCACGGCGAGTTGCAGGCTGGCAGCGTCGTCTTGGACGGGCAGCCAGCGCTCGTCGTAGGTGGCGGGGTCCTGGGCGCGATGGTGGAAATAACAAAGAGCTTGCCCGCGCAGCGCGGGCGCGGCGCAGCGCTGGCTATTGAGGCGAATGTGCTGACAGCGCGGCGCATTGTGCGCGGCACGCATGGAATCTCGATCCGGCCGCTGCACTGCGGCTTCGTTTGCCTTCGCTCTTTCTATGCTTGCTTTTCTCAGATGCTGTATGGGGTGCATACCCCCTCCCCCCTGCTGAACGTAGAATCAACAACTTGGCTGCTGCTAAAAGACGCGAACAGGTAAAACAAAGGACTTACAGGCAAAAACAGTCAAAATAAGGACTTAGCGCTGGTGGTTTGATATATATCTAAAAGATAAGTAATATGTGCTATCTATATCAACGGACGCGACATTTGTCAAGGAAAATTTTCTGGGATTCGCGCAAGAACCGCGCCGGGCACGGAACTCCGCTGTGCGAGCAAAAATACCGCGTTCGAGGGCCCCACGATCCTGCGATTCCGCAAACTCGTAACCTCGCTGTTCTGAAAACGGAACGAGGGTCGATTCCTGTCCCAGAACCGCAACCGACAGTTGACAATGCAGGGTGCAAGAGGCCATCATCTGGTGAGGGCGAATCAATGGCGAAACCAGGGAAGCCGGACGCCCAGCAAGAATTTTTCGGAGGGGCGTGGACACAGGAGAAGCTTGCAAAGGTGCAGAAGTATCTTTCCGCCTACATTGCGATTTTCACAAAGAACCCGGCCGCCAGGCACTTCAGGACAACCTACGTTGATGCATTCGCGGGAACGGGATACATGGCGGAAGCTGAAGCGCTGCACAGACCCGTCGCGAGCTTTTTCCCTGAACTCGCCGAATTGGCACCGAATGCGGGAGAGTATGCCAAAGGAAGCGCAGTACGAGCTCTGGATTTAGATCCTGGTTTTGATACGTACCTTTTTATTGAAGCCGACGTTGAACGAGCGAAGGAGTTGAATCGACTCAAGAGCGAATTTCCGGATAAGGCAGATCGCATCGAGGTCGTGAACGCAGATGCCAATGCTTACCTGAGTAAATGGTGCGAGCAAACTGATTGGAAGAAGAACCGGGCGGTTGTATTTCTGGATCCGTTCGGCATGCAGGTGGAATGGCAGCTGA
>Ga0335077_10013643_pt1 | contig 10158 bp, 9 predicted proteins | sample Lox_Sample_31_FD_207151 | JGI IMG/M metagenome (GOLD analysis project Ga0335077, IMG submission 207151) | Soil microbial communities from Loxahatchee National Wildlife Refuge, Florida, United States - Lox_Sample_3.1 | ecosystem: Environmental > Terrestrial > Soil > Wetlands | place: USA: Florida...
ATCTCGAGCGCGTTGCAGATCGTCGGGACGTCCCACTGCTTGAGCGTCTCGAGATCATCGCGCGTGAAAAGCCGTTCGGGCATGGTGCTCCCTCCTCTTTTATTCAGGTCTGCGGGCGCGGCACTCTTCCACGCGGCTCGCCGGGGAGCAAGCCGTGCCCTCTCGGCAGCTACCGTGCCGGCTGCGCCGCTGCCGGCGGCGCCTGCTTGACGCCGCCCGCCTCCGCCACCAGCCGCGCCGTCGCCGTTTCGATCCGCCGCTCCAGCTCCTGCATCACCTGGTGGCGGTCGCCGCCCGGCGGGATCGGCGGCTGGATCTCGAGCGTGATGCGCCCCGGCCGTTTCAGGAAGCTGCGCCGCCCCCAGAAAAGCCCGCTATTCACCGCCACCGGCACCAGCGGCAGATCGAGCTGGCGATAGAGCGCGGCGACGCCGGGCTGGTAGGGGCGGTGGGTGCCGGGTGCGGTGCGCGTCCCCTCCGGGAAGATCACCAGCGGCCGGCCGATCGCCGCGGCGCGCCTGCCGGCGGCCACCAGCTTGCGCAGCGCCTGCGGGCCGGCCTTGCGGTCGATGGCGATCATGCCGGATTTCCAGAGATACCAGCCATAGAACGGGATCCACATCAGCTCTTGTTTGAGCACGATCGCGGGGTCGTCGAAGACCACGGCGACGGCGAAGGTGTCCCAGGCCGATTGATGCTTCATGGCGATGATCGCCGGCCCCTTCGGCAAATGCTCGCGCCCGCGCACCTCGTAGCCGAGGCCGGCGATCGCCGCGCAGAGCCGCAGGATCAAATCGGCCCAGCTGCGGCCGAAGCGGTAGGCGAGGCGCCGCGGCAGCAGCATGACGGGCAGCCCCAGGATCGCCTGGGCGGCGGTGACGAGGTAGAGCGCGAGGTTGAAGGCGAGCGAGCGCAGCACGATCATTGCGGCGCCTCCTCGACGGCGTTGCCCAGCAGCAGCGGTCGCACCAGCGCCCCCAGGTATTTGTCGTATTCGCCGAGGAAGAGCATGGCCGTGCCGGGGAAGGCCCACCAGCGGCGCTGCTTCACTTGCTCGGGGAAGACCGGGTTGGGAATGATGCGCATATCCGGCATGGCGCGCGAGAATTCGAGCAGGGCCCTCGGCATGTGATAGCTCGCCGTCACCAGCCGCAGCGAGTGGAAGCCCTCGCTGCGCATCCATTGCGCCGTCTCGAGCGCGTTGCCGAGCGTGTTATCGGCCGTGTGGCCGAGCACGATGCAGCAGGCGACATGCTCGGGCGATTGGCGCGAGACATGCAGCAGCGCCGCGACATCGGTCGAATGATAGACGCCCGAGATGAAGAGCTTCTGCGCCTTGCCGGCGGCGAGCAGGGCAAGGCCGCTCTGGACGCGGAGGCTGCCGCCGGTGAGGACCACGATCGCGTCGGTTTTGGTTTCGGCATCGATGACCTCGCTCGGGATCGAGCGCGCGAACCAGACGAGGCCGCCGAGCCAAAGCACGGCCAGCGCCGCCAGCACGACGACAGGCAAACCCAGCCAGCGCAAACGCAACCTGCCCGACCGCGCCGCCTGGTGCAGGCTCATGGCATGCGCTTCAGCGCCCGCATGACGGTAAGGCGCGCCGTGAGCATGGCGATGAGCGCGGCGACGAAGGGCAGCGCCAGCAGCAGCAGCCAATGCCACGGTGCGAGCTGCAGCGCCGGCAACAGCCGAACCCGCTCGCCGAACAGCGCCGTGGCGGCGCTGGCGCGGCCGATGCCGATCAAGGTCAGCACCGTCAACGCCAACCCGGCGAGCCCGCCGCGCAAGCCGAGCTCGAGCGCCTGGCGCTGGAACTGGCCGGCGATGTAGCCGTCGCGCGCGCCGATGAGGTGCAGCACTTCGATCACCGCATGGTGCACGGCAAGCCCGGCCCGGGTGGTGAATACCACCGTGAGCACGGCCGCGGCGCCGATCAGCAGCACGACGGCGAGGGCGGTTGCTTCGATCGACAGCACCAGCCCGGCCAGCCGGTCGAGCCACAAATGGTGATCGTCGAGCACGGCGCTCGGCGCCGCGCCGGCGAGTCGCGTCTTGAGCGCGGCGAGATCGGGCGGCGCGGCCGCGTCGATGCGCAGATCGATGAGCCGCGGCAGCGCCAGCTCATCGGGGGTGAGCGCCGTGCCGAGCCAGGGCTCGATCAGCTTCGCCGTCGCCGCGCGCGACAGCGCCTCGGCGCTGGTGACGCCCGGGGTTCCGCGCAGCGCCTGGAGCACGGCCGGGAGCGGATCGGGCGCCTCGCCTTCAGGCGGCGGCAGCTGCACGGTGAGCGTGCCGGCAAGGCTCTCGTCCCAGCGCTGCAGCGCGTCGTGCAGCACCAGGGTCCCGGTGAGGGCGAGGCCGGCGAGATAGACCATGAGCGCGATGATCCAGGGCAGGAAGCGGACCGAGCCGTCGCGGTTGAGCGGGATGTCGAGCCGGCGCGACAGCATGGCGTGCTAGACCGTCTGCCGCTCGCGCGCGCGCAGCTGGGTGAGCTCGCCATTCTCGAGATGGAGTCGCGCATGGCCGAAGCGCGTCACCAGCGCCTCGTTGTGCGTGGCGATGACAAGCGTGGTGCCGAGCTTGTTCATCTCCTCGAAGAGGCGCAAGAGGCGCAGCGCCATCTCGTCATCGACGTTGCCGGTCGGCTCGTCGGCGAGCAGCAGGCTCGGCCGGCCGATGACCGCGCGGGCGATGGCGACTCGCTGCTGCTGGCCGCCCGAGAGCGTCGCCGGCCGGGCGTTGAGCTTGTCGGCCAATCCGACCCAGCGCAGCAGCTCCGTCACATGCTCGCGGATCTGCTCTTCGGGGAGGCCGGCGACGCGCAGCGGCAGCGCCACATTGTCGAAGGCGGAGAGATGGTCGATGAGGCGGAAATCCTGGAACACGACCCCAACCTTGCGCCGCAGCGCGGGCAGCTCGCGCCGCGGCGTCGTGGCGATGTCGCGGCCGAAGAGCGAGATGAGGCCGCGCGAGGGCCGCTCCGCCAGGTAGATGAGCTTCAACAGGCTGGTCTTGCCGGCGCCGCTCGGTCCGGTGAGGAAGTGGAAGGAGCCCGGGGCGAGCTCCATGGTGATGTCGCGCAGCACCTCGGGGCCCGCGCCGTACCGCATGCCGACATTCTCGAAGCGAACCAAGGAGCGCGCTCTCCGTCGCACCGCGGCATCGACCTTTGCCGCAGCGGGCAAGATGGCACGATGCGCCGGTGCGCGTCCAGAAGCGGCCGCAGCCACCGTTGCCGCGCCGCCACGGCCGCACCAGGGATCGGCGGGCGCCGCGAATCGCCGTGGATTCCCGAGGGAATTCCGGGCATTTTGGCGCGCGCCGGGGGCCGGCGATGCGGCACGGCGCGCCGCCCGTGGTCGGGCCGCCGACGCTGCCGGCGAGTCGGCAGGAGGCGGTGGCAGGGCGGGCGGCGAGTCGCAGTCATCGGCTGTTGCCGGGCAGCGCGAAGGCCGGCCGCTAGGACGAGGTTTCCTTTGCTTCGCGCGACGATTGAGCCCTATAAGGATAAAAAGGCGCTGCGGCACCGATGATCGTAACCTGTCCAGCTTGCTCCACCCGATATCTGGTCGACCCTCGCGCGCTGGGCGAGTCAGGGCGACTCGTGCGTTGCGCAAGCTGCGCCCATACGTGGCACCAGGAGCCCGCCGAAGATGCGCCGCGGCGAGTCGATCTGCCCCCGCCCGAGCCGCCGCCTATCGCGGCGCCGGAGATGACGTTGCGCAGCGCGGGCCGGGTGCAGCTCCCCGCCCTGACACCGCCGCGGCGGCGCGTTTCGGCCGCCGGTTGGGTCGCCTATCTTATCGTCCTCGCCGGCATTCTCGCCGGCGGCCTGTGGTTGACGCGCGACCAGCTGGTGAGCCGCTGGCCGGGGATGGCGCGCTACTATCAGATGATCGGCATTCCCGTGGAGACGGCCGAGGGCAGCTTCGACTTCCACAACGTGACACCGACGCGCGACACCGAGAACGGCCTGCCGACGCTGGTCATCCAGGGCGACGTGGTCAACGTCTCGAAGGTGGCGCGGCGCGTGCCGAAGCTCAAAGTCACCCTGCTCGACGGCAGCAATCACGAGCTGCAATCCTGGGAATTCACCGTCAGCGACGACCGGCTCCTGCCGGGCGCCAGCATCCCCTTCCGCACGAGCATTGCCCAGCCCAACGAAGCGGCAACGATGATCAAGGTTTCGGTCGCAAGCAACGGTTGACAGCGTGGCAAAAATTCTGGTGGCGGAGGACGAAAAGGCGGTCAGCGCCTTCGTCGCGCGGGCGCTGCAGCACCGCGGCCACGAGGTGACGACGGTGGCCGACGGTTCGGAAGCGCTCGGCGCTCTCGCCGGCGAGCGCTTCGACCTCCTGCTCACCGACATCGTCATGCCCAATCTCGACGGCATCGCCTTGGCGCTCAAAGCGAGCAAGGATCACCCCGATATGCGCATCCTGCTGATGACCGGCTTCGCCAGCGAGCGCCAGCGCGCGCACAACCTCGAAGCCCTCATCCACCGCGTCATCGAGAAGCCCTTCACTCTCGACCAGATCTGCCTCGCGGTCGAGGACGCGCTCGGGCACTAGCCCTGCTGCGCAGCGCGGCGAGCGGTCAAAACTGCTTCAGCAGCCGGTCGATATAGTCGTGCTCGATCTCCGGTCGCTCGCGCTCGCCGGCGCGGCGCCGCAGCTCGTCGAGAATGGTCTTTGCCTTCTCGACGGCGTAGTTGCTGGTCGGGCCGCCCATCCGCATCCGCCCACCCTCGTCGATGCCGCCGTTGGCGTCGTCCTGCGGATTGAGCCGGCCGAACGGGTCGCGGTCCGTCTCGCGCAAGCCGTCGCGGTCGCCGGTATCGTTGCCGGGCGCGCCGTTGTTCATCTCGCCCAGCAATTGCTGGGCAAGGCTGCGCGCCGCTTGCTGCAGCTGGTCGAGCGCCTCGGTCTGGGGGCCAATGGCATCGCCCGGCTGGTGCTGCTGCAGCGCGCTGGTGGCGCCGCGCATGGCGCGTTCGGCGCGGCCCAAGGATTGCGGCAGGTCGCCGGATTGCTCGCCGAGCCGGCGCATCATCTCGCCGAGCTCGCGCCGCAGCGCCTCCTGGTCGCCCGCCATGTTGTCCTGGCCCATCTGGCCAGACCGCCCCATCTGTCCCGATTGGCCGCGCGAGCGGAAGCTCTTGTCGAGGAGCTGCTGCTGGCGCTCCATCATCTGCTGCATCTCCTGCATCGCCTGGCTGGCGCCATTGCCCATCTGGCCGGGCCGCGCCATGCGGAGATTCTCGAGCATCTCCTGCAGCTGCGACAGCAGATCGCGGGCGGCGTCGCGCGAGCCCGTACGCGCCAGCTCGCGCGCGCGGTCGAGCATGCGCTGCAGATCCTGCTGGCTCAGCAGCCGCGACGGGTCGACCGGCGTCTGGTTCTGCTGATCCTGCTGCTGCGCGTTCTGCGCGAGCGCCTGGAGATAGCGGTTGATCGCCTGTTGCAGCTGCTGCATCAGCTTCTCGATCTCGGCATCGGGCGCGTTGCGCGCCAGCGCGTCCTGCAGCGCCTTCATCGCATCGCGCAGGTCACGCTGCACCAGCGTGGTGCGGCCATCCTCGATGCGCACCGCCGTGTCCCACAGCAGCTGCTGCACCGCCGGCACCGCCTTGGCGTCCTTGTCGAGGACGAGCCGCGCCTGCGCCGTGCGCAGCGCCAGGAACACGACTTTGTCGTCGTTGAACATGGCCGGGCGCAGCGACAGGTCGGAGAGCGTCTCGGCGACGACTTCGCGCTGCGTCGGGTCGAGGGTGAGCTGCTTCCTCTGGTCGATGATCGCGCGCGCCACCGGGTTGTGGAAGACGCGTTCCGGCAAGGTGATGCGCAGCGTGTCGCTCTCGCCGATCTGACCGAGCGCGTCCTTCGCCTCGAGATGGATGTCGACCGGCAGCCCGGCCCAGGGATGCGCGGTCAGGTCGTTGAAGCTCGTGTCATGCACGTCTTTGAGGTGCTCGCCCGGCAGCGGCAGGTTGAGGATGATCGGCGGGCTCTTGTCGCCGGGCCGGCTGATCACCGCCTGCGCGCTTTCGACGCCGTAATCGTCGGTCGCGACATATTCGAGCCGCAGCACCGCGCGATCGGTGTGTTGCGGCGGCTTGGCGAAATCGATCTTGGGCGGCAAATCCGGGATGATGGTGATGGGCCAAGCGCCGAGCGTGCGGCCGTCCTGCTCGACGGCGAGTTTGCTTCCCGTCGCGAGCGTCGCCGCTCCCTTGAAATTCTCCGTATCAATACGGCTGAACGCGGTCCCCTTGCCGTCGATCTTGAGCTGGGGCGGGCTGCCGCCGCCATGGACTTGCGCCAGCACCGTGCTGCCCGTCGGCACGGCGATCGGCTGGTCGGGTGTCGTCGCCGGCAGGAATTGCGGCGGCAGGCCCGTGTATTCCGGCGGCGTCACCCAGATGTCGAGGCTCGCCTGCGCCCCGCCGCTCCAGGGCTCGAAGCTGGGCGAGAGCGAGCGCAGCAGCCGCGCCGACCAATCCGCGCCGGCATCGACCGCGGCGATCAGCAGCACCAGGGCGAGAGCCGCGCGCAGCCCGAAGGGATCGCGCCGCACCAGCCCTGCCGCGGGCAAGCCGACGCGCAAGCTGCGCAACTGTGCCGCCATGCGCGCGCGATGCGCCTGCCACAACGCCTGCGCCGCCGGATCGTCGCCGGCACCGCTCATGCGGTCCTCGAGCGCAGTCAGCGGTCGGTGCGTGAGACCGCTCGCCTGCTCGACGCGCCGGCGCTCGGCGCTGCGATCGGGCAGGCGGAAGCCGCGGATCGCCGGCACCAGCGCCGCGACCAGCGCTGCCGCCACGAGCACAAGCAGCGCCGCATGCAGCGCGCCCGGCAGCCGCGCCGGCAAATCGAACAGGGCGAGCGCAAGGAACGCGCCGAGAATGCCAGTGGCCGGCCAGAGTGACGGCCAGAGCCGCTCCCACAGCAGCGCCGCCCCGGCAAGCCTCAGCCGCCCGCCGAGAGCGTGGCTCTCAACCGCTTGTTGCGCCTTTACGCCGTCGCTCATTCATCACCTCTCGCCATCAACGTTCGGCGAGCCAATCCGGCATCCTGTCCTGCGACAGGAGCTCCTCATAGGAGGGGCGAGCGCGGATCACCGCGAACCGATCGCCCTGCACCAGCACTTCCGGCACCAGCAGGCGGCTATTGTAGCTGGAACTCATCGCCGCGCCATAGGCTCCCGCCGACATCACCGCCAGCAGCTCGCCCGCGGCGATCGGCGGCAGCGGCCGCTGCGCGGCAAAGCTGTCGCCGGTCTCGCAGACCGGACCCACCACGTCGACCGGCCGGCGCTCGGCGCCGGCGGCGGGCGCAGCGACCGGCATGATGTCGTGCCAGGCCTCGTAGAGCGACGGCCGGATGAGGTCGTTCATCGCCGCATCCTGAACCAGGAAGCGCCGCGATGCCCCCTCTTTGACATAGAGAACGCGCGCGACCAGCACGCCGGCATTGCCGACCAGCCAACGGCCAGGCTCGAATTCGAACTCGAGGTCGAGACCGCCGGTGACGCGCTTCACCAGGGCGGCGTAATCCTCGATCGCCGGCGGACGCTCATTGTGGTAGCGGATGCCGAGCCCGCCGCCGAAATCGACACGGGAGAGCAGGATGCCTTCCCCGGCAAGCGCGTGCAGCAGCTCGATGGCGCGGCGATAGGCGAGCTCGAACGGGCCGAGATCGGTGAGCTGCGAGCCGATATGGAGGGCGATGCCGGTGACGGCGAGGCCGGGCAATTGCGCCGCGCGGCGAAACGCGCCGGGCGCATGCGCGAGATCGATGCCGAACTTGTTCTCCTTCTTGCCGGTGGAAATCTTGGCATGGGTGCGCGCATCGACATCGGGGTTGACGCGGATCGCGATCTCGGCCGTCCGTCCCATGCCGCTCGCCACCTCGCTCAAGAGCGAGAGCTCGGGCTCGGATTCGACGTTGATCTGGCGGATGCCCGCTTCGAGCGCAAAGCGCATCTCGGCCGCCGTCTTGCCGATGCCGGAGAAAACGATGCGCTCGGCCGGCACGCCTGCCGCGAGCGCGCGCCGGAGCTCGCCCTCCGAGACGACATCGGCGCCGGCGCCGAGCCGCGCCAGGAGGCGGATCACGGCGAGGTTCGAGTTCGCCTTCAAGGCATAGCAGATGCCGGCCCGATCGGCGAAAGCGGCAGCGAAGCGGTGGTAGCGCCGCTCGATCGCCGCGCTGGAGTAGCAGTAGAAGGGCGTGCCGACCGCCGCGGCGATGCGCGCGAGCGGCACTCCCTCGGCGTGCAGCTCGCCGGCGCGATAGGCGAACTCCGGCGCGCCCGGCGCGCTCTCGCTGTCGCCGCCGTCCGTTATCCCGAGGTCACTCATGCGGATATTTGAGCTGTTGATAGGTGTCCGGTTCGCCCGGCGGCGGGCTCGGATCGGATTTCTTGCCGCAGGCGGCGAGCGGCGCGGCGGCCAGCAGCAACAGCAGCAAGGCGAGCCAGGCGCAGCGCCGGCGGGCAGTAGGAGTGGCCATCATGCCTCTCGGAGAAAGCGGCGCTTCGCCTCGGCGGCGGCGGCGGCGACATTGGCCGGCGCGGTGCCGCCGAAGCTGGCGCGGCTCGCCACCGATTTCTCCACCGTCAGCACCGCGAAGACGGCGTCGGTGATGCGCGGCTCGAGCTTCTGCATCTCGGCGAGCGGCAGATCGGCGAGCGCGCGCCCAAGCGTCTCGGCGCGCTTCACCAGCGCACCGGTGAGCCGATGCGCCTCGCGGAAGGGCAGGCCGAGCACCCGCACCAGCCAATCGGCGAGATCGGTGGCGGTGCTGAAGCCGCTCGCCGCGACCCGGCGCATCGCCGCCGCATCGGGCTCGAGATCGCCGACCATGCCGGCGGTGGCGGCCAGCGCCAGCTCGAGCGTATCGGCGGCATCGAAGACCGGAACTTTGTCCTCCTGCATGTCCTTGCTGTAGGCGAGCGGCAGGCCCTTCATCACCGTCAGCAGCTGGGTGAGCGCACCCAACAGCCGCCCGGGCTTGGCGCGCACCAGTTCGGCGGCGTCGGGATTGCGCTTCTGCGGCATGATCGAGCTGCCGGTCGTGAAGGCGTCGCTGAGGCGGATGAAGCGGTAAGGCTCGCTCGTCCAGATCACCACCTCTTCGGCAAAGCGCGAGAGATGCGTGCCGCAGATCGCCGCCGCCGCCAGGAATTCAAGCGCGAAGTCGCGGTCGGAGACGGCGTCGAGCGAATTGGCGGCCGGCCGGTCGAAGCCGAGCGCCGCGGCGGTGGCATCGCGGTCGATCGGGAAGGAAGTCCCGGCCAGCGCGGCGGCGCCGAGCGGGCATTCATTGAGCCGCCGCCGGCAATCCGCGAAGCGCGACCGGTCGCGGCCGAGCATCTCGACATAGGCGAGAAGATGGTGGCCGAAGGTCACGGGCTGTGCCACCTGCAGATGGGTGAAGCCCGGCATGATGGTGTCCGTGTGGCGTTCGGCCTTGGCGATGAGCGCCGCCTGCAGCCCCTGCATCTGCCGCTCGAGCCGGTCGAGCGCGTCGCGGACCCAGAGGCGGAAATCGGTCGCCACCTGGTCGTTGCGCGAGCGCGCGGTATGGAGCCGCCCGGCGGCGAGGCCGATCAGCTCGGCGAGCCGCGCCTCGATGTTGAGGTGGATGTCCTCGTGCTCGGCGCGGAACGGGAAGCGCCCGGCCTCGATCTCGGCGCGGATTTGCGCTAGACCCCGGGCGATCGCGTCGCCATCTTCGGCGCTAAGGATGTTCTGTCGCACCAGCATCGCGCAATGCGCGAGCGAACCGGCAATGTCCTGAGCAAAGAGGCGCTTGTCGAAATCGATCGAGACGTTGATGCGCTGCATGATCTCGGCCGGCCCGCCGGCAAAGCGTCCGCCCCACGCCGCATTCGCGGCGGGCTTGGCGGCATCGCGCGGTTTCCCGCTCATGGCCGCGGGCGGGCGGCGGAGACGGGCGGGCGCATGAAGCTCCTCGGCGGCGCGGTCATCGTTCTTGTCGTCCTCTGCCTCGCGGGCCTTGCGGCCGCTGTCTACTGGCCGGGCGCCCCGCTGCGCCGCGACGACGGCAGTATCATGAGCAGCAAAACCGACACCGGCGCGCCGGAAGAAGCGGCGCTGGGGCAGTTTACCCCGCTCGACCGGCCCCG
>Ga0335077_10013644_pt1 | contig 10158 bp, 11 predicted proteins | sample Lox_Sample_31_FD_207151 | JGI IMG/M metagenome (GOLD analysis project Ga0335077, IMG submission 207151) | Soil microbial communities from Loxahatchee National Wildlife Refuge, Florida, United States - Lox_Sample_3.1 | ecosystem: Environmental > Terrestrial > Soil > Wetlands | place: USA...
GGACCTGCACGGAATGGCGGCTGAAAGGCAAACCCAGCGTGCTCGGCGCGGCGTCGGGCATGGTCGCGGGACTGGCCACCATCACGCCCGCGTCGGGATTTGTCAGCGTGCCGGCGGCATTTTGCATCGGACTGGTTGCGGGCGTGGTTTGTTATCTGGCAGTAACAAAACTCAAAATGACCCTTGGCTATGACGATTCGCTGGACGTGTTTGGCGTTCACGGCATCGGCAGCACCACGGGCATGTTGATGCTCGGTTTTCTTGCCAGCTCCAGTGTGAATCCGCTCATCGCCACTACTTTCCAAAAAAACGGCGTGACGGTTTCACTCGCGGGTGGTATGCATCAGTTTTGGAATCAACTGGCCGGCGTCGGCGCCACCGTGGCGCTTGCGGCCGTCGCCACGTTTATCATTGCCAAGCTGGTGGATGCCACCATTGGGTTGCGCGTGGATCAGGAGGATGAAAGCCTGGGCCTCGATCTTTCCCAGCACGGCGAGCGTGCCTACAATGAATAAAGGACGAGTTATGAAGAAAATCGAAGCGATCATCAAACCCTTCAAACTGAATGAAGTCAAAGAGGCGCTCAACGAAATCGGCATTCTCGGAATGACTGTGACCGAGGTCAAAGGTTTTGGCCGGCAGAAGGGCCACACGGAAATTTATCGCGGCAGCGAATACACCGTGGATTTCCTGCCCAAAGTCAAAATTGAGACCGTTCTGCCCGATACCCAAGTGGAAGCTGCCATTGACGCCATCACCAAAGCCGCCAAGACCGGCAAAATTGGCGACGGCAAAGTATTCGTGTCCACCATTGACGACGCCCGGCGCATCCGCACCAATGAACGCGGCGACAGCGCTGTGTGAGTTAATTGCGTGATGTGAAACGAGTTGAAGCGTTGAAGCGTGCCGCCGTTTGCCGCCTTAACGCTTCAACCCTTTAATGCTTTTCCCAGCTTGGCAATCTTCATACGGTAACCGGTGCGGAAGTCGGGATATTTGAACTGACAGCCCAGTTCCATTTTCAGCTTCCGATTTGACACACGCTTGTTCGTCACGCCGCGTCTGCGGCTTTCATCGGAGTTTCCCGGCACCGACGGCGGCAAGTCCCTGCCGAGTTCTTCCGCCAGCCATTGGAAAAAATTTGCCTGGCTCACCGGCTTGTCGTCCACCGCATTGTAAATTTCTCCGACGCGGCCTTTCTTCAGCGCCGCGATGACGCAGCCAATGACATCGTCACGATGTATCATGTTCAGGAAATGCGAACCGTCACCATCCATTCGCGCCTCGTTCTTCAGGAATTGATTGAACCAATAGCTGCGGGCCGGGCCGTAAATGCCGGCGACGCGCAAAACCACGGCGGGGAATTTGCGTTCGCCTGCCGCCGCCAGCAACAGCTTTTCGGTTTCGAGTAGAACCTTTGCCGTTTCTGCCAATGGTTCTGTCAGGCTGGTTTCCTTGACCAGCGAGCCATCCGTCTGGCCGTAAACGCTCGTGCTGCTGGTATAGACAAATTTTTCAGGCGGCGCAGTTGAGAGCCATTCAATCAAATTACGCGTCCCTTGCAGATAAATCCGGCGGTAATCTTCCGCGTTGCCGCCTCGGGAGGCGACGCAATTGACGACCCAGTCAAATTCGCGCGGCAACTTTGCCAGTTCGTCCGGTTTCGTGACATCGGCAATGAGAGGTCGGATGCCCGCGGCGTTCAATTCGACTTCGGCCGATACATTTGGCCGGAGACCGGAAACTTCATGTCCCACGCGGACAAGTTCCGCAGCCAACGGCAAACCGACATAACCACAGCCGACAATCAGACATTTCATTTAAATTTACGATATGCGATTTACGATTTACGCGCTGCCCCAAAATTTTCCAGACCGCGTAAATCGAATATGTAAATCGTAAATAATCTCATTCCATCACCGCTGCGAAACGCAGGCCGCGCGTGCTGACGCGAAGTTGTTGGAAGCCGAATTCTTCCATCACCATTTCATAAATCAATACGCCGGTGAGAATCACATCCGCACGCAGCCTCGGCAGGCCAACAACCTCCTTGCGCCTGGCCAGCGACAAGCTCCAAAGATGTTCCCGGCGAGCCGTGACTTGCTTCCGGCTTAAAACCGAGCTTTCGATGCGCTCACGGTCGAAGCGGTCCAGCTTTTTCTCCATGCGCGCGAGGATGCTCGTCGTGCCACCCGTCCCCACGAGTTGAATCTCGCCAGCCTTGGAACCGGGCTTTACTTTCCAGCGCATAGCCGGATCAAGTTTGAGGCGAACCTCGTTTTGCAGAAAAGTTTTGACCCAATCCCGGCAGGCGGTGAATTCACCGTGCTTGGGCGGGTCGCTGTGCGGAAATTTTTCGAGCAACCGCACCGTGCCCAAGGGAAAACTTTGGGCAAAGTGTTTGTGCGCGCCTTGGCCGAAAATGAATTCCGTGCTCCCGCCGCCGACATCGAGCAGCAGCAGGGGCTGTTTTGCCAGTTCCATGTCGGTGTTCACACCCAGGAAGACCCATTCGGCCTCCTTTTCGCCAGAGATAATTTCGACCTTGAGATCGGATGCGCGTTCGATGGCCGTGGTGAGGTCGCTGGGGTTCACCGCGTCGCGCGCCGCGCTGGTGGCAACGACGCGGATGGAGGCGCAGTTTTTTTCGCGCGCAATCTGGGCGAATTCCCAGACAACCGCAGCCGTGTGCGCGACCGCTTCCGGCTGGAGGTGGTGTGTGGCATAAAATCCCTTGCCCAAGCGTGTTTGCCGGCTTTCTTCATGCACCGGCCGCACTTCACGCCCCGACACGTCGGCCACCAACAATTTGATTGAGTTGGTGCCGACATCAATAACGGCGCGCCGCACGGTTTCCATGAGGTGACAAAATTACGAGGCAACTTCCTTAAAACCCAAGCGAAAAAATGTTACATTTGGCAGGGTTGCACTGGATACCCGGAAGGGTATCCTCCCCCCCGTGAAGCTCTATATTCTGCGGCATGGAATTGCGGTGGAACGCGGCACGCCGGGGTTCAAAACGGATGCCGACCGGCCGCTCACACCCAAAGGCAAGCGCCAGCTTCGACAGATTGCCGACGCCATGGAAAATCTGGATTTGCGTTTTAATCTGATTCTCTCCAGCCCGTTTTTGCGCGCGCGACAAACGGCCGAAATCATCGCCAAATCGCTGAAGCTGAAAAAACGCCTCGCCCTTTCGGATGAGCTGACGCCGAATGGCGACCCGAAGGCACTGATTCGGCAATTGAATGAACTGAAACCCGCGTCAGAAAATGTTCTGCTCGTCGGCCATGAACCTTATTTGAGCCGGTTCATCGCGCAACTGATTTCGGGCGGGCCAGACGTGGCGATTGATTTAAAAAAGGGCGGCTTGTGTAAATTGGAAACAGATTCACTGCGCTCTGGCCGATGCGCTAAACTCACATGGCTGCTCACGCCCAAACAGATGAAATTGATGGCTTGAGCCAATTCACCCGACTCGGAACGAAATTTTTTTTATTTTCTCCAACCCGAAACTATATTGCAAACGTTTCAGAATTTCGTTGGAGTGATAACGAATAATGTCATACTTCCATGTGTCGTTATCAACACTGACGAATAAAGTGCCCTTTTTATTTAATCCAGTAGGTTGTGCATGCGCCGTAATGTTCGGATCAATGAGTAAGTTCCAAACCTTGACGATTTCGATGTCGGCACGGCGTGAATCCATTTTCAAATCCACTAAAACCGTTGAAATGATTTTCCCCGCGGCGCGGGCGCGTACGGCCTGCGCGGTTTCCAACGGCGCGAGGTCTACGCCGCGCCACTGCGCGAGCACGCGCCGACGGGAGGAAATTTTTCCCGGACCCAGCGGCGGAATGTATTTGGGAGGCGACATTGGGTGGAAAAGCATCGGCAGAAGTGGCGTGGAAAGCAAGCAGGCAGACGACGAAATGGTTTTTACTTGCCAAAACAGACTTTGTGCTGCAAAGCATATCTTATGCAATCCGATTGGGTCGCCGAACATCTCCAGACCATCCGCACCTTGATGGAGCGTTCCGCCATTTATCGGCGCGCACTGGCGCCGATCACGCTTTTTGTGGGTTCGCTGGGCGTGCTCGTGGCAGCCGGCGGGCTGGTTTTCCATTTCGATTCCTTGCGCGCGTTTGGAGGACTTTGGCTGGCTGCGGCGGGGGGGGCCGTGGTCGGCGCTTTTCTCATCGCCCGGTGGCAGGCACTCAAGGAACACGAGCCGTTCTGGTCGCCGCCAACGCGCCGGGTAGCGCAGGCGTTGGCGCCGCCGTTAACGGCGGGAATGTGCCTGGGGCTGGCGTTTGTGCTGTCAGGCGCGGTGAGCAAATTCGCACTGGCGTTCAGTTGGCTGCTGTTTTACGGCTGCGCGCTGCATGCGGCGGGATTCTTCATGCCGCGCGGTGTTAAATTGTTCGGCTGGATTTACATCGGATTGGCTTGTGGTGCCTTGGTATTTTTCGCGATTGCCCGACCGGAGATTGAAATCAGCGCGCACTGGTTTATGGGCTTTTTCTTCGGCGTCCTGCATCTGGCCTACGGAACGTATCTTTATCTGACCGAGAAAGGAAAGAATGCGGCGTGAATCCGGAACCGTTCCTACAGCTCGACCGCGTGATTCACGAGAAAGGCCGGCTGGCCATCATGTCCATGCTCGCCGCCTCGCCGGAGTTGTCGTTCACCGAACTGCGTGACACATTGGCCATGACCGACGGCAATCTCACTACCCACATCCGCACTTTGCAGGAGGCCGGCTACGTATCTGTGGCCAAGACATATCAGAACAACCGTTCCCTTACCACCTGCGCACTCACCGCCGACGGCAGCCGGGCATTTGCCAGCTATGTCAGCTTGCTGGAGCAGATTGTTCAGCAAAACAAGGGCAAATAAAATCTTTTGAACAAAAACCCGCCTGCATAGCTCTATACTTTGTGTCACAAAGTTGTACGTGAAAATTATTCGAGCCGATCATTTGGGCATGTGTTTTGGAGTCAGAGACGCCATTGCCCTGGCGTTGAAAAGCGCGAAACAGGAACCTCTGACCATTTTGGGTGACTTGGTCCACAACGAAACCGTGCTGGCGGAATTGCGCGCCCAAGGCATCCAAGTGGCGCAACGACCCGCCGATGCCGCCACGCGCACCGTCATGGTTACAGCGCATGGCGCCTCCGAACGCAGGATGATGGAAACCCGTGGCCGTGGCTTGAATGTCTTGGAAGCCACCTGTCCGCTCGTTCACGTTGCCCATCGCAGCCTGGGCCGTCTCGTTCAGGAAGGATTTCATCCGGTCATCATCGGTAAACGCGACCATGTGGAAATGCGGGGCATGACCGAGGACCTCGATGCCTTTGACGTGGTGCTTTCCGAAGAGGACGTTTTTAATCTCAGTGAACGGCCACGATTCGGTGTCGTTTCCCAAACCACACAGCCGATTGAAAAGGCGCGGCATCTCGTTCAGTTGATCCGGGAACGGTTTCCCAATTCAGAGGTACGCTTCATTGACACCGTTTGCCAGCCAACGAAACAACGGCAGAACGCGGCGACGGAATTGGCGCGCCAATGCGACGTGGTGGTCGTCATCGGCGGCGCGCATAGCAACAACACGCATGAACTGGTCAAGACCTGTTCGCGCTTTTGCGCGCGAGTGCATCATGTGCAGACGGCGTCAGACCTGCGGGAGGATTGGTTTCAGACGGAGGACCGGGTTGGGATTACAGCCGGGACTTCAACTCCAGACACGGTAATCAAGGAGATTGAACACTGGCTGCTGCATTTCGCTACACCAGAGCCTTCACAGGCGACAGAAATTGGAAGGAACCATGAATCTGTTTTCCACACTGCTTGACAACGTGCCGGAGGATCCGTTTTACGAACCCCGCCCGCCGTTGTGGTTGCCGCGCGAAATGTCGAGTGCGCCGTCTTTGCCGCCGCCGCCACCCCGGTGCCGGCCGCAGCCGCGAATGGCCCTGCTCATCAACCCCTTTTATGCCAAATCACCGCACGGCAGCTTCGGCAAGCACGTGCTCACACCGACCCTCGCACTGACCTCGGTGGCCGGAGCAACACCGGCCCACTGGCAAGTGCGGTATTGGGACGAAAATCTGTTGCAAGGCTTGCCGCCAGCGGAGCCTTTGCCGGAAGTTGTCGGCATCACCGTGCATTTGACGTTCGCGAAGCGCGCCTATGAACTGGCGGCGTGGTATCGTGCCCAAGGCAGCAAAGTGATTCTCGGCGGCTTGCACGCACAAGCGTGTCCGGATGAAATGGCTCCGCACGCGGACGCGCTGGCCATTGGCGATGGCGTTCAACTTTGGCCGGAAATGCTTCGCGATGTCGAGCGAGGCCGGCTGAAGGCGCGTTATGAGGCAACCTACGAGCGGCCTTATGCGCTCGACCCGCTGCCACGGCGGGATTTGCTGTCGCGCAAAAGCCTTCTGACGACCACCAGTCTGATTGCCACGCGCGGCTGCCACAACCGTTGCGGCTTTTGCTATCTCTCCACCAATGGCCTGCGAATGCCCTATCGCGTGCGCGAGCCGGAGGACATTCGCCAACAATTTGAAGCTGACGGCCAGCCTTACGCCGTGTTCATAGACAATAACCTTGGTTCCCAGCCTGCTTATTTACGCGAGTTGTGCCGCGCCTTGCGGCCGATGAAAAAAATCTGGAGCGCGGCGGTGACGCTGGACGTAACAAACGACCCGGCGCTGGTGCGGGAAATGGCCCTGGCCGGCTGCACCGGCGTGTTCATCGGATTTGAATCGCTCACCGATCAAAATCTTGTGGATGCCCGCAAACGTACTCCACGCGCGGCGGATTACGCCCGGCGCGTCCGCATCTTTCACGAGCACGGCATCCAGGTGAACGGCAGTTTCGTGGTTGGATTCGACGGAGACCGGAAGGACACATTTACGACACTGGTGCAATGGATCGAGCAGAACCGGATGGAATGCGCCACGTTCCATATTCTCACGCCGTATCCGGAAACGCCGTTATTCCGTCAGTTGGAGGCGGAAGGCCGGTTGCTGCACCGCGACCTGGAGAAATACGATACCGCTCATGTCGTCTTCCAACCAAAGCAGATGACGCCGGATGAATTATTGTTGGGCTACGACTGGCTTTACCGGCGGTTGTTTTCACACGTCTCCATCTGGCGGCGCAAACCGGCAGGACTGACGGCCCTGCCGGCTTACTTTGCCGGCAGTTATCTTTACAAACGCTCAAACCGGCTCTGGCGGTTTCTTATCAAACACCAATTGGTTCACGCCGTCTGGCGGCCGCTTGTCGAAATGACGCGACTTCAGCACCTTGCTTTTCGCCGCCGTCTGGCGCAAACAAAAATGGGTCTGTTGCCTGCGCACGGTGCATCCCCAATTCCGGCAAGCGTATGAAAAGCGGAACACTGGAGTCGGTACCGGGCGCAATGTTTTGAACCAGGATAAAATTTGACTGTCCACCACAAACCGCTCGCCTTGTTCGCTTGTCGACGGCATATTGTCCGCCGAATTTATGCCGATTTTTGGTGGAGAATCCTGAATTTATCCAAATGAACCAGATTCCCTATTTCGATCTGCCCGCGCAAATTCGCGGCATTCGCAAAGACTTGGACGCCGCCCTCACGCGGACGCTTGACAATTGTTCCTTTTGCCTCGGACCAGACGTGGCGCAATTTGAAAAGGATTTTGCGAAATACATTGGCGCAAAACACTGCGTCGGTGTCAACAGCGGCACCTCAGCATTGCACGTGGCCATGCGATTGCTCGGCATCGGCCCCGGCGACGAGGTCATCACCACGCCGTTCACGTTTGTGGCGACGAGTTGGGCGATTTCCTATGTCGGCGCCAAACCGGTCTTCGTGGATATTGACGACGCGACGTTCAATCTCAATCCGAAGCTCAGCGAACGTGCCATTACACCTCGCACCAAAGCCGTCATGCCCGTACATCTTTACGGCCAGCCATTTGATCTCGAACCAGTTTTGGCGATTTGCAAAAAGCACAAGTTGCCGTTGGTCGAAGACGCTGCCCAGGCGCACGGCGCGAAATACAAAGGCAAAACTGTCGGTAATTTCGGCGAAATCTCCTGCTTTAGCTTTTATCCTGGCAAAAATCTCGGCGCCTGCGGTGAAGGCGGCGCGTTGGTGACAAACAATCCTGCTTTTGACAAACGCGCCCGCGCTTTGCGCGAACATGGTTCCAGTGTGCGCTATTATCACGACGAGATCGGATACAATTACCGCATGGAAGGCATTCAAGGCGCGACGCTGGGCGTAAAGCTGAAGCATCTGCCGAAATGGACGGCAGAGCGCCGCCGCGTGGCGCATCGGTATCACGAACTGCTGGCCGATACGCCGTTGCAACTGCCGCGCGAGGCTGGCTATGCCGAAAGCGTTTATCACCTTTACGTCGTGCGCCATCCCCGGCGGGATGAACTCAGAAAGCATCTCGAAGCCAACGGCGTCGGTTGCGCCATCCATTATCCCATTCCGCTGCATTTGCAGAAGGCTTATGCGAGTCTTGGCCACAAGGCCGGCGATTTTCCCGTCGCCGAAAAGGCCGCGCGCGAATGCCTGAGCCTGCCGATTTATCCCGAATTGACCGACGCACAAATCCAGCGCGTGGCGGAGGTCATCAAGGACTTTTTTCGCAAGTAGGCAGACGTTTTTTGGTTCGGCGCACGACAAAAAGTGTGGCGACGTTCAGCCAGTTTCTTCTGTCCAACCATGGCAAATTCAGGGCATAATGCAGGTTCGGCATGTTTCCAATTGATCAGCAACCATGAAAACCGCAAAAAGCAAAGATTCCGCTACCAGCCGCTGGCTCTCCTATCGTCCTGAGATCAAAGTGCTCGACTGCACCATCCGGGATGGCGGCTTGATGAACAACCATCATTTCGACGACAAAATCGTCAAGGTGGTCTATGACACCTGCGTGGCCGCCGGTGTGGATTACATGGAACTTGGCTACAAAGCATCGCGCAAAAATATTAAGGCCGGTGAACATGGCTGTTGGAAATACTGCGTCGAGGACGATTTGCGCCGCATCGTGGGCGACAATCCGACCGATCTCAAGCTCACTGTGATGGCCGACGCCGAGCGTTGCGATTATCACGAGGATATTCTGCCGAAGAAGGACAGCGTCCTGGACATGATCCGCGTGGCCACCTACATCAACCAGATTCCCACCGCGCTGGACATGGTCAAGGACGCGCACGACAAGGGTTACGAGACGACCGTCAATCTCATGGCCGTTTCCACCGTGCCCGAAAGTGAGCTGGACGAAGGCCTGGAAATGTTGGCCTCGTCCGAGGCGAAGGTGATTTATGTCGTGGACAGTTTCGGCGCGCTTTACAGCGAGCGGATTCATGAGTTGGTGAAGAAATACCTGCATCACTGCAAGGCGTCCGGCAAAGAAGTGGGCGTGCACATGCACAACAACATGCAACTGGCCTACGCCAACACCATCGAAGGCATCATCGAAGGTGCGAATTTTCTCGACGCTACGATGGCCGGCCTCGGCCGCGGCGCAGGCAATTGTCCGATGGAATTGCTCCTCGCCTTCCTGCACAACCCAAAATACAAAATCCGCCCCGTGCTCGACTGCGTGCAAAACCACATCGAGCCGATGCGCGCCAAATTATTGTGGGGCTACGACCTGCCGTATCTGCTGACCGGCATGTTGAACCAGCATCCACGCACCGCCATCAAGTTCAAGGAAGCCGAACTGAAGGGCGAAAAAGGCGACATTCTCAAGTTCCACGATTCCGTTACGGATCAGGAATGAATTGAAGCCCGCAGCAACGAGCCCGCCTTGTCCAAGGCGGAGGCTGGGGTGGCCAACGGGATTTGAACCCGCGACAGCCAGATCCACAATCTGGGGCTCTAACCGGGCTGAGCTATGGCCACCAACCGGTTTGTAGAGACTAAATTTTCAAACGCCGCGCGTCAAGGTTGAGTGTGTCGCGCGAAGGCCGCGAAGGGATCGGAAGAAGATAAGTTTCTCCCTCGCGAACTTCGGGTTCTTTGCGCGAAACCATCCCTGTTCCTTCATTGCCAACCCGGCGTGCCCACCTTAGAATTTTTACGTTCATGGCGGAATATAAAGTCCAGTTCGAGGTCTTTGAAGGCCCGCTCGATTTGCTCCTCTATCT